>Ga0114129_10008056_pt1 | contig 15013 bp, 8 predicted proteins | sample RhiMetdeltSRZDD1_FD_80071 | JGI IMG/M metagenome (GOLD analysis project Ga0114129, IMG submission 80071) | Populus rhizosphere microbial communities from Tennessee, USA - Rhizosphere MetaG P. deltoides SRZDD1 (version 2) (version 2) | ecosystem: Host-associated > Plants > Roots > Rhizosphere >...
ACGCCGCGCGGTGGCACGTCGCCGTTGTCGGTGATGTTCCACACGCCGATGAACCCGGTTTTGTCCGGGTCCCACGGCGACGGCCGGTTGTCCGCGACGTTATACGCTTCGAAGTTGTTCTTCACCGTCACGAAGATCTGTCCGCGCGTCTCGTCGGCGACTATCTGGCGGATTTTGATGATCCCGGTGCGCGGCCCGCTGATCATCGCCCGCGGCGCGACGTTGCCGTTGTCGGTCCGGTTGAAGATCAGGATGCCGTCGTTCGACTCGCGGCCGCCCATCTCGACGCGGTTCGCGACGATGATCAAATCGCGCGAGGCATCGACGGTGAGCCCATAGATATTGTTGATGTGCGTGTTCGGTCCGCCGATGCGGCGAAGCGGCGCGACGTCGCCGTTCGCGGTACGCGAAAACACCAGCACCGCGTTGTCGCCCGACTCGACGACCATCTCGTCGTGCACGAGGTCGACGTAAAGCGTGTCGGGCTGCACAATCCCCGTCTTCGGTCCCTGCAACACGCGGAGCGGCGGGTCGGCGCCGTCGGCGCCGCCCGGAAGCGTCAGTACCGCTCCACCGAGGGCCACCGGCACCACGATCTCGTCGTGCAAGTGGTCGTAGAAGATCCCGTGCATCGTCCGGCTGACGCGGGCTGACTGTCCGGCAATCACTCGCGTCGGTTTCGCGTTTCCGTTTGCCAGCCTGGCAAACGCCGAGATTCTCGGCTCGCTCACTCAATTCGGCACCAGGATCTCGTCGCGCTTCGAGTCGTAGGCGACGGCACCCGGGTTGCCGAAGCCGACGGTCGGCGATCCGGCCGGCGCGTTGCGCATGATGCGTTTCGGCGCCACGTTGCCCGAAGCGGTGTTCGAGAAGACCAGCGCCGTGTGGTCGCCGTAGTTCGCTACCCACAGCTCGCCGTTCTTGCGATCGAAGGCGACGCCCATCGGCCCGGTAATCCCCGTCAACGGACCCTTCAAGACGCGGAGCGGCGCGACGTCGCCCGAGTCGGTCCGCCGGAAAATCCGAATCGAGCTGTCGCCGTCGTTGGCGACCGCGATCTCGTTGCGCGCCAGGTCGACGTCGATCGCCATCGGCCAGTTCAGGCCGGTCTTGCGTCCCTGAATCCTGCGGATCGGCGGAACGTCTCCGGTGGCATCGGCGGCGAAGACGGCGATCGACGGCTCGTCGAACCGTCCGCCGACAATCGGTTCTTCTTCCGCGACCCGCGATCCCCGCTGGCGCGCGGGCCGATCGCCGGGCGCCGGCTGGCGGCCACCCTGGTTCCCGTGGTTCGCGACGATGATCTCCTGGTTCGTGCCGTCGAGGAACACGCCGTGCGGATCGCCGAGGCCCGTCTTCGGACCGCGGATCGTCCGCAGCGGCTGCTCGGTCCCTTGCGCGCCCTTTCGGTAAACGACGATCTCGCGCGGCGCTTCCACGGAGACCGCGACTTCGTTCCGCTCGTGGCTGATCGAGAGGCCCCACGCCTGATGCGGCACTTCGAGCACGCGCTTCGGCTTGACGTTGCCGTTCGCGTCGTACGGGAACACCATCATTCGATCGCCGATGTCGTTGTCGACGGTGTAGATCTCCTGCGCGGCCGCATCGATCGTGACGGCGGCAATGAACATCATCCCGGTCGCCGGCCCGCGAATGCTCGTGAGCGGCTGGACCGCCTCACGCCCTTTCGACGCCGCCAGCCGGTCGTACGACCAGAGCGCGTGCCGGTTCGGATCGCTGAAGAAGACGCGGTTGCGATCCGGGTCGACGACGACGCTGTGGAGGCTCGGGTAAGGATCGGAGACGACGCGGGAAGGCGGGACGTCGCCGCCGGCAATGGTCGCGGTGTCCCAGCTGGGCGGCCATCCGTCGGGCGCCGCCGCGGCCATGTCGAGGCAGCCGTTTTCGGCTTCGATCGCGAGGAGCGTCGCTTCCGACATCGCTGGCGTTGGACAGTAGCCTTCGGTGGCGGTGGGGTCGACCTTGTCGCGGTCCGCGAACGACAGCAGCAGCAGGACGGCAATTGAAAAGACGAGTCTCCGCATCGAGAACTCCTTGGAGCAACAACGCCGCGTGTAGGCCGGGTCCTTCGGACCCGGCTCAGAGGCGGGTCTAAGAAAACAAGACCCGCCCTACATCACTGAAGGCCCGCACTACATCAGAACAAGAGCTTCGCACCGAGCTGGAACTGTCGCGCCGATGTAACGGTTCGTGTGATGCGGCCGGCCGTCGCCAGCGGCGCTTCGTTCGCCGCCGCCGCCGCGAACACCACGCGATCCGGCGTTGCAAAATTGGCCCGGTTCAGCAGATTGAACATCTCGAAGCGCAGCTGCAGCTGCCCGCCGCTGCCGAGCACGCCCATCTTCGTATTCTTCACGATGGAGATGTTTGTCATCGCGTAGTTCGGACCGTTGAGAATGTTGCGCCCGGCGGTCCCGAACGTCCCTTGCGGCGGCAGCACGAACGCTGAGGCGTCAAAATAGTGGTCGGCGCCGCCAAGCATCACGTCGCGCGGATCGATGCCGGGCTTCAGGTTCGGCCTGTCTTCGCCCGACGTATTCCCCGAGCGCGACCAGTTGGTGCCGCCAAGCGCCGGTGTGAACGGAACGCCGCTGCGGGCGCTGACGATGCCGTTGAACTGCCAGCCGTCGACCAGCGCGGATCCGCCGCGGCCGGGAAGATCCCAGACGAAGTTCGCCTGGAACACGTGGCGGACGTCGAAGTCCGCGCGCGCCCAGTCGATGTCGCGATCGTAGGGATCCTGCGGGTACACCGACGAGTTGTTCACGTCGGCGTTCAGCTGCGCCTGCATGTTGTCCATGGCTTTCGCGAGCGTGTACGACGCCTGGAGCTGATAGCCGCGGCTGAATCGCTTCTGCGCGCTTGCCTGCAGCGAGTGATACGCCGAGTGGCCGCCGTTGGTGCGGTAGTCGATCGGCCCGAATGCCTGATTGCGCCGCGGCGCTCCGGCCGGAAAAAATTTCGAGCCGTCGGACTGAATCACCGGCACGAACGGGTTCGCTTCGATCGCGCTCACCAGATTGTAGGCGCGCGAGCCGGCGTAGCCGACCGTCGCCGTAATCCCGGCGGTCAGCTCGCGCTGCAGGTTGACGTTGTACGTGACGCCGAACGGCTGCTTGATGTGGTAGTCGAGCGTGCGCGCGCTCGCGGCGCCCGCGGTCAGCGATGCCACGCGGGGAAATGCCGGGTTGGTGATCGTCGCCGTCGCCGCGAAAGGCGGCGAGAACGCCGCGATGCCGAAAGCGCTGTTGAAGGGTCCGTCGGTGTCGTGGTACACGCCCGCGCCGCCGCGCAGCGATGTCTTCCCGTCGCCGGTGACATCCCACGCAAGGCCGAGCCGCGGCGCAAGATTCTTGATGGACGGGTTATCGCCAAACGGCGGCCCGACCGTAAACGATGAATCGTTGAGGATGTCGCGCAGCGTCGTGTCGAGGCCGTTGGCTTCCGTCGGGCTCGTATAGAACTCGTAGCGCAGTCCCAGGTTCAGCGTCAGGCGGTCGGTTGTCCGATAGTCGTCCTGCACGTAGAAGCCGAACAGCGTGTTCGGCCGCACGCGTTCGAGCTGTGCCCCCGGCGGCACGCCGACGAAGCGCGTGGCGGTGCCGGCGAGAAACGTCCGGACGTTGGCAAACGTGTAGCTGCCGCGGATGTTGGTCGCGGTGAGCTTGTTGGTCCGCAGGTGCTCGACGAGCGCGCCGCCCTTCAGCAGATGCCGCCCCTTCACGTACGACACATCGTCGCTCCACGTCCAGTAGAACGAGTTGTTCGTTGACGGGTTGGTCGCCGTTCCGCCCAGTGGGCTGAGGCCGCCGACGTTGATGACGCCGATCTCCTTCTGCCCGGCGATAAAGGCGAGGTCAGGTACCAACAGAAAGTCGGGCAACTGCTCGAAGCGCAGCCGGCTGTGTGAGAAGCGCGCGGTGTTGAGCAGCGCCGCCGAGAAGACGCGTCTGTACTCGACGGTGAAAAACTGGTTGCGAGAAACGGAATCGGTCGCGTAATCCGGGAATCCTGCGGCAACGGTTTGATCGGCGCCGTCGTAGGTATAGCGCGCGAAAAAGGAGTCCTTCTCGCCCAGGCTGTAATCGACCCGGCCCTGATAGAAGTTCTCGCGCGTCGGCTGGTTCCGTTCGTACGCGAACACGCCAATGCCCTGCGCGGCACTGGCCTCCCCGGCGTTCTGCGCCGGAAACAGCGCGAGATACGGTTGCACGGCCGGGTTGATCGGAAAGAGCGCGCCCGATCGCGCGGCATCGTTGGGCACGAACAACGTGTTCGTCACACCGAGGTCTTCCTGCAGCCGCTCGACGCCGCCGAAGAAGAACAGCCGGTTCCTGGCAATCGGACCGCCGAGGCTCATACCGAACTGGTTCCGTTGAAACGGCGGCGGGTCGTCGCCGCGGTCGAAGAAGTTGCGGGCGTCCATCGCGCTGTCACGGAAGAACTCGAACCCGGATCCGTGGACGGCGTTGGTCCCGCTCTTGGTGACCAGGCTGATGACGCCTCCCATCGCGCGGCCGTAATCGGCCGAGTAGGCGTTGGTCACGACGCGAAATTCCTGAATCGTCTCGACGCCCAGCGTCGTTTCGGCGGCCGAAACCGTTGCCGTGCCCGCGTAGCCGCGCATGTTCGCCCCGTCGAGCAGGTAACTGTTCGATCGGAAGCTCATGCCGTTGATATTGAGCTTTGTTCCGCGATTGGAAGAAGAGGTGCTGTCCTTTTCGGTGAAGTTATTCACGCCGGGCTGGAGCAGCGCGAGCTCGATGTAGTTGCGGCCGTTCAGCGGGAGCTCCGAGATGGTTTTTTCCGAGACGACCGCCGACATCGCGGCGCTTCGCGTGTCCACCAGCGCGGCGGCGCCGACGACGGTGATCGTTTCCTCGGTGGCGCTGACCTTCAGCGTCAGCGTCAGCGCCGCGTCCTCGGCGACGGCGAGCGTCACCCGCTCGATTGCAGTACCGAATCCCTGCAGGCTCGCCCGCGTTTCGTAGGTGCCGGGCGGCAGACCCGGAATCGTGAAGTAGCCGTTCGCGTCCGTCACTGCCGAGCGGGTGGCGCCGGTCGCGACGTTTTTCACGACCACGCCCGCGCCCGGCAGAACCGCCTGCGTTTGATCTTTGACGGTACCGGACACCGTCGCAGAAATGATTTGTGCGAAGCCGCTCGAGCTGACGGAGACGAGGAATAGTGCAGCGAGGAGCGCGCGCATGCGAATGCCTCCGAGCGCAAACGATATCACTTTTCCCTTGACTTCATGCCACGCTCAGCCCACCCTGCGACCCATCAATGGTCTGACCAAACCGGCCGCTGAACACGACGGCCGGAAGTAAAAAGTAAAAAGTAATCTTCCGGTTGGCCGGCCACGCTGGTCAACTGGTGATAGGAGGGTTGCCTGTCATGATCCGTAATCGCATCTGGCCGGGGTTGGCTCCCCTCGCAGTCGCCGCCATGCTCGCGTCGGCGGCGCTCGCGTCCGCCCAGGGGACGACCGGATCGTTTTCCGGGCTGGTCACCGACGATACCGGCGGCGCGCTTCCCGGCGCGACCGTCAGCGTCCGCCACACCGACACCGATCAGAAACGCGTGATCCTCACCGATGCCGCCGGACGCTACCGTGCGCAGCAGCTTGCGCCGGGCCAGTACGAGATCACGATCGAGCTCCAGGGATTCCGGACGGCGCGCGTGCGCGATCTGGCGCTGACGATCGGCCAGGATTCAGTGGTGAACGTGCAGATGAAGGTCGGCGGCCTCGACGAGCAGGTGGTCGTGACTGCCGACGCGGCGATCGTCAACACGCGGCAGTCGTCGCTGGCCGCGCTCGTCGACGAGAAACAGGTACGGGAGCTGCCGTTGAACGGCCGCGACTTCAGCCAGCTGACGCTGCTGCAACCGGGCGTGACGGCCTCGCCGAGCACGCAGCAGCAGGTCGATCGCGGCATGGGGACCCAGGTGTCGATCGCCGGCGCGCGGCCCAATCAGATCAGCTATCAGATCGACGGCACTGACGCCAACACGCAGGGCAACGGCTCACCCGGCAGCGCCGCTGGCGGGTTGCTTGGCGTCGAAACGGTGCGCGAGTTCCAGGTGCTGGTGAACAACTACAGCGCCGAGTACGGCCGCAGCACCGGCGGCATCGTCACCGCCGTGACGCGTTCGGGGACCAACCGCATCCGCGGCACCGCGTTCGAGTTCAATCGCGACAGCCGGTTCGACTCGCGCGGCTATTTCGACGATCCCGGTCAGGACATCCCGGAACTGAAACGCAATCAGTTCGGCGGCTACCTCGGCGGGCCGATCGTTCGCGACCGGACGTTCTTCTTCGCCAGCTACGAAGGATTGAGACAAGACCGCGGCGTGACGACCATCGCGAACGTCCCGAGCCTCGCGACGCGCGCGCGCACCGACATCAACCCGGTGACGCGGCCGTATCTGCTCCTGTATCCCGAGCCAAACGGCAGGGAGACGGGCGCGGTCGCCATCTATTCGACCCAGGTGACGTCGCCGACGCACGAGAACTACGCGCTCGGGAAGATCGATCACTCGCTGTCCAACGCGCATTCGGTTTCGATGCGGTATTTCTGGGACAGAGCCCAGGTCGATCAGGATCGGCCGATACCGTACTGGACCACCGACACCCGCACGAAATCGCAGTCGCTGGTCGGCGAGCACAAATGGATCGTTCGCTCGAACGTTCTGAACGTCGCGAAGGCGGCGTGGAACCGAGCCTACGAGGCGACCGACAACATCGAGAGGAGCGCATTCGATCCGAAGCTGTTTTTCATCCCCGGCACACGGTTCGGCAATATCGTGATTTCAGGGCTCACCGATCTCGGTCCCGATACGAATACCCCGACGTTCGTCGATCTGAAGAGCCTGCAGCTGATCGACAACTTCACCTGGTCGCTGGGCAGCCACAACGTGAAGGCGGGCGCCAGCGTCACACGCTACATGAACGATCAGGATTCGTCGTTCGATTTCGGCGGCAACTACAACTTCACGTCGCTCGACAACTTCATCCAGAACCGGCCGAACAGCTACGAAGGTCAGGCGCCGGGCTCGACGACCGCCCGCCGGTGGCGGCAGAACCTGATTGGGCTGTACGCGCAGGACGACTGGACCGCGCAGCGCAACGTCACGATCAACCTCGGCTTGAGATACGAATTCATCACGACGCCGCACGAGGTGGACGGCCGCGAGGCGAGCTTGCGCGATCTGCAGGGTGCCAGCACGGTCGCCGGCGGTCCGATCTTCAGGAACCCGTCGCTCAAGAACGTCGCCCCGCGTGTCGGCTTTGCGTGGGACCTTACCGGTGACGGCAAGAATGCGGTACACGGAGGCGCCGGGTTGTTCTTCGAGCCGATCCTCAGCAACGTGTATCGCGCCTACGGCAACCGCACCCCGCCGTACTACAACCTTATTAATCCCGCGAATCCAACGTTCCCGACGCCGCCAACCTCCGGCACCTCATCGCTTCTGCGGCTCGATCTGGTCGACTACAACATCAAGAACCCGTACCGCGTGCAGTACAACGTCACCTACCAGCGCGAACTTCCGGGCCGGACGGTCGTGACGGCGGGCTTTGTCGGCGCTCGCGGCTATCGCCAGATTCGCAACGTCGAATACAACCAGTCGGTTCCGACGATTCAGGCGGACGGGAGTTACTTCTTCACGTCGAACGCGCGCCGGAATCCGAATTTCGGCAGCATGCGGCTGCGGACGAGCGACGGGTTGTCCTGGTACAAGGGTTTCGTCGCCGGCGCGAGCCGCCGTTTCAGCGCCGGCCTGGCGATGCAGGCGTCGTACACGCTCGGCAAATCCGAGGATCTCGGCTCACAGGCCATCGGCAGCGCGGACTTCGACAACAGCTTTCAGCCGCGCTACGCGTTCGACGCGATGGACAACCGGGGCCTGTCGGATTTCGACATCCGGCACAACTTCGCGTTCAACGCGACGTGGGAGATCCCCGCAGGCAGTCTCACGGGCGCCAGCCGTGCCGTTGCGCAGGGCTGGCAGCTGTCGAGCATTGTCGCCGTTCGATCGGGCATCCCGTTCACGCCGATGCTGGCGTTCGATCGCGCGCGCGCCGCGCCGCGGTCCGGCGGAGCCGGTCAGCGGCCGGATCTGGTGAGTGGCTGTTCGTTGAATCCGGTGGTGGGCGGCGCCGACCAGTATTTCGACGTGAACTGCTTCTCGCTGCCCGCGCTCGGGACGTTCGGGAACGTGCCGCGCAACACGATCATCGGTCCGCGTTTCGCGACCTGGGACATGGCGGTGTTCAGGAACATCGCGCTGGCCGGCGGACGCCGCATTCAGCTGCGCGCCGAAGGGTTCAATGTGACCAACCATGTCAACTTCGGGCTGCCGCAGACCTCCGTCTTCAACGCCGCCGGCCGGGTCGCGACCGCCGGGCAGATTACGACGATTGTGGGAACGGCGCGGCAGTGGCAGCTCGGGGTGAAAGTGGAGTTTTGATAACGAAGGTTGCGGAGTCAGCGGATTAAAAACGGAGGAACGAAGTAAACGGAGGCTGAACGGAGGACGAGGCGTGCGAGTGGCGGCCGGCGGAGCCGGCCGCGATGATGACCGACGGACGGTCGAAACAACACAACGTTCACAGCAGCGGGTTGTGTTGTTTCGGCCGTCCGCCGGTCATCACGGCCCGCTTCGCGGGCCGCTCGCACGCCTGCAGTCTTCTCCGTTCCGTCTTCGTTCGCCCCGTTTCTCCGTTTTTGATCCGTGTCCTCCGCGATCTCCGATATCAGTGGTGCAGAATCTGCCCGCGGTGGCTCCGCTGCGCGCTGCAATTCCTGATCGACCGCCAGCGGTTTTCTCCAAAACCTGAGGAAAAACAGAGGGCCCTCGGTTTGCAAATCAGTCGAGGCATGTTGCTCGATGATCGAGCGCTGAACGATGTGACGAGCCGAATTCTGGCATCCGCCATTGAAGTCCATCGCGAGCTGGGGGCCGGACTCTTCGAGGGTGTATACCATCCGTGTCTTCAGTTCGAACTGACCGCGCGAGGACTTCATTTCGCGGCGGAGCAATCCGTTCCGGTCATTTATAAGTCGATTCGATTACCCGCCGCGTATCGCGTCGACCTGATCGTCGAAGATCTGGTGGTCGTGGAGGTGAAGGCGATCGACGCGCTCGCGCCCATCCACACTGCGCAGTTGTTGACGTATTTGCGACTGACCGAGCGTCCAGCGGGGTTGCTGATCAACTTCAACGTGCCGAAACTGATGGACGGTGTGAAGCGATTGATCAATCCGCGCGCGCAGCGCTTCAGCGAACGGAGTTGACGGGGTGAACGGATTAAAAGCGGAGGAACGAAGTAAACGGAGGTTGAACGGAGGGCGAGGCGTGCGACGGCCGGCCATTCCCGGCCGGCCTGCGATGAGACGAAGGTCCGTTGAAAATGCAAACGCGGGGATTTGGTCCGTTTGCATTTTGCAACGGCCCTTCGCCTCATCGCTGCCCGCGAAGCGGGCGTCGCACGCCTGCAGTCTTCTCCGTTCCGTCTTCGTTCGCCGTTCCTCCGTTTTTGATCCGTTGCCTCCGCAACCTCCGATGACGGCAAGCTGCTTCAATCAGAAGGTCAGTCTCAACGCCAGCTGCACCTGGCGCGCCGACGTGCTGGTCGACGTGATCTGCCCGGCCGTCGAATTGCGCTCCGTCGGGCTGTTGAAGATCGTCAGGTTCGCGACCGTCGGAATGGCGAAATTCACCCGGTTGAAGGCGTTGAACATTTCGATCCGGATCTGCGCGGATCGCCTCGACGTGCCGCCGAAGAAAAACGACTTGACGAATGCCGGGTCGAACGTCACGAGACCCGGACCGTCGATGACGTTGCGGCCGACGTTCCCGCGGCTGCCGACCGGCGGCAACACGAACGCCAGCGGATCGAACAGCTGCGTCTGGCTGACGGGCGATGTGCTCGAGACGCCCGGCGCCCAATCCGGCCGCTGTTCGTTGTCGGTCGTCCCGTCGCGGTCCTGATCGAACGTGTAGATCGGCGACATCGGGATGCCGGACTGTGCCGTCAGAATGCCGCTGACCTGCCACCCGCCGAAGAGGCCGCGCGCCAGGGCCGACCCGCCGGACGGTCCGCGACCGTACGGGATGTCGTAGGTGAAGTTCACCGAGAGATTGTGGCGAATGTCGAAGTCGGACCGGCCGCGGTTCAGCCGTTTGTTGAACGGATCGACGGTTCGCGCCTGGCCGTTGGCGAACTCGTTGCGGCCGAGCGAGCTCGACTGATCGTCGATCGACTTGCCGTAGGTGTACGACAACTGCGCCTGCAGTCCGCCGCCGAGCCGCGACTGCACGCCGAACACGCCGGCGTTGTAGGTCGATTCGCCGTCCGACATCTTCATGCGGATGTTCGCGAAGTTCGGGTTGCGGCGCTGCGCGGTGGCGACCGGCGCGAAGCGTGTGCCGTCGGGCGTGAGCGGATAGGCGATGTTGACGTCGGCCTCGCGCCACAGATGCACGCCGCGCGAGCCTACGTAACCGGCGGTCACGACCAGCTTCGACGAAAACGCGCGCTGCACGTTGAGGTTGTACTGCTCGACGTACGTGCTGCGCGGGTCGTACTGAATCGCGAACGTGTCGATCAGCCCCTGGCCGCCGGCGAGCAGCGGGTAGACGTTCGGAAACGGCGCGTTGGTGATCCGAACCTGCTTGAAGTACGGCTGGTGCTTGAACGTCATGTTGCCGTAGGTCGAGTAGAGCAGCGGGTCGTAGTACAAGCCGAAGCCGCCGCGGATTGACATCGCCTGCTCGCCGCCGGTGAGTGTCTTCAGCCAGCCGCTCTTTGCGCTCGGCGCGTAAGCGAAGCCGGCGCGGGGCGCGAAGTTCTTGAGCGTCGGGTTCAGAAACAGCGGATCGCCGAGCGTCGAGGTCGGATCGTTGACGCTGCGCACGTTGGTCACCTTGCCGTCGACCTCGCGCGGCGTGGTCACGAACTCGTAGCGCAGTCCGAGATTCAGCGTGAGGTCGGTCGCGACCCGCCAGTCGTCCTGGCCGTAGAACCCCATCAGCCACTGCGTGTGATGCCGATCGGTGTCGTTCTCGCCCGGCGCGAGCCCCGAGAAATCGCGCGAGCGCCCCTGAAGGAAATCCGAGAAGGTGTTGATCGTGAACTCGCCGCGGTTGCGCGACGAGGAGCTGCCGTCGATGTCGAAGTGCTGGATGTTGGCGCCGACCTTGAACGCATGGCTGCCCCGGACGATCGTCAGATCGTCGGCGATCTGCAGCGCGTTCTGGAAGAACGCCCGCGGCGTGTTGCGATCGGAGCCGAAGCGCTTGTAGCCGCTGATGAAAATGTCGCCGACGATCTGCCCCGGAATGAACGCCAGGCCTTCGTACCCGTCGAGCGGCGCCGGCGCCTCGATCGGCGTCGTCCGGTTGAACGCGAAGCGCAGGTTGCTGACGATCCGGTCCGAGAAGACGTGCGACAGGCTCAGGGTCAGGAACTTCTGGTTGTTCCGTCCGGTGTTCGGAAAATTCGGGAAGGTCTCGGCGTTGATGAAGAGCAGGTCGGAGTCGTTCTGGGTGTAGCGCGCGAACAACGAGTCGCTCGATCGCAGGTTGAAGTCCATGCGGACGTTGTAGGTGTCGAGCGTCGACTCCTGGTTGAAGCTCCCTTGCCAGACGGCTTTTTCGCCCGACGGATTGTCGATCGTCGGCGCCGGCATCAGCGCCAGATAGGGCAGCACTGCAGGATTGATCGTCGCGCCGGCTGGCAGAAACGCGCCGCGCCGCGCGGCCTGGCTCGGGACCGGTTCGACGAGCGTGAGGCCGAGGTGCTCGCGTAATCCCTCGAATGCGCCGAACAGAAACAGCCGGTCCTTGATCAGCGGACCGCCGGCCGATCCGCCGTACTGATTCCGATTGAACGGCGGCTTCTCCACGTCGAAGAAGTTCTGCGCGTCGAGCCGTTCGTTGCGCCAGTACTCGAAGAGCGAACCGTGCAGGGCGTTGCTGCCCGACTTGGTCGCGATGTTGAAGACGCCACCCGCCGCGCGGCCGTGCTCCGCGCCGTAGGTGTTCGTCAGAACGGTGAATTCCTGCACCGACTCGATGCCGCTGACGATGCCCTGGGCGCTGCCGGCGCTGCGGCCGAGCGCGTCGAGAATGTCGGTGCCGTCGAGCAGGTACGCGTTCTGCGCCGTCCGCGCTCCGTGCACCGACACTTTCGATCCTTTGCCGGTGAGGATGTCGCCGACGTCGCTGCGCGCCTGGGTGGTGCCGGGCTGGAGCAGGATCAGCTGTGAGAAGTCGCGGCCGTTGAGCGGGAGGTTTTCGATCTGCTGCCGTGTGACCAGTTGCCCGAATGTCGAGCTGCGCGTCTCGACGCTCAGCACCGGCACGCCGCTGGTGACGGTGACCGATTCGGCCAGCGCCTCGAGCTGCAGCGTCACGTCGATCTGCGCGCTCTGGCCGACGGTCAGCTCCACCATCAGACGGGCCGGTCTGAAGCCGCTCAGTTCCGCGGTCATCTCGTTCTCGCCGATGTCCTGATTCGGAAAGGCGTAGCGGCCGCGCTCGTCGGTCGTCGTGCGGCGGCTCTGATTGGTGGCCACCGCCCGCACGGTCACGGTGGCGCCAGGCAACACCGCGCCGGTGCCATCCTTGACGATGCCCGAGACCGTGGCGTTGCGGTTCTGTGCGGCGGCGCCGGCGGACGCGCCGAGCGTGACGACGAGCGCGATCGACAGCGCGCGACGAACCAGGCGGTTCATGCGGACTCTCCTGTGAACGGTCATGCTACCATCCCACTGTTTCAATGGTTAGACCATTACCGATCGACGCGCCGCCGGAGGCGCCTCGGCCGGTGCCGTCTCGCGCCGTTCCAGCCAACTGGCGCACGGCCGGGCTGCTGGCGGGCATCGGCGCCGGCGCGATCGCGTTCTGGCTGCTGCCGCTCGGCATCCCCGCGGAGGCGCAGAAAGCGCTGGCCGTCGGGCTCTTCATGATCGCTGCCTGGATGACGCAGGCGCTCGATCACGGCGTCACCGGCATCCTCGGCTGTTTTCTCTTCTGGATGCTCGGCATTGCGAGATTCGAAACGGCCTTCTCCGGGTTCGCCGACACCTCGGCGTGGTTTCTGTTCGGCGCCGTCTGCTTCGGCCTGATGGTGGGGAAGTCCGGCCTGGCGCGCCGTCTCGCGTTCGGCGTCATGCGCGCGGTCGGCTACAGCTATCCGCGCCTGCTGCTCGGCCTGATCATCTCCAACCTGCTGCTCACGCCCATCGTCCCCTCCGGCATCGCGCGCGTGGTGATCATGGCGGCGATCGCGATGGGGCTGATCGAGGCGTTCGGTGTCGGCAAGGGCAGCAACATCGCGCGCGGCATGTTCGTGATCCTCGTCTACCAGGCGACCATCTTCGACAAGATGGTCATCGCCGGCGCCTCGTCGATCACGGCGCGCGGCGCGATCGAGCGATTCGGCGGCGTCGACGTGCTCTGGAGCCAGTGGGCGCTCGCCTACCTGCCGTGCGACATCATCGTGACCTTCATTGCGTGGCGGCTCGCGCTCTGGATGTATCCGCCCGAAACCGCCACGCTGCCCGGCGGCGCCGAATACCTGCAGCGGGAAATTCGCGCGATGGGGAGGTGGTCGGCCGCCGAAGTGCGTGCCGCCCTGCTGATGACGGTGGCGATCGGCCTGTGGGTCACTGATTTTCTCCACGAGATTCCGGCGCCGATGATCGGCCTGGGCGTCGGCCTGTTGGCGATCATGCCGCGCGTCGGGGTCCTCGATACCGACGACGTGCGGAAGATCAACTATCTGCCGATCTTTTTCGTCGCTGCCGCCGTCAGCCTGAGCAACGTCCTCGCTCAGACAAAAGCGCTCGATGTGCTGACGACGATCCTGTTCGACTGGATCCGGCCGTTCATCGGCACCAGCTGGCTATCGACGCTGGTGCTCTACTGGGCGGCGTTTCTGTATCACATTGTCATCGGCAACGAGATCGCCATGCTGGCGACGTCGATCCCGCCGCTGATGGCCTACGCGAAGGAACATGCGATCGATCCGCTGACGCTCGGGATGATCTGGACCTTTGGGGCCGGCCCGAAGCTGTTCATGTACGAGTCGGCCGTGCTCGTGGTTGGATACTCTTACGGGTACTTCGACAACAAGGATCTGTTGAAGGTGGGCGCGGCGCTGTCGATCGTCACCGCATTGATTATGATTGTGCTGGTTCCGCTCTACTGGCCGCTGATCGGTCTGGCCAGATAACTGGTGGGTCGGGTGGATCAGGCAGGTCGAGTGGGTCAGGTGGTCGGGTGAATCAAGCTGGGGTCGAAGGAATGGCGGCTAAGACCTTCCGTTCGCTCGCATTCGCGGCCGCGCTCGCGATCGTGGCAGCGATCCAGACGCTGCCGGCGGCGCCGGCGCTATCGCAGCTTGGCGGCATCCAGGAGCTCGGCAACTGGTTCAACGCCGCCAGGGGACATCCGCGATTGATCTTCCTGCTCTCGCCGACATGACCGGCCTGCGTTGCCGGCGCCCGGTGGGCGCAGACTGAACTGCTTGCGAAGAATCCCAAGGCAGACGTGCACGTGTTCGTGATCTGGTTCCGGATGTACCCCGGTGACGAACAATCGAAGTGGCCGAGCCAGCTGTTGACCGATTCGCGCGTCGAGCACCGCTGGGACGAGCCGAAGACGGCAGGGCGGTGGTTCCTCGCCAACCTTGCGTCGCTGAACCCATCGCGTGGCGGCAACCGCGTGTTCCCGCAGCGGTCCGATGCGTTGTGGGACAGCTATCTCCTGTTCGATCGCGAGGGCACGTGGAACGCCGTGCCGAGCGGGCTCCTGAGCTGGGGGTCCACGGTGATGGACACACGCGCACGGCTTGCGCGCGACTTCCAGTTCGCGATAGCGAAGCGTTAGTGTCGGGACATTAGCCCCGGAGCATCCTGATGTCAAAACGTGCTGGTTTCCTCCTCGTCCTGGCGATGCTCGGCGCCGTGGGAGGGCCGAC
>Ga0114129_10008057_pt1 | contig 15012 bp, 10 predicted proteins | sample RhiMetdeltSRZDD1_FD_80071 | JGI IMG/M metagenome (GOLD analysis project Ga0114129, IMG submission 80071) | Populus rhizosphere microbial communities from Tennessee, USA - Rhizosphere MetaG P. deltoides SRZDD1 (version 2) (version 2) | ecosystem: Host-associated > Plants > Roots > Rhizosphere >...
CAGCCACTGCTGCACGGGAATGGCAAAGCCACGCTTGGGGCGGGTGGCGATCGCGGGCGGCAGCAGATCGGCGGCGGCGCGACGGAGGAGGTACTTTCCGGTACCGCCGTTGAGCTTGAGCCCCGGCGGGAGCCGCCACGCCCATTCCATGAGGACGTGATCGAGAAACGGTACGCGCAGCTCCATCGAGGCCGCCATGGTCATCTTGTCCGCCTTCACGAGGAGATCGTCGGGCAGCCACACCTTGACGTCGAAGTAGAGCATGCGCTGAAGGGGGTGGAGGCCTTCGGTGCGCGCGAAGTATTCCGCGCCCACGTCGCCGTCGTCGCGGCCGCGCCAGGCCGGGGCCAGCACGCGATCGCGCTCGCGATCGCCGAACACCGACGACACGCCGCGGTATCGGGCCGCGAGGGGCTGGGCCGCCCAGCGCAGATAGCGCGCGGCCTTGCCACCGATGAACGCCGGAGACAGACGCGGCATCGGCGCGAGCCGCCGCACCCGTTCGAGCCAGAGCATCCGCCGGTAGATTCCGTAGCCGGCCAGCATCTCGTCGGCGCCCTCGCCGGACAGGACGACGGTCACCGATCGGCGCGCGAATTTCGCCAGGAAGTAGAGCGGCGCCGACGCCGCATCGGCGACGGGCTCGTCGAGCGCCCACGCCATCCGCGGCAGGAAGTCCCAGAAGCCGCTCGAGCTCAGCCGAAGCTCGTGGTGCACGGTTCCGAAGCGCTCCGCGGCGAGCCGCGCGTATGCCGTCTCGTCGCTGTCCGGCGCGTCCGGGTATCCGACCGAGAACGTCCGCACCGCATCCGCCGTCCGCGCCATGAGCCCCGCCACCACCGTGGAATCGACGCCGCCGCTCAGGAACACGCCGAGGGGGACGTCGCTCACGAGATGCACGTCCACGCATTCCTCGAGCAGCTCCCGGAACCGGCGCTCTGCGGTCTCCGGCGCTTCCGTCTCCGCGTCGAGCGGCAAGTCCCAGTACCGGCGAATGTGCACGCCGCCGTCGCGGCGAACCCGCAAGAGATGGCCGGGCTGCAGCTTCCAGATGCCCTTGAACATCGTGCGGGGCCCGGGGACGTATCGGTAGCGCAGGTAATCGCGGAGGGCGGCGGGGTCCACCTCGCGCGGGACCCCCGGCCAGCGCAGGAGCGCCTTGATCTCGGAGGCAAAGAGGAAGGCCCCATCGTGGACCGTGTAGTAGAGCGGCTTGATGCCGAGCCGATCGCGGACGAGAATCAGCTCCTGTCGCTCCACGTCCCAGAGCCCCATCGTGAACATGCCGCGCAGGTGGTCCACGAAGCTGTCACCGTAGGCGTCGTACGCGGCCAGGATCACCTCGGTGTCGGACTTCGTCAGGAACGTGTGGCCCTCGGCCTCGAGCCGTGCGCGCACGGCCGCGAAGTTGTAGATCTCGCCGTTGAACGTGACCCACGTCGTCTCGCGGCGGTTCGCCATCGGCTGGTGACCGCCGGCGAGGTCGATGATCGAGAGCCGCCGGTGACCGAGTACGGCTCGTCCCGACACCAGCAATCCTTCGTCGTCGGGACCACGGTGGGCCATGTCATCGCGCATCGCGATGACCGTCTCGACGTCGCCGGGCTCCACGTCGCGCGTCATCACGACCCCGCAGATACCGCACATGTCGCTATGTCCCTTTCTCGTTCGGCAGCGTGAGCCGCGCGCGGTTCTTGCTGACCACGAACGTCACGTAGATCTCCGCGCGCTCCCGCCACGAACGCCGTTCCGGATCCCACACCGCCGCCTGCCGGGAGAGCGCGGGCTCGTTCGTGAGCGATCCGAGCACGGAGAGCAGCGCCCGGTTGAAGGCGTGATAGTGCGGCGGGCTCAAATAGCCGTGGGATCCGTACCACGACCAGCGTCCCCGGTAATCCCAGAAGGGCAGCGTCCGGGCGAGCCCCCGCACGCCGTCCTGGAACAGTTGCCCCACCGCGGTGTCCCCGGTCTCCACGAAGACATCGTAGAGCCCGAGGAGACTGACGAGAAACCCGTCGAGGATGCGCGGCAGCGGATAGCCCGGATATTCCTCGTAGAGCACGTGACCATCGTCGATGGTGCGCACACCACCATCTTCGATGCTCTTCGAGAAGACCTGGCAGCCGCGGAGAGCCAGGGCGAGCAGCTCGGCGTCCCCGGTGAGCCGGTAGCCGCGGACGAGCGCGCTCATGACCGCGCCCTGGTACATCGCCGAGATCCACGGCGCCCGCAAACGACATCGCCCTTCCTGCCACTCGAAGTCACACGGCCACACGACGGCGCCATCTTTTCGTTCCTCCGCGTGTCGCCGCAGCCATTCCACCTGGGCCCGGAAGCGGTCGCGGCCGGCCGCCTCGCCGAATCTGAGGTGGCGCTCGAGGTTGTGGAGACCCCACCAGGCGACGAACAGCGGGTTGTAGCGGGGCCCGAGGAGCCGGTACGACTTGCGGGGGACGCCCTCGTCGTCGAACACCTGATCGTCGAGGAACAGCCGGTCGCTGTACACGTAGTACCGGAGCGCGCCGCGCGTCCCCGCCTCCACGCACACGTCGAGCGGATAGTCGAAGCGGAATCCCACCACTTCACGTCCGAGCGCCCGCAACGCCCGTGTCACCGTCATGGCGTGCCTGCCACCCGCCGTGGCGTGCGCGCGCCGCCAGCAGCAGCACGGCGGTAGATGCTCACGACCTCGTCGAGGGTGGTGACAGTGCCTGCCGCGTGCGCGGAGCCGGCAACCTGCTCGATCGCGATCGCGAGTTTGTCGGCGAGATCGTTGCCGTCGCCGCGCCGGAAGAGCACGACGCCGTCGGGCCGGAAATCCGTGTCGCTCGCGACGACCGGTCGCCCGAGCGCGAGCGCCTCCCGCACCGAGATCGCGTCGCCGTCAACGAGGCTCGGCCGGACGAAGACGTCCGCCCGCGCCAGCAAGGCGAGATATCGCGCGTGCGCAACCTCGCCCAGCGCGACGACATGCCGATCCACGCCGCGCGCGCCGATGGCGTCGCGCAATGGGCGCGAGTCCCCGCCGCCCATCACGACACATCCGAGCTGCGGGTAGCGGCGCCGCAACTGATCGACGGCGGCGAGGAGGACGTCCATCCCGTACTCGGCACCGGCGCCGCCGGCCGCCACTAGATACGGCCGAAAGCGGGCGATCATGGCCGCGTCCGCGTCCGTGAGCGCGCCCGGAGCCTCGACGCCGAGAAAGGCCGGAAGCACCGAGAGCTGCCCTGGCGCCACACCGATGCCCACGAGGGCGTCGCGAATGCTCGTGTTGACGCACATGACGTGTGCGAACGGCGCGAGAGCAAGCCGGATGAGCGCGCGCCCGGCGCGGCCGCGGCGCCCGAGATATCCCGGACACAATCCGGAGTGCAGCGTCAGCACGCCCGCGGACCGCGTGCGCAGGAGCACGGCGGCGGCGGCCATGACCACGCTCCAGCTCCTGGCACTGTGGCCGTTGGTGTGGAGATGGAGCAACGCGCCTCCGCGCAGCCCATCCGCAAGCGCCCGCCACAGCGACGCGACGCCGGTGACGTGACGGTAGTCGGGGCTGGGCGGCGCGCCTTTTCTGAGATTGACGATCTCGACGTCGACGCCGCGTGCCCGGAGCCCGCGTGCGAGACCCGCCACGTGCACCGACTCACCACCGAGCGGGGGCGGATAGTAGCCGGCAAGCACGACGCGACCACTGAACGTCGAGGCCGGCGCGGCCACGGCCGTATCGGAGCGCACGTCCACCGTGGTCATCGCCGCCTCGGGGCCCGGGCTCGCACCAGCGCCTTCAGCGTGCCGGCCCGCGCTCCGGCTCGGAGCGACGAAGGGTCTGATAGATGAACACGGGAAATCCGCAGAACCGTTTCGACGGCCGGTCCTCGACGCAGGAGAGCCCGTTTTCGGCATAATAGCGGCGGAGCCGCCGCCGGGACTGGTAGAGCGTGTCGCCGACCCCACGCGCGTGTCGGCGGCCGGTGACCACGAACACCCACGTGTTGACGAGCGTCCGCAGGCCATAGAGCCGCACCTTCCACGACGGACCCCGCAGGAGATAGCGGAGGTAATAGCCGGCACCGATGTAGGCGCAGCGCGCGATCCCCCCCGTGCGCAGCACGCGCGCGATCTCCCCGAACACGGCGCGCTCGTGCGTATACGGAATCGTCACCTTGCATATGACGCCGTCCACGCTGTCCGCGCGCAGCGGCAACGCTTCCCCCACCGCGCGAATCGCCGGAAATCCGCGGCGCCGGCACTCCGCGACGCTGCCGACGTTGCGATCCACGCCCACGCCTCTGACACCGCGACGCGCCAGGCCCTCGAGCTGGTCGCCCGCGCCGCACCCGAGATCGAGCACGCGCGCGTTCCCGTCGAACGCGAGGAAATCGAAGTCCTCGACGTAGCGTTGCCACTCCGACGCGGCCGCTCGTGGGGACGCCGGCGGCGCGGCGGTCGTGAGCGTCGGCGAGGGGTTCACGGTGCCGTACGCCGCAACACCGCGCGGGCGCGACCGGCGGGGACGTTCACCGATGCACGTCCACGCTCGCCACCCGATCGGGCGGCATCGCCGCCATCACCCGGGACCAGGTCTCGAAAACGGCGAGCGTCCACAACCGATGGAGGATGTCCCCGCGCCGTGTCGTCCGGTACAGCTCGAACAGGTGCCGCACGTACCGAGCATCGAAGATCGCCATCCCCACCGCGCTCGACGTGAACAGCGTGCCCTCCAGGAACGCGTCCCAGTCGCCGCGGAGCCAGTACTCGAGTGGGACCGCGAAGCCCTGCTTGGGACGGTCGAGCACCTCCGGCGGTAACACGCCTGCAATCGCGCGCTTGAAGAGCCGCTTGCGCTCCCCGCCGTGAAGCTGCAGCGACGACGGGATTCCCGCCGCGAACTCCACCAGCTCGTGATCGAGCAGCGGCACCCGCGCCTCCAGCGACGTCGCCATGCTCATGCGATCGACCTTGGTGAGGATGTCGCCCGGCAAATAGGTTTTGAGATCGACGTACTGCAACCGCCCGGGGAATCCCAGGCCGTCGCTCCGCTCGACGTGCTCGCGCATCACGTCGGACTGCGTCCGTCCTCCGTTGACGAACTCCGCGTTCAGCAGTTGCGCGAGCCGCCCCGGTGAGAAGTGGGACACGCTGTCGAGGTAGCGCTCCATGCGGGGGAGCGAGATGTTGAGCAGAAAATTCTTGCCGCGCGTGCCGTCCGGCAGCGACTGGCCGAGCCACTTGACCCCGGGGGCAAGGCCGGCGACGGCGCCGAGGCGGTGCCGCCGGGCATCGACGGCGTAACGGTCGTACCCCGCGAACAGCTCGTCGCCCCCGTCCCCCGACAGCACCACCTTCACCTCGCGCGCGGCGAGCGTCGAGACGAAGTAGGTGGGAATGGCGGAGGCATCCGCGAAGGGCTCGTCGAACTGCGCGATGATGCTTTCCACCTGCGGCAGGGAGGCGGGCGTGACGACCAGCTCGTGGTGCTCCGTCTCGAAGCGCTCCGCCACCAGCCGGGCATAGGGCAGCTCGTCGAATTCGCGTTCCGGGAACCCGATCGAGAACGTCTTCACGGAGCGGCCGAGCTCTCCCGCCATCAGGGCGACGACCGCGCTCGAATCGACACCGCCGGACAGGAAGGCGCCCACGGGCACGTCGCTCACGAGATGGCTGCGCACGGCGTCGCGGAGCCGCCATCGCAACTCTTCCGCGAGCGCGTCCGGGGAGGAGGCGGCGTGGACGTTGGCGAACGCGGGTGCCGGGTCCCAGTAGCGTCGGATCTCCGGGGTGCCATCGGCGGCCACCAGCATGACGTGCCCCGGCGGCAATTTCCGCACGTGCTTGAAGATCGACAGCGGATCGGGCACGTAGCCATAGCGGAGATAGGCGAGGATCGCGTCCGGATCGACGTCCCGTGGCACCGCCGGCGACTGCAAGATCGCCTTCAGCTCGGAGGCAAAGACGACCTCGTGTCCCACGCACGCGTAATAGAGGGGCTTGATCCCGAGCCGGTCGCGCGCGAGCAGGAGCGAGCGGCGGCGACGATCCCACACCGCGAATGCGAACATCCCGCGCAGCGGTTGCACGCAGTCGGCGCCCATCTCCTCGAAGAGGTGGGCGATGACCTCGGTATCGGAGGTCGTGCGGAAGCCGTGACCGCGCGACCGAAGCTGCTCGGCGAGATCGCGGTAGTTGTAGATCTCGCCGTTGAACACGATCTGGACGGAGCCGTCTTCGTTGCCGAGCGGCTGGTGGCCCGACGTGAGATCGATGATGCTGAGGCGGCGCATCCCGAAGCCGAAGGCTCCATCGACGAGGAAGCCGTCATCGTCCGGGCCGCGGTGGCGGAGCGACGCCCCCATCGCGCGCAACACCGATTCAGCGACGGGCGGGCCACCCTCCCGGGCGCGCAGGCCGAAGATCCCGCACATGGCCGTTAGCTGGGCGCCACCGGGCTGCGCGGCGGGAGCGCGGCGACGGAACGATCGTCGTCGATGACTTCCGCGAGACGGCCGGCGAGCCGGCGGCGGTCGAACTGGCGGATGAAACTGCTGCTCGGCACCGGCCCCGTGCCGCCGTTGCGCCAGTGGCGGTACACCTCGCGCACGGCGGTGGCGACGGCATCGATGTCCTCCGGAATCACGACGTGGGCGCCGGGCACGCCGCTCAGTAACTGCGCGACCGCCCCCGGCCCGGTGAGGGCGAGGATCGGGCGGCCCGCGCGGAGGTACTCGTACGTCTTGCCGGGAATCTGGTACGGCTGCGCTTCGGCGAGCAGCAGCAGAAGATCGGACTCCAGCAGGCGCGGCAGCGTCTCGTCGCGACTGAGGGCGCCCGCGAAGTGCACGGCGCTCTCGAGACCCGCTTTCCGTGCCGCCTCTTTCACGAGCGCGCCCTCGGCGACGTCACACCACCCGATGAGGTCGATCCGCACCGTCTTCTCGTCCACGTCGCCGGCCGCGATGAGCTGGCGGAAGGCCTCGAAGAGCGGCCGCGGATTGCGCGCCTGATAGAAGCTTCCCGCGTACGTCACCACGAACGCCCGGGGATCGGTGGTGGGCGCCCGCGGCGCGCGGAGGTGCTCCCATTCGCCTTCGTCGAAGCCATTGGGAATGGTCACCAGTTTCCCCGTCGGCAGCGACGGGTAGCGTTGCCGCAGCAGCGCCGCGTGCTGCTCGGTGACACACACGACGTTGGTGGCGTGCTCCACGACGCTACGCTCCATCCACGCCTCGATGGCCATGGAGACACGGCTCACCGGCTTCCACTGGGGGATGCCCATCCACGGATCGCGGAAGTGGGCCGTCCATGGTCGGCGGGTGGCGGTGGCGATGCAGAGCGCGACGAGATGATTGGTCCAGTGGGGCGCGGACGACACGATGTGGCGGATGTTGCGCCGCTGCACTTCTCGGATGCCACGGACGACGGCGACCGGAAGCCAGCCCGTGCAGACGTCCGGCGTCTTGAGCAAGGAAAGGAGCCACCGCCGAGCGCGACCGGGAGGCGCGGCAGCGGCGCCGGCGGAGGCGGTGCGATCCGCGGCGGTCCGGCTCCTCGGCCGTAGACGCGACCACAGATCGAGCGGGTGCGGCAACATCCCGGTCCGTACGATCTCGCCCGGAAAGGCGCGGCCGCTGACATCCCCCGGAAACCGGCTATGCAACTTCGGATCGGGGTTCGTCACGTATCGTTCGCGGACGGTGAGGACCACCGGCTTCCAGCCATAGTCGGGGAGATAGCTCGCGAGCTGACTGCACGCATGGGCGCCCACTTCAAGACTGGGCGGAAAGTCGAACGTCACCACCAGCACCAGCCGATTGCCGGTACCGTCTCCGCGACTGCTTCCCGCCGTGTCTGCGGCCTCTGCCGGCATCGCCCTCGTCACCGCGAAGTGCGCACGGCACCGTTGGGCGGCGTCGTGGCGAGCGAGGGGGCGTGGCCGAATCGGCGCACGGCGGGCCGCGCCGCGGGCACCGTGGCGGGCAGGTTGAGCGCGATGTTCTGGACCGCCAGCGCGAGCCCGGCGGTGTAGAAGAAGTAGAAGTGATAGGCGGCGGGGTGGAACATTGCGCCCACCGTGAAGCCGATCAAGGCGAGCCGCACGCCCGACGCGAATGACGTCAGCTCATCGTTCCGGGGACCCGTCCGGAGCTGTCTCAGGAGCCGGTTCACGCCGCGGAAGAGGTGGAACATGATCAACACGTACACCACCAATGCCGGGATGCCGAGATCGGCGCCGACCTGGAGGAAGACGTTGTGCACGACCGTCCACGCGCCTCCCTCCTCGACGAACGCGAGACCGTTCATCCCGACGCCGGCGCCGACCAGCGGGCGCCCCAGGATGAACTGGATGGCGGTGAACGTGCCCTCGTAGCGGCCGCGGGCGGAGCCGGTGGGATCGGAATCGATGTCGATGATGCTCCACAGGCGGTCGCCGTAGCCCGACGGCGAGAGGACCACGAAACACACGGCGAGACCGACCACCACCAACACCGACAGCATGTCGCCCTTCCGAATGCGCTCGACGAGCAACACGAGTCCCATGGCGGCGAGCGTGAGAAAGCCGGCGCGCGAGAACGTCGTGATCACGCCCCACGCCATGATCGCGACCGCGCCGCCGAGGAGCAGGCGGTGCACGGTGCTCTTGGTGGCGAAGAAGAGGCCGAAAATGACCGCCATCATGAGGTTGATCACGAACGCGAGGTCGTTGGGATTGCCGGCGAGCGCCGATTCGTAGCCGGCGATCCGCCCCTGGTTGAAGACGCCCGCGGAGAAGTCGCGGGCGCCGCTCAGCGCCATGAACGTTCCCCAGCAGGCGAGCGACGCGACCAGGATCTTCATGCGTCGTACGGTGTCCACGACATTGGCGAGGAGCAGGAAGATCAGGATCGACTTCAGCAGATCGCCGGTCCAGAACTCGAAGCTGCCGCCTGGCCACATCGAGGTCGGAATGGACAGGCCTGCGAGCACGTAGAAGAGGAAGACGTGGCGAATGGGCGGAATCATGATCGTGATCGCGCCCCCCCGGAAGATCCGGTCGAGCAGGTACAGGATGATGGCGAGTCCCGCCGACACCATGGCGAGCCGCAGCGGCTGCAGGAACGGCAGATAGACCTGAGGACTGATGTAGAGGATGAACGTGAAGAACATCAGGCCCCAGAAGGGGGCCGACGCGCTCCGTGACCCGCTCGTGCGGGGGGCACGTACGATCACGGACGAGGCGGCCCTCATCGCGCCCTCCCTTCGCCACGCAAGATGCGCACGATCCGCTCCGCCGCCCGCCCGTCCCAGAGCGGCGGCACCGCACCGCGCCCCGGCGGCTGCTCGAGCGTCTGCAAGGCCTCCGCCACGATGCGCGCGGGGTCAGTGCCCACGACGCGATTCGTCCCGTGGCTCACCGTCACCGGTCGCTCCGTCGTCTCCCGCAGCGTGAGACAGGGTACACCGAGGCTCGTCGTTTCCTCCTGGATGCCCCCGGAGTCCGTGAGCACGAGCCGCGCCCGGCTCATCAGCGCCACGAACTCGAGGTAGCCGAGGGGCTCCAGGCACACGATACCCTTGTCCGGAAGCGGCTCTCCCGCGTGGTCGGCCGCCCAGTAGAGCCCGTCACTGTCGCGCAGGGCCGGTTTCACCCGGGGATGCACGGGGAAGACGATCGGCAGCGCGCGCGCGACGTCGGCGAGCGCCTGCAGGAGCCCGCTCAGCGTGCGCGTGTCGTCCACGTTCGACGGCCGGTGGAGCGTGAGCACCGCATACGGCTGCGCGGGCTCGATCCCGAGGTGGGCGAAGACGGGCGAGCGCTCCCACCGACTGCGCGTCTGCTCGAGGGCGTCGATCATCACGTTGCCGACGACATGGATCTTGGCGGCCTCCACGCCCTCGTGGCGGAGGTTGTCGGCGCCGCTCGCCTCCGTCACGAAGAGGAGGTCGGCAATGGCGTCGGTGAGGATGCGGTTGATCTCTTCCGGCATCGAGCGATCGAAGCTCCGCAGCCCCGCCTCCACGTGGGCGACCGTGATGCCGAGCTTGACGGCGGTGAGGGCGGCCGCAATCGTGGAATTGACGTCACCCACCACCAGCACCACGTCGGGTCGGACGGATTCGAAGACGGGCTCGATCCGCCGCATCACCTCCGCCGTCTGGACGGCGTGGGACCCGGAGCCGACGCCGAGGTTCACGTCCGGGGCCGGAATCTCGAGGTCGTCGAAGAACGTCTGCGACATCGTGCGGTCGTAGTGCTGGCCCGTGTGCACGAGCACGGAGGTGAGATCGGGTTGGCGGCGGATCTCCTTCACGAGCGGCGCCACCTTCACGAAGTTCGGGCGCGCCCCCGCGATGCTGAGGATCTTCCGCGCGCTCATAGGCGCACGATCCGGCCCGCGGGCGCGAGGGCACCGCGGGTGGCATTGCGCGTGTCCACCACGAGGGGGCTCTCGGCGACGATGGTCGCGTAGTCGAAATCGCGGTGGTCGGTGAGGATGAGGGCGGCGTCCGACCACTGGAGCAGCTCCCGGTTGACCTGGGCGCTGTCGAAGCGCCGCCCGTGCACGGTCAGCGTGGGCACGAAGGGGTCGGCGTACTGCACGTGGGCGCCCTTGCGCAGCAGCTCCTCGATGATGTCGAGCGCGGGTGACTCCCGCGTGTCACCGACGTCGCGCTTGTAGGACACGCCGAGCACGAGGATGCGCGCGCCCTTGAGCGGCTTGCCGCCGCTGTTGAGGGCGTCCGTGAGCAGCGAGACCACGAAGCGCGGCATCGTCCGGTTGATCTCGTCGGCGAGGCCGACGAACTTCGCCTCGTAGCCGTTCAGCCGCGCCTTCCACGAGAGATAGAAGGGATCGACTGGGATGCAGTGGCCGCCGATGCCGGGCCCCGGCGAGAACGGCATGAAGCCGAAGGGCTTGGTGGCGGCCGCGTCCACCACCTCCCACACGCTCACGCCCAGATGCTGGCAGATGAGCGCGAGCTCGTTGGCGAGCGCGATGTTGACCGAGCGGAAGGTGTTCTCGTAGAGCTTGGCGAGCTCGGCCACGCGCGGGCTCGACACCTCGAACACCCGGCCCACCACCTGGCGGTAGAGCAGCGTCGCCAATTCCGTGCACCCGGGGGTGACGCCGCCCACGAGCTTCGGGATCTCCTTCACCTTCCACGTCGGGTTGCCGGGATCGATCCGCTCCGGCGAGAAGGCCAGATAGAAATCGACGCCGACCTTGAGCCCGCACCCCTCGAACATCGGCAGCAGCACTTCGTCGGTCGTGCCCGGATACGTCGTGCTTTCGAGCACCACGAGCTGCCCGGGTGTGAGGTACCGGGCGACGTCGCCCGCGGCCGCCACGACGTGGGAGACGTCGGGATCCTTCGACTTGCGCAGGGGCGTGGGGACGCAGAGGACGACCACGTCCTGACCGGCGAGCGCGGCGGGGTCCGCGCTGGCGGCGTAGCGGCCGGCCGCGATCATCGACTGCAGATGGGCGGACGGCACGTCCGGGATGTACGAGTCGCCTCGCATGAGCGCCTGGACGCGGTCGCCGTCGGCGTCGATCCCGGTCACCTGGAATCCCGCCTGCGCGAACTCCACGGCGAGAGGCAGACCCACGTAGCCCTGGCCGACGACGGCGATGCGCGCGCTGCGGTCCTCGATCTTCGTCTTCAGGCTCACTGGCCCACCGCCTTGGGCAGAGTGTCGACGCGATAGGCGTCGGCCGCCTTCGATCCCCGGCCAAAGAGCACGATCTTCACGGTATCGAACAGGATGTGCACGTCCATCCAGAACGAGAGGTGACGGATGTAGAAGAGATCGAAGCGCATCTTCTCGATCTCCTCCGCGAGGTCATTGGCATAGCCGAAGCGCACCTGCGCCCATCCCGTGACCCCGGGCCTGACGCGCGTGCGCAGCGCATAGTGCGGGATGCGATCGGCGAACAGCTCGAAGTTCGACGCCGGATGCGGCCGTGGCCCCACCAGGCTCATGTCGCCGCGCAGGATGTTGACGAACTGAGGGAGCTCGTCGAGGCGGAAGCGACGCAGCCACTTCCCCACGCGGGTGATGCGCGCATCGTTGTCCCGCACCCACTCCGACGTCCGGTTCTCGCCGGGCAGCATCGTCCGGAACTTCAGGAGCCGGAAGGGGCGACCGTAGCGGCCGATGCGATCCTGGACGAAGAGGACCGGCCCCCGCGAATCGAGCTTGATCGCGAGCGCGATCACCGCCAGCACGGGCGCCGCCGCCACCAGCCCCACCAGCGACGCGAGCATGGTCACCCCGCGCGCGATGTGCATGTATCGGGACGATTTTCTCAGATCATCGGAGAAGAGCACCGTGCTGGGGGCGAGCCACTCCAGCGGCACCTTCCCCGTGAGCCGCTCGTAGGTCTCGACACCGTCCTCGATGCACAGGCCGCGCGCCTGGCACTCGAGGAGCGCCCGCATGGGCAGCCGTCCGCGGCGTTCGGAGAGCGCCACCACGACCCGGTCGGCGCGCGTCTCCTCCACGATCTTGGCGAGCTGGTCGAGAGGGCCGAACGTCCGGTACGGGAAGGCCGGCTCGTCGGCACCGGCGTCCGGCACCACGCCCACGATCTCGTAGCGAAAGTGCGGCTGGGCCTCGATCTCCTCCAGGATCTGCCGGGCGAGGCTGCCGTTGCCGAGTACGAGCACGCGCTCCATGAACGGCCGCCGGCGCATGGCGGCGTACGTGACCGCGCGCATGGGGAGGAGGAGACCGGCGATGATCAGGAAGCTGGAGACGAAGGCGCCGTCGGCGAGGCGGGCCTCGGGGAACACCCGGTAGAAGACCGCGAGCAGGATGAACGTGACCCCGAAGGACTGGAGGAGGCGCGACGCGAACGCGGAGAAATCACGCGTGATCCGAAGATCGTAGAGGTCGTTGTAATAGAACGCCACGATGCAGCAGAGCGACAGCGCGAACGCCTGTCCAAGCACGGTGGCGACGTCGAGCCAGTCTACGATGATGCCCCGCCGCCAGAACAAGCTGATGGCGGCCGTGGCAGTGAACAGTGACGACGCCTCGAGCAGCGCGAGTAACCGTCCCATGGGGGCCCGCGGTTACCGGACCGCGATGTCGCGAACGGTGCAGGTGCGAGCGAAACTTTCCTTCACCGGCGGCCCCACCGCCGCCACTTACGGTGGCCATTGCGGCTCGCCCCGCGGTACGCGTAGTGGTAGTACCCGGACAGCGGCCGCTCATCGCGGTTGAAGATGAGACCGATGATCTTGTCCGTCTCCACCACGGTGAGCGCCTCTTCCACCAGTCGGCGTGGCGTGCGATGCGCGGCCACCACGACGATGAATCCGTCCACCCACCGCGCGATGACCCGGCAGTCCGGCACCGCCACCAGCGGCGGCGTGTCCACCACGACGTAGTCGTAGTGGTGCCGCGCCTCCGCCATCAGCTCGCCGAAGCGCGGGGACTTGAGCAGCTCGTAGGGCGCCGACGGCGTGTCGCCGGCGGTGAGCACGTCGAGGTTGAAGGGCGGACGACGTCGCACGGCGTCCGCGAGCAAGGTGCGCGGCTCGAGGATGGCGCCGACGAGACCGGGGCTCGGTGAAATGCGGAGTCCGAGCGTCGCCTCGATGGACGGACGCCGGAGATCACAATCGACGAGGAGCACCTTGCCTTCCGCGGACTGCGCGAGCGCGCCCGCGAGGTTGATGGCGGTCGTGGTCTTGCCGTCGCCGACGGTCGGGCTCGACACCGCGATGACGGCGAGCCCGGCGGAGGCGCGGAGCTGATCGACCATCTGGCGCAGGGCGCGATACTGCTCCGCCTCGAAGCTGGCGGGCATGACGAGGCTCACGAGATGACCGTCGAGGCCTTGCAGGCCCTCCTCGGTGGCATCGTCCGGTTCCAGCGTCTCCACCACGCCGAGATCGACGGCCGCCGCGGTGCGGCCGGCGGCGAGCCCGGGCCAGCGAAACGGCGACGATCGCCGCGAGGCGCCCGCGGGCGCCGGCGGTGGCGTCATCGGCTCCGGCTCCTCGACGGTGTCGCTCTCGGTCACGACGTCCGGTGTCTCGGTGGGGACCGGCTCCCGCAGCCGGGCTTGCTCCTGGAGCGCGCGATCGCGTTCCGCCTGTCCCAGCGCCTTGAAGAATTCGCTCATGTCACCCACCCATCAGTTGTCGCGCGGCGCGCGCGAAGTCAAAGATCGAGTCGACGACGGAGTGCCACAGCGAGATCCACATGTCCGAACCGAGAGCGGCCACGGCGAGAACGCCGACGGTCGACGCGACGACGGTGCCGGCCGCCCACCCCAAGGGAACATGGCGGCGCCAGGCCATGACGCGGCGCTGGCGGGAGGGAAGCTCTCCCTCCTCGAGATATTTGATCGCACGCTCGATGAGCTCCCGCCCGATGTGGCGCGTCTGGTCGGCATAGCCAATGAGGAGTGCGTGGTCGCACACGATGTTCACGACGCGCGGAATGCCCCCCGCGTACTCGGCGATGCGCCGCACCGCCGCTTCGTTGAAGAGGTTGAGGTCGCGCGCACCCGCCACCCGCAGGCGGCTCCGGATGTAGTCGCGCGTCTCCTCCGGCGTCATGGGGGGGATCGCGCAGCGGAGGCCGATCCGTTGCTTCAGCTGCCGCAGCTGGGGCAGCTGCAACCGCACCTTCAGCTCCGGCTGCCCGACGAGGAGGATCTGTAGAAGTTTGTCGGTGGGCGTCTCGAAGTTCGACAGCAGCCGCACCTGCTCCAGGGTGTCCGGCTCGAGATTCTGCGCCTCGTCGATGATGAGCACGGTGTTCTGCCCGGCGCGCCGGCGGTCGATGAGGAAGTTGTTGAGCGCGACCAGGCGCTGCGCGCGCGAGCTGACCGTCTTGCCGATCCCGAAATCCTCGAGCACGTATTCCAGGATGTCGTCGAAGGGCAGCGTGGAGTTGAAGACGAAGGCCACGGCCGTGGTGGAGTCGAGCCGCTGGAGCAGCGTCTGGAGGAGCGTGGTCTTCCCCGTCCCCACCTCGCCCGTGAGCACGATGAAGCCCTTGTGCTCCTGGACGCC
>Ga0114129_10008058_pt1 | contig 15012 bp, 12 predicted proteins | sample RhiMetdeltSRZDD1_FD_80071 | JGI IMG/M metagenome (GOLD analysis project Ga0114129, IMG submission 80071) | Populus rhizosphere microbial communities from Tennessee, USA - Rhizosphere MetaG P. deltoides SRZDD1 (version 2) (version 2) | ecosystem: Host-associated > Plants > Roots > Rhizosphere >...
GAGAGCCTCATCCACCCCTTTACGATTCTCTCCACGTTGCCCTCGGCCGGCGTCGGGGCCTTGCTGGCGCTGCTCCTGTTCGGCATGGACCTCTCGGTCATCGCGATGATCGGGATCATCCTGCTCATCGGCATCGTGAAGAAGAACGCGATCATGGTCATCGACGTCGCGCTCGAGCTCGAGCGCCGCGAGGGCCGCGCCCCCCGCGAGGCCATCCACGAGGCCTGCCTGCGCCGGCTGCGGCCGATCCTCATGACCACCATGGCCGCGCTGCTGGGCGCCCTGCCGCTGGCGCTCGGCACCGGCACCGGCTCCGAGCTGCGCCGCCCGCTGGGCGTCAGCATCGTGGGCGGCCTGCTGCTGAGCCAGCTCCTCACCCTCTACACGACGCCGGTCGTCTACCTATTCCTCGAGCGCTGGCGCTTGCGCACGGTGAACGCCTGGCGCAAGCTCGGCGGGCGGCTCGGCGGGCGACGGCCCGTCGAGGAGATCAGCGGCGGCAAGTAACCCCCTTCATTCCCAGGAGACGACGACCGTCATGGAGCTCGATCCCAAGACTCTCAAGCCCGAGTCCACCTACAAGCTGCTGATCGGTTTCGTGGTGCCGCGGCCGATCGCGTGGGTCTCCACGGTGGGCGCGGACGGCGTGAACAACCTCGCCCCCTTCAGCTTCTTCATGGGGGTCTGCCAGGACCCGCCGACCATCGCGTTCTCGTCGGGCCCGCGCGCGAAGGATCGCAAGGACACGGTGCGGAACGCCGAGCACACCGGCGACTTCGTGGTCAACATCGTGGACGACGATCGCGCCGAGCAGATGAACCTGAGCTCGGGCGAGTACCCGCCCGAGGTGGACGAGTTCGCGCTCACCGGCCTCACCGCCGCCCCGGGCGTGCGGGTGCGCTCACCGCGCGTGGTCCAGGCTCCGGTCAGCCTCGAGTGCCGCGTGGCCCAGGTCATCCCGGTTGGCCGCGGGCCCCACAACCTGGTCCTGGGGGAGATCGTCTACTTCCACGTGCGCGACGACGTCTACGACGCGGCCACCGGGCGCATCGACATCGCCCGGCTCAAGCCGGTCGGCCGCCTCGCCGGCCACCAGTACAGCTACATCCACGACATCTTCGAAATGAAGCGCCCCAACGAAAACTACCGCGGCTGACGGTCACCGGGCGCGAGGCCCCCTTCGATGAGGCTACCCTTTCAGGCCGCCGGCGCCCCAGCCGGCGATCAGGTAGCGCTGGATGGCGATGAAGAAGATGAGCGCGGGGATGGTGACCATGACGCCGGCGGCCATGATCAGGCCCCAGTCCACCACCGCCATGTGGAAGAACTCGTTGATCCCGATCGCGAGGGTCTTCAGCTCGTCCTTGCCGATCAGCACCAGCGCGAACAGGAAGTCGTTCCAGGCCACGATGAACGTGAAGATCGCGGTGGCGATGATGCCGGGCAGGGCCAGCGGCATCACCACGTACCAGAGCGCCTGGGCCCGGTTGGCCCCGTCCAGCAGCGCGGCGTGCTCGAGCTCCACCGGGATCGACTGGAAGAACGCGCGGAGGATCCAGAGCGCGTAGGGCAGCGAGAACGAGATATAGGTCAGCGCGAGCCCGGGCCGCGAGTTGACCAGGCCGAATTCGCGCGCGAGCAGGAAGAGCGGCACCAGCATGATGATAGGCGGGAACATGTAGGCGAGCAGGGTCACCCGCGCCACCAGGGTGCGGCACGGGAAGGCGTAACGGGTCAGGCTGTAGGCGCCGACCACGCCCGCCGCCAACACGATCAGGGTGGTCAGCGCCGCCACCACCACCGTGTTCTGGAAGTAGGTCCAGAAGTTCGTCTCGTAGAAGAGCTTGCGGTAGGCCCGCAGGTCCCACTCGTGCGGCCAGAAGGTGGGCGGCGAGGCGAGAAGCTCGTGGCTCACCTTCAGCGACGAGACCAGCATCCAGTAGAGCGGGAACGCGCAGAACAGGAAGAGCCCGACGCGGAGCGCCCACTCCGCGGAGGCCGACACCCGGCGGCGGGCGCCGCGCCGACTGGGCTCACGCATCGTTGTGGTCCTCCTCGGGCGGGAAGGCCACGAAGTAGATCGTCACCGCCATCAGCAGCAGCGCGAGCATGACGTTCGAGAGCGCGGCGCCCATGCCCGCCTGGTAGTAGGTGAACGACCGCTGGTAGGTGAAGACGGGCAGGGTGCGGATCGCCTCTCCGGCTCCGCCGCCGAAGCCCAGCAGCCACGGCACGTCGAACTTGGTGAACATCCAGATCCCGCGCAGGAGCAACACGATCAGGAGCACGTTGCGGAGCTGGGGCAGCGTGACGTGGAAGAACTGGCGCACCGCGGAGGCTCCGTCCACCCGCGCCGCGTCGTACAGCTCGGGCGGGATGGTCTGCAGCCGCGCCAGCACGTTGACCAGCACGAACGGGAAGAAGGTCCACACCGAGAGGATGATGAGCACCAGCATGATGGTGGAGTGGGCCAGCCAGGCGTCGGGCATGAACGGGACGTGCAGCGCGCCGAGCACGTAGGGGATCACCCCGTAGAGGTCGTTCATCAGCCAGCGCCACACGAAGACCGCGATCACGGTCGGGATCATGTAGGGGAAGAGCGCGACCCCGCGCAGGAAGTCGCACCCCGGGAACCGCCGGTGGAGAATCAGGGCGCCCGCGACGCCGGCCACGATCTGCAGCGCGGTGCTCGCCACCGCGTATTCGGTGGCGAGCCAGACGCTGCGCCAGAAATCCGTGTCGGCCAGGATCTGCGCGTAGTTGTCGAGCCCGACCCAGGCGCTGGTCGCGCGCAGCGAGTGCTTGGCGTGGAAGCCGAGCCAGACATTGTAGGCGACCGGAAAGATGGTGAAGGCCAGGACCAGCGCGGCCGAGGGCACGAGCAGGCCGATGCCGGTCCAGGCCTCGCGCCGGCGGCGCCTGGCCCGGCCCGGAGCGACGACGAGGGCGTCGACGCGAACCGAGCTCAGCTCAGCCCTTGGCCTTCCCGATGATGTCCCGGGAGATCTTGTCGCTGGCTTCCTTGGCGGCTGCCTTCGGGTCCTTGCCGCGCTCCACCACCGCCATCACCATGTCGGCCAGGATGGGCGCCGCCGCCACGTCTCCGATCCACGGCACCAGCATGTCGGAGGGGTTGCACACGAGCAGCGGATGCGCGCGGCCCATCTCCACCCACTTGAGCTGGGCGTCGAGCCACGGCTTCCAGCGCTTGCGCTCGGGATGGTTGAGGTAGCTCGGGTCCTGGAAGTCGGACTTGAAGATGGACAGGATGTGCACCGGCACCGAGTCGCAATGCTTGCGGTAGTTCTCGGGCTTGAAGAAGAACTTGAGGAACTCCCGGCCCGCCGCCTTCTCGTCGGCGGGCGCGTCCGCGTAGATCACCCACGGCTCGTTGTCGAACTGGGTGAGCGGGGCCTTCCCCATGGGTCCGTGGGTCTTCGGCCAGACCTGGAAGACGTCCGGATTGCGCTTGTCAGGCGGCGCGTACTGATCGATGTAGCCCGCGGTCCGCCCCCACATGAGCACCTGGGCGGTCTTGCCGGTGGCCCACGCCGAGAGCGTCTCGAGGTAATCGTGCGAGGCCCAGCCGGGCGGCAGGTAGGGCTTGAGCTTCTTCCAGAACTCGAGCATGCCGAGGACCTGCGGGCTCTCGAGGGCCGGCTGGCCCTTGGCGTCGAAGAGACTGCCGCCGTTGGCGCCGGTCCACATGTAGACGTCCTCGTTCACGAAGAACGGGATGCCGGCCAGCGACAGGCCATAGTGCTGCGGCGCCTTGTTCAGCTTGGGCAGGTCACGGAGCCAGTCGTCCCACGTCTTCCAGCTCTGCGGATTCACCCCGGTGCCGGCCAGGTAGTCGCCGCGGCCGCCCAGGATCTCGGCCCCCCACGCGTGCGTGATGCCCCAATACTTGCCGTCCGGGTACTTAAGCCAGCGCAACACCGACGGGAAGATCTTGTCCTCGCCGATGGCCTTCACGATGTCGTCCACCGGCTCGATGAGCCCCTTGGCCCGGAACGAGGTCACCACGTAGGTCTGGGTATGCGACGCGGTGGGCGGGCTCTTGGCCGCCATCGCGGCCTGGAGCTTGCGGTCCATGTCGCCCCAGCCCATGCCCTCGGCGCGGACCTCGATGTCCTTGTGGAGCTTGTGGAAGTCCTCGACGATCGCCTTCATCGCCGCGCGGGTCGACGGGTTGGGCTCGGTGTCCCACGTCGTCACGACGACCTTTTTCTGCGCGCGCGCCGGGCCGGCCCCCGCGAACGAGACCGCCGCCGCGCCCGCCGCCGTCCCGCCGAGCCGGGCCAGGAATTCTCGCCGGCTCAGGTCCCCCGCCTTGCGCTCCTTGACCAGCCGCCGAAGTCCCGGATCGTTGTACCAACGTGCCATGGTGGCCCCTTTGCGCGCGGCCCCTGGAGGAGGGGGCGGGTCCGGACATTGTGCGATCGCGGGCCGTGCACCCGGCGACGCGTGCGCCGGGCGTGGCCCCGGGGGGGACTATAGCCAAGCGATCGAACGGCCACAAGCCCTCTCCCGGATGCATTTCCACCTGACAACGCTCCCGAGACGGGCTATCGTACCCGCCGTGATCCAGCTCTTCGCGCTCTGCGTCGGCTACATCGAGCTGGACCGGGCCAGCATGCTGGACGACCTTCCGGTGGGTCAGCCGTGGACGGTGCCGGTGATGAGCTTCCTGGTGGCGCATCCGCGCGGCCGGCTTCTCTTCGACACCGGCATTCACGCGCAGGCCCGCGTGGATCCGATCGGGCGCCTGGGCGCCGAGCGAGCCAAGCGCCTCAGCGTCAAGTCGAAGGCAGGCGAGGACGTGGTGCCCCAGCTCGCCCTCCTGGGTCTCGGGCCCGACGACGTCCGCTACGTGGCCAACTCGCACCTGCACTTCGATCACTGCGGCGGCAACGAGTTCTTCCCGCGCGCGACCCTCCTGGTGCAGAAGGCGGAGATGGAAGCGGCGCGGCGACCCGGCTTCGTCCCCGGCTACAACCCGAGCCCGATCGACTTCGACCATCCCCTCGACTACCGGCTCATCGACGGTGAGCACGACGTCTTCGGCGACGGCCGCGTGATCCTCTTCCCCACCTTCGGCCACACGCCCGGGCACCAGTCGCTGCGCGTGCGTCTGGGCAAGGGCTCGGACATGGTCTGCGCCGCCGACGCCTGCTACACGCGAGAGAACATGGATCGGGACGTGCTACCGCGCATCCTGTGGAACGGGCCGATCATGCGCGAGTCGCTCGCCACGCTGCGGCGCCTGCGGGACCAGGCCGGCGCCACCGTCTTCTTCGGTCACGATCCCACGCAGTGGCAGGCGACGCCCCAGGCGCCTGCCGCCATCGCCTAGGCCGAGGCCTCCGGTGCTCGCCACCCTGCTCGACGGGCTCACGTTTCCCGAAGCGCCCCGCTGGCATGACGGCCGCCTCTGGTTCTCGGACTTCTACACCCACCGCGTCGTCGCGGTGGATTCCGCCGGCCGCGCCGAGACCATGGTGGAGGTCCCGCAGCGGCCGTCGGGCCTCGGCTGGACGCCGGACGGCGCGCTGCTCGTCGTCTCCATGCTCGACCGCCGCCTGCTGCGAGTGGAGAACGGCACGACGCGTGTGCTCGCCGATCTCTCCGCGGTCGCCACCGGGCCGTGCAACGACATGGTGGTGGACGGGCGGGGCCGGGCCTACGTCGGCAACTTCGGCTACGACCGGCACAAGGGCGAGCCGCCGCGGACCACGTGCCTGGCCCGGGTGGATCCGGACGGCCGCGTCAGCCGCGCGGCGGAGGATCTCTTCTTCCCCAACGGCACCGTCATCACGCCCGACGGTCGCACCATGATCGTCGGCGAGACGCAGGGCCATCGCCTGACCGCCTTCGACGTGGCGCCCGACGGGACGCTGAGCAACCGGCGCGTGTGGGCGCAGCTGGACGCCGCGGTCTTCCCCGACGGCATCTGCCTCGACGCCGAGGGCGCGATCTGGGTCTCCGACGCGCGCGGCTTCGCGCTGTTGCGCGTGCGGGAAGGCGGCAAGATCGACGGCACCGTGTCCACCGGCGCCCGCTACGCCTTTGCCTGCATGCTGGGCGGCGCCGACCGGCAAACCCTGTTCGCCTGCACCAGCACCGGCAGCGGCCCGGCCATGGCCGACAAGCGCGACGGCGCGATCGAGACCGTCCGCGTGGACGTGCCCGGCGCCGGTCTCCCCTGACCTCCTCACGAAAGGCTGGTCTCTCATGACCCCGACAACCCCAGCGACGCGGCCCGACGACGATTTGGGACTGGCCGGACGGGTGGCCGTCGTCACCGGCGGCGGGGCCGCCGGCGACGGCATCGGCAACGGGCGCGCCGCCTGCATCCTGCTGGCGCGCAGCGGGACCGCGGTCCTGGTCGTCGACCGCGACGAGGGCCTCGCCAAGCGCACCGTCGAGATGATCACCGGCGAGGGCGGGAAGGCCTCGGCGCTCGCGGTGGACGTCACCGACGAGGCCCAGTGCGCGGCGATGGCCCGCGAGGCGGTGAGCCGCTACGGCCGGCTCGACTTCCTGATCAACAACGTGGGCATCGGCAGCAAGGGCAGCGTGGTGGAGGAGAAGCCCGACACGTGGCGGCTTGTCATGCAGGTCAACGTCGAGACCATGTTCCTCGCCTCCCGGGCCGCGATCCCCGAGATGATCCGCACCGCCCAGGGCGGCGCCATCGTGAACATCTCCTCGATCTCGGCGCTGCGCCCGCGCGGCCTCACGACGTACTCGGCCTCCAAGGGCGCGGTGATCGCGCTCAGCCGAGCCATGGCGGTGGATCACGGCCCCGACGGCATCCGCGTCAACTGCATCGCCCCCGGCCCGGTATACACCCCGATGGTCTACGCGCGCGGCATGACCCCCGCGGCGCGCGACCAGCGGCGGCGCGCCTCCGTGCTCGCCCGCGAGGGCACCGGCTGGGACATCGGCCAGGCCGCGCGCTTCCTGCTGTCGGGCCACGCCCGCTACATCACCGGCCACGTGCTGGTGGTGGACGGCGGTGCCACCCTGGTCGGGCCCTCCCGCGAGTCCCAGACCGAGCACTGAGGAGATCACGATGCGCTTCGGCATGTTCACGAGCATGGGCAACCAGACGTGGCCGGCGGTTCTCGAGCTCTGGAAGCACGCGGAGGCCACGAAGTGGGACGTGGCCTGCGTGACCGACCACTTCATGCCCAATACGAAAGAGCGCGAGGGCGCGATGCTCGAGGGCTGGAGCACGCTCACCGCGCTCTCCACGCTGGTGCCGCGCATCCAGGTCGGCACCATCGTGCTCGGCAACACCTATCGCCACCCGGCGGTGGTGGCGAAGATGGCCGCGCAGGTGGACATCATCTCGGGCGGGCGGCTCCTGCTCGGGCTCGGCGCGGGCTGGCAGGAGAACGAGCACGAAGCCTACGGCATCCCCTTCTACACGATGCGCGAGCGCCTGGAGCGCCTCGACGAGGCCTGCCAGGTCATGAAGTCGCTGTGGACCCAGGATCGCAGCACCTTCAAGGGCCGCTACTACACGCTCTCGGACGCGCCGCTGCAGCCGAAGGCGGTGCAGAAGCCCAATCCCGAGCTGATGATCGGCGGCGGCGGCGAGAAGGTGACCCTCCTCACAGTGGCCCGCTACGCCGATCACTGGAACGTCTGGGGCGGGCCCAAGGTGCTGGCCCACAAGGGCCGCATCCTCGACGAGCACTGCGGCAGCGTCGGGCGCGACCCCAAGACCATCCGCCGCTCGGCCAACATGGCCCTGCTGATCACCGACAAGAAGGCGGAAGTGGACGCGCTCGCCGAGACGATCGGCACGCGCATGGGCCGCCACGCCGCGGATGCGCGCGACACCTGCCTGGCCGGCACCCCCGAGCAGATCCGGGCCACGCTGGCCGAGCTGCGGGCCGCGAAGGTGGACACCCTGTTCATCCCGACCCTGTTCCGGCCCCTGCCGGAACTGCGCCGGGACCTCGACCGGTTCATCGCCGAGATCGTCCCCGCGTTCCGCTGAGCCTCCCGGGTAGGCTGACGGCCGGCGGCAGGGCATACTGAGCCCGTGACCCGACGTCGCCGCCTCGTCACGGTCGCGGTCGCCCTTCTCGCCACGTTCGTGGTGGCGGCGACCGCGGGCTGGCTCGCGCTGCCGAGCCTGGCCCGCCGGGCCGTGATCTGGCAGGTCGAGGCCCAGACCGGCCGCCGCCTCACGATGGACGCGTTCGATCTGGACGTGCGCGGGGGCCACCTCCGCATCGCCGGCCTCCGGCTCGCCGACCGCGAGCCGGGGCCGCCCCTGGCCGAGTTCGAGCGGCTCGACGTGCGCTTCCGCCCCGCCGCGCTCCTGCGCGGGCACCTGCACGTCGAGGAGATCGCGCTCGCCGCCCCGCGGGTGCGGATCGTCCGCCTCGCGCGCGGAGTGCTCAACATCTCGGACCTGCTCGATCGCCCGCGCAAGCCGTCGAGCGGCGTCAGCCCGCTCACGCTCGACCGCCTGGCCCTCACCGGCGGGACGGTCCTCTTCGAGGACCGCACGCTGAACCCGCCGCGCACCTGGCGCGCGGACGGGCTCATGATCGACGCGGGCGCGCTCTCGACCGTGAGCCCGGAGCCGCGCGGCTCGCTCCGCCTCGCGGTCACGGTGGCGGGCGCCCCCCTCTCGGTGGAGGCCTCGAGCGTCCGCCTCGCGCCGCCGATGCAGGGCCGGGCGCGCGTTACCCTCCAGAACGTCGACGCCACGCTCGCCAACCTGTACCTGCCGGCTGACACCGCGGTCGCGCTGGACCGCGCGGTAATCGGCGCCGCGTTCGACGCGGCCATCGACGCGCAGGGCGGCGTCGGGCTCGACGGCCAGGCGCGCATCGACAACCTCGTGGTGCGCCGGCGCGGCGTGGACACCTCGCTGGTGACCGTGCCGGCGCTGACCTTCGCGCTCGCGAGTGGCAGGTCGCCCGAGGGCCGCCTGCTCGCCCGCGTGGAGGTCAACGGCCGCGCGACCGTGTTCGACCCGCGGCCCGGCCAGTCCACCCGTTTCGAGATCGACAAGTTCCGGCTGGTGGCCGACGGCCTCGACGCCACCGGCCGCGCCCCTGCCCGGCTGACCGCGAGCGCCGCGCTCCCGGGCGGCGGCGTGCTGGACGTCCAGGGCAGCGCGCGGCCGACGCCCGTCGCGGCGGAGATGCGCGCGCGGATCAGCCGCGTGGACCTCGCGTTCTGGGCCCCCTACTTCTCCCTGCCCGTCGAGTTCACCGGCATGGCCGAGACCGATCTGACCGTCGAGACCACCGCGGCCGGGCCCCGCGTGCGCGGCCGCGCGCTCGTGAAGAACGTGACCGTCGCGGACGACGACCGGCGGCTGGCCGCCGCCGACCTGGTCGAGCTGAGCGGGATCGATGCGCAGTGGCCGAAGGCGAAGATCGAGCGGCTCCGGCTCAGCCGGCCGCGCGCCCGGATCGGCCGCGACCGCGAGGGCCGGCTCACGATCTCGGAGCTGGTCGAGTCCATGAAGCGCCCCACCGCCGCTCCGCCCGCCGCTGCCTCGGTAGTCGCGCCCCGCGCGAAGCCGAGCGCACTGCCGCCCGACTTCGCGATCGAGCTGGGCGAGGTCGCGGTCGAGGACGGCCGGGTCCGTCTCGAGGACGGCATGGTTGAGCCGGCCGCGGTGTTCCGCCTCGCCCCGATCCGCATGAGCGCGCGCGACCTGACGTGGCCGAGCCGCCGCCCGGCCACGCTCCAGCTCACCGCGGGCACGCCGGAGGGCGGCACGATCGAGACGCAGGGCACGCTCGCCTCGCTCGACCCCGTCCGCTTCGAGCTGCGCACGCGCCTGGTCGGCATCTCGATCACACCCTACCGGCCGTACGCGCCGCTCGTCGCCCGGATCGAGGGCCGGATCGACGGCGAGATCAGCACCACGGGCACGATGGGGGGCGGCAAGACCGAGCTCAACGCGAAGGGCTCGGTCGGCCTCGGCGACCTGGCCTTCGTGGACGGCGACCGGTCGATCCTCACGGTGGGCCGCCTGGACCTGGTCGGGCTCGACTACACGTATCCCGCGACCGCCTCGCTCGAGCGCGTGCACATGCGGAAGTCGTGGGTCCTGATCGAGCGACGGGCCGACGGCTCGCTTCCGATCACCGGGATCCTGACCGCCGCGCGCCGGTCGACGCCCGGCGCGGAGCCGGCCGCCCCCGCACCTGCGCCTCCGCCCGCGCCGGCGCCCGCCCCCACCGCGCCGCCCGCGGCGGGGAGCGGCCCGGCCGTGCAGATCACGGTCCGCGAGGCGCTGTTCGAGGACGGCGGCGCCACCGTGGTGGACGCCGCCGTGAGCCCGACCACCCGCGTCGAGGTGGCCGGGGTGCGCCTCCACGCGCGCGACTTCGCGTGGCCCGCCCGCGCGCCGGTGCCGGTGCGCTTCGAGGCGCCGACACCGGGCTCGGGCCGCATCACCGCGCAGGGCGCGCTGGATCTGGCCGCGCGCAGCCTCGAGCTGCAGGTCACGCCGAGCGGGGTGGACCTCGGGCCCGCCCAACCGTACCTGCCGGTACGCGGGCGCGTGACCGGCAAGGCGAGCGGCGACCTGGCGGTGAAGGCCACGCTCGAGCCCTTCGCGCTCACCGCGCGCGGCACCGCCGCGATCACGGACATGGCGCTCGCGGACACCGGCGAGCCCCTGATGACCGCGGCGCGGCTGGAGTCCACCGGCATCGAATTCGCGTACCCGGCCGCCGTGACGATCGACCTGGTCTCGCTACAGAAGCCGTGGGCCCGGATCGAGCGCGCCGCCGACGGCTCGTTCCCGCTGCGCGCGCTGCTCGAGCCGCCCGCGCGGCCCGCGGGCGCCCCCGCCCGCGTCGAGAGCCGCGCGTCGACCGGGCCGGCCCCGCCGCCCGCGCCCGAGCTCGACCTGCGGGTACGCCGGGCCGCGGTCGAGGACGGCGCGTTCGCCCTCGTGGACTCGACGGTGCGGCCGACCGCGCGCGCGGAGATCCGTGACGCCCGGCTCGTCGTCCGCAATTTCACCTGGCCCGCCCGCGAGCCGTCGGAGATCCGCCTGCGCGCCAGCACCGGTACCGGCGGCTCGGTGGATGCGCGCGGCCAGATCCGGCTCGACACGCAGGCGATCGACCTGCAGCTCGCGATCAAGCAGCTCGACCTGGCGGTCGCGCAGACCTTCCTGCCGTCGCGCGGCACGCTGGCCGGCAAGCTCGACTCCGACCTGCGCGTGAAGGGCACGCTGTCGCCCCTCTCGGTCGCCGCGAGCGGGCGCATGGCGGTGGACGATACGATCTTCGGCGACGGCCAGCGGATGCTGGCCTACATCAAGCGCGTGGACATGGCCGGCCTCGACGCGGACTGGCCGCGCCGGGTGACGATCCAGCGCGTGGCGATCGACAAGCCGTGGGCCCTCGTGGAGCGCGAGAGCGACGGCCGGCTGCCGCTGCTCGACCTGCTCACGCCCGGCGGCCCGGCCCCGCCCGCATCACCGACCACGAGCCCGGCGCCGGCGCCCGGCGCCCCGTCCAGGGGGCCCGCGCCTCCGCCCGCCGACGGGGCGCCGCCGGCGATCACGCTGGGCGATCTGACGGTGGACGAGGGCTTCATCCGCTTCGTGGACCGCACGACCACCCCTGCGTTCACCGAGGAAGCCTCGCGCATCATGATGACCGGACGCGGGCTCGGTACCGGCAAGAGCGGCCAGGGTCGGCTCACCCTGAACGGGCGGCTGACCGGCGGCGCGCCGTTCGAGCTCAAGGGCGCGATCGGCGCGCTCGGCGGGCCCGTCAACGTCGACCTGGAGGGCAAGCTCTCCGACTTCCCCCTGCCCCGGGTCAACCCCTACGCGAACAAGCTGATCGGCTGGATCGCGCGGCGCGGCGCCTTCGGCACCACCGTGCACTACCGCGTGACCGACAACGTCCTCACCGCGACCAACGAGGTCGTGCTCGGCCAGCCCGACTTCGCGCCGTCGCGCAGCGGGGACGAGGTGCGCGACCGGGTCGGCGTGCCGTTCGGGCTGCTCGTCGGGCTGCTCAAGAACGCCAAGGGCGAGGTGCGCCTCTCGGTGCCGGTCACCGGCAACCTCGCCTCCCGCCAGTTCGATCTCACCGACGCGTTCTGGGAGGCGGTGCGCAAGGCCGCGATCTCGGTGATGGCGCTGCCGGTGAGCTGGGTCGGGAAGATCTTCTACACCGAGGACGAGCGGGTCGAGACCATCCAGATCTGGCCGGTCTACTTCGAGCCGGGCACCACCCGCTTCGCGCAGGGCTTCGACCGGCACGCCGAGCGGCTCGGCGGCTTCCTGCGCGACGCCCCCGGCGTGAACCTCGCGATGAAGTCGGTGCTGACGGTCGACGACATCGCCGCGCTCAAGCGCGACGTGGTCCGCCAGCGGGTCGAGGCCGCCGCCCGCGAGACGCCCGGGGGCGCGGAGGCCGCCGCCGCGCGCCTCTTCGCCGAGCGCAACCCGGGGCGGCCCGTGCCCAGCGGGCTGGACGCGATCGTGGCAGAGCTGGTCCGGGACGAGCCGAATCCCGACGCGGCGGCGCGGACCCTGTCGGCCCGGCGGATGGAGACGACGCGCGCCCAGCTCCAGGCGGCGGTCAAGGTGGCGCCGGAGCGGCTACGGGTCACCGAGGGCCTGGTCCCGGTGGAGGGCTCGGGCCAGGGGCGCGTCGAGTTCGAGATCGCGCCCTAGGCCCGGCCCCGGCCGGGCTAGGACTTGAAGACCGGGTTGTCGGTGCGGTCGACGAGCGACTCGGGCCCGTCGGTCGGCAGGGCCTCGGCGTAGTTCTGGGCCGCGTCGATGTCGCCTTCCCACACGTCGCGGGGCAGCTCGTAGAGGACCTCGATCCCGTGGCCGTCCGGGTCCGAGATGTACACGCTGTGGGTCATGCCGTGGTTGATGCGCCGGTGGAACGTGACGCCCTTGGCTTGCAAGAACTCGAGCTGCTTGAGCCACGACTCGCGATCCGGCCACGCGATGGCCACGTGGTTGAGGCCGACCTTCGGCCCCATCAGGCTCCACGTCTCGGGCGAGCCCTCCGCCGGCGCGGCGGCGTCCTTGCGCGGCACCTCGGCGAGCGCCACGTCGTGGTGCGAGAGATCCCCGTTGTCGCTGACCCCGCTGTAGAAACGCATCTTCGGCCGCACCTTCCCCGGCTGGGGCTTGAGCTCCGCCACGCAGCGGAACCCCACGATCTCGGTCCAGAAGCGGTGCGAGACCTCGATATCCCGCACGTTGAGCACGATGTGGTTCACGCCGCGCGGCGTCTGGGCGCTGCCGGTGCTACGGACTTCCGACTCGGTCTTGGCCATGGCTCTCCTCCGGTGGCTAGAACATCCCCCCGCTAGAACATTCCATTACTGTTGGCCGCCTTCTCCGGAATCTCCTGGATCACGTCCCAGTGCTCCACGATCTTGCCGTTCTCCAGCTTGAAGATGTCCACGATCGCCGACCCGCGGGCGCCCGGGGTGCGGACCGCGTGCACGTGCAGGATGACATAGTCACCCTCGGCCCACACGCGCTTGATCTCGCTCCGGTACTCGGGGAACTTCTCGCGCAGGAACCCGAGGAAGCTCTTGAAGCCCTCGATGCCGTCCGGCGCCATCGGGTTGTGCTGCACGTATCGGGGGCCGAAGAACTTGGACGCCGCCTCGAAATCCTTGCGGTTGATGGCGGTGTCGTAGAACTCGACGACCGCCTTCTTGTTTGCCTCCTCGGTGGCGTCGGCCCCGGCGGGGATGGGGGTGGCCGTGACGAGCAGGCCGGCCGTCAGCAATAGCGCGATGCGGATCATGGGCGCCTCCCGGGAGCGATCGCCTGCCCGCCGATGATACCGTGCCGGGGCGCCCCGGTGCTAGGCGCGCAGCCGGGGGTCGAGCGCGTCGCGGATGGCGTCGCCCACGAAGTTGAGGCCGACCACCGTGATGAAAAGGGCGGCCCCCGGCCCGAAGACGATCCAGGGCGCCTGCTGGAGGTATCCCCGGCCCGCATTGATCATGCTGCCCCAGGAGGCGGCCGGGGGCTGGATGCCCAGGCCCAGGAAGGACAGCGAGGCCTCGGCCAGGATCGCGAAGGCCACGCTCAGCGAGGCCTGGACCACGATGGGCGCGGTGGCGTTCGGCAGCACGTGCGACCAGGCGATGCGCCAGCCGGGCGCCCCCAGGGCCCGGGCCGCGTCCACGTACTCGCGCGCGGTGATCGAGAGCACCTGCCCGCGCATGAGCCGGGCGAAGGTGGGCGTGTAGACCACCCCGAGCGCGATCACCACCCCGGTCAGGCCGGCGCCGAGCACCGCGCCCAGCGCCAGGGCCAGCACCAGCGGGGGGAACGACAGCACCGCGTCCATCATGCGCATCACCAGATTGTCCACCCGACCCCCGGCGTAGCCGGCCAGGAGGCCGAGCAGCCCCCCCACGAGCACGGCGATCACCACCGAGCCGAAGCCCGCGACCAGCGAGACGCGCGTGCCGTAGATCACCCGGGAGAACACATCGCGGCCTACGTTGTCGGTGCCCAGGAGGTGGGTCCGGTCGGGGCGGGCCAGCGTGTTGTTGAGGTTCTGCTTCAGGGGATTGTAGGGCGCCACCACCGGGGCGAGCAGGGCCACCGTGATCGCGAGCAGGAGCACCGCGGCGCCGAAGGGCGCCAGGCGCGCGCGGGCGGCGCGGCGCAGGGTGCTCCACCGCCGGTCGCGGACCGAGCGGGACGGCGCGGGCGCCACGAGGATGGTGGCCATGGCGTCAGCGATGCCGGATCCGTGGGTCGATCCAGCCATAGAGCAGGTCCACCATCAGGTTGCTCAGGATGAAGCCCACCGCGATCAGCAGCACGACCCCCTGCACGAGTGGGTAGTCGCGCGCGAAGACCGCGTCCACCACCAGGCGCCCGACGCCGGGCAGCGCGAACACGTACTCGGTGATGACCGCGCCGCCGATCAGGGTGCCGAGCTGCAGGCCGAGCACGGTGACCACCGGGATCAGCGCGTTCTTGAGCGCGTGGGCCCGGATCAC
>Ga0114129_10008059_pt1 | contig 15012 bp, 11 predicted proteins | sample RhiMetdeltSRZDD1_FD_80071 | JGI IMG/M metagenome (GOLD analysis project Ga0114129, IMG submission 80071) | Populus rhizosphere microbial communities from Tennessee, USA - Rhizosphere MetaG P. deltoides SRZDD1 (version 2) (version 2) | ecosystem: Host-associated > Plants > Roots > Rhizosphere >...
GTTGTCGGATTTCAACCGGAAAAGTCTTAGCAGGATTCGCGGGGTCCAGAATATCTGCCATGTTGTATTCTTCTACGCCGATTACGTCCGCCAGTACCGACCGAAATTTGGCAGTGATAAGGTCCTCCAAACCACTGAGTACGAGGAAGCCATGCTCCGCGTAATATTGGACGGCATCATCGAAATGCTGCCGGTCCGATTGCCGCACGTCAAAGTTCATAGTCAGTCCTCCGTATAAGGAGATCTTGGCGCGACTCAGCCGCAGACGTCTAAATTCCGGGTTACTTAGGCACCCCAGTGCCACCCTCAAAATTCGCCGTCTTGCGAATCCCCTGCTCAATCGACGTCGGGGGAACCCAGCCGGTGAGTCGCCTGAGACGCTCTAATGAGATTTCGCTATGTTCTACATCCCATTGGCCATTTGAGATGGCTCCGAAATTTAGATTCGCGGCCGGTATCCCCAGAATCTTTCCAGCAATTTCCGCAAAGCCTCTTACCGTTGTCAGCTTCCCTGTGGCTAAGTTCACAATCTCACCAGGTCTCGTTGCGCTAACGAGACCAAGACGCAAAATCCCCTCGACGACGTCGTTAACGTAGGTAAAATCCTTCTTTTGAATTCCAGCGCTTAACGAGAGCGGCTTGCCACTTCGAGCTGTTTCGATAAGCGAGGGAAGCAGGCGGTCTCCATGCTCGCCGGGGCCGTAAATGGTGAAGAGACGACTGGTCAGTCCTTTGATATGGCATTCTTGACAATAGTGTGTTAGCCAGCGAGTGCCAGCTAGCTTTGATTTTCCGTACATAGTCGTCGGACGCTCAGACGATCCCTCGCTTAAGTTGCCACCGATCGGCCCATACTCCGCGACGCTGCCGACGTGTATGATATCCTGCCCGGGCCATTCGCGATCTCTGTTGTTCGCTATCGCTTCGCAAATGGTTTTCACGAGCTGCGCGTTGATCTGGCAGCCGGTGGTTTCGTCCCGTTCGGAGTGGTCTATTCCGTATCCGGCGAGATTGAAAGTAATGGAAGGCGTGAAATCTTGAAACACCATCGCAACCGTCTCCGTGTCCCTTAAGTCGGCTTCGATGACATCAGCCTGAACCATAGTTTTCGAAAAGATGTCATAAACAGTTGCTCTATTACGCACGACAAGGCGCACCTTGGCTCCCCTTTCATAAAGGGCGCGCGCCGTCCACCTGCCGATAAAGCCGGAAGCGCCCAAAACCATGACCCGGGTTCCACGATACAATTCAGTGGTAGCACCCAGGCTATGCAACCCGTCTTCGTCGTGAGGCATGTAAAGGAAGGAGTAAGAGCTTGGGGACAGGACGTAGGAGCTAGAGCTGCCCGTCCCTCGTGATGTCGAAGCCGTAAGCGGGGTACTTCACTGTCCTTTTCGCCCGCTGTCCGTTATCGGGAGTGCTTTCGTCTGTTCCACGCGGGCCGACTTCCTTTTGCTGCGGCGTTTTGAGGTCATCCTTCTTCCGCGCAATCTCCTGAATCCTTAAAGGACGGTTCGGTGGCCCTTGTCGCCTTCGCGCTCTTACCGTACCTGAGCTGACGATTGTGGCCAGGCGACTACCTGATAACCATTCCCCGTCAGCGAAGGTCCTTCGAGAATCCAAACATTCCGATCCGGGTAGGCCTTCAGAACGCGCGCTCGCACATCCGGGTTCCGATCCCACGCATATATAGGCACGTCGGCGTAAAGATTCACGGGATTGTAGGTTGCCGCCGAAGCATAGTCCGTATCGCGGTTGCCTCGGATCAGGACCAAGCTTTTGCCGAATCCATATGCCTTTGCTAGGGCGCGGATATCGGGTCGCATTCCTCGGTAGTGAAAATACTTATCGATGGCCCGCCAGGGCAAAAAATTGACCACGGCAAGCAGACAGAGCGATAGAATCGCCGCCATAACTTTGGTGCCGCCGTAAATGGAGTCATCCCTCGCATCGCGAAGCATCCTCTCCAGAAACTGGATCGCCCGGACCGTCAAGGCTAAACAAGGAACCAACATGAGAAACCAGTATCGCGCACCAAAGTCCGGACCGCCGCTGAAATAGTAGAAAAAATAGGCGCCGAAAACAGCGGCAACGACCGCCAGCATATGATAATCGCTCCCCCGCACAGCCCCCGACAACACTAAAAGGATGATCAGCACGAGAGACCCAGTGCTCCAGCCGAACAGTTCTGAGTTGATCGCAAACGTATTCAGATTGGCGTTGATCAAGGCGTCGACCGGGCCGTGACCGGGAAACGGATCGATCGCCCAGCCCATCCCGCGATCCGGCCCAAATCCGTACGCATTGGAATTAGGCCCGTGATATTTATCGTTGTAAGCCATAATAGGAAAGACCGTGGGATTCCCCGTCAACATGCGGTTGTAGGGAAGTGTAATCGCCCCAGTCATGGTTGCGCCAAGAACAAAGGCTACAATGGACGCGCTCTTCAGTCGACGTCCGCCGAGACCAATGGTCCACAGACCAACCAATCCTCCGACGATGAGACCATCCAAGGGTCGTATTAGACCAACCATACCCGTTGCCATACCACTTAGCCATCCCCAGCCGGCTCTGCCCGTCTTCCTGGCCCAAGCTATACCGACGGCTGCGGTTAGAGCACATGTGAGAGTGAACATGTGGGGCATTAAGTTTATCCCCATGAAGATATACCAAGGCGAGACGCACAGTAGGAGCACAGACATGCGCGCGGTCCGGCGATCGTAAAGCTCCAAGAGGAGCACGTTGATCAGCAACACGTTCACACCCGCAAGCACAGGGTTGACCAACCATGCGACGTGGAACAGGACGCCAGCGGTAAGCATCAACGGCCAACCCAGCGGAACCGGAGAGAACCACTTATCCGATTCGAAATCCATCAGGTCCAAATCGAAGGCAGCCGGAACCGGCGGAGCGGGCATGGAAATCATTCCGGAGGCTAGATAGCGGGCATGATAGAGATAAACGACCTCATCGGGAATGTGCGGATGTCTCTGATAAGAAAAAACCCCCAGCACAGCCGCCAAAAGAGCGACCCACATAGCCGCCAGAACGACCGGTTTATCCAAGGCTCTGGGTTGTCCCGCATCCTTCGATTCGGAGTTTCCAAACCATCCGTCGAATTTCTGCTTTAGCCAAGCCAACGTCTCTTCGGGAATTGCCCATACGATCAATATAATGTTCGCAAGGTTTACGGCCTGGACAAACGTAGCAAAGAAAAGCTCGGCCGCGTAACGCGTGACTTCAGGCGACACCGTCGCACTGGTCAGGAAAAAGGCAACGCCCATACCTAACAGCTGCCACGGTCTAAAAGTACGACTCAGCCACGCTCGAACGGTGGGCCAGGCACGCGCGAACTCTGCTGCTACCAGCGTCGTTTGCGCGATGAAGTAAATCAGCAAAAAAAAATGAGACTCTGAGAGAAGACGGTCAGGGAGTTTAAGGTGCTGGTACTTGACCGACGGTCCGGCATCGGTCATCTGCAGCGCCACTGCCTGCCCGACAAGTGCCAGCGTAAACCAGAGCGCGGCCCGTTTCCATTTTGTGTCAACCAGTTGACCCAGAATTATTAGCGCGATACCCACGGATATCGGAAGGCAGAACCCCCCTCTAACGAACTTTTCGGCATCCCGAAATCTGGGATCCCAAAATGCCCATATCAGGAAAGATACTCCCGCGGACCAGCAGCCCAATTGTAAAAATCGGGATCTGTTGAAGATCTTGTCCATCATCTACGACCTAACTTTCCGGAGGCATCGAAATTACGATGGGGTTTGCTGTGTGGCTAAGGGCTGACGCTCCAGATTGCTTGGATCATACAAATTGGCGATGTTACTAGCGCCGGCATGAGACGCCTGAAGCCGCAAGATGGAGTCTCGAGGGGTCAATTTGCGCCAGGCACGCCAGGGACCGCCCACGCGGTAAGCACAGATGTTTCGCAGGAACTCCACGAGAGCAGCAAACCGGACATACGATGGTCTTTCCCGCTGGGGTAGGCCGAAGATATCGATTTCGATGACCCGGAGATTTAAATGACGCACCTTTAGCATCATCTCTGCCTCCAGAAACCAGTCGCGGGAATTAAGCTTCATGAGACGGAGGACCTCAGCGGGCATCATCTTTGGGTTGCCATTGACATCGAGCGTAGGGATCCCAGGAAACAACATTTGCATCATGGCGTTGTAGATGATGGAGACAACCTTCCGCACCCAGCTGTCCGGGCGGAAGCGGCGCCGCGCCTTGGCCATGCAGGGACCGTTCGCTGTCTTAAGGGCGCGGTATACGCCGACTACATCCTCGGGAGCCACCTGGCCGTCCGCACAGAGATGACCGATATATCTGCCACGGCACAGTTTGAACCCAGTCAGAAACCCCAGGCCCTGGCCTTCATTGACCTTGACCATCCCCTTCGTGACCGGCATTCCACACACGATCAGTCGGTCGATCACTTCGGACGTGCGATCCGTTGATCCATTGTCCACCAGCACGATCTGTATGCTGACTCCCGCATTCGAGAATGCGCGCGCCAGCGGAGGAACCGTCGATTCCAAACACATCTCTTCATTGTAGCACGGTAACACAAGCGACAATTCCGGTATTTCTCGGTCACTCGAATCCCGGTTCTCAGATTTGTCCATCGATGGTTTGCCCTTCTTTTGTAAAACGCAATTTTCCCATATGCCAGCTCAAGGGCGTTTACAGCCGTTCGCCTAAACCTGACCCTCGAGGCGATCACGCACTACGCGCAGCGGCGCCTCGTACACGGGTTTGCCGTGAAACTTGGAAACATAGGCATCCAACGGATCCGTATTTACTTCCGTGTTCACGAATCTCGCCAAGTGAGGCAGCGCCTGGTCCATCTCTCCGCGCATCACGTTGGCCAGGTAATTGACCCAGTTCAGGACCGAGTGGTGCGGCACCTCGCGGAGGCACACGTGCTCGCCTAAAAATATCTGGTCCTCCAGCAGCGGCGCCCGCAGAACCGAACTGCACGCATTTTCCAGGCCCGCGCGCAAAGTGTCCCTTGCGTAAGGGAGCAAGTGTATCTCCGAGGGAAGAAAACCGCAGAGCGGGAAGAAACGAATGTCGCAGCTCACTCGCCGTAAATGCCCCGGATTACTCGTGCCGTGCAGGAGAAGCGCGTTGAATAACAGTGCAGTTCCCGGGCGAGCCGACACTTCAATCGGATCTCCCACGAGCGTGAGACGGCTGTCGTCCATGGCCAACCACCGGTTGCATAGTATTCCGAGCCGGTGGCTGCCCGGGTAGATACGAAGGGTCCACTCCGGACATGAGTTGATCCCGGCCCAAAGCGTGAGAGCGCTGGGGGTGGTTGGAATGTTGGCGCCGGTAAAGTCTTGGTGCAACAGATAGAGCGCGGAGACTTCCTTGGAGTCACCGGTGTAACCGCCCTCATAGGTCTCATCGGAATTTTGTCCCTTGCACTGACCGTGGAAAGTGCTGCTCACATGAACCAACGGTCCGATCAACCGCTTCAAGATGGGCTCAAGCGTGCCCAGCAGCGAGCCCACCAACTGCGACGGAGTCGGGATGCGCGCGAGCCGCTGTCGGGCGTCGTGGGAAAGAACCAAGGGATTGGCGGGATCTAAAACGCGTTCCATCTGACGATCATTCACGTCGAGCTTTTCAGCTAAAATGGATTTCAACCGTGCCGTTACGACATCCTCCAGACCGCTGAGCAAGAAAAATCCTTCTTCTTCATAATGTCGGGCCATGATTTCAAGTTGCGTCGGATCCAGCTCTTGTAATCTAAATTCCATCGTCAATTGTCCTTTCGATTCATTGTACGAGCGCCGAAACTAAAGGTCTTTTTAATCCCTTCTGTGATTTCCTATAGGCGGAGTCGAGCGAATCAATCGGCGAAGGCGCTCTATCTTCACTGCCAAGTGTTCCATCTCTTCTGCTCGCTTTGACGCGCCAAATTTCAAGTTGTCCTGAGAGATTTTCTTGCTCTTCAAACTCCCGGCACTGACATTAACTTCCTGGTGGCTAAGCTGACGATCTCCCCCGTTTTGCCGTGGCAAGTCCTAGCCGCAGGAGGCCTTCCGCAACGTCTTCAATGTAGGTGAAATCTCTCTTTTGCCCGCCGGCGGTCAAATTTCAGAGGCTTGTCCGTTCGAGCGCCCATCATCCCCGTCTGAACCCTGCGACGTCCACGGTCAAGACGCGGGACACTCAAAGACTCTCGTCAGAGAATGTCTCGTGGTATCCAGTACGTGATCTGTATTCCCAGATATCTTCAGATTATTGATTTCTGAGGGATCGGCTATGAAGTCATAAAGTTCTTCGCGGCCATCCCCATTCACAATATAATGGTACTGGCCGACGACGAGAGACTTCATTTCCCCTTTGCTCACCGGATAAAATGCGGGCCTGGGGAAGCCCGGGCTGAGCTCGGAAAGCAACGGACTTTCACGGGCACCGTCAACGTCCCCGGACCTATCCCAATATCTCCTGAGCGAGACTCCCGGAAACGGGGAACTGTCCTTGAGACCGACAAGATCGACCACAGTGGCTGGAAGATCCCGCAAGGTGACCGGCTCGCTCACTGCAAAGTCGGCAGTTAGGCGACCGGGAAAGGAAATCAACAGGGGCACGTGGATCAGAGGCAGGTAAAGGCTATTCCCATGGTCGAAGAGCCCATGCTCACCGAGCTGCTCACCGTGGTCAGACGTAATGATAACGAGCGTGTTATCGAGCACACCTCGCTTATCAAGCGCGCCCAACAGATCTCCAAGATGACGGTCAAGGTAAGCAATCGCGCCGTCGTAGGCATTTCTCTCCGCCCGGATCTCGTGTGGCGACATGCGCCATTTATCTATGCGGAATGCGTTACGGCGCAAATTCATAAAGGATTCGTTTCCGTGCCTGCGCTCCGGCCCAAAAGTCCGGTCGAAAGGACTCGGCGGTAGGTAGGGTTCGTGGGCGTCAAAATAATTGAGAAAAGCAAAGAAGGGGCGTGAGTCATGGGTCGCCAGCCAGTCCAAGAAATCCTTGTTCAAATCAGGCGCGGTCTTGCGGGCCAAAATCTCATGGCTGCGCGCCACGCGGCGAAGGATCGGGCTGTCTATTATAAATCGGCTGAGTGAAGAACTGCCCATCGTCTCACTGAGTGAAATGGGAAAATCTTCAAAGTGTAAAAAACCTCGATTTAGACCGTGTTCGGAACTCCCGTAGACTAGATTGGCCGTAAAACCGGCCGTCACATAGCCGTGGGCGTTCAGGAATTGAGCCAACGTCGGGTGCGTAGTGTCGAGCGCGGATTGCCAGTTAGCGGAGGTTTCATGGGGGTAGCGTCCCGTGAACATGCTGGCGTGCGAGGGTAGCGTCCAGGGGGACGTAGACAGTGCCCGCTCAAAGATAACGCCGGTCTTGGCAAAACGTTTCAACTGCGGGGTCGTAGGACGATCGTAGCCGTACAGGCTAAGGCTCTGGGCGCGGACCGTGTCGAGAACGATCAGCAACACATTGGGGGCTTCTCGCGGAGCTGGGGGCAAAAGCGCCAGGGCGCGGCGCTCCGCCAACCCGACCCCAAGGTGCACTCCTGCAGCCATGAGGGCAATAGACACCACCATCCACGCTGTCGTGCGTCGCACAAACCTGAGGAAACCGCCAGCATGCGCCGTGAGCATACGCGCAACTTGCACTGCCAGACCAACTGCAAGAACGATCCCCGCGTATTTGTGCAGCGAGGGGTGATACATCAGGACCAGGCTAGAAAAACCCAAGAAAGCGAACACCCACACCACCAAATTGAAACAGGCTACCCTGCGCCAAAACCAGCTTGCAAGGCAGAGGCCGAGGCCGGCAGCGGAAAAAATGAAGAGATTTGCTACGGGATTCATCCATACAACCTGCGGCCCTAAAAGAATGAATTGGCCAAATAAGTATTTGTTGAGCGCCAGAAGAGAAAGTTCTCCCAAGGAGGTGAGCGATCCAAACCAGATCGCGAGCACCATAACGCTCCCTGCTCCCACCTGCATTGCGGTTCCGGAATCCTTTGTCGCTCGTGATAGCATAGAGTCGTCTACCTGGTTACAACGTCCAATGCTGGCTGTTGCACAGATTCAATCTCACTTGTCGGAGGATGACTAAATTTGGGTCAGAATCCGGTGCGTGTTCGTTGGGAGAAAGGACCGTGACCAGCATGACAGACTAAGGCCTTGGCTACTCACGGTATCCAAAACGATCAGCAGCACGTTCAGTGTGCCAGAGGGAGTGGGTGGCAACTTCGCCAGTGCGCGACGCTCGCCAACTTCTTGCTATCCATGCCACTGTTCTCCGTACTATTATGGGAATTCGCGAGTATACGATACAATGAACCTGGCGAGGCCAGCAGCCAGCAGAACTGCCGCGTAGGGATGCAGTCGCGGAAACCACAATAGTGGCCCCAGAAACACAAAGAAGGAGAGAACAAAAGCAACAACGCTCAGAGAGGAAAGCCTGTGCCAGTATCGGGCCGCAAAAAAAAGCGCTATCCCGAGTATTGTAAAAAAAACGACGTCCGCAGGGGTCCATTCAAACCGTTTATTTAAAACCTCATCTGTCAGCTGGCCCGCCCTCAGAAATTGTTCCCCCTGCCTGATAAACTGCCGCGAACCATCTGTTTCCTCGAATACTTAAGGTCCCGAATCCTAGAACAACGTGTAAATGAACGGCGCAATGGCTGAGCTCTGCGCGAACACCACCAGGCCGCCGATGAACATCAGCATCAGAACCATCGGCGTCAGCCACCACCATTTGCGTTGCCAAAAGAACTGCAGCAAATCGCCTACGATCCCCATCCGATTCGTCAGATCGTTAATAAAACTCATTTTACCCCCTCCCGGAAATTTTGCCGGCACACTTTTCGATTACATAGTCGCCAAGCACCAACACATCCATACCGCTTTCCCTGAACGTATGAAAAGCTTCTTTGGGTGTGTTAACGATGGGCTCCCCCCTGAGGTTAAAAGAGGTATTGAGAATTACCGGGACACCACTTGCCTGTCCGAAAGCATCGATCAATCGGTAATATCTGGGGTTTGTTTCCTTCCGTACCGTCTGTAGCCTCCCCGTCCCGTCTACGTGGGTGATCGCGGGAATGGCCTCACGCTTGTCTTCTTTGACATCGACGACGTACAACATGAAGCGAGCGGGGTAATGCTCGGCCGCGTCCGGCAATACAAAGAACTCCTCCGCCCGGTCAGCCAGCACTGAGGGAGCGAAGGGCCGAAATGGCTCACGGAATTTGATCTTGGTATTGACAATATCTTTCATGTCCGCCCGGCGCGCATCCGCCAAAATGCTTCGGTTGCCCAACGCCCGAGGTCCCCATTCGAACCGTCCCTGCGACCAGCCGATGACCTTTCCTTCTTCAAGCCTGTCTACTACATGGGCAATGAGATTCTCTTCCTTTTCAATACACCGAAAAGGGATTTCGTTTTCCTTGAGAAAGCTTTCGATTTCGCCTGCCCCCTGCTCTTGTCCCCAATAACCATGTTCCATTACGAATCGACGCGGCTTGCCCAGCACTGCATGATACCCATAGAGAGCGGCGCCCACCGCGCCACCGCCGTCGCCAGCAGCAGGCTGAATGTATAGGCTTTCAAAGGGCGTCTCGCGCAGGATCTTGCCGTTGGCAACACTATTCAGGGCCACTCCGCCGGCCATGCAAAGCCGTTTTAGGCCGGTCTCTTCGTAGGCGTTTTGGGCGAGCTGTAGCAAGACTTCTTCCGTGACGGCTTGAATGCTGGCAGCCACATCGGCGTAAAACTCATTTTCCCGGCTCAACTCTTCCCAATTGCTGGGCTTCACCCCAAAATAACAAGGATATCCGCTGGTCGCAGTAAAGAAGTTGGCCTTGGGATTCCTTGGAGGACCGAAAAGATCGACAAATTTTTTGTTGTACGTTTGCTCCTTGGAATGGTGAAAGCAAAAGTAGTCCATGTCCAGCTCGAAACTGCCGTCGCCATCGATGTGAATCAGCTTATGCACTTTATCCACATACCGGGGCTTGCCGAAGGGAGCCATCCCCATGACTTTGTATTCACCTTCGTTGACTTCAAAGCCCAAAAACGCAGTAAAGGCACTGTAGAGAAGCCCTACTGAGTGAGGGAAAGGAATCTCCTTTAACCGCTTGATCTCTCTCCCTTTGCCGACACTGAGACTGGCGGTGGTCCATTCCCCTACCCCATCGACAGTGAGGATGGCTGCTTCATCGAACGGGGAGCAGAAAAACGCGCTAGCGGCATGAGACATGTGGTGGTCGCTGAATAGGACCTTTGACTCTGCCACTCCCAAACGTTTCTGAATCAAATGTTTGATCCAGAGTTTGTCGCCTAGCCAGCTGATCATCGCCTCGCGAAACACTTTGTGGGAGTGGGGAAAGGTTTGCAGGCTCGATATTATGAGCCGCTCAAACTTAAGAAACGGTTTTTCAAAGAACACCACGTAGTCTAAATCTGCGCCGTTGAGCCCTCCGGCTCCAAGGCAAAAATCGATGGCGTTTTGTGGGAACTCATAGTCATGCTTCTTCCGGGTAAAGCGTTCCTCCTCGGCGGCCGCCACTAACATGCCGTCCGCCAGAAGCGCCGCCGCCGCATCATGAAAGTAGCAGGAGATGCCAAGGATATTCATTAGAACTGCCTCCGTGCTCGCGACATAATATCTTCCTCACCTTCTGCTTGATGAGAGAGCCAATTAGAGGCGTGCCACAGTTTTAACCGTAGAGGCTTGGCGCCGAATTTTACCACCGCCGCAAACGGACAAATCACAATAAAATAAAAAATCGACAGGATGAGCCGGGCCTGGAAATTACCGACCTTGTGCCCGAAGATTTTCCAATATTCCCAAAATTTCTTGAACAAGTTCATTGTTTCAATCTGTTCTCCCTTCCCGCGCTGGTTCCAAGCGTTCCAAATGTTCCAATCGTTCCAGACGTTTAAGAAAAACGTAGTTCGCAGAGCTGCGATCAAATCGGAGCTGCTCGCGCAAAGAGCGCAAAGGTCACAAAGTAGAAACGTTCCAAACTTGGCCTTCTTGGCGCCTTGACGCGATAAATGTATTCAAGTCAGGTTCCTCGTTTCTCTCGGAAAAGAGTGCCTAGGTGGGTGAAAGCTCTAGCGCAGCCCGTTGCGCAGGCGGATTTTCACTTTTTGTCGGAACGACGAGATCGGGATAGAATTGGTGCGCCGGATAATCGCTTCCACGAAAGGATTGGCGGCAGTAGTCTAGAATACGCTGGCGAACAGCCGGCGGTACATCGTTGTACCTGGCTTCTTTACCGCTTGCCATGAACCGTCCGCCGATCACCGAAAACATATTAGGGGGAGCCATTTCAAAGAGCTCCTCATTGTCCTTCATATATTTGAAACTGCATTTTTCCGTAATGAGCTCGACCTGGGCGCCAGTTAACTCGTAGCCCAAAAACTCGGAGACTCTGTCAAGTACAGCGAGAAAATCCGTCTTCATCTCTTCATAGTGAATAAAAAGCACATTCTTCCGGCTCTGAGCCCATTGCCACCATCCGGCCACATGCTCGGGCCAGGACAACCAATACATGTGGTCGCTGCAATACCAGTCCGCCAGTGTGTCTACACCGGGCATGAGCGGGCCGAGCAGTCTACGGTTATAATCGATGATACTGGCGAAACAGCTCACCGGATGCCGCGTGACGTAGATGTACTTGGCATGTTCGCTGTAGGGGCACAGCCTAGTCGGTAGGTGGGATTTGATAATACGCGTCGGCTTCTCCCCCACTAAGGGCGAGTCTTCCAGGGGCACGCTATTAATTCCGTCAATCCAGGGGCAAGTGGCGTAGAGGTGGCCATTACCCTTATCGCTGAGGTCGCCTTTGCCTCGATGCACGATTTCATAAACGAGTTGTTGCATCCAAGTGGTTCCGCATCTCATTTGGGTAGCGACAAACACGTCTTCAGGCTGCGGCAGATAGTTTTTGGCGCGCTCGAAAACCTCCGGACTACTGACCTTTGGAGGCCCACATACCCCCTCATATTCGAATGCCGGCATAGTCGCCTGTTTCCGATTACATATGGCTAACAGTCTTATTAGCGGCATAGCTGGAAGCGAGTACCGGCGAATCCGCTTTTTCAGAGCGCGTCGCTCAGCCAGCGGTTTGCCGTAATAAGCCAAACCGCTAGTGTTTCGCGACTCCCACCGCAGATACCAGACGAGGTAGAATAAATCCGCCACAAACAAGATCAGTATAACTGTCGAAATTCCGAGCCAAATCATCGAATGAACCGGAAGTTGAAAGGCTTTTGGTTTCAGGTTTCAGGTGTCAGATCTCAGGGTCAACGGAGTTCGAACCTTGAACGCTAAATGTCTGCTTGTTTCCGCACAATGAGCCGCCAAATCTTACGGACTAATCCAACAAACCGCTGCCAGAACATCAACAATACACCACCGAGCGCAGCCAACGCTGATAAGAGTGGAAGCATTGTTTCCGGTCCAATGTAGAGCAAGATGATTGGCGCGAAGGAAACCATTTTACTCGAAAACACCAATTGATCTGGTCCCATATTTTTCAACCTCCGAATCTGATGACGACCCAAAACTCAACCCAATCGTGCGAAAGAATCTCATTGCCTAAAATAATTCCAAATGGATTTGCCGTACCGGTTCAATCCCCCAACCTCTAAAACGCGCATTCAGCGACGCGGACCGCGTTGGCCATTAAGGTGAACGTTATATTTTTCGCCGGTAGAAACGGAAAAGTCGTACCGTCGACGATAAAAAGATTGGCGAAATCGCGGCTCTGGCAAACCTCGGATGTCGTATAAGCAATATTTGTTGTAGACATCGGGATGGTCCCCGCATAGTGGACACTAGCACCCATCGGGCGAACATGAATCATGCCCGGTGGCACTATACACTTGAGCTTCCGCAGCACGCGTTTGACCGTTCTCAGCGCCTTTTGAATGACCGCAGCTTCATCGGATCGCGGTTCATAGTTTATGCACAACGCAGGCGCGGAATTTCTATCTTCCAGTTCCAAGGTAACGAAATTGTTGTCCCGCCTAGTATCGTGAAAATTCAGATTCACTAAGCCCAATGCGGCATGCAGGTTACGAAACAGGGAGATGGAAGTTTTCAAATCCAACGGGATGTTTTGAATAATGGGATGTATCAACGCTGTTTTTAGGGTTGTCACGAGACCATGTAGATACCCTTCGGATGTTTTTCCCTCGATGCCAAAGGCAATTTGATGATACTGATAGGTTCCGGGATCATACCGCCGGCCAATCATTTTTAAGTTAACAAACGGGATAAGAACCTGCCGGTTATCCGTCAAACCGGGAAGCTTCGCGATCTCACCACTATTTTCGTATATGGACTTCAAGAATATTCTTGATGTGGATACGGTCCCGGCAGCTAAGGCAAGCTTGTCAAGCGGAAATTCCTCAAATCGTTGGTTGTGCAACGACTTCGCAACGACTGATGTAAGACGACGCCTTGCATCAAACTTAAAATGGCTCACATACAGATAGGGTACATAGCGAAAATTGGAAAAGGTCTTGCATTGATTGAGCGTGATGGACGGCGTATAAAAGGCTCCCAACGGGCAGCCCCAAAGACATCTTCCCAAATAAGAACACTTGTGCCGACCGTTCATATCCTCTGTCAGCGTTGCAATGCGGGAACGACCTATATAGCAGCCCAGTTTTTCGTTGAGAAAGGTCTTTTGTTCCTCGTATTTTGAGAGGAGGAGGGCGGAATGCTCGTCGAGCCTAAGAGGGGGCATAAGGTTTTCGTGAATGGGCATAAACCTAGTTAAATCATCTTCTACGCCAGTGATCCCAATTCGTTTGGCTACTTCATTGTAACAGGGTTCGATATCTTTATAGCGAAACGGAAAATGTGCTAGCTCATCATCGTTGAAAGGATAGACGCCGCCCGTCCATGCCTGGGCTAACCCCCCTTGCGCAAAGGACAGCAGCGGCGAGAAGCCCTTGGTTTTTACACGAAACCCATCCAAATCTGAGAATACGTACGCTTTACCCGGTGGGACGCCGTAGTATTCGGACTTGAAATCCGGCAGGAAGACACCGGAAAAATCCTCTCCGAGAAAATAAGCCGCCGGATCTTGCAAGCTGGTTTTCAGGTCGATAAAGCGATCCTGCTTATTGACAGGTTTAGCTCCGGTGCGGCCCACATCCAGCATAACCACATCGTAGCCCTTTTTCAGCAGAGACAGAGCAAAATGGACGCCGCTGGCTCCAGAGCCGACAATCACTACTTTATCCATGGCGAGGCAACCAAAAAACAAAGCATTTTGCGCTCCCGCGCAATATCAGTTCTACGGGGAGGATGACTACAACACCCACGATAACGAGCAGGACAAAAATTAAGCATCGTTGAACCAATCGTAGGAACAACAAAGGAATAGAGCTTGAGTCCACCGAATCCAAGTAAGCGTGTGTAGGAGCGCAGCTTTCTAAAACGGCCAGCAACAAGACGAGTTTCTTGCGAAGGATCGAAAACGGACGGAAGACACGGGTGTAGGCATCGATGATTTTCGTGCTCCAGGAACCGATACCGGCAACTTTGATAAGAAAAGCGTCTGCGGCGTCCCCCGCGTCCCCCAGAGGACTGGTGCGATGGGCCGCCCGATACTTTTGTTTCACGTAGTCGTTCGGTTCTTGGCCAATCAAATAACGGCAAAAAACCGTGCATTCCCGGTCGAGGGTATGGTCATCCAACCGCGCTGTCTTCATTGAACGAGAAGCCGCAATAGGGTGTCGATATTTTTCATGCTGGGGCGCTGCTTCGTGTACAGGCGGTTCGCTGCAATAGTTCCGTCCTGGATGAATACGGATAGTTGGCCAGCGTTTAGCGGCAGCATCCAGGAGCAATAGCCTTCCGCTAAGGAGAGAAACCACTTCACCGGCTGGCACGGTAGGTGCACGACTCTGGGCTCGGCATGGCAATAGAGTCGATGGACCTTTCTTAAGAATTCCTCAATGCTGAGGACATCCGGCCCACCGACGTCGA
>Ga0114129_10008061_pt1 | contig 15010 bp, 14 predicted proteins | sample RhiMetdeltSRZDD1_FD_80071 | JGI IMG/M metagenome (GOLD analysis project Ga0114129, IMG submission 80071) | Populus rhizosphere microbial communities from Tennessee, USA - Rhizosphere MetaG P. deltoides SRZDD1 (version 2) (version 2) | ecosystem: Host-associated > Plants > Roots > Rhizosphere >...
CGCGCGAAATACATCAAGGGCCGGGGTGAAAGCAGGGACCGCCGCGACCGCGAGCCCGACCCCAATTCGCCGTTCGCCAAGCTCGCGGCGCTGAAGGAGCAGCTCGAGGCGAACACCAAGGAGCCACGCTGAGGCTCTCGCTTGCACCGTCAGCGCATAGACAAATGGCTCTGGCACGCGCGGGTGGTGCGGACGCGCTCGGCGGCGGCCGCGCTCGCCGCCGCGGGACACGTACGGATCAACGGCCAGCGCGTCGATGCCCCGAGCCAAGCGGTGCGGCCCGGCGATGTGGTGACTGTCGCGCTCGACCGCGCGGTGCGCGTGCTCAAGGTGCTGGCTTTTGCCGAGCGCCGCGGCTCGGCGGACGACGCCCGCGCGATCTGTGAATTTCTCGATCCGGTGGATCGCCGTCGGGCCGAGCCCGCAATCCCGCCGGGCGTGCGGGAGCCAGGTGCGGGGCGGCCGACCAAGCGCGACCGCCGCGCCACCGCGCGCTTCACCGGTGAGAACGAGGATTGAGCCGCTGGCAGACTGGTCCTGCAAGCCGCCATCTCTTGCTTGCCGGTGCCCCATGCGCTACTAGCGCGCTTTCAGGCCAGGAAATGCCGGTGAGCCGCACCAAAAGTCGGCTCAGGTGCGTCCCGCCGACGAGCTTGCGCGATTTGCGCTAGCCTGATCGCGTCCGTGCAGCCGGATGTCGCTTTTGCTGAACGCGCTCTGGGGCGCGTCCGGAGAGTAATGAATGACTTACGTGGTCGTCGAAAGTTGCATCAAGTGCAAGTTCATGGATTGCGTCGAAGTTTGCCCCGTCGATTGCTTCTACGAAGGGGAGAACATGCTCGTCATCCATCCCGACGAGTGCATTGACTGCGGGGTGTGTGAGCCGGAGTGTCCGGTCGAAGCGATCAAGCCCGATACCGAGCCGGGGCTGGAAAACCTCCTGAAGCTCAACGCCGATTTTGCGAAGATCTGGCCGAATATTACGGCCAAGAAGGAGCCGCCAGCCGACGCCAAGGACTGGGAGGACGTGCCGAATAAGTTGGCGACGCACTTCTCGCCCAATCCGGGAACCGGCGACTAGCGTTCCCTGTTAACCAGGCGTGACGAAAATGTAATGCTGAAATGCCCGAAATCGGGCCTCTGCGGCACGGTAAGGCTTTGATTTTGACGAAAAATGTGCTATATAGTCAGAAAATGAGCAAAGCACCCGCACCCGAGCCGCTCCCCCAGGGGAGCGTTATTTTTCGGGTCGCTTCCGAGGAACCCGCAACTAGGGACGTGAGATCCACGCAAAAAGGCCGTGGCAGGAAAAACGCGCCATCGTTCTAAGAGGACCACCGCCACCACTCGGCGGACCAAGAAGACCTCAACCGGCGTTCGCCGGAGGGCATCGCAGGCTCCCCGCGCGGCGACGCGACGTGGGGCCCCCGTCGCCAAGACACCCGTCCGCCGCAAGCCGGATGAAGGAGCTTCCCCCGGAATGACCAGCAAGAAGACGACCCAACGTCAAGGCTTCAAGACCAACGAGTTCATCGTCTATCCGTCCCATGGTGTGGGGCAGATCATCGCCATCGAGGAGCAGGAAGTCGCGGGCGCCAAGCTCGAACTCTTCGTCATCAATTTCGTCAAGGACAAGATGACGTTGCGGGTTCCGACCGCGAAGATCGCCTCCGTCGGCATGCGCAAGCTGGCCGAAGGGCCGCTGGTCAGGCGCGCGTTGGAGACTTTGAAGGGCCGTGCGCGCATCAAGCGCACCATGTGGTCGCGACGGGCGCAGGAATACGAGGCGAAAATCAACTCCGGCGACATCGTTGCGATCGCCGAGGTGGTGCGCGATCTTTTCCGTTCGGACACACAGCCCGAGCAGTCCTATTCGGAACGCCAACTCTACGAGGCCGCGCTCGATCGGCTTTCGCGCGAAATCTCGGCGGTGCAGCGCATCACTGAGACCGAAGCGATCAAGGAGATTGAAGCCGCCCTGGCCAAGGGCCCGCGGCGCGGACCGAAGCCCGCCGAGGGCGAGGGCGAAGCCGATGACGAAGAGACAGTCGTGGAGGAAGAGGCGGCATAAGCAGCAGCCCTTCCCAGAAGCGAACACGAAAAGCCCGGCGAATGCCGGGCTTTTTTGTTGCCCCGCGGGACGCCGTCGACGCCGGGAATCAGTGCCGGCCGGCGGCGGTAACCCTCACGCGGAACAAAGGAAAAGGACGAAGAAATGTCCCGGCGCAGCCATAATTACGCTCGGTTTGGAAACAAGATGAGCGGTATTGGGGACAACGGGCGTGGGTGGACATGCGGGGGCAGTCTAGGCGAGTCAATACGAGCGTCATGGCGTGCCTTGCTCTTCTGGGCGGGGCAGGACTGGGCGGTCTGGCGGCCGGCTTCAATACGCGCGCCGGCCTTCCGGCGGGACCATCTTCCACGGTGGTCGCGACCCTGGCCGAGATGCCACCGTCCGAGACGGTAAATTTGCGTTTCCCGGCCGACTGGACGCAGGCGGCGGGGGAGCCGGCGCCACGGACATTGGCATTCGCTTCCGCTGATGGGGGCATTACCCTGTTCAGCCCCAGGTCCTTCTCACCGATTGCCGAGGCGCACGCTGCCGTTGCGCCCACCGCCCCTGAGGCGCCGCCGGTGAAGTCCAAGCCAGCCGCTCAAGCCGAAGTTCCTGCGGCCAAGCATGCCGCCGAACCCGCCGTCGCCACCGGCTCAGCGAAGATGACCCTGGCTTCGGTGTCGAGCAAACCTGCCGTTGTTGCGCCCAAGCCCGCGCACCGGTCGAACGCCGTGCTCAACGATTCGCAGATCGCCGGCATCAAGAAGCGGCTCGCCCTGACACCGGAACAGGAGCGCTACTGGCCCGCCGTCGAGGCCGAGCTGCGTAAGATGGAATACAGCAAGAAGTCGTCGCAAGGCGGAAGCCGCATGGCGTCCATCGACACGAGCAAGATGGATGTCGAGGGGCTCAAGTCGGCCGGCTTCCCGCTGGTCATGAGCTTCAGCGACGACCAGAGGCGCGAGCTCAAATCGCTCGCCCATCTGCTGGGTCTCGAGAGCGTGATGGCCGGACTCTGATCGCGGTCCTGCATCCTCGCCGTCCTGGCCCGGCCCATGTGCCGGGCCTTTGTTTGCCAGGTACCCTTGCAGCCGACTCCGACGGTCGCCCGCCGCCGATCGCGCGGCTCGTCGTGCGGTGAAGGCGAGGGCGCGTGCGCGGTTTCCGCGCGGCCGCCATACCCTTCGCGCGGGGAAGCGCGCTAGACTTCGGTTGATCGCAATAGAACAAGCGGGAGAGAGCCATGGACATGGGCGTCACTGTGGGCGCGGCCAGCGATGAACGACAGCCGGCAACTGCGGCCGCTAAAAAGATCGTCCGCGGTCCCAACTCGAGCGATCTCGATGCTTGGCTCGATAAGGTCGAGGCGCTGGGTGAACTCAAGCGCATCACCGCTGAAGTCGATCCTGATCTAGAAGCTGCAACGATCACCTACCTAGTCGGCAGCGAGCGCAGTCCTGCGCTGCTGTTCGAGAACATCAAGGGTCATCCCGGCCACCGCGCGCTCTACAACATGGTCGGATGCAACCTTTCGCGCTTTTGCCTGATGATCGGCGAGCATCCGGTGGATCACCCCCTCAAGGCGGTGCAAATCCTGCAACAAAAACTCGGGCGGAAAATGCCGCCGAAGGAAGTCTCTGCCGACCAGGCGATCTGCAATCAGAACATCGTCGAAGGTGATGACATCGATATCCGAATCTTTCCGGCGCAACGCATGTGGCCGCTCGATGGCGGGCTCTATCTTGGCACCGGCGATGCGGTCGTGACCAAGGATCCAGAAACCGGGCGGATCAATGTCGGCACTTATCGCATGATGATCAAAGGCCCGCGCGAGGTCGGCGTCTATACCTCGCCCGGCAAGGACGCCACCATCGACCGCGAGAAGTGGTGGAAGATGGGCAAGCCGATGCCGATCGCCGCCGCCTATGGCATCGACCCGCTGCTCTTCCTGGTCGCTGCCACGAGTCTGCCGAAGACCGAATGCGAATATGACTACTATTCCGGCATCAACGGCGCACCGATCGAGGTCTTCACCAGCGACCTCACCGGATTGCCGCTGCCGGCCCGGGCTGAGATCGTGCTCGAGGGCTTTCTCTATCCCGACGAGACCTTTGCCGAGGGGCCGTTCGGCGAGTTCACCGGCTATTACGGCCGCCCGAGCGGCGCCACGCCCTATATGCGGGTCGAGCGCGTTCGCTATCGGGACAATCCGACTTTGACCTGCGCGCTGATGGCGGACGGCGCGGCGAACGAAGCCGGCCTGTTCTGGGCGGCGCTGCGTTCTGCCGGCATCTGGGCCGATCTGCAAAAGCTCGGCGTGCCCGGCATCCAGGGTGTGTGGTCGATCCCGGAAGCGGCGGGCTGGGGCATCACCGTGGTCTCGATCAAGCAGATGTATGCCGGGCACGCGCCGCAGGTGATGGCGCTGGCGGCGCAATGCACAGCTGGCGCCTATTTTGGAAAATATGTCATCGTCGTCGACGAGGACGTCGATCCGACCAACGTCAACCAGGTGCTTTGGGCGATGGCGACGCGTTCGCGACCGGCGCAGTCGATCGATATCCTGCGCGAGACCTGGAGCACCTATCTCGATCCCAGCCTGAACCCGCCGGAGATCAGACCCTGGGGTTCGAAGTGCCTGATCAACGCCTGCATGGACTATCGCTTCATCAAGAGCTTCTCGAAGCGCACCAAGCTGTCGAAGCAGGCTTACGACAACGTGGTGGCGCGATGGCAGGAACTGGGCCTGAGCGGAGCGCCGCCGGCGATATCGATATTCGAGGATGAGACATTTCCTCAAAGCATCACCTAGGCGGCAGGTTCGCGCCCGTCCGGCATCATGACCAAAGCCATCCGCATCCACTCCAATGGCGGTCCGGACGTGATGCGCTGGGAGGACATCGCGCTCGCGCCGCCCACCGCGGGCGAAGCGCGTGTCCGGCATACCGCGATCGGGATCAACTATTCCGACGTCAATGTGCGACGCGGCGGCTTCTACCTGGCGCGCCCCCTGCGCTTCCCCGTGATCCTGGGCAACGAGGCTGCCGGCGTGGTCGAGAGCGTTGGTGACGGCGTGACCGATGTTTGCGCCGGCGATCGGGTCGTCTACGCGGGGATGCGCGGCGAGTTCTTCGAGCAGACCGGGGCTTATGCGCAGGCGCGCAACGTTCCGGCAGAGCGCTTGATCAAGCTTCCCGCCGCCATATCGGAGCAGCAGGCGGCCGCGATGATGGTGAAAGGCTTCACCGCGTCACTGATCATCAACCGAATCTTCCGACCGAAACCGAACGAACCGCTGTTGGTCCATACTGCGGCGGGCGGCGTGGGCACGATCCTGTGCCAATGGTCGAAGCATCTCGGCGCGATCGTGATCGGCACCGTCGGCGCGCAAGCGAAGGCGCAAATCGCCAAGGCCCATGGCTGCGATCACACGATACTCTATCGTGATGTCGATTTCGTCGCCGCGGTGAAGGCGATTGCGCAACAAGGCGTCGCGGCCGTATTCGACGGAGTCGGACGCGATACCTTTGTCGAGTGTCTGGATTGCGTGCGGCCGTTCGGAATGCTGGTGAACTACGGCAACGCGTCCGGCCACCCGCCTCCGATCGACCTGCTTCAGCTCGCCAAGCGCGGCTCGCTTTCGATCTGTCGTCCGGCGCTCAGCAGCTTCATCGCCGATGTGAAGACCATGCGCGCCGCCGCGGCCGAGCTGTTCGACCTGGTCGCGCGCGGCGTCCTCACGATCGAGATCAGCCGCACCTATGCGCTGCACGATGCCGCAAAAGCGCACCGCGACATCGAGAATAGAAACTCGGTCGGCTCGATGCTGCTGCTGCCCTGACCGCTACTGCTGCTTCGGCTTGATGCCGAGTGCTTGCGCAATGTTGGCAATCTTGGCGCGCTGGTCCTCGACGGCGGCGGCGAATTCTGCCGGGCCGCCCGGATTGACCACCTGCGCCGTGCTGGCAAGCTTGGCGGCGATTTCGGGATCGGCGGCAACCGCCTTGACATCCGCGCCGATCTTTTCGCGTAGCTCGTTGGGCATGCTGCGTGGTCCGAACAACCCGACCAGCCCTTCCACTTCCAGCGAGGGGAAGCCCGCCTCGATGGCGGTCGGAATGTCGGGCAGGATCGGCGCCCGCTGCCTTCCGTTCACCGCCAATGTCTTGATGCGGCCGGCCTGGGCCTGCGGCTGCAGGATCGCATACGACGCCATATAGATCTGGAGGCGGCCCTCGCCCACGTCGGTGGCGGCTTGAACGATGTCCCGGTAGGGGACCTTCTGCAGGCTCAAGCCAGTGGTCTTGACGAAATAGTCGAATGTGAGTTCGGTGATGCCCGGAACGACGGCGGCGTTGAATTTTCCAGGCTCGGCGCGCGCCCGCGCGACGAATTCCGCCAACGTCCCGATCTTCATCGATTCCGGCACGCCGACGGCGAGGATCGTGTTGGAGATCCGTGCGAGCGGCACGAGGTCGGCCGGTGTATAGGGCAGCTTCTCATATTGGAACGGGTGCACGGTGAAGGACCCGCTGGGCGAGGCCAGTAGCGTATGGTCGTCGTTGGCGGCGAGGAACGCTTGGATGGCGACCAGCCCATCGGCACCGGGACGATTTTCGATCACCACCGGTTTTCCCCAACGCGCCGTCAGTCGATCCGCAAGGAGCCGTGCGCCGATATCGACGCCCGCGCCGGGACCGAACGGCACCAGGAATTTCACCGGCCGTTGCGGCCACGCCTGCGTCTCCGCGCGCGCCTGCGGCGCCAGCAACGCGACCACCCCGAACAGGGTGAAGACCAACGCACGCAGCTTCGATATGTTCATGAATATCCTCGCGGCCCGGACGACGTGTCGGGACGCTAATCGCTCTCCCCGGCAAGCGCAACGTTCACTGGGCCGGCGACTTTCCACTCGCCTGATGGATGGCTGCGATCTTGGCGCGCTGTTCTTCGATCGCTGCGGCAAACGCGGCCGGCGTCCCGCTGCGCGGCGCCGTTCCGACGGCGATTGCGCGCGCGCGAAATGCCGGGTCCGCGGTGATGGTATTGAGATCCGAAGCGATCCGCTCCTTGAGGCTCACGGACATGTCGCGCCAGCCATAGAGGCCGACGGTGCCTTCGAAAGTGAGCTCGCCATAACCGGCTTCGGTTGCGGTCGGAACATCCGGCGTCTGCGGCGAACGGTCGCGATTGGTCACGAATAGGAGCTTGGCAGTGCCCGCCTGATGGTGCGGTGCAAGGGTCGGAACGCCGGTGGCGGCGACGTGCAGCCGGCCTTGATTGAGGTCCTGGTAGGCGGGCGCGAAGTCGCGGTAGGCGACCTGCACCATGTTGATGCCCGCGCTCTTCTGCAACGCGAGCAGGACGTAGTAGGGCAGTCCTGGCGTTGCTGCCCAGTTGAGCTTGCCTGGCTGCGCGCGTGCGGCCTGCACCAGCTCCGCAAGCGAATTGACTTTCAGCAGAGCGGTCGCCGACACGCCGAGAAAATTGTCGATCACGGGCGCGATCGGCACCAGGTCCGTCGCCGGATCGTAGGGCAGGCGCTCGTGCAGCAATGCGTTGAAGGTGATGATGCCGGCGAAGGAGAGCAAGAACGTGTGGTTGTCGCGCGCGCTGAGAAACGAGCTGACGGCGGGGATACCATCGGCCCCCTGGCGATTCTCCACCACCACCGGCTGACCCCAACGCTCGCTCAGCCGTTCGGCGACGAGACGGCCGGCCAGGTCCGTTCCACTGCCGGGCGGGAGCGGAATCACGAACCGCACCGTTTTCTGTGGCCAAGGCTGAGAAGACGTCTGCGCAAGTGCCGCCACGATGGTGAACGCCGGCGCAAGCATGAGAACGGCCGCCGCGGCGCAGAGCAACTGAAAGACCGGGCGGAAGGGGCTCATGTTCTCGGACTCACTCGAAGCGGACGGCGACGCCTGCGATGGGGTCGACCTCGAACGCAACGGCGTTTTCGTCCGGCTCGATCGTCAGCGGCGCCACCACCGAACCGGTGATGATGATCTCGCCCGCGCGCAGACGTTCGCCGAAGGCCGCCAGCACATCGGCCACGTGGCGTACGATGCCGACCCATTCGCCGGTATTGGCCTGCGGATCCGTGGTGCGCGCCACCTCGCTCCCGCGCCGAATGATGCGGCATGTCAGGCCATCCGACGCCGCCCCGGCACGCGCCGGTTCCGCACCGCCGAGCACCACATGGCGCTGGTAGATATTTCCGCTCAGGATGTGTTCGGGGTCTTCGGGCGGCGCGGTGAGGTCGGCAAGCTCGATCGCCGGCGAGATGCCGGCGATCGCGGCCCTCGCCGCCTCATCGTTCGCACCGGCGGGAACGTCGTGGCCGATATGGACGGCGATTTCCGGCTCGAGCACGGGCTTCGACCAGCCGGCGAGCGACACGCTGTCCCCGGATTGCACGCGGGCGTTCCGCGTCAAGAATCCCACCAGCGGCGCTGGGATGTCGAGAAGCCGCAACATCGCGGGCGCACCGAAACCCACTTTCCACCCCAATGGGGCATCGCCGGCGTCAAGACGCCGTCGTCGCGTCTCGAGCTGCGCCCGCATGCCGCGCACGACGCGCGGGTCCTCCCAAAGCTTCATGGATCATTCCCAATTGGTGAGGGCTGGCGCAGGCATCGTCGCGCCTTCAATGCGTGTTCGGATCGACCTCGTAGCCGGACGCCTCGATGGAGCCGGCGCCCATCCAGCCCCATACCAGCACCACATCTTCGTTCGAGGTGTTGTTGAAGCCGTGCCAGCATGTGCGCGGTGAATAGACGACATCGCCTTCGCTCGACGGTTGCTCGCCGTTCTCGGTGTAGATATGGCCCTTGCCCTTGAGCACGATGAAGAACTCGTCGCAATTGTGATGGCGATGGTTTTCGTGGCGCGCGCCGGGTTTGAGAACGGTCCAGCCCACCACATGGTCGGCGCCAGCGGATTTCTTGTCGATCAGGAACTGCACCTGCATGTCGACCCAGCCATCTCTGCGCTTGAGGCCACCGACCTTCGGCACATCGCGCAGGTTGGTGCGATACATCTTGGCCGGCTTCTTCGCGGCGGCTTTGGGCGCGGTGCGCGTCTTCTTTTCGCTTGCGCTTGCGCTCTTGGTCTTTCCGGTTGCTCGTTTCACGATTGTCCTCCCAGCCGGCGGTAGACTTCATGCGCGGTCACGAAATCGCGGTGGTCGATGCCGAGCCCGCGGCAGGCATTCATCATTTCGTTTGCGGCCGCCGCAAGCGGCACCGGACTGCCGAGCTTGCGGCCGAGCTCGAGCGCCAGCAGCATATCCTTCTGCTGCAGCGTGACATCCGCAAGCGGGACCGCGGGCATCTTTCCCTCCAGGATGAAAGGCCCGCGATAGCCCAGCACCGGAGAAGCGGCCACGCTCTTGAGAATGGCATCGACGGCGGTGTCGCGCGCGACGCCGCCCTTCTCGGCGAGCGCGACCGCCTCGCCGAAGGCGATCACCTCGACCATGAGCAGAAGGTTGACCGCGATCTTCATCTGCACCGCAAGACCGCTTTTACCAATATAGGTCACTTTCGGCCCGATCGCCCGCAGCACCGGCTCGACGCGCTCGAAGGCCGTCTTGTCGCCAGCGACCATCAGCGACGCATTGCCCTGGGCCAGGGTGATCGGGCTGCCCGAAATCGGGCCATCGAGCATCGTCAGGCCCCGCTCCGCGAATTCGGCGCAGACCGCGCGGCTCGCATCCGGCGTGATGGTGCTCATGTCGACGTAAATGCCGCCGGGCTTGAGTCCGGCGATAATGCCGTCCGCGCCGAGCGCCACCGATCTCACCGCGGCCGCGTCGGTCACGATCGAGAACACCAGGTCCACGGCGCCGGCTGCCGCACGCGGGGTGGCTGCAAACCGCATGCCGGCTTGGATCAGCGGCTCGGCCTTGTCCCTGCTGCGGTTCCAGCCCGTGACCGCGTGGCCCGCCGCCATGAGCCGTGGGACGATGCCGGCCCCCATGGCGCCCAGCCCGACGAAACCGATGTCCATTCATTCACCTCGCAGCAAGCAGGCTGTTGGCTGAATTTCGCGAAGCGCGAGACGGCGATGATGACCAAGAAACCGGCGGAAGGCTAGGCACGCGACATGGCGCGCGCTCCGGGTTTCTCACTCCACCACGATCTTCATCCAGTCGCCGGGGCTGACATGGTCGCCGGGGGCTAGGCCGTTAAGAATGCGAAAACGCTCGACCTGCCGGTCTGGGCTCGCCATCCGGCTTGCTAATTTCTCGACGGTTTCCCCGGGCTCGACGGTTACGATCTTGATGTGCATGGGCTTCGCCCCCTGGCTTTCTGCCAAGGTCATGCGGCGGAACGTGCCGACTGATTCGCGGAACGCGCGATCAATCTCCGCGGTCGTGCGCTTCGAGGCAAAGATGAAGCGATAGACGTCGGTACCGAACCGCACCGCGTACAGCCGAAACACCCATTGGTCCCCTTTAGCGGTCGCAGTCGCCGCCTGCAGCCCATTGACGGTGACATCCTCGACGCTCTTGGGGTCGATATTCTCGATCCAGCCGGAGTTGAGATAATCCGCGAGCGTCTGCTCTGCCGGCACGCGAACGACGTCAAGCCGCAACGCCTGGCCGCCCCCCTCTTTGACCCCGAGAACCGCCTGTGCGGTGTTGTCGAGAGAAAAGCCTTCCGGGGCCAGGAAGGTGAAGCCGAGCTTGGGATGCAGAAAACGGCGGCCGCGCACGAAGCCCTCACTCGGATCCTCGCCGTAGACCAGGCCGTCGATTCCGGCGAGATACGTCGCCCTGTCGCGCTCGCCGGCGCCGGGCGCGCTGAACTGGCGTGCGTTGCCCTGCGCATTCTTGATGCGTTCGGGCGTGGCCGGGTGGGACGACAGGAAGTCGGGCGCGCGCGGGTCGATGTGCGATTGGCTCGTATTCGATTTCAGATCCGCGTTGCGGCCCATCGAGGTGAGGAACCGCACCGCGCCATAGGGATCGTAGCCGGCGCGCGCGGCAATGCCGACGCCGATCCCATCGGCTTCGAATTCCTGCGCGCGCGAGAAGCTGGCGAGCGCGATCCTGGATTTGGCAAGCGCCAGCGCCCCGGTCTCCGGATCGCTCAGCACATCCTGCACGACGCGGCTCACCAAGGCCACTTGGCGCGCCTGGTCCTCCCGAATGTCGGCATGACGTGCGATCACGTGCGACATTTCATGCGAAAGCACCGAGGCCAGCTCGGACGTATCATTGGCCAGTGCGATCAGTCCCCGGGTCACGTAGAGCTGCCCGCTTGGCAACGCGAAGGCGTTGACCGCCGGCGAATTGAGAATGGTGACGCGATAGTGCGCGTCTGGCCGCTCGGACGCCGCCACGAGCTTGGCCACCGTCTCGTTGAGCAGGGCTTCGAGCCGGGCATCCTCGTAGGCGCCGCTATAGGCGGCGAGAATGCGCTGATGTTCGCGCTGCGCTGAAGCGGGCAGCTGCTGTTGCTGCTGAGCCTGCCTCGGCAGCTGGGGCAGTGACGGCAGCGAGCCCGGGGGCGCGCCGACCGAGAGCAAGGCCGAACTGCAGCCCCCAAGCGCCAGCCCGAGAACGGCGACCCTTGCAAACGTGCAGGTCCGTCGGAACATGGGCCGGCAGCCCGTATGTCGGGTCGTGCCATCGCGGCTGCGAGCGTGGGTCCTGGTGGCTTTCACGATGGCAATCTTCGAGTTCCGTCAGTTCCGTTCGGCGATCTCGATCTGCTCCGGGCGGGTGGCCTCGATCCGCGGTCCGTTGCGCTCCTCGACCCATCCGCGAACCCGGACGCGGCGGTTCTCAAGTTTTTTCGGCTCGATGCCGGCGGCGGCGAACATCCGCTCGTTACGTTTCAGGATGGTCATCGTGAGAGCTTGCGACCATTGCCGCCCGAAGTTCACGTAAATCGTGCCTCCGCTCTCGCGGACCGACCAAACCCTGCCTTCCGCCAGCATGAAATGGCCACGCTCGGCCACAAGCTCGGCTCCGCTCTCGGCCGCGACGATGACATAATACGCTTCGCCCCAGAGGCCAAGCTTGGCCTCCCGCGCGGCCCGCTCTCGCGCCAGAAGCTCGTCGGCGCACGGGCGTTCCCCGACATGGGCGGAAACCCTGGCGAATCCTTTGGCCAGCATCGCATGCGCCACCGATTCCTGCGAGCCTTCGCGCTGGAGGTAAACGAGGGCGGACGTCCGGCCGTAACGGTCGGTGGCCATGTCGTTTTGACGCAGTTCGACATTTTGACCTGCAATCATCGATTCGAGCGCCGCGCGCGCGGCCAGGCCGGCTGTAGCCTTCGTTCCGGTCTCGCCCGGGCCCGGAAGGTGCGGGATTTCGACGGCGGCGAGGCGAATTTCGCGCCCGTCCTCGAGGGTGAAGCTGCGGCCGTCGGCGATGGCCCGAACCTTTCCGCTCCCGGCGGGCGCGAAACGGCAGGAACTTGCTGCGGGGTTTTGCGCTTCCGCACGCGCCATCGGCAACAAGAGGACGCCGGCCATGCAGGAAACCCCGCAAAACCGTGCAAGAGCGCCCTGCCGACACCCGCCCATACGTCAGCGAAACGGCCGAATAGGGCGGTACTGCGGCGATGCGGGCACCTGAGCGCGCTTTCTCGCGAGGGGTTGCTCTGGTATGCAGGACCTCCAAGGGCTCGGCACCCGCACCTCCAGGGGGCTTGGCACCTGATTCATCCCGACGGGAGCGAACACGGTGAGGGTTGGTCATTCCACGCGCGCGCCGCTGGCGCGGTGCATGGCTCGCGTGGGATTCGTTTTTGCAGGCGGGGCGCTGCTCGCTGCGTTGCTGCACATCAGTCTGGTCGCGTCAGCCGGAGTGGCCGCTCAGGGCCTAGCAAAGAAAAGTGACATCGTTCGGGTCACCAACGACCAGATGCATCAGCTCGGCATCGTCAAGGTCGAGCTCTATCCCTTTCGCGTCCAGAAATTAGCCATCGGCCAGATCGCCTATAACGAGGACACCAGCACGGCCGTCCTGACGCCGTTCCCCGGTCGGGTAACTCGGCTGATCGCCAAGATCGGCGACAACGTCAATCGCGGAGATCCTCTTTTCGAGATCGATAGCCCGGAGGTTGTGCAGCCGCAGAACGATTTTATCGCGGCATTCAGCGCCATGAACAAAGCGCGCTCGCAGCTCGATCTCGCGCGGATCGTGGAAAAGCGGTTGAAGGATCTGTACGAAGGCAAAGCTGCCGCGCTCAAGGAATATCAACAGGCGCAAGGCCAGCTGGTCGGCGCCCAGAACGACATGCGCTCGGCCGAAATGTCGCTCGAAGCAGCGCGCGCACGGCTGCGCATCGTCGGCTTCACCGATGCGGAGGTCGCCGCCCTGAAGGAGAAAGGTACGGTGCGGCGTGCGACGCCGATACCCGCGCCGATCGACGGCACCGTCATCGCCCGCAAGGTCGGTCCGGGCCAATATGTGCGCAACGACACCGGCGAGGCGCTCTACGTTATCGCCGATCTCTCCACCATGTGGCTCAAGGCGCAGGTGCCTGAAAAGGAAATTTCCTCCATCCGCGTGGGCCAGGACGTGGAGGTCAAGGTCAGCGCGCTGCCGGATCGTGTGCTCAGGGCCCGCGTCACCGCGATCAACGCCGCGACCGACGCGACCACCCGCCGCGTGATCGTGCGCTCCGAGATCCCCAATCCCGAGGGCGCGCTCAAATCCGAGATGTTCGCCAGCTTCAAGATCGCGACCGGCGACGACGAGCCTTCGCCCTCCGTGCCGGTGCAGGCCGTGATCCGGGAGGGCGACCACGCCGTCGTCTGGGTGGAGGAGGAGCCGATGCTGTTCCGGCGGCGCAAGGTGACGCTCGGGATAGAGCAGGAGGGCCGCATGCAGATCCGCGAGGGACTCAAGGCCGGCGAACTCGTCGCGGGCCGCGGCGCAATCTTCGTCGACAATGAATGGCGGCAATGAGCCGGGATTCGCGCAGCTGTCGCCACGTCGTTAGCGGCTCGTCTTCGCGCGCCGCTCGGCCGTGCTAAGCCGGTGAATGCATGTTGCCCGGCCTGATCTCGTTCTGCCTGTCACGCCGCCCGCTGGTGCTGGTCAGCTTCGCCGCATTCCTTGCGGTGGGCTATGCCGCGTTTACCGCGCTGAACATCGAGGCCTACCCGGATCCGGCGCCGCCCATCATCGAAATCATCGCCCAGTACCCGGGCCAGTCGCCCGAGGAGATGGAACGTTACGTCACGATCCCGCTCGAAATAGCCGTCTCCAGCACGCCGGGGCTGAGGTTCATCCGCTCCAACACGGTTTATGCGCTGAGCTTCATCCGGATCCAGTTCGAATACGGCCGCGACTACCACTTTGTCCGGCAGCAGGTGATCAACCGGCTCAAGGACGCCGTTCTTCCCCCCGGGGTGCAGCCGGTGATCTCGCCTGCCGGCGGTATCAGCGAAATCTTCCGGTACCAGCTCAAGGGCCCCCCCGAAATCGATGTCATGCATCTCAAGACGCTGCAGGACTGGGTGGTTGAGCGCAGGCTGCGCATCGTTCCGGGCGTGGCCGACGTGCTGGTTCTGGGCGGCCGGACCAAGGAATTTCAGGCCGAAATCGATCTCAATCGCATGATCGCCCATGGCCTGACGCTGCCGCAGATCATCAGCGCGATGTCGGCGGGCAATTCCAATGTGGGCGGCCGCACGATCGCCATCGGCGAGCAGTCGGTCACCGTGCGCGGGATCGGTGTCGTCGGGACGCTGCAGGATATCCGCAATATCGTGCTTTCGCAGCAGAACGGCGTGCCGGTGCTGCTGTCGGACGTGGCGAAGGTGCAGGTCGGCTTCATGCCGCGGCTGGGCATTGCCGGGCGCGACGAGGTCACGGACATCGTCACCGGCATCGTGCTGATGCAGAAATTCGAGCGCACCTCCGAGGTGGTGGCGCGCGTACGCGCGGCGATCGACCGTCTCAACACCGACGGGACGCTCCCG
>Ga0114129_10008062_pt1 | contig 15009 bp, 14 predicted proteins | sample RhiMetdeltSRZDD1_FD_80071 | JGI IMG/M metagenome (GOLD analysis project Ga0114129, IMG submission 80071) | Populus rhizosphere microbial communities from Tennessee, USA - Rhizosphere MetaG P. deltoides SRZDD1 (version 2) (version 2) | ecosystem: Host-associated > Plants > Roots > Rhizosphere >...
ACCACTGGCCGAGGATCACCGCGCCGACGGCCGCCACGAGCATCAGAACGTTGATGTCGAGCGAACCGACCCGTAAGGCCGACCACGCTTTGCGCAGAGTCAACGAGACGCTCGCGGCCAGCGACAGGGTAAAGAGGACAATGGCTGTGGGTCCGCCCAGAGCCGGATCGAGACGCTCCAGCGCCAGCCCGAGCGCCAACGCGGTGCCTGCCGACCACAGGAGCAACTGCCGGACGCGCTGCGTCCGCGGGCTTGTCGTGATCGGCTCTTCGTGCTCGAGCCAGGCCCGCATGCCGGTGTCGGCGACCGCGTCGGCGATGGCGGCGGCGGTGAGCTTCGCGGCGTCGTACTGGACGTGCAGCCGCTGTCCCATCAGGTCCGCCGAAAACCGCTCGAGACCCGCGAGGTTCTTGAAGCGGCGCTCGAGCACCGCCACCTCTTCGCGGCAGTCCATCCCCTCGATCTTGAAGGTCGACTCGGCGTGCAGCTCGCAGACCGTGCAGGTCGTGGTCACGCCCGCGACCTCGGTCCCTGCGCGCGAGGAGCTCGCGACCTCTGTCCCTCGGCAAGATCGGCAACGGGGACGGAGGTGGCCCGCGGACTTCCAGCGCGCTCCTCCACGTGCTCGAGCCCCTGCTCGAAGAGACCGACGATGTGCTGGTCGTCGAGCGCGTAGAAGACCAGACGCCCGTCGCGCCGAGTGCGCACCAGGCGCATGTTCCGCAGTAGGCGGAGCTGGTGGGACACCGCCGATTCGGTGAGGTTCAGGCGAGCCGCGAGATCCTGGACGCACAGCTCCGAGCGCGCGAGGGCATCGAGCATGCGCACGCGCGTCAGATCGCCGAGCGCCCGGAACGTTTCAGCCAATGCGGCCGCGGAGGCGTCGCTGAGGGGCATCCGCCTCATGGAGTAAACCTATGAACATATGAGCAAGTGTTCATATGTTCATTATATAGAGGCTGGGCCCCGACAGCTAGCCCCGAGCCCCGAGCCCCTACAGATTCTGGAGAACCGTGAACACCCGCTCGTAATCCGGCTCGTTCCGCGCGTCGTCCAGCACCTCGCGGTGCCGAACCACGCCGTCCTTGTCGATGACGAACACGGCGCGCTTCGCGATACCCTTCAGGCCGATCATGTCCTCGTTGAACACTCCGTAATCCCGAATGACCTGCTTGTTGAAGTCGCTCAGGAGCGGAAACGTCAGCTTCTCGTGGTCGTGGAACGCCTTCAGCGCGAAGAACGTGTCGACGCTGACGCCAAACACCTGCGCGTCGGCCTTGCCAAGCCTGGCGATCGAGTCGCGGAACGTGCACATCTCCTTGGCACAGACCGAGCTGAACGCCGCGGGGAAAAAGGCCAGCACCACCGGCTTGCCACGTTGGGCGCTCAACGTCACCGGCTGGCGGTCGTGGTTCGTGAGCGTGAAGTCCGGCGCGGTCGATCCGACGTCTACAGACATGCAGCCTCCAGCGCTAAGGATGACCTAAAGGCCGCCGGGGTGGTCCACTACCAAAAAATGTGCGGTTCGGCTAGGATTTTTGTTTGGCTACGCGCAGAAATAGGAGTTCCTTGTGATTGAGGTTCAACACCTCACCAAACGATACGGCCGCGTCACGGCGGTCGACGACGTCAGTTTCCGGGTCGAACGGGGGGAGATTCTCGGCTTCCTCGGACCCAACGGCGCCGGCAAGACCACCACGATGCGGATTCTGACTGGCTTTATGCCGGCCACCGACGGCAAAGCGATTGTCGCCGGTTTCGACGTCTTCGACCAGCCGATCGAGGCCAAGCGCCGCACCGGCTACTTGCCGGAGACGCCGCCGCTCTACCCGGACATGAGCGTCACCGAGTATCTGGGGTTCGTCGCGAAGATCAAAGGGGTCCCCGCGGGCGAGCGGACCTCGCGCATCACACAGGTGATGCAGCGCACGCGCATCGACGACATGGCGAATCGTCAGTGCGCCAAGCTCTCGAAGGGCTACCGCCAGCGCGTCGGCCTCGCGCAAGCCATCCTCCACAATCCGGACGTCCTCATTCTCGACGAACCGACGGCCGGCCTCGACCCCAAGCAGATCATCGAAACGCGCGAACTGATCAAAGAGCTGGCGGGCGACCACACGATCATCCTGAGCACGCACATCCTCCCGGAAGTCTCACAGACGTGCCAGCGCGTCGTCATCATCAACAAGGGACGGGTGGTCGCGGTCGACACGCCCGACAACCTGACGGCGCGCCTCCGTGGTTCGGAAACGTTGTATGTGCAGGTCGATGCCGGCGGCGCGGACGCGGCCGGCGCGCTCGGACGCATCCCCGGCGTCACGCGTGTCGCCGAGGCGGAGCGGCGGAACGGGCTGGTCGGATACGAAGTGGACAGCGAAACAGGCCACGACGTGCGCCGCGATCTGGCGCGCGCCATCGTCTCGAGTGGATGGGGACTCCTGGAGCTCCGGCCGATGCGCATGAGCCTCGAGGAAATCTTCCTGTCGCTGACGACCGACGAAACATCGGCCGCGCCCAAGGAAGAGGCCGCCGTCGCAGAAGAGGTCCCGCATGCGTAACATCGTCGCCATCGCGTCGAAAGAGCTGAAGTCGTACTTCGCCTCGCCAATCGGCTGGATTCTCCTCGGCTTCTGGTCGCTGTTATACGGCTACTTCTTCGTCGCCATCCTGAACTTCTTCGTGCGCCAGAGCATGCAGATGAGCCAGTTCGGGCAGGCCGGCCCGCAGGCGATGAACGTCAACCAGCAGCTGCTGCGCCCGCTGATTGCGCAAAACCTGCCCATTCTCGTCCTGTTCCTGCTGCCCGCGGTGACGATGCGGACCTACTCCGAGGAGCGGCGGTCCGGCACGATCGAGCTGCTGCTGACGTCGCCGCTCAGCGATTTCCAGATCATCATGGGCAAGTTTCTCGGCGCGATGGCGCTATACGGCGTGATGCTCGCCGTCACCCTCATCCATGTCGCCCTGCTGTTCGTCTACGGTCGGCCCGAGTGGAAGCCGATTGTGACCGTCTATCTGGGACTTCTCCTCCTCGGCGGCTGCTTCATTTCAGTGGGTCTCTTCATCTCGAGCATGACGAAGAACCAGATCGTCGCGTTTGTCGCAACCTTCGCCACGTTCCTGATGTTGTGGGTCATCACCTGGATCGGCAGCTTCTCGGGACCGACGGTCGACCGGCTCACGCAGTACCTGTCGATCATCGGCCACTTCGATGACTTCGGCAAAGGCGTGCTCGACACGACGCATCTGATCTACTACGTGAGCTTCATCACGTTTGGGTTGTTTCTGACCGCGAAGTCGGTCGATAGCGAACGGTGGCGCGCCTAATGGTCAATCGAATTCTCAGCATCGTCGGCTGGATTGGCACCGCGATGGTGTTCGTCGCCGTGGGGATCCGCTTCGGCCTGCCGGCCAAGGAGCAGTACGCGTACTACCTTGCCTGGGCGGGGCTCGTCTGCGTGCTCCTGTATACGATGGGACAGTGGCGGGAAATCGTGAAGGTCTTTGCGCGCCGCCAGACGCGCTACGGCACGCTGGCCGCCACGAGCGTGCTCGTCGTGCTCGGGATTCTCATCGCGATCAACTACATCGGCTCGCGGCAGAACAAGCGCTGGGACCTCACGGCCAACAAGCAATTCAGCCTGTCGGATCAGAGCAAGAACGTCGTGGCGAAACTCGACGCGCCGCTCCAGGTTCTGGTGTTCGCGCAGGAGCCGGAGTTCGAGCGCTATCAGGACAAGCTGAAGGAATACCAGTACATCTCGAAGCAGGTGTCGGCCGAGTACATCGATCCGGACAAGAAACCGTCGGTCGCGCGGCAGAATCAGATTCAGCAGTACGGGACCATCGTCTTCAACTACAAGGGCCGCACGGAACGGGTGACGTCGGACAACGAGCAGGACATCACCAACGGCATCATCAAGGTCGTCAGCGGCCAGCAGAAAAAACTGTACTTCACGCAAGGCCACGGCGAGCGCGACACCGGCTCGTCCGATCGCGAAGGCTACAGCACGATCGCCGCGGCACTCGGACGCGAGAACTACTCGGTCGACAAGCTGGTCCTCGCGCAGCAGGGTGCCGTGCCCGACGATGCGGCGCTGATCATCGTTGCCGGTCCCAGGACCGACTTCTTTCCGCCCGAGATCGACGCGCTGAAGAAGTATCTCGACAAATCGGGTAAGTTGATGCTCGAGATCGACCCGCCGGACAAACTCGACAGTGCACCGCTCACGAATCTGATTGCGCTGGCGCACGACTGGGGCATGGACGTCGGCAACGACGTCATCGTCGACGTCAGCGGGATGGGCCGGCTGATCGGAACGGACGTGTCTATCCCGGTCGCGGCGACCTATCCGTCGCATCCGATCACGCAGCGATTCAGCTTCCTGACGGCGTTTCCGCTCGCGCGATCGGTAACCCCGGTCAGCGGCGGCGTGAACGGCCACACCGCGCAGGCATTCGTCGAGTCGAGCCCGAGAAGCTGGTCCGAAACGGATATCAAGAGCCTGCTGACCAGCGGCAAGGTGGCGCTGGACGAGGACAAGGGCGACAAGAAGGGGCCGATCGCGATTGCCTCGGCGGTGTCCGCATCGTCGACCGCGGCGCCGAAGCCCGGCGAGCCAGCCGATGCCCCCAAGCCGGAAACGCGCGTCGTCGTCATCGGCGATTCGGACTTCGCCGCGACCGCGGGGCTCGGCATCCAGGGGAACCGCGATCTCTTCATGAACATCGTCGGCTGGCTGTCGCAGCAGGAGAACCTGATCTCGATCCGTCCCAAGGACGCGGACGATCGCCGCATCACGGTGACCGCGACGCAGCAGGCCAACATCATGTGGCTGTCGCTGCTGATCATTCCCGCGACGATCTTCGGGACCGGCGTGTACACCTGGTGGCGGAGACGGTGACATCTCGGATTGCGGATTGCGGATTGCGGATTGCCGAGGCTGAGTGATGCGTGGTTTGCGTTCAACGATTGCGCTCATCGTCGTCCTGGCCGGTCTTGGCGCCTACATCTACTTCGTCACCTGGAAGACGCCCGAGGGCGGCGACACTGGCAAGAAGGCCGACAAGGTCTTTGCCGGCGTTCAAGCCGACAAGATTGAGGAGCTGCGAATTACTTCCGCGGGCGGCGACGCGACGACCGTCAAAAGGGAAAACTCGGCGTGGCAGGTCGTGCAGCCCGTCGCCGCCAAGGCCGACGAGAGCGAAGTGTCCGGCATCACGTCGGCGTTGGCCACGACGGATGTGGTCCGCGTCATCGACGAGAATCCCACGAACCTGAACGACTACGGACTGTCGAACCCGCGGATCGAGGTCGACTTCAAGGTCGCGGGCGACAAGGACTATCGAAAGCTCTTCATCGGCGAGAAGTCGCCGACGGGCGCCGACCTCTTCGCCAAACGGAATGACGAGAAACGAGTGTTCCTCATCCCCGCGTTTCAAGAGTCGACGTTCAACAAGGACACGTTCGCGCTGCGCGACAAGGTCGTGCTCAAGTTCGATCGCGACAAGGTCGACGGCCTGGAGGTCGACGCCGCCGGGAAGTCACTGGTGATGGCCAAGGACGGCGCGGACTGGAAGATCAAGAAGCCGCTCGAGACACGGGCTGACTACGGTTCCGTGGAGGGGCTCATCGGACGCGTGCAGACGGTGCAGATGAAGTCGATCGCCGCGGATCAGGCGACGCCAGAGGATCTCAAGAAATACGGCCTCGACAAGCCGGCAGCGACAGTCAACATCAACGCCGGCAGCGCGCGCGCCACGCTGCTCGTCGGCGGCAAGGCGACCGACACGACCGTCTACGCCCGGGACGCGTCGAAGCCGGCAGTGGTCACGGTCGAGAGCGCGCTGATGGACGACCTGAAGAAGGGCGCCGACGACTATCGCCGCAAGGATCTCTTCGAATTTCGCGCCTACAACGCCACGCGCGTCGAGCTGACGCGGGGCAAGGACGTCCTGATCTTCGAGCGCGTGAAGGGCCAGGGCGAGAATCCCCAGGACAAGTGGCGGCGCGTCAGCCCGAACGCCGCCGACGCGGATCGCGACAAGGTCGACGCCATGCTCGCGAAGCTGGCGAACATGCGCGCCACATCGTTCGTCGACGGCAAAGCCGCGCTCACCCCCGCGCTCGAGGTTCACGTGAAGTTCGACGACGGGAAGAAAGAAGAGCGCGTCACCTTCGTCAAAGACGGCGCCGACGTCCTGGCGTTGCGTCCGGGTGAACCGGGTGCCGCCAAGACGGACGGCGCGGATCTCACCGAGACGCTGAAGTCGCTGGACGAACTATCCAAGTAGTGTCCGGCTTCAGCCGGACAACGTGGAGTTGGCCGAAGCTGAAGTCCATCATCCGTCTCGCATCCGCGAGCCTCGTCGCGTTCACGGTTGCTGCATGTCACCCGGCTGTTCCGCCCGCAGTCCGGCTAAAGCCGGACACTACTTCAGATAGGCTGAGAACCGACATCGACGCGCTGCTGGCGGCTCCCGCGCTCGCGCACGGCTACTGGGGCGTCCTGATCAAGTCGCTGAAAACCGACGAGACGCTGTACTCCGTCAACGCGAAGCGGCTGATGATGCCGGCGTCGAACATGAAGGTCGTGACCCTCGCCGCCGCGGCGGATCGCCTGGGCTGGAACTACACGTACGAGACGAGTGTGTTCGCGGCGGGGCGAATCGAGTCGGGCATCCTCCAGGGCGATCTGGTCGTCGTCGGATCGGGCGATCCGAGCATCGGCGAGACACCCGACATCCTCGGCGTGTGGGCCGAGCAACTGAAGGCGCGCGGCCTGCGCGTGATCGCCGGCCGCATCATCGGAGACGACAACGCATTCGACGATGACGGCCTGGGATTCGGGTGGTCGTGGGACGACCTGCCCGACGACTACGCGGCCGGCGTCAGCGCGCTGCAATTCAACGAGAACGCGGTACGCGTCACGGTGGCCCCCGGCCCCACCGCCGGCGACTGGGCGGCGATCAGCGTGTCGCCGTCCACCAGCGACTTGATCGTCGAGAGCCAACTCACGACCTCCGCCCCCGGCACGGCGCCGGCCATCGCCACGCGCCGGCTGCCCGGCAGCACGCGGCTGGAACTGCTGGGGACGGTGCCGCTCGGCGCCGCGCCAGTGACCCGCCTCGTGTCGGTGGACAACCCGACGCAGTTCTTCGTCAATGCCCTGCGCCATGCGCTCATCGACCACGGGATCGATGTGCGCGGAGCCGCGGTGGATGTCGACGACATCCGTGGCGCGCCCGCGCGCCCGGACGGCGCCCCATTGGTCAGCCACCGCTCGCCGCCGCTGTCCACGCTGGCGATCCGCCTGATGAAGGTGAGCCAGAACCTCTATGCGGAGACGTTTCTCAAGACGCTGGGGGCCGGGCCATCGGGACGGTCCACCGCCGCCGGCCGCTCGAGCGCGCAGGCGGCTTTGCAAGCATGGGGCGTCGGTCCCGACGGACTCATCCTGCGCGATGGATCGGGACTGTCGCGCTACGACTACATCACACCCGAGGCGCTCGTCACTATTCTCACGCATGTCGATCGACAGGCCTCGCTGAAGGGACCGTTCGAGGAGACGCTGCCCATCGCGGGCCGCGACGGCAGCCTGTCGAACCGCATGAAGGGCACCGCCGCGGAAGGCAACGCCCGGGCGAAAACAGGGTCGATGTCGAATGTGCGCGGGCTGTCCGGCTTCGTCACGACCGCCGATGGCGAGCCGCTGGTCTTCTCCATCCTCGCCAACAATTTCGAGACGCCGCCGGATACAATCAACCGGACAGCCGACGCTATTGTCGTCCGGCTGGCGGAGCTCAAACGATGAGAACGTTCATCTTCACGTCGTGTCTCCTCGCGGGCGTCGCGGTGGCGCAGGCGCAGCACCTTGCGTCGTCGCCGGGGTGGGATCCGAAGGCCGCGGCCGCGTACATGGACAGCCGCCAGAGCTGGTGGATGACGTGGCCCAACGCGGCGCGCGATCACGACACCGCCTGCGTCTCGTGCCACACTGCGCTGCCCTACGCGCTGGCGCGACCGGCGCTGCGAGGGCCGCTGGCGGAGCGCGAAGCGTCCGCACCTGAGCGCAAGATGCTCGAGCATGTGACCAAGCGTGTGCGTCTCTGGAAGGAAGTCGAACCGTTCTACCCGGATCAGACGCGCGGGCTGCCGAAGACGAGCGAGTCGCGCGGCACCGAAGCGATCTTGAACGCGGCGGTCCTCTCGGCGCGCGACGCCAGCCTCGGAACTCTGAGCGACGACACCAGGCAGGCGTTCGAGAACTTGTGGGCACTGCAGTTCAAGGCCGGCGAGCAGGCAGGGGGATGGGCCTGGCTGAACTTCCACAACGAACCGTGGGAGGCGCCTGGCTCTCAATACTTCGGGAACTCGCTGGCCGCGATCGCACTGGGTTCGGCACCCGGCGGCTACGCCGCACTGCCGGCGAATCAGGACCGCGTCAAAGCGCTGGCCGCCTGTCTTCGTGGCGGCGTCGAGAAGGCGGACCTCCTGAACAGCGCGATGATTCTATGGGCTTCTTCGAAGATTCCCGGCGTGCTCACACCGGAACAGGCTCGGCAGATCGCCGACGATTTGATTGCGAAGCAGCAGGGAGATGGTGGCTGGAACACGGCGTCACTCGCGGGCGACTGGAAGCGCAACGATGCGACGCCGCTCGACACGAAGACTGATGGCTACGCGACCGGCCTCGTCGTCTATGCGTTGCAGCAGGCTGGCCGCCCGTCCGTCGATGCGGTCGTCGCGCGCGGCCGCGCGTGGCTCGTGGCCAATCAGGATCGCGCCACGGGGATGTGGAGCGCCTCGTCGCTGAACAAGCGCCGCGACCCCGCGACGGACATCGGCAAGTTCATGAGCGACGCCGCCACAGCGTACGCGGTGTTGGCGTTAACAAAGTAGGTTCGAGGGATTCGGCAAACCTTCCGAACCTAGAGCAGCGCGGCTCGTGCTGCCGCCAGGATATCCTCCGCCGATCCGTCGAGCCCGCCCGCCTGCGCAAGCTCCGGTTTTCCCCCGCCCCGGCCGCCAAACCTGCCTGTGAGAGCGGCGATGATCTGCTGCGCCGACACGGGGACATCGGACGATCGTGCGGCTACCACGAGCGCGGGACGCGACGTCGACACCAGGACAACTGCGTAGCCGGGCGCTGCGGCGACGGCGCTGGCAAGCCCTTTCAACCCGTTGGCATCCGCATCGACCACACGAAGTACCAGTGATGTCTCGCCTTGGTGGGGAGGCGGAAGCCGGACGCGTTCCGCCGATGCCGACAGTTCGCCGGCACGAAACCTCGCGAGCTCGGTCTGCAGCGCCGCGGCCGCGCGCTTCTGGTCCCGGGCGTCCGCCTGCATCCGCTCGACCGACGCCGGAATCTCCTCCGGCAGCACCGACAGCAGCCGGACGCTCGCCGCGATCGTGTCACGGAGGGATCGCCAGCCACCCAACGTCCGACCGCCGCACAGAAACTCGATGCGCTGGCCGCCTTTGAACCGCTCCCACGAGGCGATGGCAATGATCCCGATCGCGCCCGTCCGAGCGACGTGCGTGCCGCCGCAGGCCGACAGATCGAACCCGTCGACCTCGATCAACCGCAGCGTCCCACCGCGCGCCGGCTCTTTTCGCAGCGGCAGCGCCGCGGCTTCTTCCGCCGTGACGAACCGGATCGCGACCGGACGGTCCTCCCACACGACGCGGTTGGCCTCGGTTTCCGCGGCGGTGATCTCCGCCGGCGAGAGCTCGCGATCCAGGTCGATTGTGGAGACGGCCGCACCGAGATGAAAGCTGACGGTCCGCGTGCGGCAGACCCTCACGATCGCCGCCGACAGTACGTGCTGTCCAGTGTGCTGCTGCATGTGATCGAAGCGGCGCGGCCAGTCGATCTCGCCGTGGACCACAGTGCCCGAAGTCAGATCTGACCCCACATCTGCCACCTCGAGGTGATGCGAGATGGTCCCGTCTTCTTCATCGACCACGTCGACGACGCGCCGACCCGCCAGCGTGCCGACGTCGAACGGCTGGCCGCCAGTCGTTGGATAGAAGGCCGTCCGGTCGAGCGCGACCGACCAGCGGTCGCCGCGCCGCTCGACCTTTTCGACGGTCGCGTCAAACGTTCGTAGGTACGGATCGCGGTAATAGAGGCGGTCGGTCATTGGTCTGGGCCGGCGCGTCGCCCGAAGGGGTGGGACGCGCGGCGGGATCGGTGGCGGGCAGCTCGAAGAAAAACGTGGCGCCGCCCCATTGGTTCCCCTGGTGCCCGATCGAGCCGCCGTACGACTCGATGATGCCGTAGCTGACAGACAACCCGAGGCCCGTGCCCTTCCCGACCGGCTTCGTGGTGAAGAACGGCTGAAAGAGCTTCGGCTCGTCTTCCGGCGTCACGCCAGGGCCATCATCGTGGACTTCGAGGCGCACTTTTTTGCCGACGTCGAACAGCCGGATCAGGACGCGGCCCTTCGTACGGCCGACGGCCTCGATCGACTGCTGCGCGTTGATCACGAAGTTGAGCGTCACCTGCTCGAGCTCGGTGAAATTCGCGTACACCTTGCGTGTCGTCGAGGTTTCGATGTCCAGCGCGATCGTCGCGGAGTCGAGATCCCGCCGCCTCAGCTGCACGACCTCGCTGATCACATCGCGAAGGTCGACGAGCGCGGGCGGGCCCGACTGCTGGCTGCTGAACCGCGAGAGGTTGCGGATGATCTCGCGCGCGCGTCCGGCCTGCGTCTTGACGAACGCGATTTCCTCGAGCGCGTCGTCTGACAACCCGCCGCGGCGCTCCAGGAGCTCGGCGGTGCCGAGGATCGCCTGCAGCGGATTGTTCAGCTCGTGCGCCACGCCTGACACGAGCACGCCGACCGCCGCCAATCGTTCCTGGCGTACGACCTGCCGCTGCAGTGACTGCAGCGTCTCGCGGACCTTGCGCTCCTGCTCGAATTGCCGATCGAGCTTGTCCTGCGTCTCACGCAGGTTCGCCGCCATCGTAATGAAGGCGTTCTGCAGCTGCGCGAGCTCCAGGTTCGGCACCGGCGTTTCGACGGGAGGGGAGAGATCGCCGTCGGCGATGCGCTGCACTGCGTCGCGGAGTCCTTTGATGCCGCGGCCAATCAACGTCGAGAGGCCCAGCGACAGCAGAAGGACCGCGAGGATCCCCGAGGACGAGATGATGATGTTGCGGAGGAAGAGCGGCGCGAGGCGGGCGACCGCGACGCTCGTCGGAATGCCGACGCTGAGCAGCCAGGGACCGCGATCGATGACGGCGTTCCCGTAGAAGCGGGGCACGCCGTCGGGCCCGGTCATGACCCGCGTGCCGGGCACGTCTTTGGGCGGCGCTCCCGCGAGGCCGAGCGGCTTGCCGATGTAGAGCTCGGCGTCGCGACTGCGCGCCAGCACGCGACTCTCCGCGTCGGTCAACGTGACCACCGACCCCTCGGGCAGCGGAATGTCCCGGAACAGCGTCTGCAGCTCCGCCAGGTTGATTCCCAGCGCGAGCACGCCAGCGACTTCGCCACCATCGCCAGGGCGGACCGGGTACGCAAGCACGACCGTCGGCTTCCCCGACACCTGCCCGGTGGTGAGCTCGCTAATGAGGGGCTTCCCAGTGACAACGACGCTTTGTACATAGGGAGGCTTGATCAACGACCCCAGACTGCTGCTGATCGCCAGCCCGCTGCCTCTGAGGCTCCCGGTGGTGTCGGTCAGCACGATGTTGAGGAGCAGCGGCTGGCCACGTAGGACGTCGGCGAACAACCGATCGCTCTGACTGCGATCCTGCGCCATGACGGCGGGGTGGCGCGTCAGCGCCGACGCCATCGAATCGAGCCCGTTCATGTACTCATTGAGGTAGGCGGCCGCCGTGTGGGCGATCGTTCCCGCTTGCTGCTCGACTTCCGTTTCGCGTTCGACGCGTGTGCGATTGGCGGACCAGATGGCGGCGAGTGCAAACGGGACCAACAGGCCGCAGGTCGCCACGATGACCTGACGGCGAAGCGGCTGGGCTTTGAGGATGCGCAAGGGATCGCGCGATTCTAGCGCAGGAGCAGTGGGTCGAGGACGCCCGCTTCGCGGAATCCGCGCGCGCGCAGCACGCAGCTGTCGCAACGGCCGCAGGGCGCGCCGTCGCCGACAGGATCGTAACAGCTGTGGGTCAGCCCATAGTCGAGGCCAAGTGCGAGCCCGCGTCGAATGATGTCGCCCTTACTGAGGTGAATGAGTGGTGTGTGGACGCGAAACGTCGCGCCCTCGACGCCAGCGCGGGTCCCAAGCATCGCGAGGCGCTCGAACGCCGCCACGAACTCGGGCCGGCAATCGGGGTAGCCCGAGTAGTCCAGGGCATTGACGCCGATGATCAGATCGTGGGCACCGAGCGTCTCCGCCCAGCCGAGGGCCACCGACAGGAAGACCGTGTTGCGAGCCGGCACGTACGTGGAAGGAATGTCGCTGGCACCCGGATCACGATCGCGCGGCACCGGCAGATCCGCCGTCAGCGACGACCCGCCAATGGCGCGCAAATCGATCGGCAGCTCGAGATGCCGCTCGACGCCAAGGGCGCGGGCGACCGTGCGCGCCGACTCGAGCTCTCGCACATGGCGCTGGCCATACTGAATCGTCAGCGCGTACAGCTCGAAGCCCTGTTCCGACTTGGCGATCGCGGCGGCCGTGTACGAGTCGAGGCCGCCACTCAGGAGTACCACGGCGCGCATCGGGCACTTGGATGATCTGGTAATCGGGTAATTGGATTGAACGCTATCTGCCAATGCAATTACCAGATTATCCAATTACCAGATCACTCAATTCAGACCCCTCTCGTTGTGGGCGACCAGATGTACTTGTGCAGTTGCAGCTGGAGGCGAGCGGGCAATCGATCGGCGAGGATCCATTCGCAAAGCGCGCGCGGTTCGAGGACGCCGTGGACCGGCGACAGCAGAATCGCGGCGGCGCGCGAGACGAGAGCGTGGCGGTCGATGACGTTCTTCGCGAACTCGTAGTCGCCGCGATCCTGAATGACGAACTTCACCTCGTCGTGCGGCGCCAGCCGGCCGAGGTTCTCCCAATCGTTCCGGTCCGCCTCGCCGCTGGCAGGACATTTGACGTCGACAATCTTCAGGACCGCCGGCGGCACGCGCGCAATGGATCGATGGCCGCCGGTCTCGAGCATCACGGGCCGGCCGTCCGCCAGCAGACGTTCCATCAACGGATAGACGTCCTCCTGCAGCAGCGGCTCGCCTCCGGTGATTTCGACCAACGGGCAACCGTGGCGCGCGACCTCGACCATCACCTCGTCCACAGACATCTTGCGCCCTTCGTGAAACGCATATGCCGTGTCGCACCACGAACAGCGGAGGTCGCACGCCGTGAGCCGCACGAACACGCACGGCTCGCCGGCGCGGGTCGATTCGCCCTGGATGGAGTAGAAGATCTCGTTGACGGTTAGCATGACATGGCAGAATTGCATGATGGCAGGATGGCAAAATAGCGGAAAGGCATTTCACGCCGGCAATTCAGCCATCCTGCCATGTTGCAATCCGGCAATCTCTATTATCCTACGGTGATGCCGAAGCCGACTTTTTTCACCAAGCTCACTTGAACGACCTGCAAGAACGCCAGAAGTTTTCTGGACGAGGCAGGCGTGGATGTCAACGTGATCGACATCAACAAGGAGCCGCCGACGCGCGCGTTTCTCGAAACGCACGTGGATGCCGATCGGTTCCTGGACTTCGTCAGCACGCGCAGCCCGGTGTTCAAGGAACGCCCGCTGCCGAAGTCGAAGAAGGAAGCGATCGATCTGATGATGGCGAATTCGAACCTGATCCGGCGGCCAATCCTGATCAAGGGATCGAGGGTCGTCTTCGGCTTCGACAAGACGAAGTACGAACAACTTTGAAGTCTCAAGTTTCAGGGCTCAGCTGTGGTGAGAGTTGAGCCTTGAGGGTTGAGCGTTGTGTATGGCGAACCTGAGAATCGGCACGTCCGGGTGGAACTACCCGTCCGGCAAGGGGACCTGGAACGGGGTCTTCTATCCGTCCCGCCGCGGACGGAGCAAGCGGTTCGACGAGCTCGCGTTCTACGCCGAACACTTCAACACGGTCGAAGTGAACTCGACGTTTTACGGCCAGCCCAGCGCCGATGTCTGCCGCGGGTGGGCGGAGCGCACGCCGCGTGGCTTCGAGTTCGCGGTGAAGCTGTATCAGAAGTTCACGCATCCGCGGATGTTCGGCGAGCGAATGGCCAAGCAAATCGGGAAGGAGTTCTCGGGGACGGAGGTTCCCAGCGACCTCCGTCCCGGCGACCTCCACGCCGACACGATTGCGGCGCTCGCGCGCCCCAACGACGCCGATCTCGACGAATTTCGCCGCGGCATCGATCCGCTGGCATCCCAGGGCAAGCTGGGCGCGTTGCTGGCACAGTTTCCGCCCAGCTTCAAGGATGCGCCGGCGTCACGGGACTACCTGTCCGACCTCCTCCATCGGCTCGGCGACTATCCGGTCGCCGTGGAGCTCCGGCACCGCAGCTGGAGCGACGGCATCGGCGACACACTCGGGTTACTCAACGGGTTCAACGCCGCGTGGGTGCAGATCGACGAGCCGAAGTTCCGGTTTTCGATCCGACAGAACTACCTGCCGAACGTGACGGGCTTCTACTACATGCGGCTGCATGGGCGGAATGCGAGGAACTGGTGGCGTCACGAGAAGTCGGAGGACCGGTACGACTACTTGTACTCGAGCGACGAGCTGAAGGAGTTCTCGGAAACAGCGGATGCGGCCAGACGGCTCGTCAAGAAGCTGTACCTCTACACGAACAATCATTTCTCCGCGAAATCAGTGGCCAACGCCGCGATGATCAAGCACCAGCTCGGCGAACCGATCGAAGGCACGTACTCGCCAGAGTTCGTCGCGCAGTACCCGGAGCTCGCAGGCGTGGTCAGTGTCAGCGCGCCGACGTTCGTTCGACATCTATTCGCGGGCAGTGATCGCGAATGACGCACGCGCTGCAGCGCGGATACACCGGCTTGCAGA
>Ga0114129_10008063_pt1 | contig 15009 bp, 11 predicted proteins | sample RhiMetdeltSRZDD1_FD_80071 | JGI IMG/M metagenome (GOLD analysis project Ga0114129, IMG submission 80071) | Populus rhizosphere microbial communities from Tennessee, USA - Rhizosphere MetaG P. deltoides SRZDD1 (version 2) (version 2) | ecosystem: Host-associated > Plants > Roots > Rhizosphere >...
CCTGCTGACCCCACATTTCCGTCAGATCCTCTCTTTCAAGGATTCTTCCCGATTCCGCCAAATCTGAAGACGACTGAGCAATACTCCTGGAATCTGGGTGTCCAACGTCAAGTGACTCCGAGTCTGTTCCTGTCTGCAACCTATGTTGGAACGCACTTGATCCATACTTGGAGTGCCATTGATTTAAATCCGGGTCTCTTCATACCGGGAAATTGCGCGGCCGGAGAGTACGGCCTTACCGCTGCGGGGCCATGTACGCAGTCCAACAATATCAATCAGCGGCGGCGGCTGCTTTTGACGAATCCAACTGCGCCGAAAGTGAACACCCTGGGTCCAATGGAGCAACTCGATGATGGTGGGACGCAGCGCTACAACGGTCTTTTGTTGAATGGCCGTTTACGGCTCGGTCAACGCTTGAACCTGGATGCCAACTACACCTGGTCTCATTGTACCGGGCTGCCCATCACAACTTTGACCAATCTTGGCGCTGCGAATCCTCATGGACCGTATCAAAATAATGGGCCGAACGATCGAACACTCGACATGGGCAACTGTACCAGCAGCGCTGCGATTTCTGCTTTGGACCTGAGACATATCGCGAACATCACAGCCGTCACTACAACTCCGAAATATTCGGGCTCGTTCTTAAATCATCTTATTTCGTCGTGGACGTTCTCGACAATTTTCCAGGTGCGATCGGGCGCGCCTCTTACACCGGCGATTGGTGGCGACCAGGCATACAATGGAGTGGCCGTTCCCGGCGGAGGTGCCTTGCCGATTCCCCAGCGGCCCAATCAAATGCTCGTAGAAGTGGCTTCTCCTACTCAAGGACAAGGCTGCTCCCCCGCTCCATGCGTCAGTTGGTTCAACCCGAGTGCAGTCGCACTGCCTGCAATCGGTACTTATGGAAACATGGGCGTCGGCAGCTTGAGGGGACCGGGATTCTGGGACTGGTCCCAAACTGTATCGCGGAAATTTCAGATCATTGAAGGTCAGCAAGTGGAGTTTCGTGTGGAGGCATTTAATGTAACGAATAGTCTTCGTCTTGGTAATCCAAACGTCACATTGAGCGGCGGCCAATTTGGCAGGATCACCAGCAGTAACGGAGGTCCGCGCATCTTGCAGTTCGCGCTCAAATACGTTTTCTAGCTCTGAACCAGAACGAAAGGCAAAGCCATGACCCGTCAATATTTGATCATATGCGCTGTTGTGGCGATGTGTGTCATCCTGGGTGCTCAAAACGCTGCCCTGGCTCAAGCTCCACAGTCGCCCATGACCTTTAATAAGGATGTGCTTCCGATTCTGCAGAAGAATTGCCAGGGGTGTCACCGCCCCGGCCAAATTGCCCCGATGTCGTTGCTTTCATATAAGGACGCGCGGCCGTGGGCAAAAGCCATCAAGAACGCTGTGGTCACTCGAACGATGCCGCCGTGGTTTGCGGATTCAACCTATGGGCATTTTCTGAATGAGCGTCGCTTGAAGCAAAACGAGATCGATACGATTGCGAGATGGGCTGATGCCGGAGCTCCCGAAGGCAACGCCAGAGATGCCCCGTCTCCAGTCCAATGGCCGGAAGGCGGCTGGCAGATCAAGCCGGATTATATTGTCGAGGGGCCAACTTACGAGGTGCCTGCAAAAGGGATTGTGGAATGGACCTGGTTTGTTGTTCCCGGAGGGTTCACGAAAGACACGTGGGTAACATCGATTGAAGTACTGCCAAGCCAGTTAGCAATAACTCATCATGTCTGTCTATCGTACGTGCAGCATAGTCCCGATATTGAGTATTTCACACCCGTGCTCCCTCGACCGATTCAGCGCGATGAGAATGGAAACGAAATCCGTACTCCTGGCGGCCAGCGTGGTGGGCCGGGCGCTGCGCCCGGAGCGGGTCAGCGGGGCGGTGGCGCCGAACAGCGCGGTGCAGCGGCAGTACCTGGAGGCGGAGTTCTTGCTGCCATCTTCGGGCGCAGCAGTGGCACCTCATTGATCGAAGAGTGTTACGAGCCCGGCCGACCACCTGCAGATTTTCGCCCGTTGAATGCCGCGAAACTGATTCCGGCGGGAACGGACATCGCCGTCAATGTTCACTACACGCCAAATGGGATTCCTGCAACGGACCATGTCCGCATCGGTTTCACTCTCGCCAAAGAAACGCCGAAGCGACGTTATATTGCGATGAGCACCTCGTCGCCTTCCGGTCCGGATCAATTTGCCATTCCGCCGAATAATCCGAATTGGGAAGCTCCGGCGGCTGTCGTAACCTTCGATCAGGATGTGGAACTCGTCGGTCTCATGCCGCACATGCATGTCCGCGGCAAGGCTGCAAGGTTTGATCTCGAGTATCCAGACGGAAAGAAGGAGACGATTCTCAACATCCCAAGGTACGACTTCAATTGGCAGCTGTGGTACGACACCTCTATTATGGTGCCAAAGGGAACCACAATGAGGGTTTATGCCTGGTACGACAACTCGGCGAATAACAAATTCAATCCGAACCCGAACGCGACGGTGTTTTACGGCGACCAAACGTGGGAGGAGATGCATTTCCCCTCATACGGTCTAGTCTTGAATGAGCTGAATATCGATCCGAGAAGAGTCATCCGAAGTGCACCAGTTGGAAACCGCGGTAATTAGCATTGGGCCGCAGGCACTAGTGTTGCAAGGAGGGTCGACATGCCGAGAAGGATTGTTGTTTGTCTTTTACTGTTACTGACCCTTTCCGTCGCCCTCGTGGCCCACGCACAGCGTGGTGAACGCGGCGCTGTTCAACCACCGAGACCAGATAACGCGCAGTCGTTGGCGCATATTGATGCGGCAAAAAAAATTGCCGGTAACGATCCATTCCTCTCAAACCCGTTCAATTTTTATTGCATTGCCGGAAAGGCAAGGCCGCAGAACAATGCAGCGCCCACGCTGGAACCGGTTCAGCTATTCGACAACCTGTATGCGTTCGGTAACTCTGAGACAGTTGTTTATGGCCTCACGACCTCAAACGGAATCATTCTCTTTGATTCAGGATTAGTGGATAGAACCGAATCCGAGGTCGTTGCAGGAATGCAGAAGCTCGGACTGGATCCGACCAAGGTGAAATACATCCTGCTTGGCCATGGTCATGCCGATCATTTCGGGGGCGCGAAGTTTTTTCAGGATCATTATGGGACGCAGGTTGCAACTACTGCCGCCGACTGGGATCTGATCAATGCTCCAAATCCTCCGGCGAATCCGAACCCCAATACGAATCAAGCCAAGCCGCGCCAGGATGTCGTGCTCATCGGAGGCCAGCCCTTCAAACTTGGAGACGTAACGATTACGACGATCGCGATTCCAGGCCATACGCCCGGTTCGCTCGCCTACATTTTTCCGGTGAAGGATAAAGGCAAGACACGCATGGCTGGACTCTTCGGTGGTGCGATTCTGACATCGAACATCATTACGACGGACGGACTGAAGCAATATGTGCAGTCCGTCGCGAACTACCTGGATGTGGCCAAGAAAATGAAGGTCGAAGTGGAAATCCAGAATCATCCGATCTTCGATGGCATGCCGGACAAACTTGCCAGACTCAGGATCGCGAAGAAAGACGAGACGAATCCCTTTATCGTCGGCACGGAGCGGTATCTCAAAATGTGGAACATCGTTTCTGAATGTATCCAGGCCGAGATTGCCCGGCGTGAGGCCGCGGCGAACTGAACTGTTCCTGCGTGAGCCGGACCTCCAGGCGGACATCGTTATCTGGTTCCGGACAAATCTGCCGGTTTCGGGCTACGCCGTTTTGCCGTCCTTAAAATAGAACCTGACCATGCACAGCGCCACTAGCGGGCGCCCGTCTTCACCGGTTTGATAACGGCCGGCGCTGGCTTGGAGAATTTTGAAGAATCGATAGCGATATTTGGCCGGACTTCGGTAAGTTCGATGATTGTTTGACCGTTTGTCCAGGTCACAATAGAGCGGAAGGGCATTTTCACGCCGGCGACATCACGATAGTCGGAATAGTCAACCTGAATCGGTACGGTCCCAACGGGCGTGTCGCTATACCGTAGCTGCCGGACCAGGAGTCCGGTTTCACCGTCGAAGAATAGTTTGATCCGTGAACGTCCCGGTGCGGTCCCCTGGATTATGGTAACCTCCTTATCGTCGATCGAGGTTATAGGAAACCCCGAGCGCCAGTCCGTGAGTGCCTGCTTGATTCCGGCCGGAAACCAGAGAGCTGCATCGATCATGGCAGCATCCAACTCTGCTCCAGGCAATCGCGGAAGAAGTCCCACAGGCTTATCCACAGATGCAATCCAACCTTCTTGGCCGTCGAATGCAGTCACAATGTCGCCGTTCTGCGTGTGAGCGAGGGTCGCCAGTTGCGCGGGAGCCTTGCCGTAAATTTCGAATGGCACCTTCGCATGGTAAGTGTCATAGCCCTCGTATGTGCCTCGGCCGACGAAGGTCGTTAGGTTAGACAACCTTTGAGCACCGCCAGCGGCTTGAACGTACCTGTCGATAACTTCTTCCGCAGTCGGTCCCTTTGGCGCGTCCGGAACAATCTCGACGAGGTTCGGATCTTCTGAGGGAATGCCGTACTGATCTGCAAGGCTTGGAATGACCCGTGGTGTTTCTGCGCCTCGGTGACAGGAGTAACAGGTCAATGCTCGACGACCACCGAATCTTGTTTTATTGATCTCATTGACCATGAGGATCATGGATCGAGCCGTGCGCTTGCGCGGGACATCGTCTGCAAAGCGTTCCCAGTTTTCCAGGCTTTCCGGAACGTGGCAGTAGACGCAATTCAAGCCGAGAGAAGCCGCAAAGAATCCCATCGTGTCCATGAATTCATTCACTGGAATTCCTTTTAGGATTTGCACATTTTTGAAGACCTCTTCAGCCATCAGCGGTTTTTGCGAGGTTTGTTGCGTGATTCTTTGTGCCAGAGCTTGGGCCTCCTGCACCGTCTGCGTGGTGCGCGCCGGCTGCGAGCTTGCTGCAAAAACAACAACTGTGTACGCGAGTAGACTTGTCAATATAAGCAGAGCGATGCCACTCGATCCCATCCTCATGTCTGCTCCCCTTTTGATGCTTTTTCTCTCCTCTATCGCGAATGAAAAGCACTTTCCTAGGATTGTCAGCGAATCACGCCACCCGCCGGATCGCGAACCCGTTTATTGAATTGGTCGACTTCGTCGGCCGGCGCGCATATGTCTTCCAAAAGGCCCGACCAGCCATCGACGGTCTTAATAGAGTCTTGGTTCAGTCTCCGAAACTTTTTCGTCTCACTTTTCCAAGGCGCTGTATAGATCTTCGGATCTGTGACCGTCATTGTGAGTTCCAGAACATCAAAAGCAGTTCGCCGATATCGTTCCTCCAGAACCATGTCAACGCTGTGCGGATAGCCGAAGTGATCGACCCATGTTCGGTCATCAACCCCGGTAGTCGACACGACAAACGTGTCTCCGTCCCAATGTCCCGTCGAATATCCCCACCACCGCGGTAAATCAGGATCGTTCAGAAGCGGGCGCCCATCGGTCCAGATAGTGCGAAGCCCATAGCCCCACTCGAAGTGCTGGTACATCCGGCCGGGCAGAACGATGAACTCGACGGGATCGGGATAGATGAGCGCTCTAGAAGGACCCATCGGGTTGCAGTATTGATACGGATCCGATCCGTTGGCGGGCGGCACGGCCCGTCGCCGGCCAATGTGCTCTTCAGGATGCGCTGCCGCATCCGCGCTTCCGAGAAGGCGGCCGTATGAAGGGTGATTTGCATCGAACATCTTTTGCCCTAGCGGAGTGAAAGGCGGAACGTTGTTGCCGAAGCCGCGGTCGCCGCAGTCGCGGCACGAGCCTCCGCCGCCGTAGCCGCCGGGAGTACTGTTACGAGTCCAGATCCCGGAGAGATCGCGCTTGTCATAGGTCTTGTTTGCGTTCGCCGGATCAGCCGCTGAGATTCCGCGTTGCCCTTGTCCCAGTAGTGCAAGGGTCAGTGCTGCGCCTCCGCAAACAGCAATTCCTGCGTGAATCCATTTTTTTTTCATTGCGGTCCCCCTGCGCCATTCGGTGTCGGCGCTCCACCACGCGGAGCTTCACCCGGACCCCCGCCGGCCACGCCCATGATGACTTCCCCTTGTTCGTTCACAAGGCGGAGAATAGCGCCAACCGGAGTCCCGGCTCGCGACGGCGCCACAGTGATCGTGATCTTCGTGCCAAAGGTAAGCGCATCCGTTGAACGCTTTCGGCCCCACCCGCCCTGTATGAGCTGTGCTGGGTTTGGATAGAATTCGCCGCTCCAGTGAACGACCTCCCCTTTTTCATCGGTCACATCGAAGTAGAGTTGCGGATGTGGATTGGCATAGCGAAATTCCGTGACTGTGCCTTTTAGGGTCACGGGATTCGACGCATCATAGGAGACACCCGTACCGTGATGAGCCAATATCGGCATTGTCAGCAAAGTGCCGCCTATGGCCAACGCCTGAAACCAAAGCTTTGTCATATGCAACTCCTTCAATTGAGATCTGAGACTTTCCTCTTCCTGCAGAATTCTGGCATGCACTATACCGTCAACAAATCAAATTCGGAATGCCAAAATTCAAAAGAATTGACGCAAAGTGCGCTAAACAACTATGATCGTCGCACTTTGGCATGCCGAATTGGAAAATCGCATGCGGAATCCTGAATGTCACGGGAGTCGGCGATGAAGCGATCAGGCCTTGTTGTGTTGATTGTTTTGATTCTGTCTATAAAAGGTCATGCCCAAGGCCGTGGCGGTGCGCAAGGCGGACGTCCCCCAACACCCAAAGCTGCCGCCCCTTTCGATATGACGGGCTATTGGGTATCTATCGTCACTGAAGACTGGCGCTGGCGCATGTTCCCGAACAAGGGCGATTATGGCGGAATACCGTTGAATCCCGAAGGACGACGGACAGCGGATGCGTGGGATCCCGCGAAGGACGAAGCCGCCGGAGAGCAATGCAAATCCTACGGTGCGCCAAGCATCATGCGCGTTCCCGGGCGTCTTCAAATCACGTGGCAGGACGATCAGACGCTGAAGATCGAAACCGACGCCGGCAGGCAGACTCGGCTCTTCCGTTTTGCCGCCGAAGGCTCGAAAGGCGGAGACCTTCAAGGCTTGTCGAGGGCGGAGTGGGAGTTGAATGGTCCAGGCTTGGGTTTTGCCATCGCGGGAGGCGGAGTGCGCGGAGGAGGCTCACTCAAAGTAATGACAACGAATGTTCGGCCCGGCTACCTACGTCGGAATGGTGTGCCTTATAGCGCCAATGCAAAGCTGACGGAGTACTTCGATTTGGTGAAGGAAACTAATGGCGATACATACCTCGTCCTTACATCGACCGTCGAGGATCCCACGTATCTGGCCCAGCCATGGATTACGGCTGTCCACTTCAAGAAACAGGCTGACGCTTCCGGCTGGAATCCGACCGCGTGCGTGGTTCGATAGGAGATTCAATGAGAACAATCACCTTCAGCATTGTGCTCGTTGCACTGTTCGCCTTCTCCCTAACGCTTTTCGGGCAGGTTTCTGCCCCGAGTCCCGGAGTCGGAATTCCTCTGGGCCCCCTCGTCAGCGGTACGGATTTTTCGGGATCGTATCGATGGCTGAATCATCAGGATGCGGGACTCTTCACAGCGGCAGGCGATATTGCCGATTGGGGCGGTATTCCGTTAAATGATGCAGCGCGTCTCTACGCGCTGTCCTGGCCGGCATCGCGTCAGACGGTGAAACAGCAGCAATGCATGGGGTACATTCCTCCATACACCTGGATGTCGCCCGGGAATCATCGCATCTGGGAAGAACGGGATCCGGCCACGCAAAGACTCGTTGCGATTCACTATTGGGGGCAAATCGCTCAGGTCGATCGGACCATATACATGGATGGGCGTCCTCACCCCCCGGCATACGCACCGCACACGTTTCCGGGCTTTTCGACGGGGAAATTCGAAGAAAACATCCTGACGATCACCACAACGCACATCAAGCGCGGATGGATCCGGGCTAATGGCGTGCCTCAGAGCGATGCAGCTACAGTCACAGAACATCTCATTCGACACGGCGACGTCGTCACCGTTTTTTCAGTTGTGAATGATCCCGTCTACTTGAGTGAGCCAATGAGCAAGACTTCGCTTGTCGTCCGGCAGGCGATTGCACCCGACGCCTGGTTATACGCATGCGACGACAGCGAACAGATTCTCGGAAGGAAGAACGATTACGTCCCAAGCCATTTGTTTGGACAAAATCCGTTTGCCCTGGAGTACGCCGAGAAGAACAAACTCTCACTGCTCGGCGCGTTCGGCGGACGGGAAACAATCTATCCCGAATTCCTAGGCGCAGTGAAAGACACGGCCGCAGCCGAAGCAGCCGCAAAAGCGAAGATGCTTCCATCCGGGCCGCAACAGAATAGTCGTGCGCCGGATCCGACTCCTAATGACGGAAACATCCATGTATTCCACGTGGCTGGCAGTGTCTACTTGCTTGCTGGTGACGGCGCGAACATCGCTGTGCAGGTGGGTCCCCAGGGCGCCATGGTTGTGGACACAGGCGCCGGAAAACTATCTGAAAAAGTCATCGCGGAGATTGCCAAGCTCAGTTCGAAGCCGATTCAATTCATCGTTAACACGAGCTTCCATTCCGATCACGTCGGCGGCAACAAGAAACTTCAAGCCGTAGGTGCCGATCCGAGTCTGACCGGTTCTTTTTTCTCGAATCAGTTTGCCGATGCAGGACAAGGCGCGACGATTTTAGGCCAACAGAATGTTCAAACGCGAATGCAGGAGCAGAAGCCTCCGATGGAAGCTCCGCCCAGCGATACATACCTTGAGGATCGGAGAAGAAAGTACCACAACGAAGAGGCCGTCGAAATTTTTCCAATGCCGAATGCAATAACCGACGGAGATAGCGTCGTCCACTTCCGCCGCTCTGATGTGATTGTTACCGGTGACATCTTCACCACGACACAATATCCATTTATCGACTTGAAAAATGGTGGAAGTCTCCAAGGAGAAATTCGCGCACTCAATTTCATTCTGGACAGAACGGTCTATCGGAACGATGAAGACGGCGGCACGTTAATTATTCCAGGGCATGGTCGCGTGACGAATGAATGGGAAGTTGCAGAGTACCGCGACATGCTCGTGATCATCCGCGATCGCGTTCAGGCCATGCTCAAGAATGGCGCTAGCCTTGAACAGGTCAAAGCCGCGAGACCAACTGCTGATTTCGATCCGCGTTTTGGCGCAACAACAGGTCCGTGGACCACCGACGCGTTCATTGAGGCGGTCTACGTATCTCTGAAGAATCCACCCCGAAGCGCAAACTAGAGGAGATCTTTTATGAAACTCATAGTCATAGTTCTGTTGTTTGCTGCCTTATTGATGCCGAGTCTCGCATTGGCCCATCATTCGTTTACAGCCACGTATGACACGAGCAAGACAGTAACGATTGAAGGCAAAGTTACTCAGTTCCTTCTCCGGAACCCACACTCGTTCCTCCACGTCACTGTCGTCGATAAAGACGGCAAGGAGCAGAATTGGAATATCGAGTGGGCCGCCGCAGGCCAATTGGGTGGCGCCGGCGTGAACCGCGATTCCTTAAAGGTCGGAGACGAGATCGTCATCACGGGAAATCCCGCCCGTGATCCCGCGGATCAGCGCATCCGGATGGTTACCGTCAAGCGGACATCTGATGGCTTCAATTGGGGATTCCGTCAAGGCCAGGTCGTTGATTGATCAATGACCTTGATTCCTGCCCTTTGCGTACGAGGATAAAGCACTCACCGCATCCCTAACCATCCATCGCCTGGCAAATGCAGACCTCGGATCTGCGCGTTTCGTCAGAAGAACGGGTACTATGCCGTGAGGAATGTCGGATTTTTCTACGGAATTCGTTAATATCGCAGATGGGAAGAGCAGAATCTGTACAATCCTGCATCGCAAATTCGAAGAGAGAGTGACGGCATGTCTGGTTTGACAGCTCCGGAGCCGGCGCCACGCCAGCTGTTGATCGCACTGGACGCGATGGAATGGACACTCGTCGAGAAATGGGCGGCCGCCGGCGTCCTGCCCACGTTCCGCCGGCTTATGACAGAGGGCACACGCGCTCAGCTCGCCACGCCCGCGGATTCGCTGCCGGATATGGTCTGGACCACATTCTCGCTTGGAGTGAATCCGGGGAAGATCGAGAAGTATTTCTACGTGCAGTACGATCCGGCGACGGCCCGGCTCCGCTACGCTGCCGATGGAGAGCTGAAAGGCGCGCCGTTCTGGGAATATCTGAACAGCGCCGGGCGCTGCAGTGGAGTAGTGGACGTGCCCCACCTGCCGTTTCGTGTCGCCGAACGCGGGTTCGTGGTCATGAACTGGGGAGCCCACGACAACAAAGGCGGCTTGGCTGTAAGCCCGCGAACCTTGATGGCCGACATTCGCGGCCGATTCGGGTTGCATCCGGTCCAGGACTGCGAGAAATACAACAAGGGTTTGCGCTCGCGTGCCCGACTTCGCCGCGACATCCTTCAGGGCATTCGTGCACATGGGGAGTTGTTCCGGTGGCTCATGGGGTCCGAGCCCTGGGACGTCCTTCTGTGCTGCTTCGCGGCCGCTCACTGCTCGGGCCACCATTTTTGGGGCGACATGGACGCGCGGTATCCGCATCATTCGCCGGCCGATCATGGCGGCTTCGGAGACATGGTCCAGCAGACGTACCAGGCCATCGATCACGAGATCGGTGAGATGATCGCACTCGCAGGTAACGACACCAGGGTCGTGACGTTTGCCCTCCACGGAATGGCAACACTGTCCCACGCCTCCTGGAACCTCGACGAGATTCTGGATCTTCTCGGCTTCGGTTCAACGCGCAACGGCAATGCTGCCAACCCGCGTGACCGCCGCGGACGCGTGAACCCTTGGCGCATCCTCAAGATGACAGTTCCCTCGCGGCTGCAATATGCCATTAAAGAGCAACTCCCCAAGTCGCTCCAGGACTATCTGCTATTTCTGTGGTACGCGCGGGGTCGGTCGCCCGGGGGCCGGCGCGCTTTTGCCGTGCCGAACAACGAAGTCTGCGGTGCGATCCGGATAGGCGTAAGGGGCCGGGATTTGGGTGGCGTCGTTGAACCCGGCGCGGAATACGAACGGCTCTGCGACGAGATCGCCGCGGCACTCGGCGCGCTCACAGACCGGGTAACGGGTCGTCCGGTAGTCCGCAAAGTGACGCGGCTTCACAACGTGTGTCGGGGACCGTTCGTCGACGGATTGCCGGACTTGACGGTGCTCTGGGAGAGCGGGTTCTCGTGGACCGCCCTCCAATCTCCGCGCTTCGGCGTGATGCATATTCGCGCCCAGGATCGCCGTACAGGTTCTCACACTCCGAACAGCTTTCTCATCGCGAAGGGTCCGGGTATCGGCGCCGGAGTCGAGCTCACCGGAGGATCGACAATCGACATCGCGCCGACCGTGCTGGCGCTGGCCGGCGTTCCGTCGCCTGCGCACTTCGATGGGAAGCCACTCGCACTCACCGCGTTCGCTGGTACTGGCGCGAATTGAGTGTTGTGGTTGCCCCAACAAGTGTTCCCCTCCTTCGCAAGGAGGGGAATATGCGACGCTGAACAACAAGCTCTAGGTGGGACGGCTGCGCGTTCGATTACGGACGCGTGAGACTTGCTGTAATGGGAATACCGATGACGTCTCCAGCGACTACAAGCTCCACGCGACGATTGCGCTGCCGCCCGGCCGCCGTATCGTTTGTAGCCACGGGCATCGTTTTTCCGAAACCTTGAGCTCCGAGTGATGCGATCGGGATACCTTGTTCAACCAGGAAATCCCGTACTGTGAGAGCCCTCTTCTCCGAAAGCGCTTGGTTGAAGTTGTCGCTTCCCACGCTGTCGGTGTGACCTTCCGCCTGAAGTCGCAATCCGGGATGCGCCAGCACGATACCTGAGACTCTCGCCAGTTTTTCTCGTGCAATGGACTTGAGTGTGTATTGGCCGCTGTCGAACAAGACATCGGAAATATTGATAACCAACCCGCGTTCGGTTTCTCGCGTATCCAGTATCAGGTTTAGTTGCTGAACGAGGCTGGATCGCAGTTCCGCTTTTTCTCGTTCGGCGCGGGCGGCGGCTTGGCGAGCCTGCTCGGCGGACGCTTGTTCGTTCAGTGCGCGCGCTCTTTCCGCTTCGGCTTGAGCTTGGGCTGCTGCACGTTCGGCCTCGGCGCGAGCGGCTGCGGACCGCGCCTGCTCGGCGGCGGCTTGCTCTCTTAGCGCGCGCTCCCGAGCGAGTTCTGCTTGAGCTTCTGCAACGGCGCGTTCCGCTTCAGCTCGGGCCCGGCGTTCCGCTTCAAGGCGCTTATCCGTTTCGGCTTGGGCTCTGAGGCGTGAATCTTCTTCGGCTTGCGCTTGCGCGCGGGCAGCTTCTGCCTTGGCCTCCGCTTCGCGATCGGCCGCCGCCTGACGCTCCTGCTCGAGCCGCTGCTCTTCCTGCCGCTTGACTGCAATCAGTCGTGCATCTTCCGCTGTCTGAGCCGCTTCGCGGGCAATCATCGCTATGGGTTTTGTCCCCGCTTTTCGGGCTTTGTAAGCCTCGGCCTGTAGGAGCAGCTTTTCCGCTTTCATGTATGATTCGGCCGCGTCCTTATTCGCCCCAACCCATCGCGCAATGCGAACCGCGTTGCGCGCCTCGTAAAGGTCCAGGGGCGTTTTGTTGTCTAATGCAATGGGCTTCAATTCTGCCGGCGGTGCATTTACGACGTACTCACCACGCTGCAGCAGTTCGTATCTGGCAGAAATCTCTTCGACCTTGCCGAGAGTGTCCTTGCGCGCGAAATTCTCCATGACTACAACATCACTGGGTTGCGACACCGCGAAATATGGTTCAGCGGTGACAATAAGGCCAAAGGCTTGAAGCTCCGTCGTGACATTCAGTTTGCTCTTCGTGCCGTTGAGAATGACCTCGCCCAGATTCGTGGCGCGTCCTTCCGGAGTGATCGCCCACATCACATACGTCAGATACTCCGGCCCGAACCGCGTTGCGGATTGCAGGTCATCGAACTCCACTTCGATTTCAATGTATCCCTGCTTACTCTCTACCTTAGCTTCACCTCGGGCCTTGGGCAGCAATGGGGTTCCTCGAAAGTCCACCATAGTCGCGCCGCTCCGATGGCGATAATTGATTGCTTTCGTCGTTCGCTCGACGACGTTCACGGTGAGTTTGAATATCGGACTGTCTTCTTGCGCAGCTGGGACCTGAGTCACGCTTGGACGTGTTTGCGCGAGCGCCGTCAGGACCGTACCAAACGAGATCGTAAGAACGAGAAGCCTCAATGCCTTCATTTAGCCTCCTTGCGGAACACTCGACCTGCACGAAAGCGACCAAATCCCGAGGTAGGGCTGCCGCGGAGTAAGTAACTCAGACGAAACGATATGCATCAAGCGAGTTGGGGGCCTATGCGGCTTCCCGAGGAGAAACAACCACCAAAGAAGTGGATGCCATAAATAACGAAGGCGAGACCTTAGCCGGATCATTAACTGTGAGATGGCTGTTGTCGAATGTGTAATGAGTTGGGTAGATGACCAACTGACCCAATCGGGTCAGTTGGTGGTTTAGCCAACTGCAGGCACATTGATCAATCTTTGACAACTACATCTGGCATTGAACGGGGAAGCTACTGCACGCTTTTCATCCACTCGAGGATCGGGGCAGTCACGGAATTGTCGGCCGTGTTCGGCGAAAACACGAGGGACACGTGGCTGTGGTCTTTGTAGAAAGCCGTCGTCGGACACCGGCCGATTTTGCAGAGAGCATTCTTCAATGTCTCATCGAATGTGTAGATATTCTGCGGATCGAGTTCTCCCCAGCCCATAAACACCGCGATCTTTCCTTTCGCGAGTCCGGGCAGGTTCGATCGAGCGAGCAGCGTTGCCTGATCCACCTCAGGAGCCGGACCTCCCCGACCTTCACCCCCGCCTCGAGGCGCACCGCCGCGAGGAGCGCCGCCTCTGGCTTCACCTGCGGGCCGGCCACAGGTTGCGCTAAGTCCTGGCGGTGGACCCGGTGTCCCGGGAGCCGCGCCCCCACGAGCGCCGGCGGGCACGGTTTCCGGGAGGATGTTGAAATTCGGTGATGACATCAAGATGATGCCTTTCACGACGGCCCCGTTCGATCCATGAATTTCTTCGTGAGCCGCATACGTGCTGACCGGTCCGTTCCCGGCAGAATCGGCCCAGAGGAAGATGCGATTCGGGTTGCCCTTGTACTTGGTGATGTTCGCGCGAACCCATTCGACCACGCGTCCGACGTCCTTTGCCGACTCATCCCAAGCAAGACCGCTGCCACCGAGGCCGCCACGACGTTGCATATTCACACCTGTCATACCGTTCTTCACGGCCCACAACATGATGTTGTCGTAGAAGGCATCGCCGTCTGGTCCGGTCACGCGCTTGTCTCCGCCACCGCCCGACACATAAACCAGCACCGGCCTGTTTGCTTCACCCTTTTCGGGCGCGAAGACATCCATGATGGTTCGCGGGTCGGAGAAGTAGGAAATGTCTCGCACGACAGTCACGCCCGCATACGGTTCGTGCTGTTGCAGCGGCGCGTAGATCTTTGCAGTCTCCGGCACGCAGACGCCAGTACCGATCTCTCGCAACTTCGCTGCGATATCCGGCGGAACCTGTGCGCCTACGGTTATCGAAAAAATGAAAGCAATGACGATGGCGACGCACAGCTTATGTCTTACACGCTTCATGGTTCCTCCTGGTTTATGAAGGTGACTCTACCACATAGGTTAGAATGCCGCGCACCATGTCCCTCTGAAGCAAGAAGTCTTGAATCCTCTATTCATGGTTCCCACTAACAATTACCATTGGCCATGGCCGTCAGAGATTTCGATCGGAAATTCTGCGCGGAATTCCTCGCAACACTTCCCGGTTCTCCCGGCGTCTACCTGGTTTACGACCAGCGAGGCGAGCTGATTTACGTTGGAAGAGCGAAAAACCTGAAACGGCGTTTGTCGCAATACCGCA
>Ga0114129_10008065_pt1 | contig 15007 bp, 11 predicted proteins | sample RhiMetdeltSRZDD1_FD_80071 | JGI IMG/M metagenome (GOLD analysis project Ga0114129, IMG submission 80071) | Populus rhizosphere microbial communities from Tennessee, USA - Rhizosphere MetaG P. deltoides SRZDD1 (version 2) (version 2) | ecosystem: Host-associated > Plants > Roots > Rhizosphere >...
AATCGTGCAGACGGCAACGGAGCTGATCTTCCTGTACCAGCAGGGGAACATCTTCCGCGTCATCCCGATCGACGGCCGCCCACACGACCCGATCAAGTCGCAGGACACGACGTGGTATGGCGATGCCGTGGGCAAGTGGGAAGGCGACACGATGGTGATCGACATCGTGGGGTTCAACGACGAAAGCTGGCTCGGGTGGCCGGGCTGGCTGCACAGCAACAACATGCACGTCGTCGAACGGTACACGCGGACGGGCAACACGATGCGATGGGAAGCCATCGTCACGGACGCCGACACGCTGCTCGAGCCCTTCCGCATGGACGCGCGGACACTGCGGCTCAATCCCGATCCGAAAGCCTCGTTTATCGAGGATCTTCCGTGCGAGGAGCGTGACGCGCAGCACATCGTGACGCACGAGCGGGGCTGAGGCCCCGCTCGCGCGTCAAGTGGAAAAGTTGAACAAGTGGAAAAGTGGAAGAAGTAAGTTCAAAGTAGCTCCAAGCAGTAACCGTTCGCTCCAGGAGCTCGAGCCGCACGTCGGGCCCGTTGAGGGCGATTCGTATCTTGTCGGAAATGAGTCGCTTGCGTCGGCTTCCTCTCCGGCAGCTCCGACTCGAGGATTTGCGTCTGCTCATTGGGCAGGGAGCTGGACTTCGGTTTCTTGTCCTAATGGCGATCGCACACGTCGAAATCCATCCGCTCGCAGCAGGGGATTTCTATCCGGGAGATCTTCTGAAACAGGTAATGGAAGTCGATGAAGGGTTCTGGAACAAGCACAGAGAACTGCGGGACAGATTGGTCAAGGCTCTCGAACGAGCGTTGGAAAGAATTAGGAAGGTGCGAACGCCAGAAGGACTCGACGCTGAATTTCGGGCTGGGCTAAAGCGCCATCGTGCCGCTCCCAAATAGCTCGACGCACTTTCAACTTACTTTCCACTTTTCAACTTTTCCACTTTTCCACTTCCCTTGAACGTCCGCAACAAGTACCTCAACGACGGCAGCAGTATTACTGCTCCAGCCGCCAGGCCGACCGCCAGCAGGCGCAGCGTCACCGCGGGTGCGGCGGCGTCGCGGATCGTCAGCGCCGGCGGAATCAGATACGGATACTGCGCAATCAGCCACCCCCAGAGAATGAGGCTCACCTGCGCCGCGGCGGCAACGCGCGCGATGCGGTACCGGCGCCGCCACAACGCCGCAATCGCCGTGATGGCGGCGAACGCGGTGGCCGCCTGAATCAGCAGCGCGCCCACGACGCCTATTGCCACGCGCGGCGCGGCGGAGTGGGCGAGGGTAAGCGCCACAGCTGCGCACACGAATACGGCCCCGGCGGCGGCAAGCGCGCGAGTCCTGAAATCCTCCTGCAGGTCCTCGTCCCGCGCATCGAGAGTGAGATAGGCCGCCGCCAGGAACGCGAACAGCGCCAGCGCGAAGAACCCGACGGCAACGGGGAACGCTGCTGCCCACGGCTTGACAAACACGTCAGCGAAACTGGCGGAGCCGCCAATCGCGTCCGCAGCCTCTGCCACGGCGCCCGTGGCAATCGATCCGATGACGCTGCCGAGCAGAAGTGGCGTAATGACGCTCGCCATGGCAAAGGCGAGGCCCCATCGATTCCGACCGTACGGACCATAACTGTGAAACACGAATGCGGATCCTCGCAGCACGATCCCAACCAACATGATCGTGAGCGGGATGTGTAGGACGGTACCCATCGTGCTGAATGCGGCGGGAAACGCCGTGAACAGCACCACGACGACGACGATCAGCCAGACGTGATTGGCCTCCCAGATCGGCGCAATCGATTCGGCGATGAGCTCGCGCTGCCGTCCGCGGCGGGGGCCGGTGGCGAACACGTCCCAGACGCCGCCGCCGAAGTCCGCGCCGCCGGTCAGCACGTAGGCGTTCAGCGCGATGGCAACGACGCCGGCGATGATCTCGGGCAGTCCGATCACGTCGTCTCCTGCACGAGCGACGCGATCGAAATTGCGACGACGGCCGCCAGTCCCAGATAGATGATCGAGAACACGATCATCGGCACCGCAAGTCCGGGCATCGGCGTCACGGCGTCGGCCGTGCGCATGATGCCCCCAATGACCCACGGCTGCCGTCCGACTTCGGTGACCACCCAACCGGCTTCGGTGGCGATGAAGCCGGCTGGCGCGAGGAGCGCGAGCGCCCCCAACAGGCCGCGATGGTCGGCAAGGTCGCGTCTTCGCAAGAGTGTGAACGCCGCCCATGCGCAGACCAGCGCCATCAGCGTTCCGAGTATCACCATCAGCTGAAATGCTGCGTGCACCGGCGCGATCGGCGGCCACTCGTCGCGGGGGAACGCAGACAGTCCTTTGACTTCGGCGTCGGGATCACGAAACGCCAGCAGCGACAGCGCGCGCGGAATCTCGATGCCGACCAGATGCAGCGGCGCTCCACGCTGCGTGTCGAGCAGCGACTCCATCGCCGCGAGCTTGACCGGCTGCCACCGCGCTACCGCTCGGGCGCTGGTATCTCCCGAAATCGGCTGCAGCAGCGCAGCGGGGATAGCAACCGTCAGCGCGACGATCATCGCGTGGCGGTGGAAGGAGGTAGTGGTTCGCGGACCTGGAAGGTCCGCTCCGCGACGTCCGAGGTGCACGGCTGCGTGCAGGCCCGCCACCGCAATGCCTGTAGACGCATACGCGGCCAGCAGCATGTGTACGACCTGCTGGAATGTTGACGGGTTGCGCATGGCCGCAAGCGGATCGACGGCTGTGAACCGCCCGGCATCGACGGTGACGCCTGCCGGCGTGTTCATCCATGCGTTGACGATAACGACGAAGAGCGCGGATGCCGCGCCGCTGGCCGCGACGATGAGTCCGGCCAGCATGTGCGCCCGTGGCGACACGCGTTCCCAGCCGTAGAGATACACGCCGAGGAAGATGGCTTCCGTGAAGAACGCGAAGCCTTCGAGCGCAAACGGAATTCCAATGACCGGACCGGCGAGCTGCATGAAGGACGGCCACAGAAGACCGAGCTCGAACGAGAGGACAGTGCCGGAGACCGCGCCGACAGCGAAGAGGATGGCGGTCCCTTTAGCCCAGCGCCGCGCCAGTTGGAGGTAGATCGCATCGCCGGTGCGGCGCCATCGCCACTCTGCCAGCACCATCAGCAGCGGCATGGCGATGCCGATCTCCGCGAAGATGATGTGGAAGCCGAGCGACAGCGCCATCTGCGCTCGTGCGGCGATCAGATCGGAAATCACCATCGGCGGACCTGAAGGTCCGCCCTACACTATCGCGCTGCTACGTTATCGCGTCGCCGTATTAGGCGTGGTAGCCGGCAGCGCCTGCCAGGTGCCCGCCATCGGCTGTTGCTCGACGCCGGGTTTCGACCAGTCGCACACGCCGGTCGGGAAGATCTGCTTCAACCGAGCCAGCTCTTCTTGCGTGAACGCCACCTTGTAATCAGACGCTGCGATCGGCTTGAGCTGGCACTTGATGATGTCGGCCGCGAGCGCACTTCCTGCGACACCGCGCGGGAACGAGTTGGCCGGATACAGCTCGTTGCACTTGCCGGAGTTCGGCATCTGGCGCTCGACGATCCGCTGCGGATGCTCGTCGCGCGTCCAGCAGGCGTCGACGAAGTCAGCAGGCTTTGCGCGGCGCAGCTTCACCAGCTTTGAATCCTTGGACGTGTCGTCCGCGATTTTCGTGAGCCATTGATCCATCTGGACCAGGCCCTGCCGCAGCGCGGGCGCCTTCAACGAATCGCCCCAGCGGCGATCGTCGGTCAGCATCACCTGGTTGTCGGTGTAGCCGTTCGCCTTCTGCAGCCGCTCGCGCATCGAAAACGAGTGATAGCGGAGGTGAATGTTTCCGTCCGGCGCATCGTCGAGGTACGCGCGGTAATCGAGAATTGGCGTCGTCGCCAGCCCGCCCCCGCCCCACGTGAGGCGTCCCATCCGGTAGGCGGTGCGAACCGCCGCGAGATCCGCCACGGTGCGCGTTGGAGCGATTTTGCCGTCGTTGTCATAGCCGCCGATCTTCGCGTTGAGGTCGAGGAACTGTTCCTTCGTGATCGTTCCCGCATTCAATGCGCCGAGGCCGTACTGAATGCCGACGTTGTCCAGTGGTCGCCGCGCGAAGCCGGTTTTCGGGTCGCGTCCCCAAACGTTCGCGGCGTGGTCATACACATCACATCGCGCTCCGGTTGGGTTCTTGACCGGGTCGTAGCGCATCGCTTCCGGGAGCGCGCAGTACTCACCGACGGTGATGCGGCCCGGATTCAGGCTGTTGGTCTTGAGCGTCGCGAGCTGACCGAGGCCGGCGATCTGCCGCCGCTGTTCGTCGCTGAACGTGACAGAGCCCGCGAGCTTGTCGAAGTAGTTCGCCAGCAGCCGCGCATCGCTGATCATCGCGATCGTGCCGAACTCCATGTCAGGGAAGCTGCGTTGCACGATCAGGCCGTCGAGCAACCCTGGATAGCCGTCGCCGATCTGATGCTGCTGATAGGTGGCACCCGATCCACCGAAGCCGGCGGTCCATTTCGGCGCGCCGTATGCCTCGATGAAATGCTCCTTCGTCATCATCATCGTCTCAATGGCGAGCAGCTCGGAGCAGTCGTTGCCAAAGACGTTCAGTGAGTTCGACGCGACCGCGTACCCCTGCTGCAGCATCACCTCGTCATCGACGCCGCCCGTACCGGTCCCCTGCTTGTACCAGCCGCCCGCGCATCCGCCGCCGAACGTGTAAATCAGTCGGTCGTTCCAGCCTGATGGCTTCGTCATGAAATCGGGTTGCGCGTCTTTTGCGGGGTTGAAGAGCATCGCGATCTCGTAGACACCGCGATTGATCGTGCCGGTTTCGACGCGAAGGATAAACGGCGCCTGCACGCCAAGCGACGTGGTGACTATGGCCGCGTCGGACGGAATGTTTTTCGGGTCGGGAAGCGGCTTGAAGCCGTTGTCGCTTCCTCGGCCGCGGCCGGTGGGCGCGGCGGGAGCGGTTGACTTGTACACATAGTCAACGCGCGTCGCGATCGAGCAGTCGGCGTCGAGCGCCTTGCCCGCGACACCGCCAGACATCAGGTTGAACTTCTCGGTTTCACAGATGAAGGGCGTCTCGTGTGGACCCGAGATCACTGGCCCGGCAACAGGATGGTTGACGACGGTGAGCTTCGCGGTCGCCTTGCCTGCCGTCGCGACAAGCGCATTGCTGCCGTCATTGAGGCCCTTGACGAGCGCCATCATCGTGCGGCCAGTCGTGTCCGAACGGAGCGCGCTCGTAACGTCGCTGCCGTTCAGCGTGAGCCGCACCGCAGATGCCTGCGTGCCTGCGGGCAGCGCAAGGCTGACGAGCACGTCGCCACCACTCACGAATTCCGGTCGCGGATTCGAGACAACGCGCAACTGGAGTCCCTGCGCCTCAACGAACGACGAGGAACTCAGGAGAATGAATAGCGCGAGCAGCGACGACAGACGCATGGTTCCCTCTCCTCCTGTGGGTGGGTCCCGCCACGTTCACGTGCCGAGCGAAGGCGGCCCCGCCGCAATCAAATGCTCCGCCGAACTCATGCGGTTGTTAACGCGCGTTCGGCCAGCAGCCCCGTGAAATCGCGAATGTTCGAGACCTGCTCGATGCGCTCGATGCGTTCGAAGATGGCATCGAGTCGCTCAGGCGGCAGCACCAGCGACCCACACTCCGTGAACTTGTCGCGGAGTTCTTCGCGGGTGAACGGCCGCTCCGGACCGCCGCGATAGGGTCCGGATTCCTGGGTGAGGACGCGTCCATCCTCCAGTTCCACTTCGACGATGCTGAGCATCCGCACGAAGCCCCGGTTCTCGATTTCCTGATCGAAAACGGTCTCGACGCGGCGCATCATCGCCTGCACCGGCGCGCTTCTCACGAACTCGTCGCTGAATTCGTTGACCCCGGCCTTGCGGCGCAGCGCAACAGCCGACAGCATGAATGGAGGACAGAACTTCGCTTCCAGTTCGGTGTTCGCGATCGGGTAGCGCAGCGGGTTCAGGATGTTCGAACCGGCACGCAGGCGAATCCTTTTTATCTGTTCCGGTTTGACGTTGTGTTCGGTGACGAGCGTCAACATGGCATCCATCGTCGGATGTCCGAGGCAGCCGCACGGATACGGCTTGATTGACACGCCCGGGTCGACGATCGTCCACGGCTTTCCCAGAACGCCGACGATGCGGTCGGCATCGAAACCGCCGCCGGTGACCTTGAAGAAGCCCCACTGACCGTCGAGCGCATCCGCGCCCGCGGTGAATCCCTTCGCCGCCAGTTCCGCGGCTGTGACGCCGTTGAATGCAGCGCGGCCGACGTGCAGCGGCTTGGTCATCGTGCCGAAGCTCACACGGATGCCGGCCGACATACTCGCGGTGATGCCGATGGCATGCGCAAGCTGAGTGCGATCGAGCTCCAGAAGCTTTGCGGTTGCGGCGGCCGCGCCGAAAGCGCCGATGGTGCCGGAGGTGTGAAATCCCTGTTTGTAGTGCGTCGGATAGATCGCATCGGCGATCTTGCACTCCACCTCGAATCCAGTCAGGAACGCTTCAATCACCGTACGGCCCGAAGCACCAAGGCGTTCGCCGACGGCGAGCGATGCCGCGAGAGGCGGAATCGTCGGGTGTGTCAGCAGTCCGAAGATGCGATCCGCGGCCGTTGACAGCTGCGTGTCGTCGTAATCGTGCGCGTGACCGCTCGTCGCGTTGACGAGAGCGGCAGAGGCCGCACGCGTCTGAAAACTGTCTCGTCCCAGCGTCGTCGATTCGGGCCGGCTCCCGTCTTCGCGCACGTGCGCGCGCAGGATTTCGCTCGCAGGTGTCGTGGACCCTGCGAGGATCACGCCGATGCCATCAGCGATGCAGCGGCGTCCGATATCGAGTGCCTCCGACGGAATGTCGGCAAACGAGGTCGATGCGACGAAGTCGACGACTGCGGCCGTGGCACGGCTCTGATCGCTCATACGCGGCAATCTTCGCATAGTTGCGGTACAGTCGAGCCACCGAGTCGGAGTACGGTGACGACCCGACTCACATCAGCACTGCCGACGCGTGAGTCGGGTCGTCATCGTACTCCGACTCGGACAGATCGATGCTTCCACTTACGGGTATTACCGTCGTTTCCGTCGAGCAGGCGGTAGCCGCACCGTTTGCGACGCGGCAGCTCGCGGATCTCGGCGCCCGTGTCATCAAGATCGAGCGCCCTGGCGTTGGCGACTTCGCACGCAGCTACGATGCGACCGTGAAGGGGATGTCGAGCCACTTCGTCTGGCTGAACCGCTCGAAAGAGTCGCTGACACTCGACTTGAAATGCGCCGAAGCGATCGCCGTGCTGCGGAAACTGCTCGCCCGCGGGGACGTCTTCATCCACAACCTGGCGCCCGGTGCGATGGCTCGTCTCGGCTTCGCAGCCGTGGACGTTCGGCGTGAGCACCCGCAGCTCGTCGTGTGCGAAGTATCGGGTTACGGGTCGGACGGTCCGTATCGGGAGAAGAAGGCGTACGACCTGCTCGTCCAGAGCGAGGCGGGCGTGCTGTCGGTGACCGGGACCGACGACGAGCCGGCAAAGGTCGGCATCTCGGTCGCGGATATCTCCGCCGGCATGTATGCGTTTTCCGGCGTTCTGGCCGCGCTGCTTCGGCGCGGGAAAACAGGAAAAGGATCGGCACTCGAGATCTCGCTCTTCGACTCGCTGGCGGAATGGATGTCGTATCCCGTGTATTACGCGTACGGCGGCACGCCGCCGCCGCGCAGCGGCGCGCGCCATGCCGTGATCGCGCCGTACGGGCCGTATACGGCCGGTGATGGAAACGTCGTCTATCTGGGGCTGCAGAACGAGCGCGAGTGGGCACGCTTTTGCGCAGAGGTGATCGGCCGCCCGGAAATGGCGACAGATGCACGCTTCGCGTCCAATCCACGCCGCGTCGAGCATCGCGACGAGCTCGATGCGGCGATTACCGACGCGTTCAGTGGTCTGACCGCGAATCAGGTGATCGCGCGGCTGGAAGCGGCGCAGATTGCCAACGCCCGCATGAACACCGTCCAGGAGGTGATCGCGCATCCGCAGCTTGCGAGCCGCGGCCGCTGGCGCGAGGTCGACTCGCCGGCGGGTCCCGTGCGCATGTTGAAGCCGCCGTTCAATTTCGATGGCATGGAGGTTCCGATGGGCGCCATTCCGTCCGTTGGGGAGCACACCGATGCGATCCTCGGTGAGCTCGGCATCGCGTCCGAGACCGTCGCGGATTGGCGCGCTCGCGGTATCGTTTAAGCGGCGGGACCTTTCAGGTGTAGAGCGGTGCGGACCTTTTAGTTGTAGAGCGGCGCGGACCTTTGAGGTCCGCGAGGAGATACATGGCTATCAAAGAAGGTTGGACAGGGCGGGTTTACGAAGACTTCGAGGTCGGTGACATCTATCAGCATCCGCTCGGACGAACCGTGTTGCCCGTCGATAACAGCTGGTTCACGCTGCTGACACAGAACACCAATCCCATCCACTTCGATCGTGCCTACTCCGCGCAGACCGAGTTCGGCCAGCCGCTGGTCGATTCCACCTTCACGCTCGCGCTGGTTACCGGTCAGTCCGTCATCGATTTGTCGATCAATGTCATGGCAAACCTCGGATGGGATGAAGTGCGCCTGCCGAATCCGTTGTTCGAAGGCGAAACGGTCTACTCGCGGAGCGAAGTGCTCGACAAGCGCGAATCGAAATCCCGTCCGAACGTCGGGATCGTGAAGGTGAAGACAACCGGCTTCACCGAAAACGGCAAGGTCGTAATCGAGTTTCTCCGCACGTTCATGGTCTACAAACGTGGATATGTACCGGTTCGGGCAAAGATGCCCGAACCGAAAGTGGAAAAGACGGGTGGCCGATCGTAGTGGCCGATCGTAGAGGCGGACCTTCAGGTCCGCCTTCCGCCGTCCGCGAGATTGACGTCTCCGTGCTGCGCGACACCGTGGCGCGGCTGATCGTCGAGGCCAACTACAACATTCCCACCGACATCCTGCAGGCGCTGCGTGACGCGGTCGATCGCGAAGAGTCGCCGCTCGGTCGGCGAACGCTGGAGCAGCTTGTTCGCAATTACGAGGTGGCTGCCGTTGAGCGACGTCCTGTCTGTCAGGACAGCGGTGTTGCCGTGGTGATGCTCGAAGTCGGGCAGGATGTGCACTGGACCGGCGGCAGCATGCAGCAGGCCATCTACGACGGCGTCCGCGAAGGGACGCGAGCGGGTTATCTGCGCTGGTCGGTGACGGGTGACCCCACGCGCATGCTGAAGCTCTCGGGCGAGGAAACGCCAGCCGTCATTCACATCGACCTCGTGCCGGGGTCCGACGTGAGGGTTCTGTTTGCGTCAAAGGGCTTCGGCGCCGAGAACATGAGCGCGCTGAAGATGTTTGTGCCTGCCGACGGCGTCCCCGCGATCGTGCAGTTCGTGCTCGACACCGTCGATCGTGCGGGTGCGAACGCGTGTCCGCCGATCATCGTCGGCGTGGGGATCGGTGGAACGTTCGAGAGCGCCGCACTGCTGGCGAAGAAGGCGGTGCTTCGCCGGCTCGACGCTCGGAATGCACGTGCTGACGTCCGGGAGCTTGAAGCCGAGCTGCTCGAACGCGTCAACGAACTCGGCATTGGCCCCCAGGGTTTCGGCGGACGCATCACGGCGCTTGGTGTGAATATCGAGGTTTACCCCACGCACATCGCGGGCTTGCCCGTGGCGGTGAATCTCGGCTGCCATTCAACACGCCGCGTATCGACCACGTTGTAGGCCAGATCTTTTCGGGTTGTAGGCCGGGTCCTTTGGACCCGGCAGATAGACACACGCAACGATGTCTCACGTTACCGAACTGAAATGTCAGAACGGCATCACTGACGCCGATCTCGATCGACTTCGTGCCGGCGATGCGGTTGAGCTGACGGGACGGGTGATCTCATTGCGCGACGCGAGCGCCGCGCGCCTGGCAGTCGCAGTTGAAGAGGGGCAACCGCTTCCCATCTCGCTCGAAAACCAGATTCTCTATGCAGTAGGTCCATCGCCCCCGAAACCAGGCCAAATAATTGGATCCGCCGGACCGACCACCACGTCACGGATGGCCCGCTTTCTGCCCTCGCTTTTCAAAGCCGGCGCGCGCGCGATCATCGGGAAGGGCGAGTTACACGGCGAGGAAGTGGCACCGTTCCTATCACACGGCGGCGTGTATTTCGGTGCGATCGGCGGCCTTGGTGCGCTTCTGGCGAAGCAAATTTCGTCGTCGGGCATCGTCGCGTACGACGATCTGGGCCCGGAGGCGCTGTACGCTTTACAAATCTTTACATTCCCCGTCGTGGTCATCATCGACCGCCACGGCGGCAATTTTCACGAAATTGCCCGGGACCGATGGCGCAAGGCCTGATGACACAGGTCCGGCATCAGGTCTCCATTGTGGGAGAGGTCACGTCGGCGCCGCGAGTGATTCACGTCAGCACACCACCCGAGTAAGGTCCTCCCGGTAAACAAAGGAGCCGAGCAAGCCGTAAGTCGCATTAAATGGCCGAAGAACAGTTCGCAACTGACACCGTGGATGTGCATGCTATAGTCAACCGACCCTCGCGCCCGGCGAGCGCGCCCGCGCTGGACATCGAGCATCAACGCGACGTCCTCGCGCGACTGAAGCGCATCGAGGGACAGCTCCGCGGCATTCGGAAGATGATCGAGGAGCCTCGTCTCTGCATCGCCATTCTGCAGCAACTTGCGGCGGCAGAAGCGGCGATCGGGCGCGTCAGCCATGTCATCCTCAAGTTTCACGTCGAAAAGTGTGTGCCGCACAGCATCGCCCAAGGTGCCGACGAACACACTGAGAGCCTCGCCGAGCTGGTCGACATCGTCGACCGTTTTTCTCGTTAATCCGCCTTCGCGCTCCGCGCTTCGGCGGACAAGCCGCGGATCCGCGCCGCTCAAGCCACGATCCGAGCTTTCGAGCCGCGCCGTCGAGCTATGCTCGGGCGGCGCGGACCGTTGGAATTCCCAAACTTACCGATTGACAAACGTACAAAGCAGGATGACGAACGCTCCGATGTGGGGAATTCGTAGTTTTGTACGTTTGTCAATACAGAGAAGTACGTAGTGCACCGCTGGCGCGTACATAAGTTCGGCGGCTCGAGTGTCGCCGATGCCGCGTGCATGCAGCGCGTCGCCGACATCGTCGAGCGCGAAAAGGGTCCGCGCATCGGTGTCGTCCTGTCGGCATGTCGGGGAGTGACCGATGCGCTGCTGGCGCTCATCACTCAGGCCGAACGCCAGCAACCGGTGGACGATGCGGTGCTGGCGTTGCGCGATCGGCACGCCGACATGGCGCGGACGCTGATCCCCGGCACATCAGCCGACGCCTACACCGAAGTCCTTGACCGCGACTGCCAGGACATCACGGGCATTCTCCACGCCGTGCACCTCACACGGTCCGCCTCGTCGGCCGTTCGCGATTTGGTCGCCGGGTTTGGCGAGATTTGGTCCACGCGTCTGTTTGCCCGCTATCTGGCCGCGCGCGGCCGCAGACCCGGCCGGGTGATGTGGGTCGACGCGCGCGACGTCGTGCGGGTGGACTGGAGCGCGCTCGGTCCCAGCGTGCGGTGGGATGAGTCGCGCGCCAACTCCCTGCAGGTCATCCCGCGCGACGTGGACGCGACGCTCATCATCACGGGTTTCATCGCGCGAACTGCAGACGGCCTGCAAACAACGCTGGGGAGAAATGGAAGCGACTTCTCGGCATCGATCTTCGGCGACCTGCTCGACGCGGAAGAGATCGTCATCTGGACCGACGTCGATGGTGTGTTGAGTGCCGATCCGCGCCGTGTGCCCGACGCGAGGGTCATCGACTCGCTGTCCTATCACGAAGCGATGGAACTCGCCTACTTCGGCGCCAAGGTCATTCATCCGCAGACGATGGCGCCGGCGGTGGAGAAACGGATCCCGATCTGGATCAAGAACACGTTCGCGCCCGACAAAGACGGGTCGCTCATCTGCGAATCGCCGAACTCCTTACATCCCGTCAAGGGGATCACGAGCATCGACGGCATCGCGCTCGTCAACGTTGAAGGCGCCGGCATGATCGGCGTCCCCGGCACTGCACAGCGGTTGTTCGGCGCACTGCGTGAGGACGGCATCTCGGTCATCCTGATTTCACAGGGAAGCTCCGAGCATTCAATCTGCTTCGCGATTCCGCATTCAGAGGCTGAACGGACGGCGCGCACCGTGCGGCACGCGTTTCACGCGGAGCTGAACGGCGGTCAGATTCAGAACGTCGACGTGATTCGCGGCTGCAGCATCCTGTCGGTGGTCGGCGACGGGATGGCGGGCACGCCGGGGATTGCGGCGCAGGTGTTCGGTTCGCTTGGCGCCTCGGGGGTCAACGTCCGCGCAATCGCGCAGGGCTCGTCCGAACGCAATATCTCCGTTGTGATCGACGAGCGTCAGACGACTCGGGCACTGCGGTCGGTGCACGCCGGGTTCTATCTCTCACCGCACACGATCTCGGTCGGCATTATCGGGCCTGGAGCCGTCGGCAGCGTGCTGCTCGATCAACTGGCGTCGCAATCGGCACGGCTGACGCGCGACTTCCACATCGATCTGCGTCTCCGCGGCGTCATGACGACGCGCGCGATGGCGCTCTGCGATTCAGCCATCCCGTTTGACGGCTGGCGCGATGCCCTCAAGGACGGCAAGTCTCCAGACATGCTTCGCTTCGAAGACCATGTGAACGCGGAGCACTTGCCGCACGCGGTCATCCTCGACTGCAGCGCGAGCGACGAAGTCGCCGAGCAGTACCCGCGATGGCTCGGCGCGGGCATTCACGTCGTGACACCGAACAAGCGTGCGAACAGCGGACCGCTCGAGCTCTACGACGATCTCCACGAGGCGCGACGTGCCGCAGGTTCGCACTACTTGTACGAAGCGACGGTCGGCGCCGGACTGCCGATCATCCAGACGCTTCGTGACCTGCGCGAGACGGGCGACGAGATTCGGCGGATCGAGGGGATTCTCTCCGGTACGCTCGCATATCTGTTCAACGTGTGGGACGGCAAGCAGTCGTTCTCCGAGGTCGTGCGCGTGGCCAAGGCGAACGGCTATACCGAGCCGGATCCGCGCGACGACTTGTCCGGAACCGACGTCGCACGAAAACTCGTCATTCTCGGACGCGAGATGGGGTTGCGGCTTGAACTCTCCGGAGTAGAGCTTGAAGGGCTGATTCCACCATCGCTGAGCGCCTGCAACGTCGACGAGTTCATGAGCCGGCTGACCGAGCTGGATGCGCCGATGTTGAAACGGCTCGAGGCCGCCCATGCGAAAGGCAAGGTGTTGCGATACGTTGCCGCCCTCGACGCCGCCTCGTCGCGTGCGACCGTTGGACTCGTCGAGCTCGATCGGACGCATCCATTCGCCAACATCAACCTGACCGATAACATCGTGCGGTTCATCACGAGCCGATACGACAGAAATCCGCTGGTCGTCCAGGGGCCTGGGGCCGGACCCGCCGTGACGGCCGGTGGCGTGTTCGCAGATCTGCTCAGGGTGTGTGCGTACCTCGGGGCCAAGTTGTAGAATCGGGCGGCAGTGGGATTCTGGATGCAGCCAAAAAGGACCTTTCTGCGCCGCGCGTTGTTCCAGATTCATCTCTGGACCGGCGTCGCCGTCGGCATCTACATGGTCTTCATCAGCATCACCGGCAGCGCGGTGGTGTTTCGGCGCGACCTGAACACAAGCCTCCTCGGCAACATTCCCGCGAAAGAAGTGGCGGCGGATGCGCAACGGCTATCCGAAGCCGACTTGCGGGAGGCGGTGCTGCGACAGTATCCCGGCTACACGATCACGCGCGTTGCTGCATCCCGTCGTCGTCTCGCGCCGAGCGAGGTGACGATGTCGAAGGACGGCGAAGTCCTGCAGGAGCGATTCAATCCGTACACCGGCGCCGACATGGGCAACGCGCATCCGCGCGCGGTCGCCGTGATGGAGTGGTTTACCGATCTCCACGACAACCTGCTCGCGGGTGAGACCGGAAGGAAAATCAACGCCATCGGCGGTGCCTTGCTGTGTGTACTCTGCATCACAGGTATCGTCATCTGGTGGCGGGCCTGTGGTCCCTGGCACAAGGGCTTCTACTTCAATCCGGCGAGCAGCTGGAAACGGATGAATTTCGACATCCACGCAGCGCTCGGCTTCTGGGGCCTGCTGATTCTCTTCCTCTGGGGTCTGACGGGGATTTATTTCGGGTTCGCTGACTTCTTCGTCGCCGTCGTGGATTACTTCGAGCCTGCCACCGAGTTTCCCGGTCAACGTCGTGGCGACCTGTTTATCGCGTGGCTCGTGCGCATGCATTTCGGGCGCTACGGCGGCATGGGCGTGCGTATTACCTACGTCATCATCGGTCTTCTTCCGGCGGTGATGTTCGTGACCGGCGCGATCATGTGGTGGAACCGCGTGCTGCGCCGCTGGCTGGCTGAGACAAAAACCGCTCGCGCGCGTACGCGTGCGGTCCTTCCCGTTACGACAGCCGTCGAATGATTTGCGATTAGTGATCAGCGATTTGTGATGTCAAATCCTGATTGATCGCCCACAATCGCAAATCATAAATCACAAATCAGCAGTTACCCATGGCAACCCCTCGAACTGACCTCTTACCCCAGGCCGACGACGTTGCGGAGCGGGCGCTCAGGCGAATCAGCCTGCGCATCATGCCGTACGTCTTTCTCCTCTACATCGTGGCGTTCCTCGATCGCGTGAACGTCGGGTACGCCGCGCTCCAGATGGCGGGCGACCTCGGATTCAGCGCAGAGGTCTTCGGCTTCGGCGCGGGCATCTTCTTCTTCGGCTACGTGCTTCTCGAAATTCCTGGCTCCGTCATCGTCGAGCGATGGAGCGCGCGCAAGTGGATCGCACGCATCATGATTTCATGGGGCATCCTCGCCGTCATGATGGCGTTCGTGAAGACCGCCATGCAGTTCTACACGGTGAGGTTTCTGCTTGGCGCGGCCGAGGCAGGATTTTTTCC
>Ga0114129_10008066_pt1 | contig 15003 bp, 15 predicted proteins | sample RhiMetdeltSRZDD1_FD_80071 | JGI IMG/M metagenome (GOLD analysis project Ga0114129, IMG submission 80071) | Populus rhizosphere microbial communities from Tennessee, USA - Rhizosphere MetaG P. deltoides SRZDD1 (version 2) (version 2) | ecosystem: Host-associated > Plants > Roots > Rhizosphere >...
CTCTCCGAAAGGGGACGACATCGCGCGCATCCTACAGGCGGCCGGGTCAGACACCCGTGTACGCGACGACCCCCCGGTTCACGGCTTCGTGCGCGCGCCGAACGGCCTGCGCCGAGCGCTCCGGCGCGACCGACTCGATCCGGCGCAGGAGGTCGAGCACCTGCTTGCACGTGCGAACGAAGTCCCCGGGCGACATGTCGGCCTCCCGCAGCACGTCCTCGAGGTGGTCGCCCCGAGCCCATCGGTACAGGGACCCGGCGAACCCGTCCTCGAGCTCCCGGCACAGCTGGACCTGATGACGGTCCTCGGCCGCCCGAACCGTGCCCCAGGTCCGCCGCAGACGCCGGTAGCGTTCGGCCGCGGCCGCGGTGGGCATCTCGCCCGACCTGGGGATGCGCTCACGGGACTCGAACACGATCGTGGAGACCACGGCCGCCACCTCGGCCGGCTCGAGACCCTCGAGCGCGCCCTCCGCCAGCGCCTCGGCCACCAGGACGTCGCCCTCGCCGTAGATCCGCGCGAGCGTCAGGCCCTTGGGCAGGATGTCGAAACCGTGGACGTACCCGAGCTCGTCCAGGACCGCCACAACGCGCTCGAACTGCCGGGCGAGCGTCTCGGTCCGCGTTCGGATCCGACGATCGAGCCCCCGGATCTGGTGTTCAACCTGGGAGGCCCGGATCGCCCAGCGCTCGTGTGCCGACCGATCGGGGCAGGCGTGGCATGGATGGGCCTCGGCCTCGCGCTCGTAGCGAGCGGCCTCACGTTCGACCCGAGGGTCGGTGTCGCCCCTGGGCCGCTTGGGCGGGCGTACGTCCAGGGCCACGAGGCGCGCCGCCAGGTCGCGCCGGTATCGGGCGCTCCGCACGCTGCCCGAACGCGGCAGGGGCACCCGCGTGATCGACGTCGGCGGATCCTGGAAATCGCGGGACGACAGCCGAAAGAACGTCCGGTCCTGCGCGAGGACCGTCGGGCGGCCCTCGCGGTTGGACACGACGACCGCCAGCCCGCGCCGCCTGGCGCGCGGCACGAAGATCACGTCGCCCGGGCGCAGCGACGCGAGCGCCTGACGCACGCCGTCGGTTCGGGCACGATCTCGACCCTGGCGGAACGTCTCGCGGATCTCGTCCGCCTTCTCGCGAAGGGCCCAGTACTCGGCGAAATCGCCGCGATCGCACCGCATCTGCTCGCGGAAGCCGGCCAGCTGCGCGCGGTCGCGCTCCAGCTGACGTTCGAGCGCGACGACTCCGCGGTCGGCCAGGAACTGCGCGAACGAGGAGTTCAGCAGGTGGTGGGCCTCCTCGCGTGTGTAGTTGCGGACCAGGTTGACGGCCATGTTGTACGAGGGCCGGAAAGAGGAGGTGAGCTCATACGTGCGCGTGGAGGCGAGCGATGCCACACGCTCGAACGGCACCTGGCGCTGGTACACGACCACCGCGTGACCCAGCTCGTCGATCCCCCGCCGACCCGCCCTGCCGGTCAGCTGGGTGTACTCGCCGGGCGTCAGCAGCTCGTGGCGCTCGCCCTGGAACTTCCACAGGTCCTCGATCACCACCGACCGCGCCGGCATGTTGATGCCGAGCGAGAGCGTCTCGGTCGCGAACACCACCTTCACGAGCCCCGCCTCGAACAGCTCCTCCACGGTCTCCTTGAACACGGGGAGCATGCCGGCGTGGTGCGCGGCGACCCCGGCGACCAGCGCCTCCTCGAAGTCGTAGAACCCGAGGGTCTTCAGGTCCTCCTCGTCCATCCAGGCGACGCGCATCTGGGCGAACGACCGGATCCGCGTCGCCTCCTCGCTCGTCGTGAGCCGGATCCCCGCCCCAAGCACCCATTGCACGCTCCGGTCGCACCCGGCCCGGCTGAACACGAAGTAGATGGCCGGGAGCAGCCCCTGCTCCGAGAGCACCTCGACGACATCCTCGCGGCGTGGGACGTACACGCGACGGTGGCCCTCGCGGGGGCGCGCGATGCGATGGTGCTGCGGGGTGCCGGATCCGCGTCGGTAGTACGTCTTGTAGCGGACCTCCTCGCGGTCGAGCGACACGACGTAGGGGTTGGGCGTGGGCTGGCCGTCGCGTTCGACGTGCATCGGGTGCAGGTCGCGGCCGACCAGGTAGTGGTGCTCGAGGGGCACCGGGCGCTTCTCCTCGATCACGACTCGCGTCGGACCCCGCAGTGTCCCGATCCACTCGCCGAACTCCTCGGCGTTGGAGATCGTGGCCGACAGGCATACGACCGAGATCGACAGCGGGAGGTGGATCAGGATCTCCTCCCAGACCGCGCCTCGGTACGGGTCCTGGAGGTAGTGCACCTCGTCCATCACGACGGTGACGAGGCCGTCGATCGCATCGCTGCGTTCGTACAGCATGTTGCGCAGCACCTCGGTGGTCATCACCACCACGGGCGCATCGCCGTTGATCGCGTTGTCTCCCGTCAGCAGGCCCACCTTCGCGGCGCCGAGCCGGGCGACGAAGTCGCCGAACTTCTGGTTCGACAGCGCCTTGAGCGGGGTGGTGTAGAAGCACTTCCCGTCACGTTCGAGCGCGCGGTCCACCGCGTACTCGGCCACGACGGTCTTTCCCGAACCCGTGGGCGCGGCCACCAGGACCGACTCGCCGGCGTGCAGCGCCTCGATCGCGCGCAGCTGGAACCCGTCCAGGGCGAATGGGTACCGCTGGGCGAACCGTTCGGGGGTGGTCACGCGACCGAGTCTACGGTCGGGTCCGGGTTCTCCCGGGAGGGCGGCTCAGCCGATGCCGCACAGCTCGAGGTGCTCTTGGAGCGCCTCGGCGAAGGCCTCGGCCGCCTCCACGTTCGACAGATGCCCTGCGCCCTCGATCGTCTGCAGGCGCGCGCCGGGGATCTGCCCGGCCATCTCGGCCGTGATCGCCGGCGGGATCAGCCGGTCGGCGGTGGAGGTGATGACCAGGGTCGGGACGTCGATCGTCGCCAGGTCCGGCGTCGAGTCGGGGCGCTCGGCCATGCCCAGGGCGGCGGCCGCGATCGCCTCCGCGGGCTGATCCGAGATCCAGCCCCGGACGCGGGCCGACAGGTCCTGGGAGGCGTCCTCGGACAGCAGCGGCGGCGGCTCGTCGACCAGGACGTTGCCTTCCGAGCGCAGGCGCGCCGCGAGCGCACGGCGTCCCTCGGCGCCCTCGGGCGCATCGGCCACCGCGCGCGTGTTGGCCAGGACAAGGCCGGCGACGCGGTCCCGGGCGATCCGCCACACCTCGAACGCGACGTAGCCGCCGAGCGACAGGCCACACACGACGGCGCGCTCGACGCGGGCCGCGTCGAGCTCGGCCAGGAGGCGATCGGTCGCCGCGCGCATCGTCAGGATGTCGCCGGCGGGCTCGGTCCCGCCGAAGCCCGGCAGGTGCGGGGCCACGACGGGGACATCGCCCACGGCCTCGCGTTGCGCGTCCCACATGCGCGCGTCCAGGGGCCATGCGTGGATCAGGAGGAGGCCGTTGGTCATGATGCCCCGGTCGGTATCGGGAGCCCGGGCGGGGGCGCCGGCGGCGCGAACGTGCCCGCCTCGGTCTGCGCCTCGATGTAGTCGGAGTAGGCGCGACCGAAGATCTCGTTGGCGATGCTGGTGATCGCCGCGGCGCGCGTCACGAGCTCGGCGCGCTGGGGACCCTCGGCCTCGGCCGCCAGGTTGAGCAGCTCGCCGGCCTCGCGGTACAGCTGCATCGCCCGGACGAAGTTCGCCTTCGAGTTGATGATGTACAGGACGAAGTCCCGCGAGAAGCCCTCGTCCTGGATCAGCTTCTCCTCGTCGATGTCCTGGAACGCCTTGAGCGCGCTCTTGGCCTTTGCGACCGTGTCGCTCGCGCTCTGCTTCAGCGACGCTGCGTCGGTCGGGGCGCCCGGTGTGCCGTTCTGCAGGTCGGTAACCGCCTTGCTGAAGTCCGCGAAGACCGTGAAGCCGGACGGTGGCTGCGCCTGGCCGATCTGCGACAGGATCGACTCGACGTCCCCCTGGTACTGGCTCATCGTGCTGCGCATCCGGGCCTCGAGGTCGTCCTGTGCGCTGGCGTTGCGCTGGGCGATGAACCCCACGACCAGGCCCGCCACGATCGCAACGCCCACGATCCCGGCCATGACCAGCCAGAACTCGCGCTTGGCAAGGAGGGGTTTCTTGACGGGCTGGTAGGTGGGCTTGGGCCCGGGTGTCACCGACCGCGCGCCGCGGCCCTTGCTCTTGCCCTTGATCGCCATGCGGGAGCCACCTATCGCTTCAGGAGACGGCCAACGATGATAGCGGCTTCGTAGAACAACACCATGGGGATGGTCATCGCCAGCATCGTGTAGGGGTCCGAGCTCGGCGTGATGATCGCGGCGAAGACGGCGATGCCCAGGATCGCCCCACGCCGCCAGTCCCGCAGCTGCCGGGTGGTCACCGCACCGGCCAGGAGCAGGAAGAGCAGCACGATCGGGAACTCGAACGCGAGCCCGAACGACAGCGCGACCAGCATCACGAACGTCAGGTAGCGGTCCCCCGTCAGCAGCGGCGCGAACTCCTGGCCCGCGAAGCCGAGCAGGAAGTTGAGGGCCTTCGGGAGCGTCCAGTAGGCGACCAGCGCGCCCAGCACGAACAGCAGGACCGAGCTCACGACGAACGGGATCGCCATCTTCCGCTCGCGCTTGGTAAGCCCTGGGACGATGAACGACCACACCTGGTACAGCACCACGGGCAAGGCGAAGAACAGCCCGAGGAACAGCACCAGCTTCAGCTTGATCAGGATCGGCTCGAGCGCCCCCGAGAAGAACAACGCGCAGTCCGGCGTCGCCCGCTTGGCGAGGGGGACGGTGCGCCAGTAGTCGCAGTACGGGTTCAGTAGCAGGTCGATCACGGCGTCGAACAGGAACCACCCGATCACGCCTCCGACGCAGATCGCGGCGATCGAGATGATCAGCCGGTGACGCAGCTCCGACAGGTGGTCGACGAGGCTCATCGACCCCTCGGGGTTCGGTTCGGAACGCCGTCGCAGGCGGTCCGGGATGAGCTTCATCGTCGGATCGCGCTCACCCGCGGGGCGGGTCGTCCGAGACCGGTTCGGCACCCGGGCCGGCCGGCGCCTCGCCGTCGGTGGCCGGCGGCGGCGCGCTCGCGCCGGGCTCGGCGGGCTTCGTCGGCGTCGGCGCGTCGAGGTCGATGCGGAACGAGCGCTGCACCTCCTCGCGCGCCTTGCGGAGCTGACCGAGGCTGCGGCCGAGCGAACGCGAGATCTCGCGTACCTCGTCGGCCGTCGGCGTGTCCCCGACCGTCGGCGTGGGGTCCTGCACGCCGGTGGACCCCGAAGCGGGCGACGGGTTCGACGACGCCGCCGGGTCCGCGGCCGGAGGCGTCGTCTTGGTGCGCGGGGCCGCGTCGCCGTTGGGCTCGTCGAGGTTGACCTGGATCGTCCGCCGGACCTCGTCCTGAGCCTTGCGGAGCTCGCGCAGGCCGCGGCCGATCGAGCGGCCGAGCTCCGGCAGGCGCTGGGGCCCGACCACCAGCAGGGCAATGACCAGGATGATCAGGAGTTCCTGCGGCCCGATGTTGAGCATCTCGTCAGCGTTCCGGGGTCACGGGCACACGTTCGGCCCATCGTGACCAATCGTACCCCGCCCGCCGCACTCAGCGGCCGGGGGGGCGCCCCGGCGATAGGCCCTTCGAGCGGCTGGATGCCCGGTCGGACAACGCCGAGATGTCCCCTGCGATCGGGGTGACCTCCTCCTGGAAGCGCCGGGCCGCCCGGCCGAGCACCATCAGGTGACGGATCAGGGCGATCAGGAGCGCCAGGACCGCAACGATCGACACCAGGCCGATGACGAACCAGACGAGCGCGGTCGTGGTCACGGCTCGATGCTATCGGAGGGACCGCCGGTGGGCCGAGGGCGATTACTGGGTGGCCAGGAACTGCTCGATGTAGCGCTCGTCCTCGAGCCTGAAATGGAAATCGATCACGTCGTCTATCGAGAATGCGGGACCGGGAGGAAGGGGTCCCCTCGGGTCTTCCGCCATCTCGGCCTCGGAGTCGAAGAGCTCCGCCGTGCCGGCCGACCCGCGACCGGACACGTCAACACCCGCCGAGACGAGCAGGGCCACGATCTTGCGGTCGGCCCGCTTCTCCACGGGTTCCATGCAGGTGGGACAGTCGAAGCGGTAGGTGCCCTCTCGCCCGCCCCGCACGACCTGCAGCAGGATCGATTCGGGTCCCATGTCGACCTCTCCGCAGCGGGGGCACGTTGTGCGAATCGTGGTCATGTCTCGGTGTATCGGACACCGGCACTCGGCGCTTGAGTTCCGGCTTCGCGGACTAGCCGGATGGCCTCGGCCGAGCATCCCCATACCGGTCCCTCGTTCGTTCGGCCAGCCCCCGAACGCGGTCGCGCAGCTCGGGCGGCTGCACGACCTCGGCGTCCGGCCACAGGCGAAGCAGGAGCCGGTCGAGCCACTCGAGGCGGCCGGCCGGAAGCTCGATCTCGAGCCCGCCGTCCCCGAGCTCTGTCTCGCGCGCCGTCTCGTAGTACTCGGCGACCCAGCGGGCGTCCGGCCGAAGTCGCAGCGTCACGCTGACGTCGTCCACGCCGGGCGTGTAGAGGGGCCGGCCGGCCCCCCGTAGGCCCCTGGGCTCGAATCGCTCTCCCGTCGCCGCGGCGTCGCGGATGCGGTCGGCGCGGAACAGCCGCTCGGCCTCGGAGCGGTGGTCCCACGCTGCCACGTACCAGTTGCCGAGCGCGAAGAACACCTCCTCGGGGTCGATCTCGCGATCGGTGGTCTCGGCACCCGAGGCCGCGTAGTACTCGATCCGCAGGCGCTCGTGCTCGGCCGCCGCCCGGCGCACCTGCGAAAGAGTGCCCACCGCCCGGTCGTCGGTGGTCGAGTCCACGCGTTCGGGGAGCTCCCCCAGGGCCTCGGGGCCAAGGGCCCCGGCGAGCTTGGCCAGCGCGCTCGACAGCGCGGGCGCCTCCTCCAGTCCGGGAGCGCCGGCGAGCGCCGTCCCGCGCACGTACAGCGAGAGCGCCTCGCTGCGGGTCAGCCGCAGCGGCCGGCCGAAGTAGTCGGCCATGCCGATCCAGATCCGGCCGTCCTGGATGTCCACGTCGATCAGGTCCCCCGGCCCGTACGGCGGCAGGCCGGAGACGAACAGCAGGTCCAGGTCGGCGAGAAGGTCGGCCTCGGACATCCCGAACAGCTCCGCCGTGTCGGCGACCCTGGTTCCCTCGTTTCGAACCAGGTAGGGCACGACGGTCAGCAGGCGTCGCAGGCGCTCGGACGCCCGCTCCGGGGCCCTCCTGCCCGTGCGCGTGTTCGCGCCCTCGTCAGGAGGCAAGGATCGCCTCGATCCGCCCCAGGACCTCGGACCGGACCTCTAGGGGCTCCACGACCTCGGCGTCGGGTCCGAACGACAGCACCCAGGAAACGAGCTGCTCGCCGTGCGGCCACGGCATGCGGACCTCGACCCAGCCGTCGTCGCGCGTTCGCAGCGTCTCGGCCCCGCGGACGCCCCGCGCCGCCCACCAGGCGACCTGGGGCGCGAACGCGACCGTCGCGGTGATCGTGGGCTCTTCGGCGTCGAACGGCCCCGACCAGACCTGGTCGGCTGCACGGAAGCCCTCGGGCGGCGGCGTTCCGGCCCCCTTGAGCTCGATCTTCCCCGAGATCCTCGACAGACGGAACGAACGGATCTCACCGCGGTCGGCGTCGAGCCCGACCAGGTACCAGTGCCCGCCGCGCACGGCCAGACCGAACGCATCCACCGTCCGGTCCGATCGATCGCCGCGCGAGGTCCGGTACGTGAAGCGGACCCGCCGGTTCTCGGCCACCCCCTCGGCCGCGGACGACAGGTTCGGATCGGCCTCGCTCATCAGGGCCGGCGCCCCGAGCCCGGCCATGATCCCTCGGTCGACGCCCGAGAGCAGCTTGCGCACCGCGTCCTCGGCGGACCCGTCCCCGGCCGAGCGGACCGCCACGAACAGCACGGAGATCTCCTCGGGCGTGAAGGCGATCTCGGGCAGGTAGTAGCGGTCCTTGTCGATCGTGTAGCCCTGCTCCACGTCCCACGCGTCCGTGGACACGACCTCGATGGGCACGCCGATGTCCCGAAGGATGTCCTTGTCGCGTTCGAACATGCGCTTGGCCGAGGACACGTCCTGGTGCCCGTAGCCCTCGGCGAGCTTCTCGCGAATCTGGTCGAACGTGAGGGGCGTCCGTGACTCGAGCAGCAGCGCGACCAGGTTCACCAGGCGTTCGAGCGGGTGCATGGCCGCGGCATCATACTTCCGGCATGTCGCCCGACCCGCCTCCGCGACCGGGCGTTCGCCTGCGGCGGGCGACCGTCCGCGGGGTCCGCGCAGTGCGACCCGGGTTCGCCGAGCTGGAGGTCGAGGTCGATGGCGAGCCCGGCGTGGCGGTCGCGTTCACCGACCTTGTGGGTCCGCTGGGGGCAGGCGACGAGGTCGTCGTGAACACGTCGGCGGTCGCGCTGGGCCTGGGGACCGGCGGGTTTCACCTCGTGGTCTCGTCGCGAGACGCCGGGCCGCCGGACGTCGGGCACGGCGGCCGCGTGATGAAGGCTCGCTACACGCCCCTGCAGGCGGCCGTTCGAGCCGTCGAGGAGACCCACCGCGACGTCCTTGAGGGCTCCGGGGGCCTGGGTGGCACGCCGGTCGTATGCGCTCCGCTGCACTCGATGATCGCCCCGGTCGCCGCGGGGGCACGGGCGGCGGGCGCCCGTTCCGTCGCCTACGTCATGACCGACGGCGCCGCGCTGCCGGGCGCGCTGTCGAACCTCGTCCCCGCGCTCCGCGACTCCGGGCTCCTGGGCGTGTTCGTCACGTCGGGACAGGCGTTCGGCGGCGAGCTCGAGACGGTCACGATCTGGACGGGCCTGCTGGCGGCCGTTCACCTGGCGGGCGCCGAGGTGGTGATCGTCGCCGACGGGCCGGGCAACCTGGGGACCGAGACCACATGGGGCGTGAGCGCGCTCTCGAGCGGCCACGCGCTCAACGCCGCCCAGACGCTCGGCGGCCGCCCGGTGGCGGCGCTCCGCATCTCCTTCGCCGACGCGCGCGAACGCCACCGGGGCGTCTCCCACCATTCGCTCACGATCCTGCGCGACGTGTGCTCCGTGGAGGCGAACGTCGCCGTCCCCGCCCTCGACCCACCCGAACGCGATCGCGTCTGGGACGCCCTTCGCGGGGGCCGGCTCGAGGAGCGGCATCAGCTCGTCGAGGTCGACGGTCGTCCCGCGCTCGCGGAGTTGGAGCGAGCCGGGGTCGCGGTCGAGTCCATGGGCCGGACGGCGAACGAGGATCCGGCGTTCTTCCTCGCGGCCGGCGCGGCCGGGGTGCTCGCGGCCCGGATGGCCGCGCAGGGTCGGCGGTGGCGCGAGGCCGCCGACGAAGCGCGGCTACCGCGGGGGTCCGCTGACGAAGCGGGACAGTGAGGCCTACGTGGCGCGCTGTTCGTTGCCATGGGCGTCCGTGGTCCCTGCCACGGGGCGTCGGCGCAAAGGGACGCAGGACCTAGGCCGGGCTCCCGTTGATGTCGGCCCATCGGGTTCGGCCGACGGACCAAGTCTTACATGTGGGCGATCAGCTGCTCCACGCGTTCGTCGACGGCACGGAACGGGTCCTTACACAGCACCGTCCGCTGCGCCTGATCATTGAGCTTGAGGTGCACCCAGTCGACGGTGTAGTCCCGGCGCTTCTGCTTGGCGTGACGGATGAAGTCGCCGCGCAGCTTGGCCCGCGTGGTCTGGGGCGGTTCCCGCATCGCCCGCTGGATCTCCTTCTCGGCGACCGCGCGCTCCATCTTCCCCGAGCGCTCGAGGACGTAATACAGCCCTCTCGTCCGGTTGACGTCGTGGTACGCGAGGTCGAGCAGCGCGACCCGCGGATGCGACAGGGGCAGGTCGTGACGGGAACGGTATGCCTCGATCAGCGTCTGCTTGGCGACCCAGTCGACCTTTCGGACCAGGCGGTCGGGCTCCTGCAGGATCAGGGCGTCCAGGGCCTCCCGCCACTCCTGCAGCAGCCGCTTGGACTGCGGGTCGTGGCCGCGGCGCTCGAGGAAGCGCTCGGTGCGCTCGTAGTACTCCTCCTGGACCTCGATCGCCGAGAGCTCGCGCCCGTTCGCGAGGCGGACCTTCTTCCGGCAGGTGACGTCGTGGCTGATCTCGCGGATCGCCCGGATCGGGTTCTCCAGCGAGAGGTCGCGCATCACCGTGTTCGCCTCCACCATCCGGAGCACCAGGTCGGTGATCCCCACCTTCATCCACGAACTGAACTCGGACATGTTCGAATCGCCGACGATCACGTGCAGCCGGCGGAAGCGCTCCGCGTCGGCGTGCGGCTCGTCGCGCGTGTTGATGATCGGCCGCGAGCGCGTGGTGGCCGACGAGACCCCCTCCCAGATGTGCTCGGCGCGCTGGGCGATGCAGAACACGGCGCCGCGCGGACCGTGTAGTACCTTGCCGGCGCCGCACCAGATCTGCCGCGTGACGAAGAACGGGATCAGCAGGTCCGCCATGCGCGCGAATTCGCCCTGCCGCGCGACGAGGTAGTTCTCGTGACACCCGTACGAGTTGCCCGCCGAGTCGGTGTTGTTCTTGAACAGGTAGACCTGGCCGCTGATCCCCTCCTCGTGCAGGCGGACCTCGGCCGCCGCGAGGAGGGCCTCCAGGATCCGCTCCCCCGCCTTGTCGTGGGCGACCAGGTCGGTGATCAGGTCGCACTCGGGCGTGGCGTACTCGGGGTGCGAGCCAACGTCCAGGTATAGGCGGGCCCCGTTCTCGAGGAAGACGTTCGACGAGCGACCCCAGTGCACCACCCGACGGAACAGGTAGCGGGCGACCTCGTCGGGCGACAGGCGGCGCTGCCCGCGGAACGTGCAGGTGACGCCGTACTCGTTCTCCAGCCCGAAGATGCGGCGGTCCACGGGTCGAGTGTAGGCCCGGACCGAGGCTACGTTCGGGAGGACAGGTCAGCCCAGGAGGGTCGCGACCTCCTCCTCGGCCAGGCGGCGGAACTTCCGGCGCTGCGTGCGTGTGCTGTCGAGCACGGCCGCCTCTACCTGCTCGGCTGCGATCTCCCGCCCCTCGGCGGTCGAGAGCGCCTTGACGGCCTCGCGACAGGCGGTCCCCAGGTCCCAGCCGGACCGGTATGCGCCGGCGACGGCGTTCGAGAGCTCCTCGGCGTGCCCGCCGATCGCCACGTGCTCGTGCTCGTCGGTGACCGTGCCGTCGAACAGCACGTGATAGATCTCGTTGCCCCGGCCGTCCTCGCCGATCTCGCCCACCAGGATCTCGACCTCGTAGGGCTTCATCTGCTGCGTGAAGATCGTCGACAGGGCCTGCGAGTACGCGTTGGCCAGGTCCCGGGCGCGCACGTCGTCGCGCCCGTAGGAATATCCGCGCAGGTCGGCCAGGCGGACGCCGCTTATCCGCAGGTCCTCGAACTCGCTGTACTTGCCGACGCCGGCGAACGCGATCCGGTCGTAGATCTCGCTGATCTTGTGCAGGGTGGCGCTCGGGTTCTCGGCGATGAAGAGCACGCCGTCGGCGAACTCGAGCCCCACGACGGACTTGCCGCGGGCGATGCCCTTGTGCGCGAACTCGGAGCGGTCCTTCATCAGCTGCTCGGGCGGCACGTACGGCATGAAGCTCACGAGGCAGCGCCACCCTGCGCGACCACGGACTCGTATGCGGCGCGGAGCTCGTCCTCGCTCGCGTGCTCGGCCCCGGCCGCGGTCACCACGACCACGGTCGGGAAGATCCCGCGCGCCGCGTCGGGCCCGCCGGTGGCCGCGTCCTCCTGGGAGGCGTCCACCAGGGCCTCCATCGCCACGCGCAGCGCCTCCTCCCGGTCGAGGCCCGGACGCCAGCGCTTCTTCAGCGAGCTCTTGGCCGGACGTCCGCCCGAACCCGTTGAGTGATAGTCGTCCTCCTCCCACCTGCCGCCCGTGGCGTCGTAGTAGAAGATCCGGCCCTCCTCCCGCCGCTCGTCGAACCCGCCGAACAGCGGCACCACGACCAGGCCCTGGATCGCCATCGGGAGGTTGCCGCGGATCATCTGCGCCAGGCGGTTGGCCTTGCCCTCGAGCGAGAGCCGGTCGCCGGTGATCTTCTCGTAGTGCTCGAGCTCGAGTTGGAACAGCTTGACGATCTCGATGGCCTGCCCCGCGGCGCCGGCGATCGCGATCACGGAGAAGTCGTCGGCCGCGAAGACCTTCTCCATCCGCTCGTCCGCGATCGAGAAGCCCTCGGTGGCCCGGCGGTCCCCGCCGAACACCACCCCCGAGCCGAACTTCAGCGCGACGACCGTCGTTCCGTGCGGGGCCGAGACCTCGGCCGTTGCTGTGGGCGCCGGCAGGGTCTCGGGACGGCGTGTGCGGACCAGGTCGAAGAAGCTCGGGTTCGCGCCGATCGGGCCGCCCGGGGTATCGGGCGGGAACGGTGGACCCTGGGTCATTCGCCGCCCTTTTGGACGTACGACTTGACGAACTCCTCGGCGTTCTCCTCCAACACGGAGTCGATCTCGTCGAGGATGTCGTCCATCTCCTCCTTGAGCTTCTCGCTCTTGGAGGCCGAGGTGACCTGGCCGGCGTCGTCCTCGGACCCGCCGCCCGAACGCTTCTGGGTCTTCTTCTGCTCTTGTTCCTGCGGCACCGCCCAGCTCCTTCCGTGGGAGACATCGATTGTATCGGCAGTCCGGGACGCATCCAGCGCCTGAGGCGCGAAGTTCGTCGCGTCCTACGAGCGGAGCAGGTCGACGAGGGCGTCTGCGTCTGCCGCGCGGTCGAACAGCGCGTCCACGTGCTCCTTCGTGCCCTTGAGCGGCTCACGCATCGGGACGCGCTGGAGGGCCTCGGCCCCGGTGTCGAAGATGATCGAGTCCCACGAGGCCGCGGCGATCGCGTCCGGGTACCTGGAGATGCAGCGCCCACGGAAGTACGCCCGCGTGTCCTCCGGCGGCTCCATGACCGCCCGCTCGACCTCCTGATCAGAGACCAGGCGCTCGACCCTGCCGGTGGCTGCGAGCCGGTGGTACAGCCCCTTGTCGCGGCGCACGTCGTGGTACTGGAGGTCGATCAGCCGCAGCTTGGCGTCCGCCCAGTCCAGACCGTCGCGCTCACGGTAGCTCTCCATCAGCCGGTACTTGGCGACCCAGTCGAGCTCGCGCGACAGTTGCATCGGGTCGTCCTCGAGCGCGGTAAGCACCGCCTCCCAGCGATCGAGCACCTCGAGGTTGTCGGCGGTCGTGTCCTCCTGCTCGACGTACTTCCGTGCCCGCTCCAGGTACTCCCACTGCATCTGGACCGGCGTGAGACGGCGCCCGTCGGCCAGCCGCACCGGGATCGAACACGTCAGGTCTCGCGAGACGTCGTGCAGGGACGGGACGGGCGAGGCGACCGTGAGGTCGGGGACGTCGTCGTCCTCGATCATCTTCAAGACCAGCGAGGTGGTCCCGAGCTTGAGCAGCGTCGCGACCTCGCACATGTTGGCGTCGCCGACGATCACGTGGAGCCGTCGGTACTTCTCGGGGTCGGCGTGCGGCTCGTCCCGCGTGTTGATGATCGGCCGCTTGAGCGTGGTCTCCAGGCCGACCTCCGCCTCGAAGAAGTCGGCGCGCTGCGTGATCTGGAAGCGGTTGCGCGAGCGTTCGTCCCAGGACGCCTCGCCGCCGAGCTTGCCCGCCCCGCAGAAGATCTGCCTGCTGATGAAAAAGGGCGTGAGCCCCGCGACCAGGTTGCCGAACGGGACCTGCCGGTCGACCAAGTAGTTCTCGTGCGTCCCGTAGGAGTTGCCCTTGCCGTCGCTGTTGTTCTTGTAGACCGCCATCCGGGGGCCGGGCACCATCGAGCGATCGACCTCCTGCAGGGAACGCTCGAGCACCCGCTCCCCCGCCTTGTCGTGGATCACGAGCTCGCGAGGGGTCGCGCACTCGGGCGTCGAGTACTCGGGGTGCGCGTGGTCGACGTAGTAGCGCGCGCCGTTGGGCAGGATCACGTTGGCGAGCCCGAGGTCCTCCTCGGAGGGCTCGCGCAGCTGGACGGGTTCGAATCCGCGCGCGTCGCGAAGCGGCGACTCCTGCTCGTAGTCCCATCGGATCCGGCGGAGCGCGCCTGCATAGGTACTGATCAGCAGGGAGGACGAGATGACGGGGTTGAACTCCGGAGACGCCGCGGCCGCGATCCCGTACTCGGTCTCGGTGCCGATGACCTTGGGGATGGCCATCCGACGACCTTACAGGTACTGGCCGGCGCTGACCCGCTCGACCTGCCTGCCCTCGCCGTCGCCGTCGCCGAGCAGGGTGCGCACGTACACGATGCGCTCGCCCTTCTTCCCGGAGATCCGGGCCCAGTCGTCCGGGTTCGTGGTGTTGGGCAGGTCCTCGTTCTCCTTGAACTCGTCCCGGATCGCCAGGGTCAGGTCCTCGGCCTTGATGCCCTTCTCCCCCATCGACAGGAAGCGCTTGATCGCCTCCTTCTTCGCGCGGCGCACGATGTTCTCGATCATCGCGCCGGAGTTGAAGTCCTTGAAGAAGAGGATCTCCTTGTCGCCGCTGGCATAGGTGACCTCGAGGAACCGGTTATCGTCGGCTTCCGAGTACATCCGATCCACCGTCGACTGGATCATGCGCGTGGTCGCGGTCTTCACGTCGCCCTTGGCGCGATCGATGTCCTCTGGGTGGATCGGCACGGATGGGTTCAGGTACTTGCCCATGATGTCGGAGGCCTGCGCCGCATTCGGGCGCTCGATCTTGATCTTGACGTCCAACCGCCCCGGCCGAAGGATCGCCGGGTCGATCAGGTCCTCGCGGTTGGAGGCGCCGATCACGATGACGTTCTTGAGCGTCTCCACCCCGTCGAGCTCCGAGAGCAGCTGCGGCACGATCGTGGACTCGACATCGCTCGAGATGCCAGAGCCCCGCGTACGGAAGATCGAGTCCATCTCGTCGAAGAACACGATGACCGGCAGGCCTTCCTCGCTGCGCTCCTTCGCGCGC
>Ga0114129_10008067_pt1 | contig 15002 bp, 1 predicted proteins | sample RhiMetdeltSRZDD1_FD_80071 | JGI IMG/M metagenome (GOLD analysis project Ga0114129, IMG submission 80071) | Populus rhizosphere microbial communities from Tennessee, USA - Rhizosphere MetaG P. deltoides SRZDD1 (version 2) (version 2) | ecosystem: Host-associated > Plants > Roots > Rhizosphere >...
CCACTCGCGAGATGTTCCGCAAGGAGGTGCAGATCTGGGTCGACCTCGGCGTCCATCCTCACCTGGTTCGCGCCCACTGGGTCGACGAGATCCACGGCCGCCTGTGGCTCGCGATGGAGTACGTCAAGCCGGACCCGATGTCGCGCCTCAACAGTCTGGACGGCTACCTCGCGAAGCGGCCGCCGTCACTGTGGCAGGCGCTGACGTGGGCGATCCAGTTCTGCCACGGCATGGAATACGCGCGCTCCCGGGGCGTGCGTTGCCACCGCGACATCAAGCCCGCCAACATCCTGATCGGCGCCGACCGCAGCATCCGCATCTCGGACTTCGGGATCGCTGGGGTGACGACGGCCATGCCCGCGGCGGCCGCCGCCGGATCGGTCCCCGGGCAGACTGTCGCCGGTGCCGTCTTCGGCACGCCGACGCACATGGCGCCCGAGCAGTTCGTGAGCGCGGCCTCCTGCGACGAGCGCAGCGACGTGTACAGCTTCGGGGTGGTGCTGTTCCAGATGGCGGCGTCGGGCCGGCTCCCGTTCCCGTCGCATTCGTTCGAGGCTCTCCGGGACAGCCATCAGCGGCAGGCGCCGCCCGCGCTCGACTCGCCGCTGCAGCCGACCGCCTTGCGCTGCCTGCAGAAAGACCCGTCGCGCCGGTACCCGACCTTCGCCGAGCTTCGCGCGGACCTCGAGGCCCTCCTCGCTCGAGAGGACGGAGGGCGGCGCGTGGCCGCGCCCGAGGTCAAGTCGGCCGACGCCTCGGAGCTGGCCAACCGCGCCGGCAGTCTCGGTGCGCTGGGGCGCGACGAGGAAGCGCTCGGCTTGTACGACCAGGCGCTGGCCCTCGATGCGACAGTCCCGAACATCCACAACAACCGCGGAAACGCCTTGCGGCGCCTCGGCCGCATCGAGGAGGCGCTGGCGAGCTTCGACCGCGCGCTGGCTCTCGACGCGCGATTCGCCCACGCGCATTTCAACAAGGGGCTGATCTTCGCCGAGCAGCAGCGCGACGAGGTGGCGCTCGCCGCGCTCGACCGGGCGCTGGCCTGCGATCCGCGGATGGCGGGCGCGTGGACGAGCAAGGGCGTCGTGCTGGGACGTCTCGGCCGCCCCCAAGAAGAGCTCGGCTGCCTCGAGCGCGCCCTCGAGATCGATCCGCGTGAGGAGCTGGCGTGGCTGAACAAGGGGACCGTGCTCTCCGGCCTCGGACGCCGCGAAGACGCCCTCGCCGCCTACGAGCGATGCCTGCAGGTGAATCCTCGCAACACGAGCGCCTGGATGGGGCGGGGCGTCGAGCTCTCGGAAGGCGGGCGCGCGGCGGAGGCGATCGCGTGCTTCGACGAAGGCCTGCGCGTGGACGCCGCCGTGCCGCAGCTCTGGTACAACAAGGGCAACGCGCTCACGCAGCTCGGCAAGATGTCGGACGCGCAGGCCTGCTTCGCGGAGACGACGAGGCTGGCGCCGCAGTTCCCGACGGGCTGGTACAACCGGGGCCTCGCCGAATACCAGCTCGAACGGCCGGCGGAGGCGGCGGTGTCGTTCGGCGAGTATCTGCGCCGTGCGCGCCCCGAGGATCCTCTGCGGGGTGACGCGGAGAAGCTGCTGGGATGGATTCGCGCGGGCGACGCGCGCGAGGTCCGAACCCACATGGGTGACCGCGTCGACGCCGAAGGCCGCCGCCGGTCGGTGCCGGCGCCGACTGCGCCCGCCGCCGCGCCGGCCCCGAAGGATCCCGCTCCCGAAGCGCCCGTCCAACAGATCGTCATGAATGCCGGCGACACCTCCCGGAATCTCCAGATCATGGCCGGCGCGCTCCTGCAATCCGGTCAACACGACCAGGCGCTGCACATGCTCCAGATGTGGATGCGCTCGGAGCCCAAGTCGCCGGGCCCGCCCACCGCCGTCGGCGAGCTGCTCGTGCAGATGGGCCGTTTCGCGGAGGCGCTGGCGATGTTCGACGCCGCGGCCGCTCTCGCTCCGCAGGATGCGGCACACGCATGCAACCGGGGCCACGCGCTCGAGCAGCTGGGACGGCGTGACGAGGCGCTGGCCGCGTTCGACGCCGCCCTGGCCCTCGACGGCGGGCTCGCGCAGGCGTGGGTCAACCGCGGGAACACCCTGAACGGCCTGAAGCGCTTCGAGGAGGCGATCGTCTCCACCGACAAGGCGATCGCCCTCGGCGTGGACGTGGCGGGCGCCCACTACAACAAAGGCCTGAGCCTGCGCGGCCTCGAGCGCTGGGGCGACGCCATCGCCGCCTTCGATGCCGCGACGGCGCGCGACGCCAACCTGGCCGGCGCCTGGTACTACAAGGGCGAGGCCCTGCAGCGCATCTCGCGTTGGAAACAGTCGGCGGCGGCCTTCGACAAGGTCATCGGCCTGGAGCCATCCGACAGCCGCGCGCGGGCCATGGCTCTCTTCCGTCGCGGCGAATGCCAGCGTGAGCTGCAGAGGAACCGCGAGGCGGCGGAATCGTTCCGCGCTGCGCTCGAGATCGACGCGCGCTACGAGGACGCCCTGCGCGCGCTGGCCGCGCTTCCCGCCGCGCCGGCGTTGCCGAGCCAGCCCTTGAGTGATGCCGAACGGTGGAACGGGGCCGCGAAACGCCTGGCCTCGAACGGCCGCTTCGCGGAGGCGGTCCTGTGTTGCGACCATGCGCTGGCCGTCGATCCGCGCAACGTCACCGCCCTCGATAGCCGCGCGGTGTGCCTCTTCAAGCTGGGCCGGCACGAGGCGGCTGTGGCCGCCCACCCGATCGCCTTCGAGGTGGAGCCGACCTACGGCAACGGCTGGTTCAACCACGGCGTGATCCTGAGCGAGCTCGGCAAGAAGGGCGAGGCCCTGCGGGTCATGGAAGACCTGCTCGGCGTGATCTCGCCGGAGCATACGGTCTACCGCCCGGCCACCGGCGCGCGCGACGACCTCGTGGCCAACGGTGTCGTGGCCGCTCCGCGCGGGGCGCTGGGCTGGCTCATGCTCGCGGTGGCGGCCGGTCAAGGCGGCGACTGGCCGAAGGCGCACGCGTGCCTCGACGACGGCCTGCGGCTCGAGCCGCGGCGGGCCGCGCTGTGGCGATGGAAAGGCGAGGCGCACCGCGACGCGCAGCAGTTCGAGGACGCGCTCCAGTGTTTCGCCCAGGCGCTGCAGCTCGACCCGCGCGACGCAGAGTCGCAGCATTCGGTCGGGCAGATCCTGGCGAGGATCGAGCGCTTCCCTGAGGCCGTGGCCGCCTACGATCGGGCGCTCGCCGTCGACCCGCGCCAGGCCGCGTCCTGGAGCGATCGCGGCAAGGTCCTGGGCATCTTGAAGCGCCACGAGGAGGCGATCGCGTCCCTCGAGAAAGCGGCGCAGCTCGCGCCGGAATCGCCCGCGCCGTGGCAGAACAAGGCGCTCACCGAGGAGATCGTCGGTCGCGACCTGGATGCGCTCGCCAGTTATCGGCGGTTCCTCGAGCGGGCGGCCCCCGAGCAGCGGTTGCAGATCGAGCACGCGAAGGCGCGGGTCGCGGTGCTCGAGGCGCGCCTGGGCGGCGCCGCCCCGGCCGTTCCCGTCGTTCCCCTGCCGCCCCGGCAAGAGACACCCGTCGTGCAGACGGCGCCCGAGACCGCCGCCCAGGCCGAGCAGATCCTCGCCGCCCTCGGCCTGGAGTCCCCGGAGGAGGTGGCTCTCCCTGCGGTGCGGGCGCTCATCGAGTCGCGCCGCTTTGCCGAGGCGCTGACCGGCCTCGAGCTGGCGGAGATGCTCATGCCGCCGCAAGTCGAGCTGCCGTACCTGCGCGCCCTCGCCCTGGACGGGCTCGGCCGCAAGGCGGAAGCGGCTGCGGCCTGCGACGAAGCGCTCGGGATGGACCCACGCCATGTCGGCGCCCTCAAGCGGAAGGGCTCGGTGAGCCTCGAGCTCGATCGTTTCGCCCAGGCGCTGGAGGCGTTCGATCGCGCCCTCGCAGTAGAGCCCCGCTCGGCGTACGTCGTGTTCCATCGCGCGGTGGCCCTCGACAAGCTGGGCCGCGCGGACGACGCACGGCGAGGCTTCCACGAGTTCCTGAGGATCGCCGGTGAGGGCGAGCCCGCCTCCCGCGTGCAACATGCCCGTAGCCGCGTCGCGAGCGTGGAGGGTGCCCCGGCGCAGCGTGTGGCGGGCGCCGTCGCCGGCCGTCCCGCCGTCGCCGCGGCTCAGGACGTGCCGCTGCCCGAAGCCGCGGTGCCCAACGTGAAGCCGACGGTGAGCGCCGCCGATTGCTTGAAGCGAGGCGAGATCAATCTCAACCAGGGCCAGTGCGACAAGGCCCTGTCGTGGCTCGATCAGGCCATCGCCGGTGAGCCCGGCAACGCCCGCGGCTGGGAGTTGAAGGGAGACGCGCTCTATCGGCTCACGCGTCACGCGGAGGCCGCCGCCCAGTACCGCAAGGCGCTCGCGCTGCTGCCCCGTGCCGCCGGCCTCTGGGCCAAGCTGGGAGCGGCCTTCGAAGCGATGGGGCGATACATCGACGCGCTCGCCGCCTGGGACAGTGGCGTGGAAGCGGCGCCCGACAACCCGATGCTCTGGAACGGACGCGGACTCGCGCTCTTCTATCTCGAGCGGTACGACGACGCCATGAAGTCGTACGAGAAGGCGCTGGCGCTCGACGCGCGCTTCGCCTTTGCCCGCTTCAACAAGGCCCACCTGGAGGAGAAGCTCGGACGAAAGGACGATGCCTTGCGGTCGTTCCAGCAGTTCCTGTCCCTGGCGCCGCCACAGCTCGGGCCGCAGATCCAGGAGGCGCGCCGGCGGCTGTCGGAGCTGAGGGCGCCGTGAGCGGGCTGACCCCGGGAGCCGCTCTCGCCTGGCAGATCGCGGCCCTCGAAGCCGACGGCGCCGGCCACGAGCGCATCGAGCGCGCCCACCTGCTGATCGGGATCTTGAGCCTGGAGAAGTTTCGCGAGAAGGCCGCGCACGAGCTAAGCCTGCCGCCGGACCTGCTCGCGGCGATTCGTCAGGAGATCGACAGCCTCGGCGACGTTCTGCGGCGGGCGAGCGTGAACGGCGCGGACCTGCGACGGCAGACACGGGTCGCGGTGGGGACTGGCGATGCGCCCCGCGGCCGCGGGTCGGTCAGCCGCAGCGACGCGTGCCGGCGCGTGTTCGCCACGGCCGGGGCGATGGCGAACGGGCGTGCTGCGTCCGCTCTCGATCTGCTGGCCGCGGTTGCCATGGATCCCGATGCCGCGATGAATGCCGCCCTGGCGCGTTGCGGCGCCTCCGCAGCGTCACTCGCCGCGGCCGTGGCCGCGCCGGCCCCTGTGTCGCCGCTGCTGCCGCGCCCACCGGAGCGCGCGGCGGCCGCACCGTCGCTGCCCAAGGGCTCGGAGACGCCGGAGCTCGATCGCGTCAGCCGCGATCTCACCGCCCTCGCCGCCGACGGCGCGCTGGGGCCGATCATCGGCCGGCGTGACGTCCTGCTGGAGCTCGTGCGTACCCTGGCCCGCAGCAGCAAGAACAACCCGCTGCTCGTGGGCGACGCCGGTGTCGGCAAGACGGCTATCGTCGAGGGCCTGGCCATCCGCGCCGCCGCCGGCAAGGACGCCGCGGTCCTCGGCGGCAAGCGGATCGTCGAGCTGAACGTGGGCGCGCTGCTGGCGGGCACGGAGTATCGCGGCCAGTTCGAGGAGCGCGTCACGGCGATCCTCGCGGAGGTTGCGGCGCATCCGGAAATCATCGTCTTCATCGACGAGCTGCACGCGATCGTCGGCGCGGGCCGGATCGGCAAAGGCGGGCTCGATGCCGCGAACCTCCTAAAGCCGGCGCTCGCCCGCGGCGACTTCCGGTGCATCGGGGCGACGACACTCGACGAGTGCAGGCAGTACATCGAGACCGACAGCGCCCTCGAGCGCCGGTTCGCCCGCATCGACGTCGCCGAGCCCTCCCGCGACGAGACCGTCGAGATCCTGAGCGGCCTGCGGCCCAAGTGGGAACACCATCACGGCGTGTCGATCGAGCCGGCCGCCCTCGAGGCCGCCGTCGACCTGTCGATCCGATTCGACGTCGACCACCGCCTTCCCGACAAGGCCGCCGACCTCGTCGACAAGGCGTCGGCGCGGGCGCGGGTGCCGATGCTGAGCGTGCAGTGGCCGCCGCCGCCGGACGCCACACCGGGCAGCGCGGGCGGCACTGTGCCCGTCGACGCTCGTCTCATCGCCGAGGTCCTCGCGGAGAAATGCGGCCTGCCACTGGAGCTCGTCCTCTCGGGCGACGACGCGGGCAAGCGCCTGCTCGAGCTGGAAGGGTTTCTGCGCGAGCGTCTCATCGGGCAGGAGGAGGCGATCGCCCGCGTGTCCCGGCGCCTGCGCCTGGCTCACGCCGGGCTCGCGGAGCGGCGCGGACCCCTGGGTGTGTTCCTTTTCCTGGGGCCGACGGGGGTGGGGAAGACGGAGCTCGCGCGGCTGCTGGCCGAGTTCTTGTTCGGCCGCCGGTCGGACGTGACTCGCCTCGACATGTCGGAGCTCATGGAGGAGCACAGCGTCGCGAAGCTGATCGGCGCGCCTCCGGGGTATGTCGGCCACGACGAGGAGGGCCAATTGACGGGGGCGCTCCGCGCGAGGCCGTACTCGGTGGTTCTGTTCGACGAGGCGGAGAAGGCGCATCCCCGCGTGTTCGACCTGTTCCTCCAGCTCTTCGACGAAGGGCGGCTGACCGATTCCAAGGGGCGCAGCGCCGACGGCCGACACGCCATCTTCATCATGACGTCCAATCTCGGCACCGGCCTCGCGCCGGAAGCCGTCGTCGGCTTCGCTCCGGGGGGCGGTGTCGCATCCGCGGAGGAGGCCATCGCTCTCGATGCCGCACGGCGCTTCTTCCGCCCGGAGCTGCTCAATCGTGTCGACGAGGTCGTCGTCTTCCGGCCTCTCGACAAGGAGGCCGTGCTGCGGATCGTGCGTCCGCTCCTCGCGGGCCTGGCCGACAGTGTGCGCCGCCAGCACGGCGCCACCCTCGAGATCTCCCCGGAGGCGGTGGCGTTCCTCGCGGAGGCCGGTTACAGCGCGGCCCACGGCGCGCGCGAGCTCTCGCGGACGGTGGAGCGGCTGGTCCAGGCGCCGCTCAGCGGCCTCGTGCTCTCCGGCAAGCTGTCGCGCCATCCCGTCTGGCGCGTCGTCTACGACGAAGGCGGCGTCTACCTGCTGCCGGCGGAGCCGGCGGGAACGCGCTAGAATGAGACGTTGATTTCGGGGGCGTCACGGTTTCGACGGGAATGCAGACCCCGAGAGATGCAGGTCGAGCGTGCTACCGGCTCGTAAATCCGGTGGAAAGTCACAACTGCCAACGATAACTTGGCATTGGCTGCCTAACTAACCTTAGGCGACCCGCTCTCCCGGTTGCCCGCCCATGGCGGCCGGAGCGAGCGTCACTAATATGGGCTGGCCATAAGCCCACGGTCCGAGGGTGAAGGCGAGATCAATCGGACTAGTGCTCCCGGGTTCGGTTCGGCCTTCACCGGGGGCGCGAAACTCCAGGCTGGACTAAACCTGTAGAGTCTCTCGCCGGCTCGTTTCCGGACGCGGGTTCGACTCCCGCCGCCTCCACCATATAAGTCTATTGGAATCAGTAATTTAGGTATAGTATAGTTTCATATATTGTTGCTGGCCTCATCGCTCCGAGTGTGTCTCCCGTTGGATGAAGCTCGGCTACTCGAGTTCGCCCTCAAGCGCGTCGTCTTATCGGCAACCTGAACGTCGCAGCGATCTCGTCCAGATTCCGCATGCTGAGATGGAAGAGGGCATCGGGTCGCGTCGCCGATGTGTTCGGATAGAAAAAGCCTCACCTTCCCGCGCGCGATCGTTGCTAACCCCGGCTCGAAGCGGTGCTCAGCCTGCTTGGCGAAGCCGGGCGCTCATACCATGCAACGGCACGAGCCCTCGGAACCACACTTCGCACAGAACAGGCCTGCGGCCCGCACAGCGGTCGGCGCTCGCCTGCTGCAGCGTCTCTCGGGCGCATCCCTCGTCTGCGTGAGTTCATGAGCGGAGGCCATGCCCGCGCAGGAACTGATTCTCATCGTCGTCGATGACGGACCCGCCACGGCAAACACGCACGCGCAGCGTTGATCAGTATTGACCAGACTCGGCGACGCGGGCGCACCTATCCTCGCCAGGTTGTTGGGGCCACCGGAGTGCAGGAGATGTCACGGTGCCAAACAGCCGAGAACGAAACAACGAGACCGCCTCCAACCCATCCGCGCGAGGACAGTCCCCTTCGGAACGAGGCCGCGTTTCCGTACCCACCGTGTCCCTCCCCAAAGGGGGCGGGGCGATCCGCGGAATTGGCGAAAAGTTCGCTGCGAATCCGGTCACGGGCACGGGCTCGATGTCCGTACCCGTGCCGACAAGCCCGAGCCGTTCCGGGTTTGGGCCGCAGCTGTCGCTCTCTTACGACTCGGGCGCGGGCAACGGGCCCTTCGGTCTCGGCTGGACACTTTCTACTCCCGCCATCGTTCGCAAGACCGACCGAGGCCTGCCGCTGTATCACGATGCCGATGCCGTCGAATCGGATGTCTTTGTCCTCTCAGGCGCGGAAGATCTGGTGCCGGTTCGGCAGCCGGATGGCAGCCTGTTCGAAGACACGACGAGTGCGCCCGGATTCGCGATCCGCCGCTATCGCCCGCGCATCGAAGCGCTATTTGCGCGGATCGAGCGCTGGACCAACCTCGCGACGGGGGAGACGCATTGGCGCTCGATCACTCGCGACAACGTCACGACGTTGTACGGCAAGACGAATGAGTCCAGGATCTTCGATCCGGCGGACCCGGATCCCGCACACCCGTCCCGCGTCTTCAGTTGGCTGATCTGCGAAAGCTTCGACGACAAGGGGAACGTCGTCGAGTACGGCTACAAGCAGGAGGATGCCACTGGCGTCCCGAACGGGCAGACCCACGAGGCGAATCGCACACCGGCGCAGCGGAGCACGCAGCGCTACCTCAAGCGCATTCGTTACGGGAACACCGTCTCCCGTCTCGATAGCGCCCCGTTTCCATCGACGGAATGGCTGTTCGAGCTCGTCCTCGACTACGGCGAGCATGGCGCGCTGGCGCCGACGCCCGCTGACAACGGCAACTGGTTGTGCCGCAACGATCCGTTCTCGTCGTATCGCGCCGGCTTCGAGATCCGCACGTATCGCCTCTGCCAGCGATTCTTGATGTTCCACCACTTCAAGAACGAAGCCGGGGTGGGCAAGGACTGCCTGGTCCGCTCGCTGGACCTTCGGTATCGCAGCACGCGCGGAATCGCATCGGACGCCCAACTCGGCCACCCCGTCGCCTCCTTCATAGAGTCCGCCACGTCGGCGGGATATCGCCGCGACGGCGGGGGCTATGTGCGGCGCGCCCTCCCTCCCCTCGAGTTCACTTATTCCGAACCCGTGGTCAACGGCACCGTTCAGACCATCGACCCGGCCAGTCTCGAGAACCTGCCGGTCGGTCTCGACTCGACGAACTACCAATGGCTGGATCTGTTCGGCGAAGGCGTGTCCGGCATCTTCACTCAGCAAGCGAACGCCTGGTTCTACAAGCGGAATCTCAGTCCCGCGGAGCTTCCGCAGGGAAGCCCGCAGCCATCGGTTCGGTTCGCACCGGTGGAGCAGGTCGGCGTCCGTCCGAACGTGTCGATGGGCGCGGGCGGTGCGCAATTGATGGACCTCGCGGGCGACGGGCAGCCGGACGTTGTCGTGCTCGACGGTCCGATGGCGGGTTTCTTCGAGGTCGATGAAGGCGAGGAGTGGACACCCTTTCGGCCCTTCGCCTCGCGACCGACAGTCTCACTCGCGGATCCCGACATCCGGTTCATCGACCTCGACGGTGACGGCCACGCCGACGTGATGGTCAGCGAAGACCAGGTGTTCACCTGGTACCGCTCGTTGGGGGAGGATGGCTTTGGAGCGTCAGTCCGGGTTCCGAAGGCACTGGACGAAGACGCCGGCCCCGCGATCGTGTTCTCCGACGGCACGCAGTCCATCTATCTCGCCGACATGTCCGGGGACGGGCTCACGGACATCGTCCGCATCCGCAACGGCGAGGTGTGCTACTGGCCCAACGTGGGCTACGGCCGCTTTGGCGCCAAGGTCACGATGGACAACGGCCCGTGGTTCGAGGAGCCGGGCCTCTTCGACCAGCGTCGCGTTCGCATCGCGGATATCGACGGCTCCGGCACCGTCGACATTCTCTATCTCGACGCGGACGGGGTGCGCCTCTACTTCAATCACTCGGGAAACGGCTGGAGCACTGCGCACCGCGTGAGCGGATTCCCTCGGATCGACAATGTCGCGTCGGTCTCCACGGTCGATCTGCTCGGCAACGGTACGGCCTGCCTGGTCTGGTCGAGTGCCTTGCCCGGCGAGTCGGGCCAGCAGATGCGCTATGTCGACCTGATGGGTGGGCAGAAGCCGCATCTCCTGCTCAAGACCGTCAACAACCTCGGCGCCGAGACCCGCGTCCAATACGCTTCGTCCGCCAAGTTCTATCTGCGAGACAAGCTCGCCGGAAAACCCTGGATCACGAAGCTCCCGTTTCCGGTCCATGTCGTCGAGCGCGTCGATACGGTCGATTGCGTCTCGGGCGATGTCTTTGTCACGCGCTACGCCTACCACCACGGATACTTCGATGGTGACGAGCGCGAGTTCCGCGGCTTCGGGATGGTGGAGCAGTGGGATACGGAGGAGTTCGCGGCGCTCACCGATGCGACGAAGCCAAGGCCCACCAACATCGACCAGGCGTCTCATGTTCCGCCGGTGCATACCAAGACCTGGTTTCATACCGGCGTGTTTCTCGATCGCGACCGGATTTCTAACTTTTTCGCGGGCCTGCTGGACGAGCAAGACAAGGGCGAGTACTACCGCGAGCCCGCCTGGCGCACGAACGACCTCGAGGCCGGAAGGCGGCTGCTGGATGACACGCTTCTTCCCGACACCGTGCTGCTGCCCAACGGCACCCGGACCTCCCACACCCTCACGTCCGACGAAGAGCGCGAGGCGTGTCGCGCCCTCCGCGGGTCGATGCTGCGGCAGGAGATCTATGCCCTCGATGGCTCGGCGAAGGCCGAGCACCCGTACACCGTGCAGGAGCAGAACTTCACGATCGAGCTCCTGCAGGCCCGAGGTCTCAACCACCACGCCGTGTTCGTCGCTCATCCGCGGGAAGCGCTCACGCATCAATACGAGCGGAATCACGAAGACTCGCGCGTCGCGCACAGCCTGACGCTCGACGTCGACCCCTACGGCAACGTGCTGCGCGCAGCGTCGGTGGTGTACGGTCGCCGTCAGCCCGACGTGAACATCAAGAACGCCGGTGACCGCGCGGAGCAGACCGGCCTTCATATCACCTGTGCGGAGAGTCGCTTCACAAATCTGGTGACCGGCGCCGCGGTGTGGCGCACGCCGATACCGAGCGAATCACGTACGTATGAGTTGACCGGTCTCAATCTCGCCGCGGCCGAGCTTCGATTCAGTTTCGCAGCGGTCAGGAACGCGGTCGGCAGCGCCATCGAGATCAGTTATGAAGCTGTCCCCGCTGCCGGCGCACTGCAGAAACGCCTGATCGAGCACGCTCGCACGCGCTACCGCCCCGACGATCTCGGCGTGGCGAAGGGCAACCCTTTGGCCTTGCTGCCGCTGGGCAGCCTCGAGTCGCTTGCCATTCCGGGCGAGACCTACACGATGGCGTTCACACCCGGGCTGGTCGCGGACATCTATGGCGCGCGGGTGACGAATGCCATGCTGGAGGCGGAGTGCCGGTACGTCCACAGCGAGGGCGACGCCAACTGGTGGACTCCGTCCGGACGGATCTTCTTTTCTCCAGGCTCGACGGACACCGCCGTGCAAGAGCTCGCGCTCGCTCGCCAGCACTTCTTCGGGCCGCGCCGTTACCGCGATCCGTTCCACACCATCGCCGTGCCGACGGAGGCATTCGTCGACTACGACGATTACGACCTGCTCGTCCAGGAGACTCGTGATGCCCTTGGCAACCGCGTCACCGCGGGAGAGCGCGATGCAGTCGGCACCCTGACCGCCAAAGGCAACGACTACCGCGTTCTGCAGCCCCGGCTGATGATGGACCCGAACCGCAATCGCGCCGCCGTCGCATTCGACGCGCTCGGCATGGTGGTGGGTACGGCCGTCATGGGGAAACCCGCTCCGTCGCCGAACGAAGGCGATTCGCTGAGCGGCTTCGAGGCCGATCTCACGGACGCCGTCGCTCTCGCTCATCTGGCGAAACCACTGCTCGACGCCGATCTGGTCCTGAAACGCGCCAGCACGCGGCTGATCTACGACCTGTTCGCCTATCAGCACACGAAAACCATGCCCGAGCCGCAGCCTGCCATCGTCTACACGCTGGCCCGCGAGACGCACGACAGCGAGCCCGTGCCCCTGGGTGGATTGAAGATCCAGCACACCTTCTCCTACTCCGACGGCTTCGGCCGCGAGATCCAGAAGAAGATCCAGGCGGAGCCGGGGCCTGTACCGAGGCGTGACGGAGCCGGCAAGATTGTCGTGGGCGCGGACAGACAACCCTTGATGACGGCGACCGCGGTCAGCCCGCGCTGGGTGGGGACCGGCTGGACGGTGTTCAACAACAAGGGCAAACCAGTCCGGCGGTTCGAGCCGTTCTTCACCGACACGCACCGCTTCGAGCGCGACGTCCGGGTCGGGGTGAGCCCGGTGATCTTCTACGATCCCGTCGGCCGCGCGGTCGCCACGCTCCAGCCGAACCACACCTGGGGCAAGGTTGTCGTCGACCCGTGGCGGCAGGACACGTGGGATGCGAGCGATACGCTGCTCATCCCCGACCCGAAGAACGATTCCGATGTCGGCGATTTCTTTGCGCGCTTGCCGAGTGCCGACTACCTCCCGACGTGGCACGCGCAGAGAGCGGGCGGCGCCCTCGGCACCGAAGAGCAAGACGCCGCGCGCAAGTCGGCGGTCCACGCCGCGACGCCGTCCCTCGTCCACGCGGACTCATTCGGCCGAGCCTTTCTCACCATCGCGCACAACAAGTTCAAGTACAGCGACGCTCCTCTGGCCGCTCCGCCTGGCGAGGAGTTCCACCGCACGCGAGTGGTCTTCGACACCGAAGGTAACGAGCGCTCGGTCATTGACGCGAACGATCGCGTCGTCATGCGTTACGACTACGACATGCTGGGCACCCGCATCCATCAGCTCAGCATGGAGGCGGGCGCGCGCTGGATGCTGAACGATGTCGCGGGCAAGCCGCTCTACGCCTGGGACAGCCGCGATCACCGCTTCCGCTCAGAGTACGACGCACTTCGTCGGCCGACGGATGCTCTTCTGCGAGAGGGCGCTGCCGTGGTGGAGCTGGTGGTGGGGCGCACCGTCTATGGCGACAGCCCGCCCACCGCCGAGGTCAACAACCTGCGCGGAAGGCCGGTTCAACTCTTCGACCAGGCCGGCGTCGTCACGAGTCGTGCCTACGACTTCAAGGGCAACCTCCTGCGCGGCGAACGCCAACTCGCCAACGCGTACAGCACGACCTTGAACTGGTCCGCTGTCGTGCCGCTCGACGCGCCGATCTACACCAGCCGCACGCGCTACAACGCGCTCAATCGCCCGATCCAGCTCTTGGCGCCGCACAGCAATCAGCCGGGCGCGACTGTGAACGTCATTCAGCCCATCTACAACGAGGCGAACCTGCTCGAGCAGGTTCACGCGTGGCTCACTCAGGGCGCCGAGCCCGTGGGGATGCTTGCGGCGGGCACGGCCGATCTGCACGCGGTCACGGACATCGACTACGACGCCAAAGGCCAGCGCACGCGGATCGACTACGGCAACGGTGTGAGGACCACGTACGCCCACGACCCGCTCACTCTTCGCCTGGTGAATCTGCTGACGCGGCGTGCCGCCGACGTCCTTCAGGACCTGCACTACACGTACGATCCTGTGGGCGACATCACCCACATTCGCGACGACGCGCAGCCGACCATCTTCTTCAATAACGCGCGCGTCAAGCCGACCGCGGACTACACCTATGACGCGCTGTACCGGCTGATCGAAGGTACGGGCCGGGAGCACCTGGGGCAGGTCGGCGCTGCGCCGTCGCCTTCCTTATACAACGACACGCCGCGGGTGGGCATCTCGTTCGCCCGCAGTGACGGCACTGCGATGGCGCGCTACCTCGAGCGCTACGTCTACGACCCCGTGGGCAACTTCAAGACGATGCAGCATGTCGGCACCGATCCGGCGAGCCCCGGCTGGACGCGCGAGTACAGGTATGCCGAACCGAGCCTCATCGAAGCCACCAAGAGCAACCGCCTGACGAGCACCTTCACCGACCCGACCAAGCCCGAGACATACAGCACCGGCGGCGACGGCTACGACGCACACGGCAACATGCTGCGCATGCCGCAGCTGCAAGAGATGCGCTGGGACTTCAAGGACGAGCTGCGCATGACTCAGCGCCAGAAGGTGAATGACGCGGACGTCGACGGCCCGGGGCACCAGGGCGAGCGCACCTGGTACGTCTACGACGCCGCCGGGCAGCGCGTGCGCAAGGTAACGGAGCTCGCCGCAGGCGTGGTCAAAGAGGAGCGCATCTACCTCGGAGGCTTCGAGGTCTTTCGCAGAGCTGGTGTCAATGCCGTCGTGCGCGAAACGCTGCACATCATGGACGACAAGCAGCGGATCGCGCTCGTGGAAACGCGCACCGCCGGGAACGAGGTGGGAGTCCCGCACGAGCTCATTCGCTTCCAGTTCAGCAATCATCTCGGCTCGGCCAGCCTGGAGCTCGACGACCAGGCGGGAATCATCTCGTACGAGGAGTACACACCGTACGGAAGCACGTCGTATCAGGCCGTGCGCAGCGAGACGGAGACGCCGAAGCGATATCGGTACACGAGCAAAGAGCGAGACGAGGAGACCGGCTTCACCTATCACGGGGCCCGGTACTACGCGCCGTGGTTGGGGAAGTGGACAAGTTGTGATCCGGCAGGGCTCGTTGACGGTCCAAACGTCTACCAATACGTGAGTGGCAGG
>Ga0114129_10008068_pt1 | contig 15001 bp, 15 predicted proteins | sample RhiMetdeltSRZDD1_FD_80071 | JGI IMG/M metagenome (GOLD analysis project Ga0114129, IMG submission 80071) | Populus rhizosphere microbial communities from Tennessee, USA - Rhizosphere MetaG P. deltoides SRZDD1 (version 2) (version 2) | ecosystem: Host-associated > Plants > Roots > Rhizosphere >...
GATACCGGAAGCATGCAACTGGGCTCGGCTTTTCCGTTCAGCAACACCATACAGGCTCCGCATTGCTGCAAACCGCACCCGTATTTGGGGCCATTCAACTGAAGCTGATTTCTTAATACATATAACAACGGCGTTTCAGGGTCAACCTGAATGGAATGCGTTTTTCCATTGACCTGTAATTGAATGGTAGCTGGCATAAAAGTGTTTGTCGTAAAATAAACACGAATGTTACATGATACCAGGAAGCAAATTACATACCCCGGAAGGCTGAACCTGCTTATTTTATCTCCATGGTTTGTACCAGCCCATTTACAATTGTATAAATATGTTGAACCATACCGTCGACTAAAACATTATCGTCGAGGTCTTTTACAACCTGGTGTACGTTTACGCAAATACGGCCGTCGCCTGTTTCATCGAACGAAACCGGTTCAACAGTTGGATTAATAGCAGCCCACTGGCGTTGCCAGTAATCGCGTACACCATCGTGGCCATGCACATACCCGCCTTCCCATCCGTTGGGCCAGCTTACATTGGCATGCATAAGGTTTAAAACAGCATCTATATCGCGGGCATTAAAAGCTGTATAAGCCTTTTGCAGCAGCTGCACAGCTGCTTCGTAGGTGATCCCTCTTGCCGGTTGTTTCATATACTTTCACCCTTCCATTTTACAAGGGCTGTATAAATTTACCAAATAAATGGCATCCGGCATCATGACCGCCTGCCGGCTTCAGGTACGGTTGGGTATAATCCGCACCTAAAGCCGGAACTGCATATATGATTAAATGGTAAAGGTTTGAACAGATACGCTTACTGTGCCTTCTGTACGTTGGTATTATCTACCTTTTTATCTTCCAGAAAGCCATTCGATTTAACCCACAGCGAAAGAGATATAAGAGAAGTGAGTATAAGCAGGCTCGACGTATTGTATTCGCCTTTCAGATACAGTGAAGCGCTAACAACGCAGGTTACTACAATGCAGGCCAGTTCTAAAAGCAGGAATAAAGTTTTCATTTTGGTACGTTTAGGTTTATATGAATGAATGAAGGTTTCGGATCAGTACACGGGCTGATCACAGGCGATTGAATGCCGGTAATTCGGGAAAATTGGAAATGATTAAATGTGCGTAAGGAAATTGGAATTGAAACGGGTGGTTAAATGTGCGGGAGCAGATGCGTTGTTACGACTGTAAATTTGGTAAGCAAATTTTAATGATGCAAGCTTTTACAATGGGTTTTTGATATATTTTTTTTCTTAATAGAACACCTGCATGATTAACCGATAGTATCGTGTTAGAAATCAATGCAAAGCCTGCCAATTGAAGTATTCGGCCCATTGTAAACCTTCGGGCAATAGCCGGTTGCTGAACTCAAGATGAATAACCCTTCGTTTGTTGTTGTTGGTACTGCGGTTCGAAGCATGAAGCAGTAAAGGCTGCATGATCATAATACCTCCGCTGTTTACGTTACAAACCACTTCCTGTTCCTGCGCCCAATCAATAGTTTCGGGCCGGTAAATACCTTTGCGATGCGACTGTGGAATTATTTTTAAAGCGCCGTTGTTTTCATCAGTATCGTCGAGGTGTATGCGTATAGTGAAAATATTTTCAAGCAAAGTAACGGGCGGTTGAACCGCATACTGGTTGTTTTTAATTGTCCATTGGGTGAACCCATCCGCTTCTGTTTTTTCAGCAACCGAAATAGTTAAATCCTGGTGCCAGGCCACAAACCAGTTCGACTGTTCGGGCTTGTCGAAATAAATGGCCTTTACCAGAAAATAACCGTCGCCAAAGAGTTGATCAATAATAGTGCGTAGCGAGCTGTTAAACAACAGCCGGCTAATTGATGGAACTTCTTTTACAAAACGTCTGATAGCAAACAGATCGGCTGTTTTACGAAAAGCGGGATTACCTGAAGCATCAACATTGTTAATGACTTTAACTATTTCCGTTACTTCATCTGCCGTGAAAATATCGTTAATAATCACATAGCCTTCTTCGGTGAGCTGGTGCTTATAAACAGATGCAATTTTCATTTGGAATAAGTCTGAGTTTTATATTCTGATAACAATCGCGGACCATTTGCCGTTTCACGTTTCACGTCTACCGCCTACAGCTCAACAACATTATAAATAGGTACAGGGGGATCGAATGATTGTTCATCTTCGGAATGGTTGTAAATTTTCTGAACCACATTCATGCCCTTTATCACTTTTCCGAAGGCGGCATAGCCTTGTTTATCGGGATTGTTTTCGCCACCGTAATCGAATCCCGGCTGATCGCCCAAACAAATAAAAAACTCACTGGTGGCGGTGCCGGGCGCCAGGCGGGCCAGCGATATCACGCCGTTCTTATGTAAAATATGGGTTTGCTGTGTGGTTTCGTGCGGTATGCCGGCAAGCGTATCGTGCACGCGCGGATTTGATTTATACAAGCCTCCCTGTATCAGTTCAGCTTTCGGTGCATTCGATGGCTGATTGTCGTTATTCAGCACGCGGTAAAACGAGCTGTTCTTATAATAACCGGCTTTCACATAGGAAAGAAACGCTTTTACCGTTTTTGGCGCCTGACCGGGGTATAATTCTACCTCTATATCGCCCAAACTGGTTTGTATTTCAATATGAGGATTTTTATACTTCGTTGAACAGGCCATCAGCAGGCTTAGGGTAACGATAAAAAAGTATTGGTTGCGCATAGGTTCCTTTAAAACGCAAATTAAATGGTTTTGTTAAAGAAATAAAAATACGCTGTTAACGTACTCACAAATGACCCCTTTATGGTGAACCATGAATAAACCGGCTGAATATTGGATATTCTAATGAATGACCACAGCTTTATTCACTTTAAAAAACACCCGGTTATGAAACCAATTATACGCTTAACCTTTTTATTGATCGCCATCGCTTCTTTATCTGGTTGTTCAAAAGTTGTAATCGAACAACAAGCCACGCTCGCCGGTTCATGGGTTCTTACCGATGCTTCACACAAAGATGCCTACGGATGGTACAGTGTTAATACCGGCGTTGAAAACGGTGTATTCTATTTTTACAATAATGGCAAGGCCCGTTACATTGAAAACGGCACTACGCTCGACGGTACCTGGACTGTTCAAACCATAACAAACGGTTATTATGATGAGTATGGTAATTACTATACCAATTCACACCAGTCTTTATCGCTGCACCTGTCGAATTACTACGGAGATGATACTATAGATATGTATTTTGATAACGTACGGCTGTATTCGAATTCGTTTGTAGCTACCAATTATACCAATGATTATATCGGACGTTACCGGTTTACGAGGTATTAATTGAATTAAATGGGGTTCACGAAACGAACCATAAAAGGAAAGGTTATGTTTAATCCCCCCGACACATCGGGGGGATTTTTTTATTTTATACTTCTTCCTCCAGTGGCAGGTGCAATACCTGGTCTGTCCAGGCCCTGATCTGCTCGCACAATTTGGCATCACCTGCAAGCGATAATCCGTAAGAAGGGATCATTTGCTGCAGTTTTGCCAGCCATTCACCGCTTCGCATTTTTACAGGAAAACATTTTTGCAGCAGCTTTAACATGATCGACACGGCTGTAGATGCCCCGGGCGATGCGCCCAGCAGGGCCGCCAGCGATCCGTCTGCCGCACTTACCACTTCGGTCCCAAATTCAAGAATGCCGCCTTCCTCTTCGTCTTTTTTTATTACCTGCACCCGTTGACCGGCAACAACCAGTTCCCAGTCGCTCATTTTTGCGGCGGGCACAAATGCCTGCAGAGCGGCTAACCGCTCTTCATCGCTTTGCCTTACCTGGCGTATAAGGTACCGGGTGAGTGGAATATTATGAAGGCCGGCCGATAACATGGGCAATATATTCGAAGGTCTTATCGACAGGAATAGATCGAATAAAGAACCTGATTTTAAAAATTTGGTCGAAAAGCCCGCAAACGGTCCGAATAACAACGATTTCTTTCCATTGATAATCCTTGTATCAAGATGCGGTACCGACATCGGCGGCGAACCAACCGAAGCCTTACCATACACTTTGGCGTTATGTTGTGCAATTACCTGCGGATTGTTGCACCGCAACCACTGTCCGCTTACCGGAAAGCCTCCGAATGTTTTTCCTTCGGGTATGCCCGATTTTAATAACAGGGGAAGCGATCCACCGCCGGCCCCGATAAATACAAACTTTGCAGTGATCGTTCTTTTTTTATCGGTCGATCTGTCTTTTAAACCTATCTGCCATGTTCCATCAGATTGCTTATTCAACCTTTGCACTTCATGGTTGAAATATATTTTTACACCGGCCATTTCTTTTAACCGGTCGAGCAAACTATGCGTCAATGAACCAAAGTTTACATCGGTGCCCCGGTTCATACAGGTAGCGGCTATCTTTTCGGTAGCCTTTCGGCCCTGCATCATCAATGGCACCCATTCTGTTAATTGCTGCGGATCTTCTGAATATGTCATGCCATGAAAAAGCGGATAACGCTGCAGGGCATCATATCTTTTCTTTAAATACGCAACATTTTTTTCGCCCGACACAAAACTCATATGCGGAATGCGGCGAATAAACGTTTCGGGATCACTGAGCACTTTTTCCTGTATCATGTACGACCAGAACTGGCGCGAGATCTCAAAAGATTCGGCCACTTTAACCGCTTTGTCAGTTTCAATTGATCCATTGGGCAACTGCGGTGTATAGTTCAATTCACAAAAAGCCGCATGGCCGGTGCCTGCATTGTTCCAGGCATCGGAGCTTTCGGCGGCAGCTACATCGAGCCTTTCAAAAATGGTTATGGTAATATTGGGCTGCAACTGCTTTAATAGCATGCCCAGTGTAGCGCTCATAATACCGGCGCCGATAAGCACTACATCTGTTGCAGAAGTTTGAGTAGTTGTAGTCAAAATAAAATTGCTTTATTAGATTTCCGGAAATAACGGTGATCAAACTGCGGGTAATTTACATGGTTTTACTTAAAAAATCATTTACTATCACCCACAGCTCCTTCACTTCTTTTTGAAAATATCCCATACGCTCGTGCAGTTCGCGTGCACGCTGTATGTTTATATGATCGCTTTGCTTTTCGAGCTGATCGGCCAGCGTAAACTCTTCTTCGGTAAAATCGTGTTGCAGCCGCTTCAGTTCGGTTTGTTTTAACAATAATTGTTCGCGAAGACTTGCAATCTGTTCCCTGACGTTATCTGAAGTATACCGGGCGGTAATTTCGTGCAGGCGCTTTTCCAGAATATTTAGTTCATCTTCATAAAAGCTCAGCTTTTTTAAGCCTTGCACATCTACATCATGAACAGCCTGCGCTTTATGCATCGTATGTGGGTTAGCCATATACCTGTATTTTTAATTAAACACTGTTGGCAAACACATTCATTGTTGGGCAGATGTATTCCTTAGCTTTTTTAGGGTACCGGGGATTGGTGCAATTTCTGTGCCCACAATAAGTTTTAAGTTCTAAGTTCTGTATTAACTTACCGTGAAGCACCCTGAACTAATTCATAACAATTAAAAGACGGTTTGGTTTTAGTGACTAAGAAGAACCCGGAACCATGAACTATTTAGTGGCACAGGATTTTATTTTGTGTTATAAAATCCCTGATGAGCAGGAATACCGATAAAATTGAGGAAGCCGTTAACAATCAAACAGGCGCAGAAGCAGAGGCCGGCGGCGATCTTAAACGTGCTGCAACCCTGTATGAGCAAAATATAAAACGGGGTATTGCCGACAGCTTCCCTTTTGACAGATTGCTGGTTATTTACCGCAAACAAAAGCGGTATAAGGATGAGTTGCGTGTTATAAACCGGGGCATTGAAGTGTTCACTGATCAAATCGAAAAAAAGCAACAGCAATTGCTTGCACACAGCAAAAGCAAAAAACAGTTACAACAGTTGAGTGCTGTTTTTGGAAAGAAAACCGGGCTCACCGGTAAAAAAGGAAGTTCTTATGTTCCCGAACCTCTTAATTCATGGCTGAAAAGAAAAGAAGTGGTGCAAGGCAAACTGAAGAAAAAATAAAGACCTGTAGAAGTCGGAAGTCAGAAGTCAGAAGAACCCGATTTGTTTAACTAATGACTATATATTTCCCCCTTCAATTTCTATCTTCGGACATCCGACTTCATACTTCCGACGTCCGACCTCAGACTTCAACACCTTAAAGGTTTTGCCCCGGTCGAAACTCCTGCTCCCATTTATCCATTTGCTGCAATAACTGGTAGCATGAAACGATATCCTGCGCAAAATATGCCTGCCTGTACGATAAATCACTTCCTTTGCCTTGCGTCAGCATCCAGGCGTTATTGATCAGTTGGTCCTGGCTGTATTGCTCATCACCGAGACTTGTATAATATTTCATTTGCTGTTTCAAATCTTTTTTAACCGAATCGGCTACTTTCTTTGCCAGCGCATAATCGCCCGATGCATAACATGCCTGTAAAAATTGAATAGAATAAATATTATGCATGTTGCCCCTGCTGCTCGTCATGCCATAAGGAATATTCGATTCACTTACCTGTGTATCGAAACGTTGTAAAACCCTGCGGGCTTCTTCTTTTTTATCAGCCTGCGCCAGGCTTAAAGCTACCTGCGCATGCTTGAGCTTAATGAAATTCATGTGGAGCCGGTTCTCTTCATCAAAATAAACACCCTTTTTGTTTGCATTGCCGTAACCAAATTTTTGCATGATGTTTTTGTAGGCCACTTCATTGTCAACACCACTTGTATTGGTGTTTTCAACCGGCACCAGCTGATAGCACATCCCTTCGAGCCGCGTATATTTTTCCAAACCCAATTCGCGTAAAGAATTGGTATTGGTAAAACATATAGGCCGCTTCCATTGGTTGCCGGCAATAACTGCCAGTACGGCCAGATCATTTTTGAACAGGTAATTTTTGTTGATATCAAGATTCAAAGTATCTACCATCTTTTCGCCGGCATGCACGGTGCCATTGGCGGTAACAGCTTTACCATCTACCGGTACACTGAATTTTTGAACAGGGAACAGATGATAAGTATCTCCATCTTCTGTTACATTGGTAAACCGCGTATCATCACTGCCAATTACGTTCTTTAAAATATCATGCAGGTCGTAATATTTATTGGCATCATATCCCGGCAGCTTTGAATAATACACCACATTCAATCTTTCACCGGCTAACTGTTCGGGCGTAAACACCACATTAAACGGATCGCTTTTGTTCACTTTATATCGCAGCTGATCTATATACCAGTCGGTGCCAATCAATGTGCTTACAACAACCCGCACATCTTTACGAATACCTTCCACCTCCTGTGCATACCAAAGCGGATAACTGTCGTTGTCTCCGGCAGTAAATAAAATAGCATTGGGCGGACAGCTTTCGAGATAGTTTTTCGCCAGATCAAGCGCCAGTGTTTTTTGGCTGCGGTCGTGATCATCCCATTCCTGCTGCGCCATCAAAACAGGTACAGCCAGTAAGCAAATACCGGTTGCCATACCGGCGGCAACAGGCGATTTTACCACTTTTTCGAGCAGTTGTTTTACCCAAAGCACACCCAGTCCTATCCATATGGCGAAAACATAAAACGACCCAACAAACGCATAGTCGCGTTCACGCGGTTGATACCCCGCCTGATTCAGGAAAAGAACAACGGCCAGGCCGGTAAAGAAGAACATCAATCCGTTTACCAGAAAATCTTTACGGTTACGCTTAAACTGAAATAGTATGCCGGCCAATCCTAATAACAGCGGCAACATGTATAAGCGGTTATACGATTTGTTGTATTCACGAACGGTTTCGGGCAGTTTTTGCTGATTGCCGTACATGACATTATCAATAAATGAAATGCCGCTGATGAAGTTACTGTCGCGCGGATTCCCAAGTCCCTGCAGATCGTTTTGTTTACCGGCAAAGTTCCACATAAAGTAACGCATGTACATCCAGCCGGCCTGATACTTCACAAAGTACTTCACGTTATCGGCCATGGCAGGCGTTTCATCCTGCTCAAGCCCTGCAAATTGCCGGTAACAATCTACAGCCTGGTACCGGTCGTTATCAGATTCCCACATGCGGGGAAAGAGGTGCGACGATGGCGTGTTGCCCCAATCCTGCTTATATTTTACACCCGTTATTTCGTATTTGTTTTTTCCCTTCACATATTCATCGCCGTTTTTAACATAGGGAGCGCGATCGATAAAATCAGGACCATACAGAATAGGCCAGTCGCCATATTTTTCGCGGCTTAAATAACCTTCGAGGTTCACGGGATTATCAACATTGTACATATCAACGCCGGGGTTGGCATTGGAACGGATCATGGTTGTGAGATAAGTTGAATAACCCAGCAACATAAAAGCAGCGCTCCATAAGCCCAGCTTCACGTAATATAATTTTCTTTTGCCTGCCTGCTTTATGCCCCATACTATGCCGGCAGCTACCAACAAAAAGAAAAAAGCAAAGCCCACATAAAACGGAGCACCCAACTCGTTTACAAAAAAAACATCGAACAGACCGGCGCCCTTAATGGTGTATTGAATAATAAATTTCTGAACAAAGCCGGTAATGGCGCAACCGATCAAAAACGCAATAATGGTATTGCGTTTGGTTACTTTATACCGTTTAAAGTAATACACCATAATAATGGCGGGAATGGTAAGCAGGTTTAAGAGGTGAACACCAATGGAAAGGCCCATCATGTAAAAAATAAAGATCAGCCATTTATCGGCGCCGGGTTTATTTGCCTGTTGTTCCCATTTTAATATTGCCCAAAACACCAGCGCGGTAAAAAAAGAGGATAAAGCATACACTTCACCTTCCACGGCACTGAACCAGAATGAATCTGAAAAAGTATAAGCCAGTGCACCCACTGCACCTGCACTTATAATATTAAATATAGATTGACGGCTGAGCGGTTCATCGTTTGGCTGAACCAGCTTGCGGGCAAAGTGGGTAATCGTCCAGAATAAAAACAATATCGTAAAGCCGCTTACTATGGCACTCATGCTGTTAACGGCACGGGCGGCTGTATGCGGATCATCGCCAAAAAGAATAATGAAAAAACGCGCAATTAAAATAAACATGGGAGCGCCGGGCGGATGCGGGATGCCCATCCTGTAGGCCGATGAAATAAATTCACCACAATCCCAAAGGCTCACTGTAGGTTCCATGGTGAGCAGGTATACCGTGCAGGCTATTAAACAAACCAGCCAGCCGGCAATGGTATTTACTTTGTTGAAGTTCATTTGCAAGGTTTTAAAGTTGAGCATATAATAGTAAGCTACATATTCAGCTACAGCTGTGCCTTCCGCTTGTGAATAAGCGGTTTATACTTTAATCCCTACGCTGGTTTTGTTGGTACCTTTTAAACTTTGGAAAAGCTACTTCTTCTAAAAGGTTAAACGACTCTTAAAATTCGAATATATTTTTCAGGAATTGCTTTTTAAAGCCCGACAGAAATCCTATAAAAACGTTAATAATTAAAATAGCTCATGTGTTGTTGATTGAAACTATACATATTAATGTTAATGTAAAGAATGCAATAAATGATGGCATAAATTTTTCAGCAAGCAGTAAATACATTGTACCAACATGAAACCTGCATTTCGTTTTTCGATGGTTATTGCTGTGCTGTTAGTATCCGGTATGTACACCGGCGCACAGGCTCAGAAATTATTCTTTGTGTTTGCACACGGAGTATATGCAAGTCCGGTTCAAACCGATTTTAAAAACAACTATTCATATGGCCTTGGCGCCGAAGGAGGTGTAGGACTGGGAACAGGCAAAACTTTTTTTACCGGCACCGTTGGATATACTTTTTTCAATGCGAGGCCTGAGGCTACCGGTAACCTCACCTATGTGCCTATGAAATTAGGCGTGCGCCGTTATTTTTTGCCTGGTAATTTATTATTTATACATGCCGATGCAGGCGTTGCCAATATAAAAGTAAAAGGCGGCAGCTCTTACTCACGCGCTACCGGTGATATAGGCGCCGGCGCCAAATTAGGCCCTTTTGATGTAGGCGTTGCCTATAACGGATTTACCGGCGACAATCATGCGTCGTGGTTAGATTTTAAGGTGGGGTGGAAGTTTGGGCTGTAGCAGTCCGGAAGTCCGAAAGAAGCATACTAAATTTTGAACTTTCTTTCGGTCTTTCGGACTTTCCGACTTCCCGACTTGTCTACAAACATGTTTTTATCTCCTCAATCGTCTCCATAAACCTCCTCTCTTTCTGAATATGCTTTTGCCAGGCCAGATCGCGTTCGATTAAATCGATTTCTTTTTTGATGGTGGCGCCGGCTTTGCCTTCTTCGTTGCCTAATATAAATACGGTGTCGGAAATAGCCACGCTTGTTTCAATGTCGTGCGATACAATGATGAGCGTTTTTAATTCATCCGACAGCGATACCTGCAACAACAACTCCACGGCTTTGTCGAGCATGCATACGTCGAGTCCGCTGAAAGGCTCATCCAGTAAAATAAAATCAGATCCTTTCAGCAATTGCTGCATAATGCTCACACGCTGGCGCTGGCCGCCCGATAATTGCTGCGGGTATAAATTCAGGTGACCGGTGAGGTTAAACTGTTCGGCCAACTGGTCAATAGATTGTTTCTCCTGCCCTGCCAATGATTTATTCTTACGCGCAGCCAGCAACAATGATTGATGCACGGTACGCCATTCGAACAAATAATAGTTCTGAAATATCACGCCCATATCGCCGGCCTTTACAGGCTGGTTGTTATGAATGGTAACCTGTCCGGATGTTGGCTTTTGTAAGCCCGACAAAATTTTAAACAACTGCGTTTTGCCAATGCCGCTTCGACCGATAAGCGTAACCACCTGTCCCTGCTGAAAACCGGGACGGATAATATTTTTGATACAAAAATTGATATCACGAAGAACAGGCCGGTCGTACGAAAGCTGTACGTCATTAACCTGTAATATAATTTCTGCTTTGGTATGATTTGTCATGATGCCTTTGCTGTTTTTAGTTTACTATAAGGGAATAACCAATGACGTAATGCACCGAGTAAATAGTCGAAACATAAACCGATTACAAATATCACCAGCTGCAGTGCCAGTACATTGGTTAAATCGTTGTACTTATTGTATTTGATGAGCAGGGTACCAATACCGCCTTCGCTCATGCTCAACCCTTCGACCATGGTGATCATCAGCCACGATATGGCAAAGTTTTGGCGAAGTATCTCAAACACCTGGTCGGCCTTGCCAATGATAATTACTTCGTACAGGGTTTGCCAGTTGTTATAACCTAATGTTTTGCATAGATCATATTCCTGCGGATTGATGGTAACAATCACCGACAAAAACGAGGTTACAAAAAAGGGCACAATACCAAATACCAGCAACGATAACTTTAACTGGCTGCCGTCTTTGGTAAGCAGCGTGAAAATAAATATCAACCCGGTTAAAGTAAGGTAGCGGCATTTTACAATGAACTGCGCCAGACTTTTAAAAAAAGGTATTACCGATAAATAAGCAAACACTAAGGTTATCAAAATAGAAAACAACATGGCCTTTAACGTAAGCAGCAGGCTTACCAGTACATTATCGAGCAACAGTTTGGTGCCCAGCAAATGCACAAACGCCTCAGCTACTTTACCGGGTTTGGGAATTAAACCATCCGACAATGTATGCCATAACAGCAATGTTATCGCCGCCTGTACAGCAATCATTATCCAAAACGTTTGCTTATTAATTTTTGCAAATGGTTGAATTAGTTTTTTCATAATTTCCGTTTTAGTTGGTTGTCACCGCACAAAAACTTTTAAAAAAGGCCGGCAGCTTCAATTGCTCTCCGCTGCCAGCCCTTGTTGATTGGGATAAGGGTAGGGTTTAAGATTAACAGGTTCTTTTTACTTAATACTTATGACTTAGTACTTACACCTTACTCACCCAACACAATCTCAACACGGCGGTTTTTGCTTCTGCCGGTTTCGGTGCTGTTATCGGCGATGGGTTTTTCAGAACCAAAGCCATTGGCTTCGATCTGATTTTGTTTCAATCCTTTTCTAAGCAGATAAGTACGTACTGCTTCGGCCCTGTGCTGCGACAGCGGAATGTTTACATCGTCGCTGCCCTGGTTATCGGTGTGTCCGTACACACCTACTTTTAAACCTTCAGCCACCACGGCCGATTCAAAAATTTCGTCAAGCGTTTTATAGGAGCCAGGTTTGATATTGGCAGAGCCAGTTTCAAACTGAATCTGGTACGACTTTGACGAAACAGCCGATGTGATCTGCCCGGCATATTTTGTTTCAATGGCCTTACCCTGCAACAATTCGGGGTGATTCGAAATCACGCTGAACAAAAATGATTTGTCAACTGCTTTTTCGTAAGGCAAAAAGGCGGGCATGATCGAAGGATACATTTTCACCATCAGGTTACCAAAGGTGTTGTACACCGCTTTATAACGGTCTACCTTATCCTCGCCCAGTCCATAGGTATTGGCCATATCGTTCAGGTTAAATACGGCCGAACCACCTAAGTTCACCTTCAAACCCTGAATATCTTTTTCTTCAATACCATTAAAATATTTCAGCCAGTAAGCGGCATTTTGTTCCTGGTATAGTTTAGTGCTTACTTCAGCAGCAAATTCTTTGGCTTCGGTAAACGAACGTACCTGGTCGCCGGCCTGTGCCAGGGCAATGATCATGTTTTCGATATCGGTCCTGTGATCATAAGCCCATTTTTTAATGGCAATGGTTTGGTTACTCATTTGCGATGCATATTGCCTTGTGCTGGCGATGGTTACCAGGCCACCTTTTTTGGTAGCCACGTTTACGTCGCCGGGCGTCCAGGTGGCAACTGCATCTACGCCAACGGTTGTATCGGTGCCGGTTGTTTTACCGTTTTTGATCAGCTTCCTTTTTTCGGTATAACCGGTGATGTACTTATTAGGGGCATCAAGGAAGTCGTTGGCGGCAATTAAGTTAATCGCATTGCCATCATAGGTTGTTTCATCGGGGTTTACTTTAAGACCGTTGTCGCCGGCCCATTTCAACAAAATATTTATGTCGCCATCGCGCAATACACCGGCCACGCATTTACCAATTGCATTGTGCGGGTCCTGCTTCCACGACAAGGGACCCATGATCTGGTCTTCTCCATATGATTTACCGTGGGTAACCGGTATAATAATGGGCTGGTATTCGGGGCCTAAAGGTTCCAGCTCTTTGGCGAGCGAGGTCATAAAGGCCGGCATACCGTCGCCCATAAACGTGATCAGCACACCGGGCGCATTGGTATTGCTTTTATAATCGTTCGCAAATTTTACCAGGTCGGCCATTTGTTTGTTACAGTCGTCTTGACGTACATAGTTAACGTCGAGGTGCGCTTTATCGAACAACGAGCCTTTGGTAGTACGTACGCCACCGTTAGCATACATGCCGCTGAACTGCGAGTTCCAGGCCATACGTTCCCAGGTAATTTGGGTACCGCCATTTACAGCCTGTTCGTCGCCGGGCACAGGCAGTTTTACTGCATCGCCCTGTAACGATGCTTCGGGCGCATCGGGTAACGCTACTTTACCTACTTCAACGGAGCCGCTTACTTCTTTCGGACGGTTCTGATACCATCTTACGGCTAAAATACCTGCAGCTACTACTGCAGTAATGATCAATATTTTTCCGGCGGGTTTTAGTTTGAATGCCATAGTTGTATGTTTTAAAAGTTCTGAGTTCTCTGTTACTGTTGTTAAATGTTGTTTTTTACTTTTTGAAATTTGTTTTTGGTTTTTTTCAGGACATAGATTAGGCTATCGGCTGCACCGCTCCGGTTGAACACCGCTTGCGACGCTCCGTTCATCGATACCAATTCTATTCGTCTATTGGAAAAAGCTACCTGTATTATCGGACTTCAGACTTCAGACCTCCGACTTCGGGCTTCTAATCCAGCAGCCCTCTGTAGCGATCGGGAGTAGAAATTCCTTTCAGCTTTCCGCTATCCTGGTTTTTATCGAGTGCGTTCTGCGTATAATTAAAATCATTGCTCATGTTAAACTGGTCGATCAGTTCAATTGCCTGAGCCGACTTGGCTTTATCTTCCAGCACTTTGTCATCCATAAAGCGCGACGTAACATCGATGGCCGATTTAATGTGACCGATCTTTTCACCAATTTGTACTTTCAGTATAGCCAGCGCTTTTTCAGCATCCTGGTTCAGTTCGTCGTCGCCCTTGAATGCTTTCATGGCGCTGGTTACGGCACTCAAACCGGTGGTAACTGAGTAGTATAGGTCTTTCTTGGCTTCCAGATCCAACTTTGCATCTTCGAGCATGATGCCGCTTTCTTCATAGGCTGCATCAGCAAATTTTATCAGCTTGTTCAGGTCGCCTACTATAGGCGTAACATTATCGATGTATTCGCGGCATCGCAATACATTGTTTGCATACAGATCAACCTGCCGGTTTTTGTTGCCCTGTTCGGCCTGCAAAATTTTTACCTTCTGTATGTTCAGCTGCAGCTCTTTTTCTTTATCGGTCAGCTTATCTACCAGTTCGCTTTGCTTACCTTTTAATTTGGCCGCCTGCTGATACAATGTATTTCTGTCTTTGTAGCCCTGCTCAATTTTGGTTTGCAGTATATTGAACGGGTTCAGTTCAATGGCAATACCAATGGTATAATTGGCTATAAATTCAGAGAAGTACTTTAAAGCCCTCCAGAATTTTTTATTGGTAACGATCATCAGCAACAGGCCAAGGATCACACCGCCAATTACAAGGTTTATCAGGTTCCAGGTTACGGCTATGAGCCAGGGTAACACATAGGTTACAAAACCATAGGTCAGGCCGGCAAATAACGATACGCCTATAATAGTTGTGGCTATGTTCTTTGGCTCAGAGAACCAGCCGGGTGTTTTTGCTTTTTGAATCGTATTTATCATTGTTATATATTTTAAAAATTGGTTTTTGGTTAATTGGTTCTATCTATTGTATATATCTTTTTATTTTTTCAATATCAAAGGCGATGCGTCTTTTAAATGCTTCGCTTTCGTA
>Ga0114129_10008070_pt1 | contig 14999 bp, 10 predicted proteins | sample RhiMetdeltSRZDD1_FD_80071 | JGI IMG/M metagenome (GOLD analysis project Ga0114129, IMG submission 80071) | Populus rhizosphere microbial communities from Tennessee, USA - Rhizosphere MetaG P. deltoides SRZDD1 (version 2) (version 2) | ecosystem: Host-associated > Plants > Roots > Rhizosphere >...
AGTTCCAGCGAGACGGCCTCCATCAGCGAGTCCATCATCGCCTCGCGCTGGGCATAGGCGTACCGCTGCGCCCAGAGCATGTCCTCCAGGTACGATTCGGCCTCCTTTGTTCCAGCCATCAGGTACGCGAAATCGCGGTCTTCGAGGGCGATGCCCTCCGCTGCGCAGGCATCCTTCGCGACGCCGACGTGCGACGTGGCGAGCAGGTTGCCGATGCCGCGCGAACCGGAATGCAGCAGTAACCACACCTGCCCGCGCGCGTCCTCGCAGACCTCGACGAAGTGGTTGCCCGCGCCGAGCGTGCCGAACTGGATCAGCGCTTTGTGGCGCAGGCCTTGCGAGCGGCCGACAAGCGCCGCGTCGTCAATGCCGGCCGGGAAGCCGTGGTCCGCGATGAACCGTTTAGCCTGAGCGAGCGGCCGCTTGTGGCTGGTGCCCACACCCGAGGGGATCAGCTCTCGAATATTTTGGAGGACTCGCCCTTCCTTGCCGACGAAGTCGTTCCGCTGGAGGTCCGTCTGCACGGCGATCATGCCGCAGCCGATATCGACCCCGACCGCGTAGGGCATGACGGCCTTCTTCGTCTTAAGCGCGCTCCCTACGGGGGGCCCAAAGCCGAAGTGCGCGTCCGGCATGAGCGCGAGGTAGCCCTCGATGATCGGCAGGCGGCTGATGCGTTCGGCCTGCCGCATCGTCGCGTCGTCGATTATCGACGCCCAGGATTTAACGGTGCCCTTACCGTATTCGTTTTCGGTTTCGATGGTTTCAATCATTTGGTCTCGTTCCCCGCTGAGCCATCACCCCACCCCACCCCGAAAAAGGAGGGTGGGGGACACCCCCACACCCCCGGCCTGCGGCGCTGGTTTTAGCTTCAGGCTCAGCCCTCACGTTTCGTGTGATCCGCGACGCCCGACGGGATCACTCTGGACGAACGGACGGATGGCGGTTACGGCTACGCACCGACCGCTGGCTACGCACCGACCGCTGGCCAATTGCATCATCCCTGCCGCTTCAGCTGGCCCGTCTTGCGGGCCCAGCGTTCCGCCACGGCGAAGACCGCGATGCCCCCGGGCACCAGGATGACGCCGAAGAGAACGAGCGTGGCCAGCGTGCCGAGGAGGTCCTGCACGCCGTCGCCGTCGATGATCGCCCCGCGAATGCCGTCCAGGAAGTACGTCGCGGGAGAGATGTAGGAGAAGACCCGCAGCCATGGGGGCAGCACGTCCACGCTGTAGTAGACGCCCGAGATCAGCAGCACGACCGCCTGGATCATGAACGACATCTGCGTTCCCCGCTCGGGGTATAGCAGCGGCAGCACGCCCGTCAGGATGCCGAGCCCTGCGACACTCACGCTCCCGACCAAGATCACCACGACCGCAGCGAACCAGTTAGCCTGCCCCAGGTCCACGCTGAAGAACGGGACCGCGATCGCGAATATCAGCACCGTCCGCACGATCGCGTGGAGCACTCCGAAGACCGACATCCCGATCAGGTGCACCGCACGCGAGACCGGCGCCATCAGCGTGTGCTCGATTGTCCCTTCCCAGCGCTCCCAGGTGATCACGAGGCTGATGTCGTCCAGCACCGCCGACAGGTATGCCCAGACAAGCGTTCCCAGCAGCAGAAAGAGCACGAGGTTCGACGCGTCCGTCGTGATTCCCGCCTGCTCCGCCTCCTTCGCGATGAACGTGATCGCCAGCGTGTTGACCACGCCGTAGACGAGCCACACGAGCTCCCACGCCCAGTAGCGCTTCCAGAGATTGGTCTGGCGCTCGACGAAGGCGTAAGCAAGGTTGACCGGCCCTCGGATGAGGCCCGGTTGGGCGGTTCTTTCTGCAGTGTTTAACATCTCGTTACTCCAGTCACCGTGAAGCGAAGGTGGTTAGCTCGGTGGCCCCATTCGTGTACATTGTTTAGTCCTTCCGCCGGTCGATCAGCTCGCGGACCGTGCCGTCCTTCACTTCGTGCACTCGCGTCGCGATCCGGTCGAGGATCGCCGGATCGTGTGCCGCGCACAGGATCGTGCCCGGGTACTTCTCGAGGACCTCAAGGAGCTTGCGGCGAGTCGAGCGGTCGAGGTGGTTCGTGGGCTCGTCAAGTACGAGCACGTTTGTCGGCTTCAGAACCAGTTTCGCCAATGCCACGCGACTGCGCTCTCCGCCGGAGAGGACCTCTATGCGTTTGAAGGCATCGTCGCCGCGGAACAAGAACTGCCCGAGTACCGTCCGCAGCCTCTGTTCCGGCTCGTACGACGCTACCGACTGCAGCTCCTCGAGCACCGTTCTGCCGCGCTCGAGGGCCTCGTCCTGGTGCTGGTCGTAGTAACCGATCCGCGCCTTAGGGGCCCAGCGCACGGAGCCCTCAAGCGGCTGGACAAGCCCCGCAGCAATCCTGAGCAGGGTTGTCTTGCCGCTGCCGTTCGGGCCGACGAGCACTGCCTTCTGCCCGCGTACGACGTGCAGGCACGCATCCAGGAGGACCAAGTTGTCTCCGTATGCATGGGTGATGCCCTCCATCTGCAAGACATCGTGCTCCGTGCGGCCGTCCGCCGATAGGGATATGTGGACCTCTGACTCGGGCCTTGTGCGCTCGATGCGCTCAATCCTCGCCAGCGCCTTCTCGCGGCTCTTGACGAGCGTCGCCTTGCTGTTCTTCGCGCGAAAGCGCTCGATGAACCGCTCCTGGCGCGCGATCTCGCGCTCCTGGCGAGCTGCCGCGTGGTCCTGCTGCTGAAGGCGCGCCGCCTTCTGTCGCTGGTACTCGCTGTAGTTGCCGGCGTAGCTCTCGAGAGACCGCTCACGCAGCTCGAGGATTCGCGTGGCGACGCGGTCGAGAAACTCGCCGTCGTGGGTCACCACCAGGGCTGTCCCACGGTACTCGCTCAGCTCTTCCGCCAGCCAGTCGCGTGACCGCGCGTCTAGGTGGTTTGTTGGCTCGTCGAGCAGGAGACAGTCCGGGCGTCGTACCAGCACCTTCGCCAGCGCGATCCGCATCTGCCAACCTCCGCTGAACTCGCCGCACAGCTTAGTCCGTTCCTCAACGGCGAAGCCGAGCCCATTGAGCACGCGGCCGATGCGCCGCTCTATTCGATATCCGTCCAGGGCCTCGAACCGATCGAAGAGACCGCCCTGCTCGGCGATGAGACTGCCGATGTCTCCTTCGCCCCCGTCGATTTCCTCAGCGATCTCGTGCAACCGCGCCTCGGTCTGCTGCGCCTCCGGAAAGGCCCTCCACAGCTCATCGACGAGCGTGCGATTCGAATCGAGTCCCGCCTCCTGCCGAAGATATCCAAGCGAGCCGCGGTGACCTGCCTGTCCGGCGTCTGCGTCTTCCTCGCCCGCCAGCAGCCGCAGCAGGGTGGTTTTGCCGGCTCCGTTTGGCCCGACCAGACCCACCCGCTCGCCCGTTCCGACCAAAAGCGATACGTCCTCGAGTACATCGAGGCCACCGAAGGATTTGGACACGCCTTCTGCAAAGAACATGGCTACAGGGCCGCGAGGGCCTCCTCCTTCGCGTCCTCGTCTTCTTCGATTCGCTTGCCGGTTAGCTCCATGAACACCGTCTCCATCGTTATCTCCTCGACGGGCCGCCCCCGCGCGACCCGCTGTCGCAGCTCGAAGGGAGTGCCTTCGGCGACGATTCGTCCGGCCGCGATGAACGCGATGCGGTCGCAGAGCAGCTCCGCCTCTTCCATGTCATGCGTCGTCAGCAGGATCGTGCTGTCGTGGTCGTCCCTAACCTGCCGGACGAACGCCTGCACGTCCCGCTTGCTGCGCGGGTCAAGCCCCGTCGTCGGCTCGTCGAGCAGCATCAGGACCGGCGACGTCAGGAACGACCTCGCAACGGCCATCTTCTGCTGCTGCCCCCGCGAAAGGTGGCTCATCGGCTCGAGCGCCCGTTCCCACTCGAAACCCAGCCGCGCGAGGATTCCGGGCAGCCTGCGCTTGATCTCCGCAGGCGAGAGGCCGTAGACGCGTCCGAAGAAGAGTAAGTTCTCGACGGCGGACATGTTGCGGAAAAACGAAGGGTCAGCCGACACCCGGTTGATCAGCGAGCGCACCTCGCCCGAGTCGCGGACGACGTCGAGCCCGAAGATGCGCGCTTCGCCGTTATCCGGCAGGAGCAGCGTGCTCAGGATGCGGACCAGCGTGCTCTTGCCCGAGCCGTTCGCGCCAAGGACGCCGTAGATCTCGCCTCGCTGGGCGGCGAACGAGATATCGCGCAGGACGTGCGCCGGGCCCTTCTTATCTCCGTTCGCCCTGAGCCTGTCGAAGGGTCGCCCGATCGGTATTAGGCGGCGGTAGTCGAAGCCACCGCCGAAGTATTTGTTTACGTCTCTGGTCTCGATTGCTCGCGTCTGCATTTCAATTCTCCGATTCCGTGCTTTGTCCTTCCTTCATCAGGGACGGCCAACCGGCCCCCCACCCCAATTAGGGGAACCTGGGGGACACCCCCAGACCCCCGGCAGCGGCGCTTTGGAGAACGCGCGGTCGCGCCACGCCGCTGCGAGCACGCCGCTCGAAGGGGCGCGCGGGCGGTACTCTAAGCCGTTATGCTGCGCGGTCGCGCGTTTCATGAGCTCCGCCCCGGCTGCCGCTCGCCGCGGCGCGCGACGCTCGTCTCCATTCGGGTCTTCCAGGATTTGGTCAGCGACGACCGCTGTTGGGCCGCTAGTCGCGCCGCGGCCGGGCCGCTCAAGCTCCGTTTCTGCGTTCTAGTCCTCTTCTTCTGGCGTGACATCTGTTTTTCTCCTTCGCTCTTGGCAACAAAAAAACCCACCAGGGCCGGCCCTTGGCGGGTGAGAACGGAGCTTTGCGGCCTTCAGTCTAACTCAGGTAGGGCCTCCTGAAACGGGCGCACTCGTCCCACCCACGCGCGGTCCACCGTTCGGCGCGATGGGCACCTCACGGCTGACCGGGGCGACGAACGTGTTTATCAACTGAGGAATGTCCCTTTCACAACTCCGAAATATCTTGCCGGATAGTAGCACCGGCGCCGAAAGGTGTCAAGCATTGCTTACCAGGAGAACTTGTCCACCCATCGCCGCGCCCACCATACTGGATTCATGCCCACGCGAGATGATCTGCGCAACGTTGCCATAGTCGCGCACGTTGACCACGGCAAGACCACGCTGGTCGATGCCATGCTCTGGCAGTCGGGCGCCTTCCGCGCCAACCAGGACGTTGCTGAGCGTGTACTGGACTCCATGGACCTGGAGCGCGAGAAGGGGATCACGATCCTCGCCAAGAACACGGCGGTCCGCCACTCCGGCGTGAAGATCAACATCATCGATACCCCCGGCCACGCGGACTTCGGTGGGGAAGTCGAGCGCGGCCTGACGATGGTAGACGGCGTCCTCTTGCTCGTCGACGCGAGCGAGGGACCGCTGCCGCAGACTCGTTTCGTCCTACGAAAGGCGCTCGAGTCGCACCTTCCGGTGATCCTCGTGATCAACAAGGTCGACCGCCCGGATGCCCGCATCAAGGAGGTCGTCGACGAGGTCTATGAGCTATTTCTCGACCTCGACGCGGACGAGCACCAGATCGAGTTCCCCATCCTGTACGCCAACGCGCGCGCCGGTTGGGCATCGCGCGATCCGGCCGAGCACGGCAACGACCTCGAGCCGCTGTTCGAGGCGCTGTTCCGGCACATCCCACCGCCCTTGTATGTCGACGACCACCCGCTTCAGGCGCTCGTCACGAATCTTGACGCCTCGCCCTACGTTGGGCGCCTCGCTCTCTGCCGTGTGCACCACGGGACTATCCGCCGGGGCCAGACGGTCGCCTGGTGCCGCGTCGACGGCGAGATCGAGCAGGTGAAGATCACCGAGCTCTACGTCACGGAGGCCCTCGAGCGGGTGCCGGCTGAGGAAGCCGGTCCCGGCGAAATCATCGCAATCGCCGGCCTCGCGGACGTAACGATCGGTGAGACGCTCGCGGACGCTGATGACCCTCGCCCGCTGCCGGTCCCGCACATCGACGAGCCCAGCCTTTCGATGACCATCGGGATCAACACCTCGCCAATGGCGGGAAACGATGGAACGAAGCTGACGGCGCGTCTGGTCAAGAACCGCCTGGATGCGGAAGTGGTGGGCAACGTCTCCATCCGGGTGAGTCCGACGGACCGGCCGGATACCTGGGAGGTGCAGGGGCGAGGCGAGCTCCAGCTTGCGATCCTCGTCGAGACGATGCGCCGCGAAGGATTTGAGCTGACCGTCGGCAAGCCGCAGGTCGTCACGAAGTTGGTGGACGGAAAACTCTGCGAGCCGGTGGAACGGCTGTCCATCGATATCCCAGAGGACTATCTCGGAGTGGTCACTCAGCTCATCGCCCTGCGCAAGGGCCGTCTCGAGCACATGGTCAACCACGGGACCGGGTGGGTGCGCCAGGAGTACCTTGTGCCCGCACGCGCGCTGATCGGCTTCCACACTGAGTTCCTTACCGAAACGCGTGGCACTGGCATCCTTCACCACGTATTCGAGCGCTACCAAGCCTGGCATGGCGACCTGCGCACGCGGCCGACGGGCAGCCTCGTCGCGGACCGCCGCGGCCAGAGCTCCTCCTACGCGCTGATCAACCTGCAGGAGCGGGGGACGATGTTTATCGGCCCCGGCACCGAAGTTTACGAGGGTATGATCGTCGGCGAGAACGCCCGGCTAGGCGACATCGACGTAAACCCTGCGAAAGAGAAGAAGGCGACCAACATTCGCTCTTCCACCGCGGAGCAGACGGAAGGGCTCATCCCTCACCGGCAGCTATCGCTTGAGCAGGCCCTCGAGTTCTTGCTTGAAGACGAGTGCCTGGAGGTGACGCCCAACCACATCCGCCTGCGCAAAACGGTGTTGAGCACCCAGCACCGCGGACGGCGGAAAAAGGTCGCCGCCCAGGCGGTCTCCTAACGGCCGTCTCTGCCTAGACCAACGTCTCGTCGTACTCGATTTCGCCGGCCGCGATCAGGTCGCGGTACCAGTAGCCGCTGTCCTTGATGAAGCGTTTCTGGTCGTTTTCGAAATCGCAATACACGATGCCGAAGCGCTGGCTGTAACCCATCGCCCACTCAAAGTTGTCCAGCAGCGTCCATGCGTAGTAGCCGCGCACGTCGGCGCCCTCATCGATTGCCCGCGCCACCTGGCCGATGTAGCCCTTGTAGTAGTCGATCCGCTTCTTATCAGGCACGCGTCCCTGCGCATCCGGCGCCGTCGAGTACGAGCAGCCGTTCTCAGTTATGTAGATCGGCAGGCCATAATCGCGGTGGACTCGCACGATCATCTGGTAGAGTGCGGCCGGCCAGACCTCCCAGCCAAAGTCGGTCTTCGGCCCGGGCGGCGGGACCTGCCGGATGCCGAGGTACTTATCGTCCGGATTATGCGCGGCGATCGTGCGGGTGTAGAGGTTAATACCGATGAAGTCGTGCGGCGCCTTGATCGCTTCGCTGTCGCCCGGGCGGACGTCCATCTCGGCCAGCGCGCGCTCCTGCTCGACGTACGCCCGCGGGTAGACCCCTTCCATCAACGGCCTTAGGAACCAGTCATTCGAGAACGCGTGCTGACGCTCGGCAGCCGCACGGTCTTCCTCCGACCCGGTGTACGGATAGGCCGCCGTCATGCTGAATGCTGTCCCTATCGCTTCCGCCGTCCCAACGGCGCGCATCGCCCGTGTGGCGGACGCCTGCGCGAGGTTCGCGATGTGCATTGCCCGCATTCCCGTCGGTCTGTCGCGGAGGCCCGGTGCATGAATCCCGGCGATGTAGCCGAGGAACGCGAATACCCACGGCTCGTTGAACACCATCCAGTGCTTTACGCGGTCGCCGAGCGACTTGATACACGCTTCGGCGTACGTCGTGAAGTGACCAATGATCTCGCGGTTCGCCCAGCCGCCTTCGTCCTGGAGCGCCTGCGGGAGGTCCCAGTGGTACAGCGTCGGGAAGGGGCGTATGTCGTTCGCGAGCAACTCGTCGACCAGGCGATTGTAGTAGTCGAGGCCCGCCTGGTTCAGCCTTCCCTTGCCTTCCGGGAAGATCCTCGGCCAGGAGATGCTGAAGCGGTAGCCGCGCAGCCCCAGCTCCTTCATCAGGGCTACGTCTTCTTTGTAGCGGTGGTACTGATCGCAGGCGATGTCTCCCGTATCGCCATTCATGATCCGTCCCGGCTCATGCGAGAAGCGGTCCCAGATAGACTCGCCTTTCCCGTCCTCGCCCCACGCGCCTTCCACCTGGTACGACGCGGTCGCCGTCCCCCACGAGAAATCGGCCGGAAATTTCACCCGTTTTGTCATGATTGCCTCCTGCGCTTCCGCCCATTCTACCCGCGAAAAATGGGTGCCGGGGCGGGCTGGCCACGGCTTTTTCAAAAAGCCGTATCCCGCATTCTAGTTGGCTCGTTTGCCAGGCAGTAGAATTAACTTCACCGAGTTTCACCAAGATGCAGGCGAGCGGATACTCTCCCAGATCAGACACCGAATTGCTGGCTCGTGCTGCAGCCGGTGACGAGCCGGCCCTCGCCGCCCTCTACGAACGTCACTTTGAAGCCATCTACGATTTCGTCCTCCGGACGCTCAAAGATCGCGATATCGCCACAGACGCCATCCGTGCCGCCTTCATCGACTTATGGCACCGCGCGCGCAGGCGCAAGGCAGGCAACCAGGTCAGAGCGTGGATCTACGCAAAAACGCGTGAGCGTGCGGTTCGCGCAGGCCGCCGCCGCTCCGCCGGAGATGCCGGCGTCCCGGCCGATTCGACAGACGCCCCTGCCTTCGCGCAGCGGGGCCTTTCGGACGTCAGCCACGGGGAGCCCGAGCTCGATGCCGAAGTTTCGAGGATTGTGTGGGAGTTCGCGGCGCAACTTTCCCCGAAGGAGTATTCCCTGCTCGACCTTCATCTCAGGCGCGGTCTGAAAGTCGACGAGCTAGCAGAAAGCCTTGGTCTTACAACAACCAAGGTATATATCATCCTCTACCGCCTCCGGCAGGCGCTCGTCGAATGGGCCTCAGCCGCCCTCCTTTCGCGGCGCGGCCGCAAGCAATGCTCCGAATTGGACGCGGTCCTCGCTGAGACCCGCGCCGCCCAGGAGTCTCGCGATTATCGAAGGTCGATCACAAAACATCTGGAGGTGTGTTCGCGATGTCATGCAAGCACCGCGACGTACCCATCTGCGCTCCAAACCTTCGCCGATCTTGCGCCGCTCGAGCCGCCGCCTGGCGTGCAAGCCGCAATCTGGACAGACGTGTCTGACCACATCAACGGCATCTCCCCTTACCGCACACCGAGAACTCTAGAGCCGCGAGACGGCATGCGCCGCCTCAAGGGTGTCCCTTTCAGCCCTAACGTGCCTGTCCTCGCTGTGCTCGGGGCCGCCATCGCGAGCATCGTCGCCATTCTTGTGGCGGGCGTCCTCATCTTCGGCACTGGCGGCGGCGGCGCGGCGACCGCTCGTGACCCGGACGACGTGCACAGTACCGACCACAAGACCGGCGAGCCCTCCAGTGACAACACGATCGACCTCGCATGGACCCCAATTCCCCGAGCGAAGGGATATTCGACGATGTGGAGCCATTTGCCCAACGATCTTCCGGACACTGTAGCGGACCTCCCAGGCAATGCGACTAACACCACAAGCCCGCCGCTGGATCCCGGCACTTGGTACTTCCACCTGCGCACCCAAAACGAAGACGGCACCTGGACCAGCACGTTGCACATCGGTCCGTTCGAGGTGATCGCCACCACGTCGCCCACCCCGAATGCGACTGAAGCTCCTCCGCCCTCGCCAACCCAGACCGTCACTCCGGCCCCGGGTCCGCATTTTCCGACCGAGCCAGCCGCGACACCGACGGAGACGCCTGCTCCCACTCCTCCGCCAACGCCGCCACCACCAACTCCAGCGCCATCAACACCTGCGCCGTCCTTGACGTTGCCAGCGCTCTCAGCGACGCCCACAACAGCGCCCTAGCGATCCAAGGGTCCTCAGGCAACGGGCCACCTGCTACACTGCGTGCCATGCAGCTCCGCCCCCTCGGCAGGACACGGCTCCAAGTCTCAAACCTCTGCCTCGGCACGATGCAGTTCGGCTGGACCGCTGACGAACGCGCCTCGTTAGCGGTCATGGACTCCTTCGTCGAAGCCGGCGGCAGCTTCCTCGACACGGCTGATGTCTACAGCCGCTGGGCGCCCGGTAACCCCGGCGGCGTCTCCGAGCAGATCATCGGGCGCTGGCTGAAGGAGCGGGGCAACCGTGAACATCTCGTTATCGCGACCAAGGTGCGCGGTCGGATGTGGGCAGGACCGGACGGCGAAGGGCTGAGCCGGGCGCACATCACACGCGCCGTGGAAGACAGCCTGCGACGGCTTCAGATCGAGACAATCGACCTCTACCAGTGCCACTCACCGGACGAGAAGACGCCGATCGAGGAAACGCTGCGGGCGTTCGAGGAGCTCATCTCGTCAGGCAAGGTCCGCCACATCGGCGCCTCCAATTTCACGGTGGCGCAGCTTGCACAAGCCCTTCGCGTTGCCGGCGAAAAGACCCTGCCCCGCTTCGAAACGCTCCAGCCGCACCACAATCTCGTCCACCGTGCGGAGTACGAAGCCGAACTCGCCCCTCTCTGCGAGCGCGAGCGCATCGGAGTGATCCCATACAGTCCTCTCGCTGCCGGCTTTCTCACGGGAAAGTACCGTCCCGGACAGACTCAGCCGAGGAGCGCACGCGCCGGCCGCGTCCGTGAGTACATGAACGCCCAGGGCTTTGCCGTGCTGGAAGCGCTCGAAGGTGTCGCCGCCGCTCACAACACGACGCCGGCCGCCGTCGCCCTCGCCTGGCAGATGACCAAACCGGCAATCGTTGCGCCCATCATCGGCGCGAATTCCCCCGAGCAGCTCGCCGACCTCCTCCCAGCCGCCGATCTAGAGCTCTCTATAGACGAGGCGGCTGCCTTGGATCGCGCGAGTGCGTCCTTCTGACAGCCGCCTCGAGAACGAATCCGCTTATCCGTTGAGCCGCAGGCAATCCGTTGTGGCATTCCACCCGTGCGCATATGCTTGTCGCGAGCGCCCGCACCAAAGGAGGCCAACTGTGACCCAAACCGTAGACACCGCTACCACCCTCGACATCATCCGTCGCTTCAACGAGGCCTTCAACAGACACGACGTCGAAGGGATCATGGCCCTCATGACGAACGATGTGGTCTTCGAGAACACCTCGCCGCGGCCGGACGGCGAGCGCTACGAGGGCCAGGAGAGCATCCGCGGCTTCTGGGAGCAATTCTTCTCCGGTTCGCCCTCCGCCCGTTTTGAGACGGAGGATCTGTTCGCCGACGGCGACCGCTGCACGGTGCGCTGGATCTACAACTGGGTAGATAGCGAAGGCAAGCCCGGACATGTCCGCGGCGTCGACGTCTTCCGCGTCCGCGACGGCAAAGTCGCCGAGAAGCTCTCGTACGTTAAGGGCTAGCCCTCCGACGGTCATTCCGAGCCCGTGGGCGGGCCGATCGGTACGTGAGTGGAAGCGAGGAATTTCCGCCTTGGCCAACCTGAAAGACACTCGCCCTCCGGCATAGTTCAAGCTCCGCCGCGCACCGCCCGCGCCGCATTGCGTCCAGCGATCCGCCCGAAAACCGACCCCGCCATCAGCCCGCTCCCGCCCGCGTAGTTCCCCCAGAAGAGACCGCCGACCAGCTCACCAGCCGCATACAGGCCGCCGATCGCACGTCCTTCGCCATCGAGAACGCGCGCCTCGCGGTCGATGTGCAGCCCGCCGAAAGTGAAGGTGATGCCGCAGGTAACCGCGTACCCTACGAACGGCGGTGTGTCGAGCGATTGCGCCCAGTTCGATTTCTGCGGATCGATCCCTTCCGTCCGCTTGCCGTCCAGACGTGTCGGGTCGAACTCGCCCGGCTGCACCGCGGCGTTGAAGGCGTCGACCGTTCGTTCCAGCGCGGGGCGATCGATGCCGAGTTTGTCCGCCAGTTCGCCGATCGTCTCCGCCCTCGCCTTTGTCGCTTGAGCGATCCGGTACTCATCGCGCAGGAGGTGCTCGACCTTCGCGTCGAAGATCTGAAACGCCGCTCGCTGCGACTGATTGAGAATCTCTGGCCCGTACTTCGCGTAAGTGTAGTTGCGGAAGTCCGCACCTTCGTCGACAAAGCGGTCGCCGTTCGCGTTCACTATGATCCCCAGAGGATAGGAGTGTTTCTGGTACAGGTCGCCGATTCGACGGTTGCCGGACGATGGTGCGTTCAGGTCCCAGGCGACAGCGTGACAGCTGCCCCAGTCGCCGTAGGGCGCCGCTCCGGCTGCCAGCGCCATTCGGATGCCGTCGCCGGTGTTGAACTCCGTTCCGCGCACCTTCGCGTGCTCCCAGCCCGGCCCCAGATGCCTTGTGCGCATCTCAGCATTCGCCTCGAACCCCCCGCAGGCGAGCACCACCTCGCCCGCCCTCAGCTGTTCCCCGCTATCGAGCGAAAGACCGCGGACCCCTCCACCGTCGTCTTTCAGCAGTCCGGTTGCTCCGCGTCCATAACACACGTCGACGCCTGCCTCGTCAGCCAGCTCGAACAGCCGGTCCGATAGCCCGGGACCGCCTCCCACGGCCTCGATGATCAAGCCTCCCCAGAACCGCCGTTTTCCATTCACCTCGAACGCCTGCCGGCCGTACAAAAGCACCCAGCGGACGCCTCGCTCACGCATCCAGAGCATCGTCGGGTACGCTTGCTCGACCAGGATGTCGCTCAGCCCTGGCTCTGCTTTGCCCTCACTGACGCGCGAGAGATCGTCCCGCATCTGCGAGGCTGGATAGAAGCCGACGTCGACGGCCTCCGCCTCAGCGTCCGAAAGATCCGGGATCAGCGGGCGAATATCATCGAGGCCCTCATAAGGAAAGCGAAAGGCGGCGCCGGTGAAGTACGTGTTCCCTCCACGCAGCTCCCGCGGCGCCTTTTCCAAAACGAGGACGCTTGCGCCGGTCTCGCGAGCGGCTAGCGCCGCGCAAAGCGCTGCATTCCCGGCACCCACGACGATTACGTCGTAGCCGCCCCCACCACTGGCTCGCAACTGTCAACTCTCGACGAGTCGCTCGCGCGTCACCAGTACCCCCTCAGCGACCAGCCGCTCGACCTCCTGATCCTGATAACCCAGCTCGCCGAGCACTTCGGGCCCGTGCTGGCCGAGATAAGGCGGCGGTCTGCCGCTATCCGGCCGCGCGCCATCCATCACCATCGGTGAGGCCGGCATGCGGACGGGCCCGAGCACCGGGTGGTCGAGGATCGACATCAGCCGATTAGCCTCGACGTGCGGATGCTCGAATAGCTCCTCGGGAAAGTTGACGGGCCCGCACGGCACGTCAGCCGCGTCGAGCGCACCGATCCACTCGCTGGTCGTCCGTTCGCGGAACCGATTTTCGAGAGCCCCCACGTTTGCCTTGTGTGCCTGCCTCACCTCTTCGGAGAACCAGTCGTATGAGATGCCCTCGACGGTCATGTCTTGAACGCCCAGCGCGTCACGCATCCCGCGTCGCTGGCGGTTGTTGAGACAGGCAACCGCGATCAGTCCATCCCGCGTCTCGTAGACGCGATAGTAGTTATTGCGCCCTCGCGGAGCGACGTACTCGTTCCTGAGCTTCGCGGCCTCCTCGTAGCGAATGCCGTCTTTCCGCCGCCCGGCTAGCGCCGCGAGGAAACCCTCTCGCACGGGGCCATCCACTTCGTCAACCGAGAGCAAGGGCCGGTACTGAGCGGCTAGGCCGGAGGCGAAGAGGCTCGTCTCGATCCGCTTTCCTCTCCCCGTCAGCGTTCGCTCATATAAGGCTGAAACGATCGCAAAAGCCATGAACATGCCCGTCGTCAGGTCGGCAACCGCCAGCGTTGTGATGAACGTCGGCACGCCCCGCTCGAGCTTGTTCTCGTATAGCACCATGCCCGTGGCCGCCTGCGAGAGGATGTCGAACCCGGGCCGGCCCGCATACGGTCCCTCATGCCCAAACGCCGAGTTCTCGCAGTAGATTAGCTCGGGCTTCGTCTTGGACAGCGTCTCGTAATCGAGCCCCAGCCGCTTCGCCACGCCCGGACGATAGGCAATCGCCACCACGTCGGCTCCAATCGCAAGGCGGCGGGCGATTTCTCGCGCTTCCGGCCGCTTGAGATCGAGCGCGATGCTGCGCTTCCCGCGGTTGACGCCGAGGAAGCCGCGGCTTTCGTAGGGAGCGACGGGCGCCGTGTGCCGCCAGGCGTCGCCCTGCGGCCGTTCCACCTTGACGACATCCGCGCCCATGTCTGCCAGCAGCATCGTGCAGTACGGCCCGGCGATGTACTCAGTGAAATCGACGACTCTGGTCCCCGCGAGCGGCCCGCTCATGCGCGCATCGTATGCGAACGCGACTCGCCTCGTAAACAGCCAAGGCGGGGCTCTTATGTCAGCGCGAAGTGTTGTTTCCGCCCCACAAACCGGTTGCGCACCGTTCGTGCCGAGTAGCCTGCAGGGCGTATCGACGCATGCGGGGGTGGCGAGGAATCTGGCCTAGCGAAGGCTCTGCGGGTAGCGCTTGACGAAGTCGAAGATGCGGTAGGAACGGGGATGGACGCGGATGCGTACCTGGCGCTTGACCTTGAGCTGCGAAAGGTAAGCGTCCGCGACGGCGCCAAGATAACGGCGAGTGATCCCTTCGTACTCCGCGGCGATCCCTTCGATGGGCTCGAGAGACGCATTCCCCTCGACAAGCAAAACCTTGTAAGGGGGGCGAGCGTCGTCGATTGTTAGCGCGACCGCGTTGTCAGCCTCGAGTGCGCGGACCTTTGCCGCCTTGGGACCAGTGACCATTACGATATCCCCGTCGAGGAGAGTGAACCAGATGGGGACGACGCGCGGCCGGCCGTCGAGGCCGGAATAGGCGAGGCGGGCGAGGTTGGGCCCCTCGAGCAGAGAGGCGACGACGGGGTCATCAAGCGGCAGAGCGGTCACGCTGGGAGGATAGCATACGAATAAAGAAAAGAGACCGGGCGGAAAGCCCGGCCTCTCGC
>Ga0114129_10008071_pt1 | contig 14998 bp, 11 predicted proteins | sample RhiMetdeltSRZDD1_FD_80071 | JGI IMG/M metagenome (GOLD analysis project Ga0114129, IMG submission 80071) | Populus rhizosphere microbial communities from Tennessee, USA - Rhizosphere MetaG P. deltoides SRZDD1 (version 2) (version 2) | ecosystem: Host-associated > Plants > Roots > Rhizosphere >...
ACCCAGCTACCGAGCTACCCAGCTACCGAGCTACCCGGTTACCGGGCGAAGCAGTAGATGCGGCCCGCGCCCCCGCGCGGCGCCGTGTTCGAGCAGTTCTGATTGGTGTGCGCGGCATTCCACGACGCCAGCGCGCCGGCGGTGCTCTGGTTGGGACCCATCCCGTCGGAGTGCCCGACCTGACCGATGTCTCCTGCAGACCCCGATGTCCAGTCCGCGCAGGTCAATCCGGGTGCAAGCGTGCCGTCTGCGTTGGAGCCGGTCATGATGTCGTGCTCAGTGGGACCCGGCGACCCGGTCCACTGTCCGTTGATCCGCTGGCCACGTTCGTCGATGAAGATCGCCGCGTCGCCCGAGCGGGTGTGCAGCTCAGTGAGGTTGTTGGCGACGGCGACGCCGTTGGCATTGTGCCAGGGGCCCAGGCCAATCCGGTCGCGCGCGTTGGTGGGACGATTGCCGTTCGAGGCGTCGCGCTCGACACTCAAATAGGCGCGCCACAAGCGTCCGCTCCCCTGCCCCACCGCGGTTGCCATCCGCAGACACAGGGCGTCGGCGCCGGCCAGCCCGCCAAGATTGCCGGTCACGCTCGTCGCACTCGTAACGAAGAAACTGAGCGGAGGTCCACCCGAGGGAGAGGTCGGACCATCGCCGTCGCCGCAGCCTGCTGCGATGCACAGCAGCAGAAGGAGCCACCAGCGTTTCATGCGTTCCTCCTTATTTCCAGATGCCGAGCGCGCGCCTGACAGCCACGAGCTGCCCAACGTGATAGGCGTTGTGATCGGCAAGCAGCAGCAGCGCGCGCAGGTAGGTTTGCTTCTCGTCCCCGGTCGGGACGCTGGCATACAGGTCTTTCGTGTCGCGGGCGATCTGTTTTATCCGCTCGCGATCGCGCGTGAAGGCGGCGATGCTGGCGTCCCACGCCTTCGCGTCGGGCGGCGCGGGATCCTTCGGCCAGTAATCGTCGGGCCAGTGGCGGCTGTGGACATATTTCGCATTGACGCAGAAGTCGAGGATGTCTTCCTGCGCGATGCGCATGTGTTCGAGCAGCTGCCAGGCGGAGTGATCGAAGCCGGCGGGCCGGGCCCCGCGCTTGTCAGCGGGTACGCCCTGGACCGCCTTATCGAACCCGACGTGCGACTCTTCCCAGTCGAGCACGCGCGCGAGTTGTTCACGAAGACGAGCTTCACTCATAGAGGAGGATGAGGCACATAAGTCTAAACGACGAGCGCAGGCGATTGCACAATAACGGCATGCCTCACGGGACCGCGTCCTCCTCGCCCGGCGTCGCGGACGTCGCGCGGATTGCCGCCCTGGAGAATCCCGTCATCCGCAACCTGGAAATTACCGAGTGCTACGCCGACCTGTCGGCGGCGATGCGCGCGCGGACGGGCGGCGCCGCGGACTGGTGCACGTTCGCGACGTGGGCGTCGCGGCAGGCGGGCAGCACGATTCGCGGCGAGGACCTGCTCGACAACCTCGATCGTCGTCTGGGAAGGAAGAGGTGGCTGGCCGCGCCGCTCGCGTCGTTGAACCGGCTGCTGCTGCGCAAGGGTCTCTTTCAACCCGACTCTGCCCTGGGGCGGATCGTCGCCGGGATCCATTCACCGTTCGATGCGTTCGAGCGCGCGAGCACGGAAGTCGCGCGCGGCAACTTGAAGGTGTTCGAGGAGATCGGACGGGAGTTTGCGCGCTTCATGGCGTCGGTGCCGGGGGATGCGGGCGAGGATTCCGACGCGTTCGTGGCGTTCGCCGCCGGACTCCAACCGGGCACGCCGCCTGACGGCCAGGACCTGCTGCGCGAGGCGTTCGCCTGCTATCAGCGGCAGCGGCAGGAGACAGATCCCGCTGCGCGCGCCGCATGGGTCCTGCTGGCCAACCTGAAGATCGGGTGTCACGAGCAGATTCGTCTGCAGCCGCAGATTGCGGCCGCCGTCGATGCACCGCTGGCGACCGCCGCGGATCTGGGCGCGCGCGTGCTGCACGCGCTGATCCCCTCGTCTTGCAACTGGCCAGGCGTCCTGCACGGACCCGCCAAATACGCGCTTGGCGGGCTGGCGCTCGTCGTCCGGCGGGACGCGGTGAAAGTGACGCGCGAAGTCGTCACCGAGGCGATGATGGTCCTCAGCGTGCCGGGTACGGTCTTGTCGCTTGGCCGCGACCTCGACGCGCCGGTGCCCGAAGTGCTCGCCGGCGCGGCGCCGCCGTTTCTCGCCAGCTTCGTCCAGGAGTACGACCCCTGCCCGCCCGGCGGCATCGCCTGCGCGGCGTCCAACTGGTGCGATCTGCGCCAGCGGATGCACTACATCACGCACCTGTTTCGGGCGTACGCCGAAACGGCCTCGATGTTCTCGAGGCCGTTCACGCCGGAACAGGTGGCGGCCTTCCGCGCCGGCCGCGTTCCAGACGGCGATATATAGCGGTCCGAAAATCACGACCACTAGATAAGGCTTGGGGTCTGACCCCCGGTCTGACCGCCGGTCTGACCCCCGGTCTGACCCCCGGTCTGACCCCGGGTCTGACCCTCGGTCTGACCCTCCTAGGCGATCGCTCGGTCGGTGAGCAGGCTGTCGAGCAGCGTAATCAGCTCGTGGACATCGACGGGCTTGACGACATGCGCCTGGAAGCCGGCGGATTCGGTGCGCTCGCGGTCGGATGGCTGTCCGTAGCCGGTCACCGCCACGAGCACCGGCGATGAGCCGGGCAGACTCGACTCCTGAAGCTGACGGGCGACCTCGAACCCGTCCATCAGCGGCAGCCCGAGATCGAGCAGGACAATGTCGGGCTGGAAGCCGGCGGCGATCGATAACGCGGCCGGACCGTCAAACGCTGCGCGCGTCTCGTGTCCCACCGCCTCGAGCGCGGCGGCGATCAGCCTGGCCGCGTCAACGTTGTCGTCCACAACGAGCACGCGGCGGCCCGTGCGTGGCGTGGCCTTGACCGCCACACCAGGTGCATCGGTGGTGTCGGCCGCAGGCAGTGCACTGGCGATCGCCGGCAGCGTGATGATGAACTCGCTGCCCTTCCCGCGCCCTTCGCTCCGCGCCTCGATGGTGCCGTCGTGCAGCTTGACGAGGCTGCGCGCAATGGTCAGCCCCAGACCAAGGCCGCCCTGCGAGCGATCCAGCGCCTGCCGGTCCTGGGTGAACATCTCAAACACGCTCGGCAACAGCACCGGATCGATGCCGATGCCGTTGTCCTTCACACGAAGCTCGACCCGGTCGCCTGCGAGCGCCGCGGTCACGCTGATGCGGCCGCGGGGCTCGGTGTACTTCGCCGCGTTCGTAATGACGTTGGTCACGACCTGCGTCAGCCGCGTGATGTCGCCGTTCACGCGCAGGCCCTGCCGGGGCACGTGCAGCTCGAGATGATGGTGCCGTTCTTCGAGCAGCGGGCTGGCGCCCTCGACCGCAGACGCGACGACGTCGCCGATTTCAATCGGATTGCGGCGGAGGTCAATCTTGCCGCGGGCAATTCGCGAAACGTCGAGCAGATCGTCCACGAGCCGAACCAGGTGGCGAACCTGCCGGTCGATGACCGTGCGTTCGCGCTCGGCGCCGGTATCGCCGCGCAGCGTCATCAGCTGCAGCGCCGTCAGGATCGGTGCGAGCGGATTGCGCAGCTCGTGGCCGAGCATCGCCAGGAACTCGTCCTTGGTGCGGCTGGCCGACTGCTCTGCCGCCCGCAGCGCGTTCAGCTCGTTACGCTGCTTCACCTCGTCGGTGACATCGAACGCGATCACAAGGATGCCTTCGACCTCGCCCCTCACGTTGCGCCGCGGCTGGTAGACGAAGTTGAGAAACCTCGTTTCAATCGACCCATCTCCGCGCCGGAGCCGCGCCGGCGCTTCCTTGCCGAAGTACGGCTCACCGGTCGCGAACACCTTATCCAGCAGCACCTTGAACGGCTGCCGCTCGAGCTCCGGCAGCACCTCGAAGAGCGGCCGATTCAGGACATCGCCGAGGTCGCGGTCCCACAGCCGGCAGGTCATCTCGTTGGCGAGCTCGACGAGGTGATTCGGCCCTTCAAGGATGACGATCGGCGTCGGCGCGTCCATGAAAAGAACATGGAGATGCTGTTTCTGCAGCATCGCCTCCCGCCGGGCCTCGGCCAGCGCCAGCAGCGATCTCACCCGCGCGATCAGCTCGCGCGCGCTGAACGGCTTGACGACATAGTCGTCTGCACCAGCGGCCAGTCCGGAGACACGCGCCTCTTCGCCCGACCGCGCCGACAGCATCAGCACCGGAATGTCGCTGGTTCGCAGGTCAGCCCGCAACGCCGATAACAGGCCGAAGCCATCGAGCTCAGGCATCATCACGTCGGTCACGACCAGATCCGGCAGCAACGTGCGCGCGCGCTCGAGCGCGTCGGCACCATTGCCCACGGTTTCAACCTCCCACCCCCGGAGCAGGCGACGCAGGTAGTCGCGCATGTCGGCGTTGTCGTCCGCGACCAGGATCCGCTCGCGCGAGCCGCCGTGCGCCGGAGCCTGCTCGTCTTCCTCGACCAGCCAGCGCGTCGCCTCCTCCACGTACGCCGCTGCTCCCCGCGTTGTCGTCGAAGGTCCGGGCTCGAGCGCGAGCCTGTCCTGCGGAAGGTGTGAGCTTCCGGCAGGGATTCGGACAGTAAAAGTGGAGCCGACGCCATACGTGCTCGAAACGGTGATGTCGCCTCCGTGAAGCCGCACGACCTCGTGCGTGAGGGCGAGGCCGATGCCGGACCCTTCGTGCGTGCGCGAACGGACGTCTTCGACGCGGTGGAAGCGCTCGAACACACGATCGACGTGATCGTCGGGGATACCGGCGCCTGTATCCTCGACGGTCAGCTCGACGTGACCGTCGTGCTCCCGCATGGCAATGCGAATCGATCCCTCGAGCGTGAACTTGAACGCGTTGGAGAGCAGGTTCATCACGACCTTTTCCCACAGGTCGCGATCGATGTACGCGGGCGCGGCGATCGGCGGGCAGTCGACGTCGAACCTCAGACCGGCGTGCTCGATCGCCGAGCGGAAGGCGCCGGCCAGCTCGCGCGTCAGGGCGCTGATGTCGGTCGGACGATAGGTCGCCTGCGCGCGGCCCGACTCGATCCGCGAGAAATCGAGCAGCGCATTGACCAGCTTCAGCAGCCGGAGCTGGTTGCGATGCACCATCTCGAGCGACTCGCCACGGAGCGCTGCGTCGGGTTCGGACAGCGCTGCCTCTGTGGGCCCGAGCATCAGCGTCAGCGGCGTGCGGAACTCGTGGCTGACGTTGCTGAAGAACGCGGTCTTGGCGCGATCGATCTCCGCCAGCGCTTCGGCGCGGCGACGCGCGTCCTCCAGCGCGACCGCGTTGCTGATGGCCGTCGCAATGTGGTCGGCGGCAAGCTCGAAAAAGTCACGGTATTGATGATCCAGCGCGCGCCGGGGGCTGACGCCCGCAACCAGCACTCCGTACGAATGGTCCAACCCCGGGCGCCACAGGGGGAGCAGCACCGCGGTGTGGGTGGGCTCGTCGTACGGTCCTCCCGGCAACGGGCCGAAGCGCTGCGGGAGATCGTCGACGACAATCGTCTTGCCTCCGCGCACACAGTCGGCGAAACCCCAGACGTCATCGCGCGCCGAATTGACGGTTTCGACGCACGCGGGATGCGCCGGATCGATGCCAGCGCAGCCCACGCGGCGCCACGTCGTCCCCTCGCGGTCGAGCAGGTAAATCAGGGAGAACGGCACGTCAATCGAGTCGCCGTCGAACACCGCGGCGGCGTTGGCGCACGCCTGTTCCGGGGACTTCGCGTCGGATGCCCGCCGCGCCAGCTCGCGCAGCGTCGCCAGCCGGCGCTCGCCTTCGACCCGGCCGGTGGTCTCGGCGACAACCGCAAGCACGCCGCCGACGCCGCCGGTTTCGTCGCGGATCGGACTGTAGGACAGCGTGAACCAGCAGTTCTCCAGATAGCCATTGCGATCGAGTGGCAGGAGCCAGTCGTCAATCGCAAAAGCTTCGCCGCGTCGCACACGCTCGAATTCCGGACCGACGACCGACCAGACTTCGGGAAAGATTTCCGCGCCGGGCGCAGCCAGCGACGCCGGGTGTTTCGTGCCGAGGACCGGCCGGTAGCGATCGTTATAGAAAAAGCGGAACTCCGCGCCCCACGCCACCACCATGGCAAAACGCGATTCGAGCATGATGCTGACCGCCGTGCGCAGACTCTGGGGCCACTGCTCGATCGGACCAAGCGGCGTGGTGGACCAGTCGACGGCGCGCATCAACGCGCCCATGTCTCCACCGCCTGCGAGGCAGTCGCGCGCGACAGCAGGATTGGTGGAATCGGGAAGGGCGGCGGACATCGCTGAGATTCCGGCGAATATACTGCGAGAGCGCAGCGAACCTATCCCGACAGTTCGTTGCAGTTTGGGGCGGGAATTACTTCATTCCCTTATAGCGGGTTCAGAACTGAAGGAGCCTCGTGGCTTTGATGACGAAGCTGCGGTTCTGGACGTCGGGGATCCCGCGCGTCAGTGTCGATCGACCGTCGCTGTAGACGACGAAGAGCTCGCTGCCGGGACGGTATTCCCAGCGGAAGCGCGCGTTGGTGGAGACGGAATCGGTGCGCGTCTGGTACTGCAGCAGCCCCGAGACGAACATGCGCGGCGTGAGCGTGTAGGTAAGGCGGCTGCTCACGAGGTTCGAAAAGCCGCGCCCCCACGGCACGTCGACGTGGTTCACCGTGATCGTCGGCTCCGCGTAGAACTGCGGCGAGAACTCGACGCGGCTTCTCCACCCGACTTCGGTCACCGTCCCGTCATAGAAGCTGCCGTGCATCGCCACCGCGGTGCCGCTGATCTTGCGCTGCGGGCCGAAGGTGAAGCTGCCCTGCAGCTGCTGCCATGAATAACCGCCGGCGGGCACACGCACGCCCTTGGCCAGCGTGAACGGCTCCTCGATCGCCTCGTAGGTGCGCGAAAGCTCGATCTGCGTCCGATCGCCGCTGGTGAAGTCGGTTCTGAACGTCGCCTGCTGGTCGCGGCTCTCCACTTTTTCCCAGGTCGGATCGGTGAAGTACTGAACGTTGACCGAGTAGAACACCTTGCGGACGCCGGGGATGCGCTGCGGGCGCGGGCTGAACCTGAAATTGCCCTTCAGGTGCTGAAATCCCTCGGGACGCCGCAGGAAGCCCATTTCAGGATTGAAGTCCTCGCCAGCGAACATGTGCTCGGTATCAATTCCCCACCGATCGGCGTTCCACACGAACCGGTTCCTGGAACTGTAGTCGTTGCCGTTGCGCCCCTGAGTCTCAGACTTGGCGAGGTAATGCACGAACTGGATGTTCTGGTAGAACTGGAACACGCCGTCGACCCCGTAGGCGTAGTTGGTCGATCCGTTCGCGCTGGGAGCCCGGCGCGTCGCGATCATGCCGATCCGGCTGCGCCGCAGGATCTCGCGCTGCACGCGCATCGCGGTGAAATCGGTGGCGACGGCACTCAGCTCGGGCACGTCGCCGGTGCGCATCTGCAGGACGCCGATCTGGTTCCGGCCGCTCCGGCCGAGCAGACGCCCACCGCCAACGATCGGGACGACGCCGCCGTTCTCGAGGCCGATGCGGCGGCTGAAGAAAATCACCGGGATCTCCGGATTGTTGCCCGGAGCGCCGCTCTGGGTGCCGAAGCCGAAGAACTGCTCGCCCTCCATGAAGAAGTCGCGCTTCTCGGGATACTGCAGCGAGAACCGCGTCAGGTTGAGCTGCTGCTCGTCGTCTTCGACCTGGGCGAAGTCGGTGTTCCAGGTGGCGTCGAAGACGTAGCTCTGGGTGGCCGCCCACTTGGCGTCGAGGCCGAACTCGGCGTCACCCTTGTTCGAGATCGATGGGCGCGCCGCGCGGTTGGTGAGCGACGAGCCGAGCGCGTAGCCTTTGACGTCGATATTCCTCGGACTGGCCGGCGTCTCGATGCCCACCAGCGTCGCGGCGCTGGACGCCCGGTTCAGCCCGTTCGAGCCGTACGACACCGGAACCGCGGCGAGGAACGACAGCTCCGTCTTCCAGCGCACATTCCGCCGGAAGTTGATGCCCCAGACCCGCGCAGCCTCCTGAAACCGGATCGATCGGAACGGGATGCGGAACTCGATCGTCCAGCCGCCGTCGAAGTTCGCCGACCGCGTTTCCCAGATCGTGTTCCAGTCGGTGTTGGCGTTCTCGTTGGCGACCTGGGAGTCGGCCATCCCGCCCTGCGCATTGGCGTAGAAGACGTAGCCGTTCCGGCGATCGTTGAAGGTGTCGATCATCACCGCGAAATGATCGTTGTTGTAGAGGTTGTTCGCGTCGCGGCGCATATCGCTCATCACCCGACGCGACGAATCGCTCTCCCACAACCGCGCGCCGATGTAGACGGCGTCCTCGTCGTACGCGACCCAGACCTCGGTCTTCTCGGTCGCCGGCTCGCCTTCGCGCGGCTCCTGCTGAACAAATTCGTCGATCGGCAGCGTGTCGTTATAGACGGGGTCGTCGAGCCGGCCGTCGAGGACCAGCGGCTCGTTGAGGCGGACTGCGCGGATCGTGATGCTGCCGTCTGCGTCGCGCGCGATGACCGCCGGAGGAACCGGCTCCGTCACCGCCAACGCGGGGGCAGCAAGAAACACGAAAAGCGCTACAAATATGAAAGCTTTAGGGGGATACACCAGGAATCGTTAATTGTACCCTGCATCCTGGCGGCTGCAGGTCTACCTGGTCGTGACCTCGCGGATCTTCGCGATCTTTGCGTCTCGTTCGGTGGAGAGCCGCTCGCGGTCCCTGCGGAACTCCGACTCGATGGCCTCACGCTCGGCAGGATCAAAAGTCCTGCGCAACCGCGAGCCCTGCAGGATTTCCAGTTCGGCTAGCTTCGCGCCGTAAAAGCTGCGGATCTCGGTAATGGCCGCCTTCTGCTCGTCGGTGAGCAGCAACTGCTCGATGCCGGCGTCGGCGTCCTGTTTCCGCAGGCGCTCCATCGCGAGCTCGACGGCGGACTTCGGCGCGTTGTCGTCCACGGCCATCTCTGCCTTTACTGGGTATCCACGGCGGTCAGCTTGCCGGCAAGCGAGAACAGCCACACGCTGTCGCCCCGGGTGGCCGCGGCGAAGGCGCTGCCGGCGGACAGCACCACGACATACTGCTGGCCTCGGTGCTCGAACACGCTGGCGGGCGCGTTGACGCCGGCGCCGGTCTGAAACGCCCAGAGCAGCGCGCCGCTCCGCGAGTCGAGCGCGGTAAACCGTCCATCGCCGCGCCCGATGAACAGCAGACCACCCGCCGTCGCCACCGACCCGCTGTAGCAGCGCTCCGGCCATCCCTGCTGCCACACGAGCTTGTTGGTGTGCATGTCGAGCGCGGACAGGATCCCGTACACGCCCCACGCGACCGCGCCGAACGCGCCGCCCAGATAGCGTTCGCCGTCCATCGGCATCTCGAAGTCGTCTGCGGCCTTGAAAATGCCGGTGCGATCCGACGCGCAGACGTAGAGGTAGCCGCTGCGCGGATCGTACGAGCTGGGCGCCCAGTTCGCGCCTCCTCCCTGTCCCGGCTTCGCGACGATCGCATCGGTCCAGAACGGCGTGAAGATGCGTCCCTGATTCACGAGCTTGAAGCCTTCGGGCGCGATCGCCATCGACTGCGGCACGAACGCATCGCCCACCGGGTACGGCTGCGTACGCGCGGTCAGCTGACGCGGCTCCTGCGGCACGGGCTTCTCCTCGATGCCGATCAGCGGCCGTCCATTGGTGCGATCCAGGATGTAGACCCAGCCGGTCTTGCTGGCCTGCGCGATCGCCTTACGCGTGCGCCCGCCGAGCTCGATGTCGAAGAGCACCACGGGGTTGGGCGCGTCGAAGTCCCACAGGTCGTGATGCACCTGCTGAAAGTGCCAGCGGTACTTACCCGTCTTCGCGTCGACGGCAACCATCGATGTCGCAAACAGGTTGTCGCCCGCGCGAACGGCGCCGTTGAAGTCGGGTCCGGGATTTCCCGTGGAGAAGTACAGCAGGCCAAGCTGCGGATCGACCGCGGGCGTCTGCCAGACGGACGCGCCGCCATGCTGCCAGACGTCGCTGTTCTTCGGCCAGGTGTCGTGACCGACCTCGCCGGGCCCTGGAATGGTGTAGAAAGTCCAGGCGAGCGACCCGGTCTTCGCATCGTACGCCCTCACGCGCCCGCGGATGCCGTACTCGGCGCCTGCGAAGCCGGTGATCACAAGCCCGTCGTAATAGAGCGGCGCGCTCGTAATCGTGAACCCTTCCTCCCATCGCTCCGCCTGTGTCGACCAGACCACTGCGCCGGTCCGCTGGTCGAGCGCGAGCAGCTTGCCATCGAGCTGACCGACAAACACCTTGCCGTCCCCCAGGCCGACGCCGCGGCTGGTCCACCCGCAGCACACGGTGCTGATCTTGTCGTTCAGATTGGCCTTATAGCTCCACAGCGTCTCACCCGAATCCACACTGATGGCAAACACATCGTCTGCGCCCGTGATGACGTAGATGACGCCGTCCTGGACGATCGGCTGGGCCTCTCCCGAATATTTCACGCCCGTGCCCGAGCCATTGAGCCGCGTCCGCCACACGGCCTTGAGCTGCGCCACGTTCTCGCGAGTGATCTGCGTCAGCGGCGAGTAGCGGCGGTTGTACAGGTCGCCGCCGTTGGTCAGCCAACCGGTAGTTGGGTATGCGGTCAGGTCCGGTGTCTGCCGGGCCTGCGTCAGAGCAACGATGCATACCGCGCCGGCGACCGCCAGCGCGCTCTTCGCACGAAACATGGCTTCTCCCTTTCGCGCTACTTTGTATCCCAGCGGAACAGCAGGAACTGAACCTCGCCGTTCACGGCAGTGATCTGATGCGGCACGCCAGCCGGAATGAAGATCACATCACCGGTCCTGACGACCCGCGATTTCCCATTACGAATCCCGGTCCCGTCGATGTCGCCCTCGCCACCAGCGGCGCCGTCTGCCTTCTTCGGGCTGATCAACTCGCCGTCCGTCGTCAGCGTCGCCTCGCCAGAACGAATCAGATAGAGGTCGGATTTCTTGCCGTGCGAGCCCGCGCCCTCTTCGGCGGCGGTCTCACGACGGACGTTGAAGTTGAACACGCCGCCTTCGAGAATACGCGACGTCTCGAGCTTCTTCTCCACCATCTCCTTGAATGCGGCGTTCAGGCTGGCGGCCTGCCAGTCCACGGCTCTGTTGGTCGGCGCCGGCAGTCGCAGGGCGATACCACCGAGCGTGGTTGGCGCCGCGCCGCGGCCTGCCTGCCCCAGAGCGACGCTGCCGCTCAGACCGAGCGTGAGGATTGCACAGACGGCGATGTGAATGGCGCGCATCGATGTCTCCTTTTCAACGTGTCGCGCTGAGCGTCTTGTAGACGTTGGCGATGTTGATGTCGTTGTCCTCGTCGTACTCGACCCAGTCCTTGTACTCGTCCATGATCTTTTCCGCCTGCAGCTGCTGCAGCGTCTTCCCCGCCTTGATGCCGGCCGCGACGCGAGCGGCGATCTTCTCGTAGTACTGGCGATGCGCAACGATGTCCGCCTTCTTGCCGACCGGGCTGTGCCCGAGGGCGGCGATGTCGAAGTCGAGCGCCTCGACCGCCTTGACCGCGGTGACGTATTCCGCCACCGACGCACCATTGGCCATGGTGTTCGAGCCGGGCACGGTATTCACAGCGATGAAGTCGGCACCGAACACGACGCGCTCGGCCGGAAAGTACAGCACGGTGAGGTCGGAAGCATGGGCCGTCCGCCCGGGATGAATCATCTCGACGCGCTTGCCTCCGAGCGTGATCGTACGGCGACCGCTGTAAGTCGATTCCGGAGGCATGACCGCGGCGAAACGTTTCGCCGCCGTCGCGTCGACGCCGGCCGAGGCTTTCAGCGCGGCATTGAAGTTTTCGTGCCCCACGAGCTCCGCAGTGTCATTGAACACGGCGGCGCCCGACGCATGGTCCTGGTGATGGTGGCTGTAGAGCACGTACCGGACCGGCGCGTTGGGAAAGCGTTCCGTCAACTGCGCCTTGATCCACGCGGCCGCGTCGACGTTGATCGGGTCGGCCAGGATGATGCCGGCCGGGGTGACGAGGAAGACCGTGTAGTGCTCGTTGTTTTGAACCCGGTACAGATCGCCGGCGATACGGGTGATGCTGCGCACCGGCGCGCGCTGCGGCTGCTGGGCGAGCGCGGGCGCAGTTGAGAGAACGGCAAACCAGCCAAGCAATAAGACGGTAAGAATGCGTGTGTTCATAGCGGAAAAGCATAACTTGACTCGTGCCCGCTCCGGCGAAGTTATCTGCTTGCAGCCCGAGACACGTATGAGCTGCAAAAGCAGCCCCGCGCGTCGTACAGTCGTGCATCACTGATGGCGCGGAGCATAGACGAGGCGGTCGTCGAGCGGCTATACCGGCAGGCGAACGCCGGCCGGTGGCAGGTTCCTGTCGATCATTTCGCCGCCGCGCTCGAGGCGAGTGCCGCAAAGGCATTTGCCGGCCGCACCCACTCCGCGCGGGATCTTGAACGCTATCTGGGCTCGCTGCGACTCGAGGAGCTTGCGCTCGCGTGCGCGTGCGCGGCGGGGCATGACGCCGCGTGGGAACATTTCGTCCTCGAATACCGCCCGGTGCTGTATCGCGCCGCGGACGCGATGGATCCGAACGGCGGCGCCCGCGAACTCGCCGACTCGCTCTACGCCGACCTGTTCGGGATGCAGGTTGGCCGTTCGCTCTTCCGCTACTTTCATGGCCGCAGCAGCCTGGCGACATGGCTGCGCGCAGTGCTGGCGCAGCGACTGGTCGATCGCGCACGCGCCAGGACGCGAACCGCGCCCCTCCCGGACGAGGAGCCCGCGGCGCCGGCGTCGCAGGCTCCGGATCCAGACCGCGATCGCTATCTTCCGCTCATCCATGCCGCATTTCGCGATGCCCTGGCCCGGCTCGACGCGCGGGACCGCCTTCGTCTGCTCTATTACTATGCGCAGGGACTGACGCTGGCTCAGACCGGCCGCCTGCTCCGCGAGCACGAGGCGAGCGTGTCGCGGCACCTGTCGTCCGCCCGGAAGACGATTCGGCGCGAAGTCGAGCGGCAGCTGCGCGAGGCAGCACTCGATCCGGACGAGATCGAACGCTGTTTCGCATACGTCACCGAGGATGCCGGCCCGTTGGACCTCAACAGATTGCTGAATGACTCAGCCAACTCGGGCGCCGAAGCCTCGGCGAAGGCGGCTGCAAGAAATCCTGAGGCGGACGTTCAAAGTGAGAATCGTGGGGACAAGATCCTGGAATCGGCGCCGAGGGAGAGGATGAGGCGATGACGACCGATCGCGACCAATCGATCGAGCGGCTGCTTCGCCAGACCCGTCCGGAGGATCCGGCCCCGCCGGCGGACGCTTGCCCGGATGCCGAGACGCTGGCCGCGCTCGCCGACGACACGCTTCCCGCCGCACTCCGGCGCGAAGTCGAAGGACACATTGCCGACTGCTATCACTGCCAGGCGCTGGCCGCCGCGATCGCGCGAGCGGAAGCGCCGGTGGGCGTATCCGCCGAGGCAGCCGGCGAGATGCCCGCGTGGAGGAGACGCGCTCTGAACTGGTTCGTGCCCGCCGCCGCTGCCGCAACCGCTGTTGCGCTCTGGGTGCTGGTTCCCGGTCAAAACGCGCCGCCGCCCACTGAGCCAGTATCAGAACGCCAGGTTGCCGGAGCGCCGCCTCCGCCATTACCTCCTCCATCGTCCGAGGTCGTCACCAGCGAGCCACTGCAGATTCCAGTCGATGCGCGCGCCGACGAGCAGTCGAAGAACCGCGATGCGGCCGTGGAAGCGGGACGCGCAGCGCCCGCTGCACCGCCGCCCGTGGCGGCGCCTCCCCCGGCTGCACCGACTGAACCTTCATTGAAAGCCGAGTCACCGGCGCTCGGAAGGCTTCAGGGCTCCGCGCCTGAACGCCGCGCCGAGGTGGCCCAGAGCGAACCCGCCGCGGTTCAGGAACGCGCACTCAACCGTCAGGCCGCTCCGGCTGCGGGGGCAAGCGCGGCGACAGATACCGCCGCCACGCGCGCGGCATCCACCTTCGAGGTTGTGTCGCCGAACGCGCGGATTCGCTGGCGCGTTGCCCCCGGCCCGACCGTCCAGTACTCGGCGGATGGCGGCACGACCTGGGCAACGCAACAAGCCGGCGCCACAGTGGAACTCACCGCCGGGAGTTCACCCGCGCCGGAAGTATGCTGGCTTGTTGGGCGTGGAAGTCTTGTCCTGCGCACGACCAACGCCGGCCGCCAGTGGCAGCGCATACCATTTCCTGAGACCGTCGATCTGACGGCGATCACTGCGTCAGCCGCCCGCAACGCCACCGTCGTGACGGCTGATGGGCGTCAGTTCGCGACCGGCGACGGCGGTGTGACGTGGAATGCCGTGCGCTGATAAAAACAACATTCACAAGGAGCAACGGAGGCACGGAGGTGCCACGCCGGTGATGCCGGCCCTGTCGGGCCGGCTGAGGATAGAGCACTACCCGAATCACAAGCCCTACCCGATCCCGGCTTGTGATTCGGGTAGCGCTCTATCCATTGCCGCGCAAAGCGCGGTCACCGGCGTGGCACTAGCTCCCGCACGCAGTTGGATTGAACAACCGCGTCACGCCGTCGATCAGCTTGGGCACGTTGAAGTTAATCAGCAATCCAGCGGGACATCCTGTCAGCCGCATGTATGTCAGCAGCTGGGCCTGATGCACCGGCAGCACATGGTCTGACGACTTCACTTCGACGACGACGAGATCCTCCACGAGCAGGTCGATTCGATACTTCGCGTCGAGATGCAGCCCCTTGTACAAAATCGGCACCGCGCGTTCGGCGACAAAACGCATCTTGGCCGCAGCCAGCTCGAATTGCAGGCACGGCATATAGGTAGATTCGAACAGCCCGGGGCCCAGAATCCGATGGACTTCGATCGCGGCTCCGATGATTTGACCGGTGATGACGTTCACCGGCGTGTCGGCCAACATGCAGACGGAGGTGAGCAATTGGCG
>Ga0114129_10008072_pt1 | contig 14998 bp, 11 predicted proteins | sample RhiMetdeltSRZDD1_FD_80071 | JGI IMG/M metagenome (GOLD analysis project Ga0114129, IMG submission 80071) | Populus rhizosphere microbial communities from Tennessee, USA - Rhizosphere MetaG P. deltoides SRZDD1 (version 2) (version 2) | ecosystem: Host-associated > Plants > Roots > Rhizosphere >...
CCCGTCCGTCCTTCTTCTTCCAGCTTCAGCCGCAGTGTCGACGGCCCGGCGGCGACGCTTCCATTCCCATTCCCAGTGCGCAGATTAGCCATTGCTCGGTCTCCCCTCTGCCAATCAGAAAAACTCTTTGAACAGCGTGCGCAGCCGCCCGGCCACGCGCCCGAATGCGCCGGCACCAACCGGCCGCGCCGCTTCTTCCACGTGATTGCGATGCGCGTACATCACCAGCCCGGCGGCCGTGGCGAACGCCGGGTTGTTGACGTGGTCCGCGAGACCGCCAACGCCCGTCGGACAGCCGCGACGGATTGGCAGATCGAATATCTGTTCGGCGATTTCCGCCATGCCTTCGAGCATCGCGCCGCCGCCGGTGAGCACGATGCCCGAGTTCAGCGACTTCTCGAATCCCGCGCGCCGGATCTCGTCCCAGAGCAGATGAAAGATCTCCTCCGCCCGCGGCTGCAGGATCTCGGAGAGGATGCGGCGCGCCATGACGCGGGACTTGCGTCCGCCGACGCTCGGAACGTCCATCGTCTCTTCTTCGTCGACCATCGCGGACAGCGCACAGCCGCACCGGCGCTTGATCTTCTCTGCGTCGGGAATCGGCGTGCGAAGCCCGACGGCGATGTCGTTCGTGAAATGATCGCCGCCGACGGCTACGACGCCCGTGTGCCAGAGACTCCCGCGTTCGAAGATCGCGAAGTCTGTCGTCCCGCCGCCGATGTCGACGATGGCGACACCGAGCTGCTTTTCGTCATCGGTCAGGACCGCTTCGCTGGCCGCAAGCTGCTCGAGCACGGTGTCGATCACGGCCACGCCCGCGCGGTTCACACAGGCAACGACGTTCTGCGTCGATGACGCGCTGCCGGTCACCACGTGCACGTTGACCTCGAGCCGCGTGCCTGTCATGCCAACGGGCGCGCCGATGCCGTCCTGCTCGTCGACGACGAAGTCCTGGGGCAGGACGTGGAGAATCTCGCGTCCGCTTGGAAGCGCCACGGCCTTTGCCGCGTCGATGGCGCGGCGCACGTCCTCGCGCGTGATCTCGCGATTTTTGCCCGCGACCGCCACGACGCCGCGGCTGTTGAACGCCTTGACGTGCGCTCCCGAGAGACCGAGGTGGACCGAGTCGATTTCCACTCCAGCAGTCAGCTCGGCTTCCTCGATCGCCTTCTTGATTGCGTCCACGGCCGCCTCGAGGTTCACGACGACGCCGCGACGGATGCCCTTGGAATCGGCCTGGCCGATCCCGATGAGGTCGAGACCATCGTCGTCGGTGATTTCGCCGACGATAGCGGCGATCTTGGAGGTGCCGACATCCAGACCGACCAGGTACCGTTCCTTACGCGCCAATTGGTTTCCCCTTCCTATCGCGTCTTCGCCGACGCGGGCCGGACGTAGATCCGCTCCTGGAAACGCATGTCGACGTAATCGATCTCGGGTACGCGATCGCGCAGGGCCGGCGCGAGATCGACGTACGCCTGCAGCCGCTCGAGAAAACGTTCGTCTCCCAGATGGAGCATTGCCGGATCCTTCTGGAGCAGCACGATCGCGTCGTGCACGTCATGAACGTCGATTTGCGAGACGCGCGCCGACAGATCGGGCCGGTGCGCGAGCGCATCGATGACCCTCGCGGCCAGCTCCGCACGCTCCTCGTCGATTGACGGCTGACCCGACGAGGGCGGGCGCACGAGGCCGTCGATAATCGGAAGGTCGAACTCGGAATACTGCGGCCCGTACTCGTCGATGACGATGCCGTGCGGATCGATGAGATAGACAGCGTTGCCGAGACGACAGAGCCCCATCGGTCTTCTTTCTGAGACGAAGACTTCGATGGTCGACGGCAGCACGCGCCGCAGCGCGACGTCGGCCACCCATGGCGACTGCAGCAGCCGGCGGCGATATCTCGGCAAATCGGCGGTGAGGATGCTCGACCCGCGGAGGCCGTCGATGATCGCCCGCACTTCGCCGCTCGAGATGCGCACGTTTCCGTGAACGCTGATCCGCCGGACCTGCAGGACCGACGCCTGCAGCACGAGATTCGCAGCGCGATAGCCGGTGTACGCGACCACTCCCAGTGCGAGCGCCCATCGCACGACGCGCCACGAGACCCTCGGCAGCGCGACAGGCTTCTTCCGCCCCGGGCGCACCTTCGCCCGGCGAAAGTTTTTTTCCGCAGGCGCCTTGACGCTCATCCGCCTTCGCCTCCGGCTTCGGTGGACAAGTTCTTTTCGCCTCCGGCTCCCGCGGAGCGAATCGCGGCAAGAATCCTGTCCGGCAATGTGCCGATCGACCCGGCGCCCAGCGTGATCACGAGGTCGTTCGACCGCGCCAGTGCGCTGACCGTCGCGGGAACCTCGTCCAGACTCTTGACGAGCCGGACGGAGCGGCCGCTGCGGCGGATCGCTGCCTCCAGAGCCTCGATGGTGACACCCGCGATCGGCGGTTCGCCTGCCGCATAGATGTCGGTCAGCACGATCTCGTCCGCGCCCGCCAGCGCGTCGCCGAACGAGTCGAGCAGGTCGCGCGTCCTCGTATAGCGGTGCGGCTGAAAGACGACGACGACGCGCCGGCCGATGCCGGCCCGCGCAGCTGCGATCACGGCGGCGATTTCCGTCGGATGATGTCCGTAGTCGTCGACGACCATCACGCCGCGTTCCTCGCCTCGAAGCTGAAAGCGCCGTTCCGCGCCGGGGAACTCCTCGAGCGCGGATGCGATCCGCGCGAACGGCACGCCTACCTCGAGACCGACGGCAACGGCGCCGACGGCGTTGAGCAGATTGTGGCGTCCGGGCACGCGCAGCCGCAGCGCGCCGAGCTCGGACGACGTTCCGTCTGCGCGGCGGACGACGACCCGGCAGCGCGATCCGAATGCTTCCAGCTCGGTGTCGCGGCCGCTGACCTGCGTGTCACCGTCGAGACCATAGGTAATGACGCGCCTCGTCATTCGGGTGATGAGCGTTCGCACCGGTTGATCGTCCGCGCACGCGACGATCGCGCCGTAGAAGGGCACCTTGTTCGCGAACTCGACGAACGCATCCTGCAGCGCTTCCCAGTTTCCGTATGCCTCCATGTGCTCGCGATCGATGTTCGTGATGACGGCAATCGCCGGCGTCAGCTTCAGGAACGACCGGTCGCTTTCGTCCGCCTCGGCGACCATGTAGTCGCCTCGACCGAGCCTCGCGTTGCTGCCGAAGGCGCTGAGCCTGCCGCCGATGACCGCCGTCGGATCGAGCCCTGCACGCTCCAGGACGAGCGCAACCATCGACGTGGTCGTGGTCTTTCCATGCGCCCCCGCGATCGCGATGCCGTAGCGCAGCCGCATCAGCTCGGCGAGCATCTCGGCGCGCGGAATGACCGGAATGCCGCGCCGGCGCGCTTCGTCCACCTCCGGGTTGCCCGACTGGATCGCCGACGAAACCACGACGACGTCGGCGTTGCCGACGTGGGAGGCCGCGTGGCCGCGTTCGACGCGCACGCGCAGCGTCGCGAGCCGTTCCGTCACGTCGGACAGCTTCGCGTCGGATCCGCTGACCTCGTACCCGAGGTTCGCCAGCAATTCCGCGATGCCGCTCATGCCAATCCCACCAATCCCCACGAAATGAATCCGGCGCGTTCGTCCGAGCATCACGCCGCGCTCAACAGTCTCAGCGCGCGATCGACGATCACTTTCGCCGCGTCGGGTCTCGCGAACCGCCGCGCCGCCTCCGCAATCGCGGCGCGCCGCGCGGGGTCCGCGGCGAGCGCCAGGATGTGCCGCGCGAGCAGCTCTCCGGTCAGGTTCTTCTGCTCGATCAGCTCCGCCGCCCCCGCGGCTGCGAGCACTTCCGCGTTCCTGCGCTGATGGTCGTCGGCCGCGGTCGGGAGCGGAATGAGCACCGCCACCCGACCCGCCGCCGTGAGCTCCGCGATCGTCGTCGCGCCCGCGCGACAGACGATCACGTCAGCCCGTTTCATTTCCCGGTCCATGGCAAACAGGAACGGCTCCACGCGTGCCGCGATTCCCGCGTCGCCGTAGGCGCGCCGGACCAGTTCCAGATCGCGCTCTCCTGTTTGATGCGTGATGTCCACGCCGCCAGCGGCTGCCAGCCGCGGCGCCGCCTCCACCATGGCCAAGTTGATCGCGTGCGCGCCCTGGGAGCCGCCAAAGATCAAAATCCTTGGCGGCCCCTCGCGGGGCCCGGCCTGCTCGGATTCAGTTGCAAAGAACTCGGGACGAACCGGGTTGCCTGCGACAAATCCCCTCCTGCCGAAGAACGACACCGTCGACTCGAATGTCACCGCCGCCGCATCGACCAGCCGCGACAGCAGGCGGTTGGTCAACCCCGGCACCGCGTTCTGCTCGAGCACGAGCGTCGGCAGACGCCGCACGACTGCTGCGAACAGGACGGGCCCGGAACTGTATCCGCCGACGCCAATGACGAGATCCGGCGTGCGGCGCGAAAGAATCCTCAACGCGTCCAGAATCCCGAGCGGGATGAGCCCCAACCCGCGCAGCAGCGCCGACGGAGACATCCCTTTCAGTCCGGCGCTCCGCAGCACGTCGAGCTGAAATCCTTCGCGCGGCACGACTCTCGACTCGATCCCTCTCGTCGTGCCCGCAAACGTGACCGTCGCGTCCGGCCGCCGCGCGAGAAGCTCGCGCGCCACCGCGATGCCCGGATACAGGTGGCCGCCCGTGCCGCCCCCCGCGATCACGACGCGCAGAGGTGTCATGCATTCGCGGTCCGCGGCTCGATGGCCGTCGTGACGATGTGCGACGTCGATCCGTGCTGCGACACGTTCAGGAGAATTCCCATCCCGATCATGCTGATCAGCAGCGAGGATCCGCCGAAGCTGACGAATGGCAGCGGGATGCCCTTCGTCGGCAGCAGACCCAGCACGACGCTGATGTTGAAGAACGCCTGGACCGCCACCATCGCCGTGAGACCGAGCGCCAGAAACGCTCCGAAGCGATCGGGTGCGCGCGTCGCCGCGCGCAGGCCGCGCCACGCGATCACGCCGAAGCAAAGCAGCACGATCGTGGTCCCAATCAAACCGAGCTCTTCGCCGATCACCGCATAGATGAAATCCGTTTCCGGATACGGCAGATAGAACAGCTTCTGCACGCCCGCCATCAGCCCGCGCCCGAAGATGCCGCCCGTGCCAACCGCAATCAGCGATTGAATGACCTGAAATCCGTCGCCGAGCGGATCCTCCCAGGGGTTCAGGAAGATCGCGATGCGCCGCCGCCGGTACTCGGCGCTCATCAGGATGATGTACGCCGCCGGCAGCATCACCAGGATCAGGCCGACGATGTAGCGGTAGTTGATCCCCGCGGCGAACACCATCACGGCGGCGATCACGAGAATCGACAACGCCGTTCCGAGATCCGGCTGGAGCAGAACGAGCGTGACGAGAAGGCCGACCACGAGCGCGATCGGCAGCAGCGAATACCGCACGTCGTCAATGCGATCCATCCGGCGTTCGAGGACCGCGGCAACGAAGAAGATCACGGCGATCTTCGCCAGTTCCGACGGCTGGACGCCGACGCCGGCAACGCCAAACCATCGCCGCGCGCCATTGATCCGTGGTCCGAACAGCACGGCGACGAGCGCCAATGCGACGATGCCGAGCGCGCTCCACAGCACGACCGGCTGCCGATAGTTGCGGTAATCGATCCGCATCACGACCGGCATGAGCATCAGCCCGATCAGCACCCAGGTGGCCTGCTTGAACAGAAACAGGTTCGGCTGCTGATAGCGCTCCATGGCGACCACCGCGGACGCGCTGTACACCATCACCACGCTGGCGCACACCAGCAGCAGGGTGGCCGTAAACAGCAACTTGTCCGATTTGAGCTTTCGCGCCATAGTTCGCGATCTAAAGTCCGAAGCTCTGCGGCCCGAAATACTTGGTGAAATTGGGCTTTAGGCTTTAGGCTAGGCCAAAGCCTCGGCGCTCAACGAGCAGTCAGCAGTCATCAGCCGGTCGCGGGGGAAGACACCGACCTCGCAGACCGGGGCAGCCTGCGTTCCCAGCGGCCAGCTCTTCTCCGCCTCGACCGGACTGATGACTGCTCACTGCTCATTGTTTGAATGGCGGGGACCCCTGCACCCCGCCAAGCTCACTTCGCTCCGCTCGCTCTTCGCTGCTCGCTCCGCTCCGTTCGCGTCTCTTGAATCGCGCCGACCCCTGCCCTTCGACTTTGCTCAGGGCACCCCGCCAAGCTCACTTCGCTCCGCTCAGTGTTCTTGTGCTCCACTCCACTCTTCTGCGAGTCGCGCGACCTCCTGTTTGAACACGCGGCCGCGTTCCGCGTAGTCGCGGAACATGTCGAAGCTCGCGCATGCCGGTGCGAGCACGACGGTGGAACCCGGCGCGGCAAGGCCGAACGCGATGCGGACCGCCTTGCCCATGTCGTTCGCGTCGCGGATCGGAACCTGTCCGTCCAGCGCCGAATGAATCAGCAGCCGCGCCTCGCCAATCGCGACGACGGTCGCTCGACGCGCGATGAGCGCCTCGCGCAGATCCGCGAAGCTGCCGCCCTTGAAGCGGCCGCCGAGAATCACAATGAGTCCCGGCTCGAAGCTTTGAATCGCGCGCCGCGCCGCCTCGATGTTGGTCGCCTTCGAATCGTTGACGAACCGCACGCCGCCGACTTCGGCAACCGGCTCGAGCGCGTGCTCGAGGCCGCTGAACCCCTCGACCGCGCGGGTGATCGCGGACGGATCGACGCCAACGAGCGACGCGACGGCAGACGCCGCCAGGACGTCGGAGAGAAGATGCCGGCCGAGCAGCCTCACGGCCGACAGCGGCACGAGCTCTTGATCTCCTGCGTGTGTTCGACGAACGATCGAATCCCCGGCAATCACGACGCCGTCGGAAAGGTCCGCCTCCATCGCGAAGAGCAGACGTCGTGCTCGAACCTCCCGCGCGATCTCGCGTGACGCAGCATCGTCTGCATTCAGAACCGCCCAGTCGTCGACGGTCTGGTTCGCGAAGATCCTCGACTTGGCCGCCGCATACTCGGCGGCATCAGCGTGCCGATCCAGATGGTCCGGCGAGAAGTTCAGGAGTACCGCGATCCACGGCTTGAAAGCATCCGTGCCCTCGAGCTGAAAGCTGCTCGCCTCGACGACGTGAATCGTGTCGTCCGTGGAGTCGTCGACCTGTGCGCTGAGGGCCACGCCGATATTTCCGCCGACGGCGACGCGATGACCGCCCGCCTCCAGCATGCGGCCCGTGAGTGTCGTGGTGGTCGACTTCCCTTTCGTACCGGTGACCGCGACGATCCGGCCGCGGACCCAGCGCGACGCGAGCTCGAGCTCCCCGATCACGGGCACGCCGGCCTTGCGCGCCTGCTCGATGACGGTCTGTCGGGGCGGAACGCCCGGACTCAACACGATCAGATCGGCCGACATGAGCGTTTCTGACACGTGTCGTCCGAGCTCGAGGCGCACGCCCGCGTCTCTCAGCCGCTTCTCATCGTCGATGCCTTCACGCGTGTCCGTCAGCGTCACGGTTGCGCCGCGGCGAACGAGCAGCTCCGCGGCTGCGATTCCGCTTCGCGCCGCGCCGACGACGACCACGCGCTTGCCCGCGACCGAGAAAGAGGAGGACGCAGTCATCGCAGCTTGAGCGTGGTGAGGCTGAACAACGCGAAGATGGTCGCCACGATGACGAATCGGGCGATCACCTTTGGCTCGCTCCAGCCGATCAGTTCGAAGTGGTGGTGCAGCGGCGCCATGCGGAACACGCGCTGCCCGGTGAGCCTGAACGACGCAACTTGAAGGACGACCGACGCCGCTTCGACGACGAAGATGCCGCCGACGATGACGAGGATGAACTCCTGCTTGATCAGCAGCGCGACGGTTCCGAGCGCTCCTCCGAGATAGAAGGAGCCGACGTCGCCCATGAAGATGTCCGCTGGGTAGGAGTTGTACCAAAGGAAACCGAGGCTCGCGCCAACCAATGCGCCGCAGAAGATCGTCAGCTCGCCGGTGAGAGGCGAGAACCGAGGCAGCTGCAGGTACTCAGCGAGGACTCGATGCCCGCTGATGTAGGTCAGCGCCGTCAGCGCAGCCGCGGCGACCGCAAACACGCTGATTGCGAGCCCATCGAGACCGTCGGTCAGGTTGACGGCGTTCGTCCAGCTCACGAGGACCGCGATGGCAAATGGAACGTACATCCATCCCAGGTCCGGAATGATGCGTTTGAAGAACGGCAGCACGAGCCGCGTGTTGTAGAGATCTACGCGCGCCAGCATCATGAGCGCCACGCCCACGCCAATCGCGATGACGATCTGCCAGCCCAACTTGTAGCGCGGCCAGAGCCCGTGGTGTGACTTGCGTACGATCTTGAGGTAATCGTCCGCGAAGCCGACGGCACCGAAGGCCGTGGTTGCCGTCACCGCGATCCAGATGTATGCGTTCGTGAGATCCGCCCACAGCAGGGTCGGAATCAGCGATGACGCCATGATGAGCAGACCGCCCATCGTCGGCGTCCCCGCCTTCGCGCGGTGCGTCTGCGGACCGTCCTGCCGGATCACCTGGCCGATCTGGAACTCACGCAGCCGCCGAATCAGGAACGGCCCGACCACGAGGCTCAGCGCCAACGCCGTCACGCTCGCTCCCGCCGTGCGAAACGTGATGTACCGAAACACGTTGAACACGGGAATCGACGTGTGCAGCGGGTAGAGAAGGTGGTAGAGCATCAGGCGAACTCCACCTTCAGCCGATCGACGATCAGATCCGTGCGAACTCCGCGGGATCCTTTGACCAGCACCAGATCGCCTGGGCGAACGGTCTTCACCGCCAGGTCGGCGGCGTCCGTGCTGTTCGCGACGTGAGTCACAGCGGACTCGGGAAGACCCGCCTCGCGAGCGGCGTCCGCCAGAATGCGGGCCGAGTCGCCGCCGACGGCGACGAGAAGGTCGAGGCCGGCCTCAGCGGCCGCGCGGCCGCATTCGGCGTGCAAACGTGCGGCGTGATCGCCGAGCTCCAGCATTTCTCCGAGAAACGCGACCTTTCGGGCGCTGCCCGAAGCCAGCTTCACGGTTTCGAGCGACCGTTTCAGCGCTGCTGGGCTCGAGTTGTAGGAATCGTCGATGATTGTGATGCCGCCGGCCAGCCGCAGCAGCTCGCCGCGATGACGAGCGGGCCTCGTTTTCGCGGCGCGTTCGGCGATGGCATCCAGTGGCACGCCAAGTTCTGTTGCAACGGCCGTGGCCGCGAGCACGTTCGCGAGATTGCCGGCGCCTAGCAGCGGAGTCGCAATGCGCATCTCCCCGGCAGGCGTCGTCACGGTCGCAGCGGTGCCGTCGAGTCCGCGGTTCTCCACATCACGCGCGCGGACGGCGGCGTTGGCGGTGAAGCCGAACGTCACGGTTCGTCCGGCAAAGCCCCCGATGCGTGCCATCACCCGCGGATCGTCCGCATTGGCGATCAGCACGTCCGCCGGCCGGGCGTTCTCGAGAATCTCGGCCTTGGCATCCGCGATTGCGTCGGACGTTGCGAAGAACCCGAGATGCGCATCGCCGACGTTGGTCCACACCCGTACGTCAGGCTCTGCGATGCCGACGAGCGTGCGGATTTCACCAGCGTGGTTCATACCTAGTTCGACAACCGCGACGTCCGGTCTGTTCCGCAGCTCGAAGAGCGAGAGCGGCAGACCGATGTGATTGTTCAGATTCCCCTTATTGCGGAACACGCTGTACTTCGCGGCCAGGAACTCCGCGGCCAGCTCTTTCGTCGTCGTCTTTCCCGCGCTGCCGGTAATCGCCACGACCTTTGCCGACGATCGCCGCCGGATTTCCCGGGCGATGTCCTGCAGCGCGCGCGTGGTATCGCTGACCAGCACCACGACCAACGCCGGTTGGCCACGACCTGCCTCGCGGCCAACCAGCGCCTCGCTCACCACCGCCCCCTGGGCCCCAGCCGCCAGCGCAGCGGTGACGAAGTCATGCCCATCGAACCGATCACCGCGAATCGCCACGAACAGGTCGCCCGGCGCCAGCGTTCGCGAATCGATCGAAAAACTCTCCACCCGCCGATCCGGGCTGCCTGACAGCAGTCGACCGCCCGTGATGGCGGCGATCTCCTCCGCGGTCAGCGCGATCCGTTCCACCCGCCTACGTCACTCTCGAGCCGCTCCGTCGCCGCGCCAGCGCGGCGCGCGCGACCTCGACGTCATCGAACGGCAGCGTCCGATCTCCGATCACCTGATACTTCTCGTGACCCTTGCCGGCGATCAGGACGAGATCGCCCGGCCGCGCGTCCCGGATTGCTTTTTCGATCGCGGCTCGTCGATCGACGATCGCCAGTGACGGCGTGCCGGACTGCCCGCGCGCCGGCACTCGACCCGCCGGGACCACGATGCCGCGCCGGATTTCTTCGATGATGCGCTCCGGATCCTCGCTGCGCGGGTTGTCGGACGTGACGATCACGAGATCGCTGAGACGCGCGGCCACGGCGCCCATCAACGGACGCTTCGTGCGATCGCGATCCCCTCCGCACCCGAACACCGTGACGACGCGTCCAGTCGCGAGCGGGCGTGCGGTCTCCAGCAGATTCTTGAGTGCGTCGTCCGTGTGCGCGTAGTCGACGATCACGCGTACGTCATCTGTCGATGCGGATACGACCTCGAATCGGCCTGGCACATGCTCGAGATTGGCAATGCCGGCCTCGATTGCGGAAAACGGAAGGTCGAGCGCCATGGCCGCCGCGGACGCCGCCAGAATGTTGTACGCATTCGGCCGACCGACCAGCCTGGACGTCGCGTGAATCGTTCCTCGCGACGTTCGGATGTCGAACGTGAGGCCATCGAGCGAAAACGAAAGTGGACCCGGTCGAACGTCGGCAGGTCCATCGATTGCGTACGTGACCGGCCGGCGCGTCGCGGCGACCATGTCGGCGCCTCTGCGATCGTCCACATTGATCACGCCGATCGCGCCTTCCGGCAGCAGCTCGAACAGCCGCCGCTTCGCGGCAAAATACGCTTCCATGTCGCCGTGGAAGTCCAGGTGGTCGCGAGTCAGATTCGTGAACACGCCCGCGCCAAAACGGAGGTTGTCGGTGCGCTTCAGCGAGAGCGCGTGCGAGGAGACTTCCATCACGCACGCACCACAACCCTGCGAAACCATCTCGCGCAGCATGTGCTGGAGATCCGGCGCCTCCGGGGTCGTCCGGGCCGCGTCGATCTCTCGCGTGCCGATTCGATATCCAACGGTGCCGATGCGGCCACACTTCACGCCTGCGGCCTCGAAGATTGCGGCGAGGATGTACGACGTTGTCGTCTTGCCGTTCGTGCCCGTGATGCCCACGAGCAACAGTTCCTCGCTCGGATTGCCGTAGAACGCGGCCGAGAGAGCTGCCAGTGCCGCGCGATCGTTCGAGACCTGGAGCCAGGGCACGCTGACGCCGGCTGGGGCAGGACTCTCCGCAACAATGGCGATCGCTCCTTTCGCGATCGCCTGCGCGGCAAACGCAGCGCCGTCGGTGTTGGCGCCTCGAAGCGCCACGAACACGAATCCCGGTTTCACCTGGCGTGAGTCGTACGCGATGCCGCTGACGTCAGGCTGTTCCGCGGAAACGTCCGCCCAGGGGGGAAGGCGGAAGAGATCCCGAGGCATCCGACCGAGAAGATCGCGCAGCGTCATTCCTGCGATCCTCCGGCAGCACCCATCGGCTGACGTCGGTTCAGGCGCAGCGCACACACGTCACCACGGATCAGCTGCGCGCCCGGCTCGGGAGTCTGCGAGACGACGAACCCGTCGCCGTTCATCCGCGCGGTCATGCCGATCTGGGACAGCACGCGCAGCGCTTCGCGCGCGCTGAACCCGCGCAGGTCCGGCATCACGCCGCTCCTGGCCAACTCGAACACCGCCTGTGACGTCTCGTCGACTTTCGCCGGCTGCGGCGTGACGTCCCCAGGCTGATCGGAGTCGCGCCGTGCCACGAGAACAGGTGGCGCGGGATTCAGCGTCGGGCCGACGCCCAGATACGTCAGCGCGGACTCCGCAATCCGCTTGAAGATCGGAGCGGACACCACGCCCCCCGTGTAACCTGCGCCATGAGGCGAGTCGAGCACGACGAGAATCGCCAGCACGGGCTTGCGCGACGGAATGAATCCGACGAACGACGCGTTGTAGTCGGATTTCTGGTAGCGGCCGTTGACCAGCTTCGCTGCGGTGCCGGTCTTTCCAGCGACCGTGTAACCGGGAATCTGCGCCGCCTTCGCCGTCCCGCGTTCGACGACCTGCTCCATGATCGTCGTCAATGTCGCGGCGGTCTCGGCCGAGATCGTCTGCCGCAGGACCTTGTGCGGAACTTCCAGCCGCCGCCCGTCTTTGATGAACGCGCGAACGACCCGGGGTTCTAACAGATTTCCGCCATTCGCAACCGAGCTGGCGGCCGTGACCATCTGAATCGGGGTCACACCGACCTGATATCCCATCGACACCGATGCCAGGGCGCTCGGACCGAGGCGATCCGCATCCCACACGATGCCGGGTGTTTCGCCGCGGAAGTCGGGAGCGAGCGTCTGGCCGAAACCGAAGCGGCTGATGTACTGGCCGAGCACCTGCGGCCCGATCCTCATCCCTACTTTGATCGCTCCAACGTTGCTCGACTTCACGATGACGTCGGTGAAGGGGATGAGCCCGTAGACGTGTGTGTCGTGAATGACTCGGGAACCGAAGGTGATATAGCCCGGGCTGGTCTCGACGAGCGTCTCCGGCTTGATGGCGCGTTGTTCGAGCGCTGCCGAGGCGGTCACGATCTTGAACGTCGAGCCTGGCTCGTACAACGTCTGGATCGCGCGATTGCGACGCGCGTCGTCATCCGAGCGGGCGAATGCGTTCGGGTTGAACGTGGGCCAGTTCGCGAGCGCGAGGATCTCGCCGGTCTCCGGCGCCATCACGATCGCGGTTCCACCCGCGGCGTGGTTCTCTTCGACGCCGGCGCGCAGCTCGCGTTCGGCGATGTATTGCAGATACTGGTCGATCGTCAGCTCGATGCCGGCGCCGGCCGTGGCCGGCCGTTCGACGCGGCTCGAGACCGCGTGGCGCTTGGCGTCCGTCTGGATCAGGACCTTTCCGTCGCGTCCGCGGATCTGCGAGTCGTAGGCGGACTCGATTCCTCCGAGACCGACGTTGTCGAGACCGACGTACCCGAGCACGTGCGCCGCGAGCTCCCGCTTCGGATAGTAGCGGCGGCTTTCCTTGAGAAACGTCACGCCCGGAAGCTGGAGGTCGCGCACCGCGCGCGCCTCTTCGGGCGACACCTGACGCGCGAGGTAGACGAAGGCTCCCTTCCTGCGAAGCTTCTTCGCCATGTCCGCGCGGCGATCGGCATTGCAGCCGTCGATGCTGCTGCAGACCTGACGCGCGACGCCGTCCGGGTCCTCGACCTCGGTCGGATCCGCCGCAATCGTATCGGCATCCACGCTGTACGCGAGCACGCGACCGTTGCGGTCGAGAATTTCCCCGCGCTTGGCGGGAGGGTTGATGGTACGCATCTGCTGGCGATCCGCGCGCGCCATCAGATCCGCGTGGTCGATGACCTGCAGGTAGACGAGTCGGGCTTCAATCGCCGTGGTCCAGAGAGCAAACAGTCCGGCACACACCACGACGCGGCTGCGCAGCGTCTCGCGCCAGTCCCCAGGACGTGCGGGATCGCGGCGTCCCGGCCACCGCAGCGGCGTCACCGACGCTCCCCACCGGGTCAACCACGCCGGCTTGAATGGGCTCTTTCCGTACTCTTCGGCCACCGAACCTCCGGCGCGCGTCAGCGCGCGGCCACGATCGATTTCTCGGGCAGCGCGGCGGGTGTCACGCGCTCGATCACGATCGCCTGATCGCGGCTCGGCGCGACCAGGTGCAACTGCTCCGTGGCAATCTTCTCGATGCGCCGCGGCGCGCGCAGCGTCTCGATTTCCAGCCGCAATTGCCGGTTGATTTCGTCCTCTGCCGCGCGCTCCTGCTGCATCACCTCGAGCCGGTAGCCGTGGCGCAGGAGCTCGAAGTGCTGCCACGCCGAAAACAGGAGAACCGCCACCAGAAACATCCCGATGCCGACCGACCGCCACAGCTGACGCTGCCGCGCCTCGTCGACTTCCCGGACGATCGGGTTGTTGCGGACGTCCTTCTTGATGGCGTACTCGAAGTCCACAGCGCTCATGTCAGCCTCTCAATGGCGCGCAGCTTCGCGCTGCGTGCCCGCGGATTCCGCGCCACTTCGTCATCCGACGGAACGAGCGGACGCTTCGTCAGGATCCGGATCGCGTCGCTGCTGCGCTCGAGCGCGCGGAACACGTGCTTGACGATCCGGTCTTCGAGGGAGTGAAACGTAATCACGGCCAACCGCGCCCCTTCGCGCAGCCGTCCGGCCGCGTGCATGAGAAATGCGTCGAGCCCCTCGAGCTCGCGGTTCACCCAAATCCGCAGGGCCTGAAACGTCCGCGTCGCAGGATCGATCCGTTGATATCCGCGTCGCGGAACCGCACGCCGGACGATGGCGGCCAGCTGTCCGGTCGTCGTCAGGGGCGTCTCGCGCCGCGCGGTTGCGATCGCGCGCGCGATCCGCCGCGCGTACCGTTCCTCTCCAAAACGAAATATCACATCCGCGAGCTCCTGTTCGTCGACGTCGCGCAGCAGAGCTGCCACCGTGCGTCCCTGGCTCTGATCCATTCGCATGTCGAGCGGCTCGTCGCGCCGGAAACTGAACCCGCGTCCTTCCGAGTCGAGCTGCATCGACGAGACGCCCAGGTCCGCCAGCGCGCCAGCGATCGACTGGATACCCCGTTCGTCGAGCACGCGCAGAAGATCCCGATAATCCGCATGTACGAGCGTCACACGATCGCCGAACGCCGCGAGCGCTTCACGCGCGAGCTCGAGCGCTGCCGGATCCCGATCGAGCGCGAGGACCTGCGTCGCGCCTGCTTCGAGCAGCACGCGCGTGTGGCCGCCGAGCCCAGCCGTACAATCCACGAACAGTCCGCCGCGCGACGGCGCGAGCACGTC
>Ga0114129_10008073_pt1 | contig 14996 bp, 12 predicted proteins | sample RhiMetdeltSRZDD1_FD_80071 | JGI IMG/M metagenome (GOLD analysis project Ga0114129, IMG submission 80071) | Populus rhizosphere microbial communities from Tennessee, USA - Rhizosphere MetaG P. deltoides SRZDD1 (version 2) (version 2) | ecosystem: Host-associated > Plants > Roots > Rhizosphere >...
AGCACGATCTCGTCCTGGTCGGCCTGCTTGAGCAGGCCGAGCTCGACGAGCTTCGGATCCGGCAGGTAGTACAGCGCCACGAGATCCGCGCGCGACTCCTCGAGCGCGGAGTACTGCTCCTTCAGCGCGTTCTGTGGACTGCCCTTCAGCTTCTCCTCGACGCGGCCCGACGCGTGGCCGATCACCTCGTGCATGTTCGTCGTCAGCTCGCCCGAGAACGCGCTCCACTTCGTCGCGCGCTCGGCCTCTTCGGGCGTCCACGAGAACTCGCGGCGAAACGCCGGCAGCGTCGACTTGTCGTACGCTTCGTTGACGTTCGACAGCGACACCGACTTGCTGCCGTAGCGCTCGCGAATGGACTGGTCGTTCGGCAGGTTGATCCCCACGGGCGTGACCGGCCCGGAATCGCCCGTCTCGATGACGATGTCGATGGCGTTGGCCGTGATGCCCTGGACGCCCTGCTTGCGGAACGTCGGGTCCCACGGCATGTGGTCCTCGAACCACTGCGCGTTCTGCGCCAGCTTCTGGATCTCGGACGTCTTCTCGCGGTTGACGTAGAAGACGAGCGCCTCCCACGCGCCCTTGATCCCGCGCGCGTCGAGGTACACCTCGATGAACCCGTTGATCGTGTCGACGGGCGAGGCTTTGTCCTGCACCCAGGCGATGTCATACGCCTCGCGGTCCTTCGTCTCGCCCGTCTGATAGAACGTGATCAGCGCGCGCAGCGCGTTCGCCATCGGCTCGGTCGCGTACGGAATCGCATCCTGCAGGTGCTGGACGACGGCGCGGATCTGCGCGTCGTAGCGTCCGCCGACCTTGTAGACTTCCTCGACGAGCCTGCCGTCTTTCTTCACGAGCCTCGAGCTCAGCGGGTACTTCTCGCTGAAGCCTTCGAGGTCCTTCATCGTGACGCCGGCGTACAGATTGTTCGCGCTCGCGGTGAGGATGTCCTTGCCCGGCGGCGGCGTCTTCTCCGTCACCTTCGGGTCGAAGTCCGGATCGAAGAACGCCGGTTTGAGCCGCGCGAGCTGCTGGTCGAGCGTCTCGCCGCTCTTCCGCGGGATCTGCGCGCCGCCCTGTTCGGCGGCGCGCGCCGCCTGCGCGAACGCCTCGGGCGTGATCGTGAGGACGAATTTCTGCGCGGTCAGGTTGTTGTAGGGGCCCGTGTTGATCCAGAACAGCTTCGCGTAGCGCTGAATAGCCGCGAGCGCCGCCGGATCGACACCCGCCGGGTGCGAGACGATCGCTTCGATGAGGTCGCGCATCTCGAGGGCGTCGCGGTGCCGCTGATCGTAGAAGATGTCGCGTCCCGCGATGGCCGCCTGGTAGAGATGCCAGACGAGTGTCTTCTCCTTCAGCGGCAGCGGGTCGAACCCGTCCGCGTACAACTGCACCACCGCGGCATCGTCGACGCGCTCGAGCAGGTACTTGCGGTCCACGGCCGCATTGGCCGGCGGCGGCGCGGGCGGCGCCGGCGCGGACGCGCTCGTGCCCGATCCTCCACCGCACGCGAACCCAACACCTCCACTGCCCGTACCGCCGCACGCCATCGCTCCGAACATTGCGGTCAATGCGATTGTCCTTTTCATAGGAACTTTCAACTTCCAGGATACGTTTGACTCTTGACTTTGCACTTCCGACTTTGCACTTCCGACTTTCCACTTCCGACTTCGTACTTTTGCCTTTGTACTTTTGACTTTTGACTTTGTACTTTTGACTTTCAGGGTACCCCAAGCTCCACACGCTCGAGGTACGCGCCGATGTGAACCGGCCAGCCGAGCGCCGACGCGATCCGCCCCTTCAGCGCATCGAGCGCCGGCGGCTCGCCGTGGACGAGGTAGGTCATCCGCGGCGGCCGCTTGAACCCCGCGAGCCAGCGCATTACCTCGCCCGCGTCTGCGTGCGCCGACATCGTTTCGATCTGCTCGATGCGGGCGGCGACGGGAATATCGCGCCCCTTCAACCTGACCTGCTTCGCGCCGTCGACCAGCAGACGTCCACGCGTCCCGACCGCCTGGTAGCCGACGAACAGCGCTGTGTTCCTTGGATTCGGCAGGATGGCCTCCAGATGGTGGAGTACGCGCCCGCCGGTCGCCATACCGCTCGACGCGATGACGATCGCCGTCTGCCGCGACGCGACCAGCTCCTTCGACTGCTGCGGCGAGGCGACAACGGTCATGCGCGTCGTGTTGAAGGACGCGACGTCGCGAGCGCCGGTCTTCATCTCCGCGTCGAGCTCGCCGGGGCGCGACGCGTAGAACTGCAGCGCCGCCGACGCCATCGGGCTGTCGACGTAGACCGGCAGCACCGGAATCCGCTTCGCATCTTCGAGGCGCTTCAACCAGTACAGCACTTCTTCGACGCGGCCGATCGCGAAGGACGGGATCACGACCTTGCCGCCCCGCTGCACCGTGTCGTTGACGATCGCCGCCAGCCGCGCTCCGCCATCGTCGGGCTCGTGCAGGCGATCGCCGTAGGTCGATTCGACGAGCAGCACGTCGGCCTCGGCCACGGGCGACGGATCCGGCAGCACCGGGCGATCGTACCGGCCGAGATCGCCGCCGAAGAGCAGCGTCCGGCCGCCGACGCGAACGCGCGCGTACGCCGACCCGAGCAGATGGCCGGCATTGATGAAGTCGACCTCGGCGCCGGGAACGACTGGCATCGGCCGCTCGTAGCCGACCGGCTGCAGCTGCGCCAGCGCGCGCGCGGCGTCGTTCTCGGTGTAGAGCGGCAGCGCCGGCGCGTGCTTCGAGTAGCCCTGGCGGTTCGCATCGCGCGCGTCTTCTTCCTGGATGCGGGCCGAGTCCGGCAGGACGATCGTGCACAGCTCGCGCGTGCCCGGCGTGCAGAAGATCCGCCCGCGGAAGCCCTGCGCGACCAGGCGCGGCAGGTAGCCGCAGTGATCGAGGTGCGCATGCGTCAGCACGACGGCGTCGATGCGCGACGCCTCGATCGGCAGCGACGCCCAGTTCCGCTCGCGCAGCTCCTTGAGCCCCTGGAACAGGCCGCAGTCGACGAGAATGCGGTGGCTTCCCAGATCGAGGAGGTGCTTGGAGCCGGTGACCGTGCCGGCGGCTCCAAGAAACGTCAGCGTGGGCATCGGGTGACTATATGTCAGCGTGCGATTTCCTGATCCGCGTGCCACGTCACGCGAACAGCGCGACCTGTCCGCCCGTGTGCCAGAAGACCACAGTCTGCCCGTCCCTGAAGCGCTGCTGCCGCACGTAGGCGATCAGGGCGGCCATCGCCTTCGCCGTGTAGGTGTGATCGAGGAACAGCGCCTCGGTCCGCGCGGCGAGCTCGAGCGCCTCGCGCGACGCCGTCGTCGGCACGCCGTAGCCGGCGCCCACGAACTGGTCGTCGACCTCGATCGGCGTGCCGCGCGCGAGCGCCGAGGACGGGAAGCCGGCGAGCTCGCCGATGCCGGCCACCAGCATGCGCACGTCCGCCGCGATCGACGCGGACGGATTGTCGGCGCTGACGCCGATGACGCGCGTCGGCAGGCCGAGCAGACGGCAGCCGGCGACGAGCCCCGCCTGCGTGCCGGCCGACGATGTCGCGTGCACGATCGCCGTGGGCGGCGCGATCTGATCGACGAGCTCGGCGACCGCGAGCACGTATCCCAGCGCGCCGAGCGGCGTCGACGCGCCGATCGGGATCTCGAACGGCCGCCGGCCGCGGGCGCGGAGCCGATCCGCGATCTGCCGCATCATCGGCGCGCGGTCGTCGCGGGTCTCGACGTACACGATCTCGGCGCCGAGCAGCCGATCGAGCAGCGCGTTCGCCGTCGGCGCCGCCGGCGGGATGCCGTTGGCGACGAGCACGGCGTGCAGGCCCAGCTTCGCGGCGGCGGCCGCCGTGGCGCGCGCGTGGTTGGATTGCACGCCGCCGGCGGTGATCAGCGTGTCGGCGCCCTCGGCCTGCGCGCGCGCGGCGACGAACGCGAGCTTGCGCACCTTGTTGCCGCCGAACCCGAACGGCAGCGCGTCGTCGCGTTTGACGAGGAGCGTCGGCCCCCCGCCGAGGATTGCCGACAGGCGCGGCAGCGGCTCCACAGGAGAAGGCTGCGGCGCGAACGGAATCGACGGAAACCGGGCGAGCGCCTCGCGGAGTGCGGCCGGGGTCACCAGATGGCATTGTATCCAGAGCCGAAACGGCGCGATCTATACTGCGAAACCACGTGGATCTCCTGACCGCGCTTCGATCGGGCACGCCCGTCTTCGCGGCGGAGCTGCGCCCGCCGCGCGCCGAGCTGCAGGCCGGCGAGGGGATGGACGCCTGGATCGACACCTACCATGCCGTGCGCCGCCTCACGCGGCAGGGTACGTTCGTGTTCCTCACCGACAGCGCCGTCGGCGCGGAGGAAGAGGACAACCTCCGCCACCTGGTGATCAACCTCGGGCAGGACGTGCCGCGCGAGCGGATCGTGCCGTTCCTCACGTCGAAGCATCCGCTCGAGTACTGCCTCTCGTACGCGGAGCGCGCGCACCAGAGCGGGTTCCGCGCGCTGGTCGTATTGGGCGGCGACAAGAAGGTCGGCATCCCCCGCTGCGTGGATCACGCGTGGCAGCTGCGTCAGATGCTCCGCGAGCGGGATCATCAGATTGCGCTCGGCGGCTGGGCGAACCCCAACGGCGATCCCGAGCGGCAGGTCGACTTCCTCTCGGCGCCGACGCTGCACGCCGAGTTCTTCCTCACCCAGATCGTCAGCCACCACGCGATCGATCCGGTCGCGCGGTTCATCGACACGGCCGCGCGGCGCGGCCTCACGCTGCCCGGCGTCTACGGCGTGTTCTACTATCGCAGCGCGAACCCGAAGACGCTGCAGGCGCTCCGCAGCTTCCTGCCGGTGCCCCTCGAGAGGCTGACGCGCGAGTTCGCCGCCGGCGCGCGCCCCGAGGACGTCTGCGCGCGGACGATTCGCGCGATGATGGACGCCGGCGCGCGGCATTTCTATATCAGCAATCTGCCGATCGGCCGCGCGCCGCAGGTGCTGGCCGAGATCCTGGAGCGCGTCGGCGCGGTGCGCACACCGTAGGTTCGTGGGGGAAAGGAAGATGCGAATGCTTTTCGGGCGGGCATGGCCGCAGGCGCTGCGGTCGCTCCTTATTGCGATTTCGATCGTCGCGACCGCGGCCGCGCAGCGGGGACCGCAGACGCCGCTCCAGCGGCTGCAGGGGAACGTCGAGCGGCTGACGCGCAGCGTCAACGCGACGTGGGGTATCTACGTCAAGTGCCTCGAGACGGGCGAGGAAGTCGCGTCTGACGCCGACCGGCAGATGGAGACGATGAGCACGATCAAGATTCCGCTCATGGTCGAGGCCTTCGAGCAGATCAAGGCGGGCAGATTCGCGCTCGGCGACAAATACACGTTTGCGGAAGCCGATTCGCGTCCGGGCACCGGGATCATTCAGCGTCTCGACCCCGGCGCGGTGCTGACCGTAAAGGATCTCATCACGCTGATGATCATCGTGTCGGACAACACGGCCACCGACGCGCTGTACAAGATGGTGGGCGGACCCGAGGCGGTCAACCGCCGCATGGACGCGCTCGGCCTCCCGAAAACGCGCGCGATGAACAACGGCGCCGCCTGGTTCGCCGCGCTGCGGGCAGCGCCGTCGGCTGAGCAGTTCTATCGCGACGGCAGGCATCCGTTCGGCCTCTCCACGCCGCGCGAGATGGGCACGCTCCTCGAGAAGATGGAGCTCGGCACGCTCGTCGACAAAGCGTCGTCCGATCTGATGCTGCGGATCATGCGCGCGCAGCTCTATCGCACGCGCATTCCGCGCTACGTGACCGGCTTCCAGATCCCGCACAAGACCGGCGATTTCCTCCCCTACGTCGGCGACGACGTCGGGATGCTCGAAGGCGGCGGCAAGCGGATCATCGTCAGCATCTTCACCGGCAATCACTTCGGATCGGGAGAGGCGCTCGAGAACGCGATCGGGCTCGTGGCGAAGGAGATCGCGGACTACTTCGCGTACCGGCCGTGACGCGCGGGCTCCCATCTGGTACCCTGAACCTATGGCGGCCTACCTCGACACTGTCCCCTTCTCCGGCATCATCCGCATCCGCGACATGATGTATGCGATCAAGGATCCGTACCGTCTCGATCAGGGCGACGTCAGCTTCGACTCTCCGCCGAGCGTGAAGGGCGCGATGGCGCGCGCAATCGCGGAGAACAAGACGCACTACGTGCAGACCGCCGGCGTCCCGCGCCTTCGCGAGCTCATCGCCGCCAAGCTGCGCGACAAGAACCGGATTCCGATCGACGACGCCGAACACGTGCTGGTCACCAACGGCGGCATCCACGGCCTCTATATCGTCTGCCACGCGCTCCTCGAGCCGGGCGACGAAGTCCTGGTCCCCGATCCGGAGTGGCCGCCGGCCGCTGGCAACGTGTTGACCGCGAGGGGCGTTCCCGTCGGCGTCGCGCTGCACGAGTCGAAGGGCTGGCGCTACGATCTCGACGAGCTCGAGCGCCGGATCACGCCGAAGACGCGCGTGCTGTACCTCAACTCGCCGCACAACCCGACGGGCGGCGTGCTGACGCGCGCCGACCTCGAGCGGCTCGCCGCGATCGCGCGCGAGCGCAATCTCTGGGTCATCTCCGACGAAGCCTACGAGGACGTCGTCTTCGACGGCGAGCACGTCAGCATCGCCTCGCTACCGGGCATGTACGAGCGGACGATCCCGCTCTACACGTTCAGCAAGTCGTACGCGATGACGGGACTGCGGCTCGGCTACGTGGCGATCCACGATCCGGTGATCCGCGATCGCGCGAAGAAGGTGCTGTTCTACACGGCGAGCAACATCGCGTCGATCGTCCAGTTCGGCGGCATCGGCGCGCTCGAGGGGCCGCAGGACTGCATCGAGGAGTTCCGCGCCGAGCTGCGCGCGCGGCGCGATCTCTTCTACGCGGGCATCCGCGACGTCGCCGGCGACGTGTTCTCCGGTGCGCCGCCGGCCGGCGCGTTCTACGCGTTCCTCCGCATTGGCTCCCGCGTGAGCGCTGCCGGGCCGGCGGCGGGCGGATCGATCTCGTGGCACATGACCGAGCACCTGATCAAGAACGGCCGCATCGGCTGCGTCCCGGGCGTCGATTTCGGCGCGAACGGCGAAGGGTTCGTGCGCTTCTGCTTCGCGCGCGATCGGGACGAGCTGAAGGGCGCGCTGACCTCGATGAAGCAGCTCTTCGGCGTGACCGTGTAGGTCCACGCCGACTCTCTGGATCCCGCCTTGCAGCGGGTGTTCAGCGGACGTGGCGTCCGCCGTCGACCCGAATCGTCTCGCCCGTGATGAAGTCGGAGTCGAGCAGCGCGAGGACCGCTTTGGCGATCTCCTCTTCGCCGCCCCAGCGTCCGAGCGGCGTCGACTTTTCGACTTCCTTCGATTCCTCGTCGGTCGTCCCGGGCGGCGCGACGATCGGTCCGGGCGCGATGGCGTTGACGAGGATGTTGTCGCCCGCGAGCTCCAGCGCGAGCGCCTCGGTCAGCGCGATGATCCCGGCTTTCGCGACGTAGTACGGGAGAAAGCCGCGATACCGCGGGCGCCCGCTTCTCGCGATCCAGTCGCTGAAGTTGATGATCCGGCCGCCCCCGCGCTGCCGCATGGGCGCCGCAGCGGCATGCGCGCACAGGAACGCGGCGCGGAGGTCGACGTTGACCACGGCATCCCACTCGGCGGCGGTCAGCGAATCGAAGGGGCGCTCGACGTACACCGACGCCATATTGATCAGGATGTCGAGGCGGCCGAGCGTCCCGACGGTCGCGTCGACGAGCGCGGCGCACGCGGGCGGCTGCGACAGATCGGCCTGCGCGACCATGGCGCGGCGGCCCGTGCCGCGCACGCCGTCGGCGGCCAGATCGGCTTCGGTCTTGGACCGCGCGTACGAGAGCGCGACGTCGACGCCGCGCGCGGCGAGATGACGAGCGACGACGAGGCCGATGCGTTTGCCGCCGGTGATGAGCGCGACTTTGTCCTGGAGATCCATTCAGCGGTCTTTCCATTCAGCAGTCTTCTATCACGAAGGAAACGAACAACACGAAGGTACACGAAGCATCTATGTACAAAAGGATCTTCGTGTACTTGGTGTGCTTCGTCTACTTCGTGATATGTGGTAGATGACTTTATGACTGGATCGCGTCGGCGAGCTCCGGGGGCAGCGTCCGTGTGCCGTGTCCGTGGTCACAAAAAAAGGGCGTCCGTCGGGACGCCCTCCAACTTTATCTTATGCTCGCGGGGCTCCACCCCCGCTCGCCCGTCACGCTGCGATCGAAAGCCCCGTGCGACTAATAGCTGAACGTGCCGAAGAACGCCGAGCGCCGGTTCGGGGCGCTCCACTTCGCGCCGAGGCCCGTGCCGGTGAAGCTGTGCTGATCGGCCAGGCCGACCGTCGGGTCGTCGACCGACGCCAGCGGATGGAACCACTGCATCGCGCCGCAACTCGGATCGTGCGGCATGTGCTTGTTCACCGCGAGCGCGACGTTCGCCGTCGTCACCTGGATCTCGCTGCCGTAGTCGGCGAACTGAATCGGCGCCGGCGTCACCGCCACGATCTCGCCGACGACGCCGTGCGACAGCTCGTTGGCCATCGCCACCAGCGCGAGGCGCTGCGCCGCGTTGGCGCGCTCGTCGACGAACATCGCCGACCGCGTCGCCGCCTTGTCGCCGCCAATCTCCCGGATGCCCAGATTCTTGTCGCCGGCCACCGCGGCCACGACCGAGAGGCCGTCGAGCGCGACGCCGTTGAAGGTGCCGCGATCGACTTTCCACGCGAGCACCGCCTGCTTGCCGACCGTTTCCGCCTCGCTGCCCATGATGCAGCCGCCGGTGAACACCTCGGCGGTCCGGGCTTCGACGTACGCGCCGGTCACCGATCCCTTGCCGCCGGCCAGCAGCGGCGACGCCGCCAGGGCCACCAACGCCGCAACGAACATCGCTCGTTTCATGATGAACAACCCCCGATTCGTCCTCATTATACTCTCGGCCGGACGGGGAGGGCAGCTACAGACCATGTCTGAAACCATTGGCTTTATCGGGCTCGGCGTCATGGGGAAGCCCATGGCGAAAAACCTCGTGAAAGCGGGATATTCGCTGGTCGTCCACAGCCGGAGCCGGCCCCCGGTGGACGAGCTCGTCGCGGCCGGGGCCCAGGCGGCGGACGCGCCGGCCGACGTCGCGCAGCGGGCGGCCGTCGTGATCACGATGCTCCCCGACACGGCCGACGTCGAGCTCGTGCTCACCGGCGAGCAGGGCGTCGTGCCGGCGCTGAAGCCCAAGGCCGTCGTGATCGACATGAGCAGCATCTCGCCGGCCGCCACGAAACGGCTCGCGTCGATTGTCGCCGCCCGGGGCGCGGCGATGCTCGACGCGCCGGTCAGCGGCGGCGAGATCGGCGCCATCAACGCGAGCCTGTCGATCATGGTGGGCGGCGACGAAGCCGCGTTCGAGCGGGCGCTGCCGATCCTGAAAGCGATGGGCAACCCGGAACGCATCGTTCGCATCGGCGACTCCGGCGCGGGCCAGGTGTGCAAGGTGTGCAACCAGATCGCGATCGGCGGCGCGCTCGCCGGCGTCAGCGAGGCGTTCGCGCTCGCGAAAAAGGCGGGCGTCGACGCGGCGCGCGTCCGGCAGGCGCTGCTCGGCGGGTTCGCCGCGAGCCGGGTGCTCGAGGTGCACGGCGAGCGGATGCTGACCGGCAACTACAAGCCGGGATTCCGCACGAAGCTGTATCAGAAGGATCTGCGGCTGGCGAACGAGGCGGCATCAGCCAACGGCGTCGCGATGCCCGCGACGGCGATTGTGACGCAGCTCGTGAACGCCCTGGTCGCGAGCGGCGGCGGCGATCTCGATTACGCCGCGCTCGCGACGGTGCTATTCAAGCTGGCAGGCTAGTGCTTGCAGCATTCACGCGAGCCGTCGCACAGATCGGGCCGCGCGGCCTTGCCGTCCGGGCCCGCGCTGCTCGCCGTTTCGGCACACCAGTACGCCGCCGTGTCGACGACATCGTAGAACTTCGACTCGTCCGGATCGGGCACCGCGTTCACGTACATCCCTTTGTGCCGCAGGTTCAGGCAATGCACGCCGGGGGTTAACTTTGGCGAAATCAGATCATGCATAACGGGCCCTCGCGCTTATACCGTCCTGATTCCTCCCGCCTGGAGAACCGCCCGCTTGACGGCCGTCTTCGCGACCTGCACCTTGTAGCCGTTCTGGCTCATCGGCCGCGCGCCCTGCAGCGCGGCTTCCGCCGCCGCCGCGGCGCTGCGCTCGTCGATCGGTTTTCCCGCGAGCGCCTGCTCCGCCGCCTGCGCGCGCCACGGCACCGGCGCGACGGCGCCCATGACGACGCGCGCCGAACCGATGTTCGAGCCGTTCATCGTCAGCACGACGGTCGCGAACGCGATCGGCCAGTCGTGCGACTGCTTGTAGCGGACCTCGTAGTGCCCCGTCTTCACATTGCCCGGCGCCGGCAGGATGATGTGCGTGAACAGCTCGTCCGGCGCGAGGACGTTTTCGCTCTGGACGTTCTGCAGCGTCGGCATCGTGAAGTACTCGGACGCATCGACGATGCGCTCGCCGCGCGGCGAGACGAGGCGGAACTTCGCGCCGTAGGCGACGGCCGGCACGGCGACACTCGACGGGTGCACGATGTGCGTCGGTCCGTTGCCGAAGATGGCGTGAAACTGGTTCTCGCCCGCCGGCGCGAAGCAACGGTTGCCGCCCTTCTTGTAGCAGAGGAACTCCTCGTTGCGGAAGTACCAGCAGCGCGGCCGCTGGTTGATGTTGCCGCCGACCGTCCCCTGGTTGCGGATCTGCGGCGTGCCGACTTCACCGGCCGCCTTCGCAATCGCGGGGTACAGCCTCGCGACCTGCGCATGCTCCGCGAGATCGGCGATGCGCACGGCCGCGCCGATCTTCAGCCCGCCGTCCGGCGTCGCCGCAATCGTCGCGTCGAGCGCGCCCTTCACGTTGACGAGCCGATCCGGCTGCGCGACGTAGTCCTTCATCCGCGCGAGCAGGTCCTGGCCGCCGGCGAGCGGAAGAAATTTGCCGCGCTCGGTCCCGAGCGCGCCAACCGCATCTTTCTCGTTCGTCGGATTGACGTAGGCAAAGGCTTTCACAGCGTACCTCCCGCCTTCTCCTGCTCGATCGCCTGAAGGATCTTCGCCGGCGTGAGCGGCAGGCTGCGAATCGTCACGCCCGTCGCGTTGCGCACCGCGTTGGCGATCGCCGCGGCGGTGGACACGGTCGGCGGCTCGCCGATCCCGATGACGCCGCGGGATCGCTGATCGGGCCGATCCATCAGCATGATGTCGATCTTCGGGACGTCCGACGGCCCCGACATCATGTAGAACTCCATGTTGGGGTTCACCATCTGGCCGGTGACGCGATCGAGGATGCGGTCCTCGTACAGCGCGAAGCTGATCGATCCGACGATGCCGCCGTAGGTCTGGCTCTCGGTGAGCAGCTTGTCGATGATCAATCCGCAGTCCTGCACGGTGAGGATGCGCTTGATCCGGACGATGCCGGTCTCCATGTCGACGTCGACCTCGCTGAACTGCACGCCGCTCGTCCCCGTCGACGACAGGCCGCCCATCCACTGGCCGTCGACCGAGATCGGCGTCGTGCCGAGCAGCTTGCAGGCGTCCTTCCACGCCATCCCCTTCGACGGGTTGTCCTTCACCTGGATCCGCCCGTTCGACGCGACGAGCGTCGTCGGATCGACGCCGAGCGCCGGGCCGACTTTCTCCGCGAGCGCGTCGAGCGCCTTGCCGCACGTCACGCGAATCGCCGGCGACACCGACGCGGCCGTCGTGCTGCCGCCCGAGCCGCCGCTCTGTGGATATTCCGTGTCGCCGATTTCGGGATGGATGGCGCTCACGGGCAGGCCCAGCGTCTCCGCGGCGACGAGCGCGACGATCGTCCGCGTGCCCGTGCCGAGATCCTGCGTGCCGCACTTGACGACGACGCTGCCGTCGGCGGCGATGTCGACGTGCGCACGCGTGCCGCTGCCGCCACCGCCCCAGCGATGCGCCGAGCAGCCGTAGCCGTTCTTGATCGGCCCCGGCGTCGGATCGCCGGTCGGATGGCGCTTCTCCCAGCCGAACGCCTTCGCGCCGATCTCGAAGTACTCGCCCCACATCGCGTTCGGCGCCTTGTCCGGCAGGTTCTTGATGCGGAACGCGACCGGATCCATCTTGACGCGATCGGCGAGCTCGTCCATCAGGATCTCGGTGCAGAAGCACCCCTGGGGATGGCCCGGCGCCCGCATCGCGCGCTGGTTGCCGGCGTTGATGTAGACGTCCTTGTGCACGCGGCGGCGGTTCGGGAAGTTGTAGATGTAGGGCAGCGGGAAGTTCGACGTCTGGCTGTTGCCGCCCGTGCCCCAGCTCTGCGCGTCGTACGCGCAGAGCTTCCCGTCGGAGGTGACGCCGGCGCGGATGTGCGCCGTGGCCGACGGACGGTTGCCGGTGTCGAGATGCTCCTCTTTCCGATCGAGCATCAGCTTCACCGGCGCGTTCGCCTGCTTGGCGAGCTTCGCGCAGATGATCCCCTGCGAGTCCGGCCCGAACTTGCTGCCGAAGCCGCCGCCCATGTACTGCGTGATCACGCGCACGTTCGCGGCGGGAATGTTCAGGCCGCGGGCGAAGCCGTCTTTCGTCCCGTGCACCGCCTGCGTGGAGACCCACGCCGTGAGCTTGTCGCCGTCCCACTCGCACGCCGTGCCGTGCGTCTCGAGGCAGTTGTGCGTGATGACGTGCGTCGCGTACGTCGCCTCGACGACGTGCGCCGCCTGCTTGAAGCCGTCCTCGGGCGTGCCGTTCTCTTCGGCGTTCCCCTGCTTCGTGTTGCCGCCGCTGAACGCCTGCGGCGCATCCGGCGCCATCGACTGCTCGACGGTGGCGACGTGCGGCAGCGTGTCGTACTTGACGTCGACCAGCCGCATCGCGTCCCACGCGTGCTCTTCGTTGTCCGCGGCGAGCGCGACGACCGGATCGCCCTGGTACATCACCTCGGCGCCCGGCTCCTTGACGTTCATCACCGCTTTCACGCCAGGCGCTTTCGCGGCGGCCGATGAGTCGATGGACACGATGCGCGCGTGGGCGTGCGGCGAGCGGACGATCTTCCCGTAGAGCATGCCGGGCCGGTTGATGTCGTACGTGTATCTCGCGCGGCCGGCGACCTTGTCCGGTCCGTCGAGACGCTTGACATCGGTCGTGAGGAGCGTCGCCTTGTCTTTCTCCGGCCACATGTACTTGGCCGGCGCCGGCTCGACCGGCTGCTGGCCTCGTCCGCCGCCCTGGAAGAAGTTAGGCACGGGCCACCCCCCTCACCTTCTGATTCGCCTCGATGATGCGGGTGAAGGTGCCGCACCGGCAGATGTTGCCGTCGAGACCTCTCTTGATCTGCTCGAGCGTCGGGTTCGGATGCTTCTCGTGGAGCGCGACCGACGCCATGACGAAGCCAGGCGTGCAGAAGCCGCACATCAACGCATCGGCGTCGCAGAACGCCTGCTGCACGGGGTGCAGGTTCGCGCCGGTCGACAGGCCCTCGACGGTGCGAATCTGCTTTCCCTGCGACTCGATCGCGAGCGTCGAGCAGGAGTAGACGGCGCGGCCGTCGACGATCATCGTGCACGCGCCGCACGTGCCGCGATCGCAGACGCGCTTGTTGCCCGTCAGGTCGGCGCGCGTGCGGAGCGCGTCGAGCAGCGTCACGCGCGGCTCGATGCGCAGATCGACGCGCCGGCCGTTGACCGTGAGCGTCACCGGCACGTCGCCGGGACCGACGACGCGCGCGCCGGCGGTCTGCGCTTCGGCCTCGGCGACGCCCGTCACGCCGGCGGCGAGGCTGCTCAGACCAGCGGTCTTGAGAAAGCTGCGCCGGGTGACGCTGAATCGTTCCGGTTTTTCAGGATCGTCTTTTGGAGCCATAGAAGATGAGCCCCCTCTGCCGTAGGCGGAAAAGAACCGGGGAAGTATACTCCGAGCGAGCATCGACGGTGCCTAAAGTGCCAAGGTGCCTGAAGTGCCCTAGGGTGCCTGAAGTGCCCGGACGGGAGGCGCGTCATGCTGAGTCGACGAGCGTTCTTGCGGTCCACTGGTGCAGCCTCGGCGCTGGCCACGCTCAGGCCTGACGGCCTCGCCCGGGCGATGGAGGCAGGGGCGGCGGTTGCGGACCGGACGCCAGCCGAGGTCGCCGCCGACGAGAGCTACTGGCGCGAGATCCAGCAGGCGTTCACGCTGGATCGCACCATCATCAACCTCAACAACGGCTACACCTGCCCGGCGCCGCGCGTCGTCCACGAGGCACTGAAGCGGTATCTCGACATCTCCAACCAGGCGCCGATCCACTACATGTGGAACCAGATGGAGCCGAACATCGAGTCGGTGCGCCGCAAGCTGGCCGCCGAGGCCGGCTGCGACCCCGAGCAGATGGCCATCACGCGCAACGCGAGCGAGGCGCTGCAGATCTGCCAGCTCGGGATCGACCTCAAGGAAGGCGACGAGGTCATCACGACGAACCAGGACTACGGCCGGATGCTCGACACATGGGATCAGCGCGCGCGGCGCGACAAGGTCAAGATCACGAAGCTGTCGTTTCCGGTCCCGACGACCAACCTCGCGGATCTCACGACGAAATTCGAGCAGGCGATCACGCCGCGCACCCGCGTCCTTCACTTCTGCCACATCACGAACCTGACCGGACAGCTCTTCCCGGTCCGCGACATCGCGCGCGCGGCGCGCGCGAAAGGCATCAAGACGATCGTCGACGGCGCGCACGCCTTCGCGCACTTCCCCTTCAAGCTGTCGGATCTGGAGTGCGACTACTACGGCACCTCGCTCCACAAGTGGCTGCTCGCGCCGGTCGGTACGGGGTTCCTGTACGTGCGCCGCGAGAACATCGAACATACCTGGCCGCTTACGCCGGCTGCCGCCAGCAAGTCGAAGGACATCCGGAAATTCGAGGAAGTCGGCACCCACCCC
>Ga0114129_10008076_pt1 | contig 14994 bp, 10 predicted proteins | sample RhiMetdeltSRZDD1_FD_80071 | JGI IMG/M metagenome (GOLD analysis project Ga0114129, IMG submission 80071) | Populus rhizosphere microbial communities from Tennessee, USA - Rhizosphere MetaG P. deltoides SRZDD1 (version 2) (version 2) | ecosystem: Host-associated > Plants > Roots > Rhizosphere >...
CTGATGGTATGCACGCCATCGCCTGTAACTGCGGCGGGTGTACGAAGCGCTGCAGCAACAAACCGGTAATTGATAACAAGCACACGGAAATCATATCCTTTTATAAATTTTTCGCAAATAACGGTAGATGCAAATTCCTTTGCATGCCTGAACGCTTTTACGGCGTTGTTATAACCGGCAATATTGGTGGTAATACCTTTACCCTGGTTACCATTTACAGGTTTCATAACAACCGGGTACCCGATGTCGCTGATAATGTCTTCCAGTTCTTCTTCCTTCGTTAACGTGGCTCCTTCGGGTACGGGAATATAGTTCGATTGCAGTAATTGCCTGGTAGCGTTTTTGTCGCAGGCAATATCGACCCCAATACTGGCGGTAGTTGATGCAATGGTTGCTTCAATTCGTTTTTGTTCCGAACCGTAACCCAGTTGTATCAGGCAATCGCCGTTCAGTTTTATGATGGGAATATTTCTTTTTATGGCTTCCTGCACAATGGCGTTGGTGCTGGGACCTAACCGGTTGGCGGCGGCAATTTTTTGCAGGGCATCGATATCGCGTTGAACATTGTAGTTGCTTCCTTTTATCAGCGCTTCTGTTATACGAACGGCTGCTTTGGCGGCATACCTGCCTGCTTCGGCATCCTGATAAGCAAATACAACATAGTACAAACCTCTTTTGCCGGCGGGGCGGGTGCGGCCAAAGGCTACATGCAGGCCGGCCAGTATTTGTATTTCAAGGGCTATGTGCTCAACAACATGCCCCATCCAGGTGCCGTCTTTTACGCGTTTTAAAAATCCCCCTTTCACACCTACCGAGCATTGGTGGTCAATGAGCGAAGGCATTAGTTGTGTGATGCGGTCGTAAAACCCGGGGATCAGATTGGTTGGTTTTTCTTCAAACTCTTCAATATCAAGCAACACAACCACAAGGCGATGTCTGTATACCGACCAGTAGTTGGGCCCTTCGGTTGTTTTTATATCCAGCACTTTCATGGCTATAATTTGTTTTGGTCAATGCGCAGGGCAATGTGCAGTTAATAATAAAATTTTTATACCATTCGTTGCGGGTAAGGGAACCTGCTCATAGGGTGGGGTGGCACGGGATTTTTTCTATGTGGTTTTCTATGTGTTCTATGTTTCTATGTGGTGCAAATAACTGCGATTGGCTTAACTAATCAACATTGAATTGCCAACTGCAAACTGCCAGCTTAAATTCGCAAGGGGACTGATTATCTAAACGTTATTCAAATATTTTAATCTCTATTACTCCATCAGGGTGGTAACAGGCCCGGTACATACCTTCGGTGTTGAAAGGCATAGCAATATGCCCCATGCGGTCAACGGCAATAAGACCGCCGCTTCCGTTTATTGTTTCCAGTTTTTGCATGGCATGCGCACATGCCTGGTGTAATGAAACTTTTTTGTATTCGATACAGCACTATACTTCATAAGCGGTAACGGCCCTGATGAACTGTTCGCCTTCGCCGGTACAGGATACCGCACAGGTATTGTTATTGGCATAAGTGCCTGCACCGATCAGCGGACTGTCGCCCACTCTTCCATAATTTTTATTGGTAAGACCGCCTGTGCTGGTAGCTGCAGCGAGATTGCCTTCTTTATCAAGCGCCACAGCGCCTACGGTTCCTAATTGTTTGTTTTGAGTAAGGCCCTGTTTCTTTTTTAGCCAATCGTTATAACGAAAATCGGTATGAAAATACGTGGCTGTTTCCATCGGCAGCTGATGTGCTTCGGCAAATTCATTGGCGCCTTCGGCGATCAGCAATACATGGTTCGATTTTTCCATTACGGTACGTGCCACCCTTACCGGATTTTTTACGAGGCTTATGCCGGCTACAGCGCCCGCTGCCAGATTGCTGCCATCCATAATAGCGGCATCCATTTCATGCCCGCCTTTACTGTTAAAAACCGATCCCCGGCCTGCATTAAAAAACTCACAATCTTCAAGTGCTATAACCGAAGCTTCAACTGCATCGAGACTGCAGCCGCCATGTTTCAAAATGTGCAACCCTGCATCCAACGCCCCTTTCAGGGCGTTTTCATATGCTGCACATAAATCGCCGGTTAATTTTTCTTTTGATATGGTCCCCGCTCCGCCGTGAATGGCAATGGCAATGTGTTCATTCATAAACGGTTTTTAAGCTTTAATAAAAGGCGGCCTAACCAAAGTTCAATAACTTTAGGTATCCGAAAACCCGTTGGATGCCTGCAGGAAAAGGTGGCTTTTGTAATTAAAAGTTACTTAATTTAATGAAATTGATAAACAGAATATGTGATGACAGCTATCAAAGGCGTTTTGGTTCCTATTGGAGGCGCCGAGGATAAAGGGACCAATATCAAAAAAGGCCGTTCGGCAGCCAATCGCTTTGATTTTTTTGAAGCTGGCATATTGCGCCGCATTGTTAAACTGGTTGAGCAGCCAGGCCCATCCAAAATTGAGTTGGTAACCACCGCATCTTCGATGCCCGAGCAATTAGAAAAAATATATTGCGCTGCCTTTGGCCAGCTGGGCTGCGAAAACATAGGACATCTTTTTATTACCAGCCGCGAACAGGTAGATACCGAAGAACATCTTGCACGCATCAGAAATTGCAACTGTATTATTTTCACCGGCGGCGATCAGCTTCGCTTAACTTCTATATTAGGGGGCACCGAACTAATGAGCATTATCAAACAACGATATATAAACGAAACAGTAGTGATTGCCGGCACCAGTGCCGGCGCCATGGCCATGGGCGGTACAATGATCTATGATGGCAATGCCACCAAAGCACATCTTAAAGGAGAAATAAAATTCTCAACCGGCTTTGAATTTATTTCAGACGTTATCATCGATACCCATTTCGAAAAAAGGGGCCGCTTTAACCGGCTGGCGCAGGCTGTGGCCGTGCAGCCCGGTATATTAGGTATTGGGCTGGCCGAAGATACGGGCATCATCATATCGGGCGGTAATAGCCTCGAAGTAATTGGTTCAGGCATTGTAACCATTGTAAATGGAAAAACCATTTCCTATACCAACCTGATAGATATTCCCGACAGAACGCCCATTTCGGTTGAAAATATTATTGTGCACATTCTTTCGCATGGTGAGGTATATGATATAGCCACCGATCAAACCATCAGACATAAGCAGGATGCCTGAACCACTTTTTTTTGGATAAGGCATATTTCTCTATATTTGTGTCGTTATGTATTAAAGGAAATAACGAACTGCTTATATTGTATGCTTACGGCCCGGATATATCATTGTACATTGTTTGTTCAAAAAATAGTTGCAGGTATCATATGCTTAACCGCTTATGCTGCATCCTCCTATGCACAGGAAGCAACAACCGATACCGCCCGCAAAGTGCATGTGTTACAGGAAATTGTTATATCGGCTTCCCGTTTATCGGAAAAGCAGCTTACAGCACCCGTGAGTATTTCCAAATTAAGCACTTCACAAATACAGCAAACCGCAGCTCCCTCATTTTTTGATGCCATTGGCTCCATGAAAGGTGTACATATGATTGTGCCCGGACTTGGCTTTAAGATCATCAACACCCGTGGTTTTTCAAACACCACCAATGTGCGGTTTGTGCAAATGATAGATAATATCGATAACCAGTCGCCGCATATTGGCGCCCCCATTGCCAATGCATTATCGCCCGGTGATCCCGACATTGACCATGTGGAAGTTATTCAGGGTGTAGCTTCGGCATTATATGGCATGAATGCCACCACCGGACTGGCCAATTTTACTACCAAAGATCCATTTGCCACACCCGGTTTTAGTATACAGCAACAGGTGGGCGTAAATCATATAAACGATCCCAATGATGTTTCGGTAAGGTTATACATTGAAACAAATATTCGCTGGGCGCAGGTGATCAATAAAAAATGGGCCTTTAAAATCAATGGCGGTTTTAACCGCGGGTACGATTGGATTGCCGATAACCACAACGATTTGAACCCCACCGCCAATCAAACAACAGGTTTAACCGGCGCCAACAATCCGGGGTATGATGCGGTGAACGGCTATGGCAACGAATCATCGAACCGCAGAACACTTACGCTGGGCGGTAAAAATTATGTGGTTGCCCGCACCGGTTATTATGAAAGAGAGGTAGCCGATTATAATTTGCAGAATATAAAAGGCGATGCATCGCTTTACTACAGGCCAAACGAAAATTCACAAATATCATATACATACCGGGCAGCTTTTTTGAATAATATATACCAGCGATCGAACCGTTTTCGGTTAGAAGATTATTTATTACAGCAGCATATTGTGCAGTTTAAAAATCACCTGGTGCAGGCAAGGGCTTATATCAATTCAGAAAATACCGGTCACTCGTATAACCTGCGGTCGATGGCCGAAAATATGGATGTTAACTTTAAAAGCAGTAATAAATGGTTCCAGGATTATACAACCGGTTATAACAATGCAATAGCAGCAAGCGATGATGTAGCCACTGCTCATCATAAGGCAAGGGACTTTGCCGATGCCAACAGGCCACAACCTGGCACCAGCGCATTTAACGATAAACTAAAACAATTACAGGAGATCAATAACTGGGATATTGGCGCTGCTTTAAAAGTAAAGGCCCGGTTGGTACATACCGAAGCAACGCTTAACCTGGGCAAGCTGTTACATACCAGTTATAATTTACAGGCAGGCGCCGACTTCAGGGATTATATCATTGTGCCCGATGGCAATTATTTTATCAATCCAACCGATTCGGGGCATAATTTAAATTATACCAGCTATGGTTTTTTTGTGCATGCTTCAAAAAGTATACTGAACGAAAAACTGCAGGTAAGCGCCGTATTGCGTGCTACAGGATATGAATATTTTAAACTGAAATGGAATCCCCGGTTAACAGCCGTATATGGTGTAACCAAAAATGATTTCATTCGTTTTTCGTATCAGAACGGTTACCGGTTCCCGAGTATTTTTGAAGGTTTCTCTAATATCACCAGCGGCGGTGTAAAACGCGTTGGCGGATTAAAAGTAATGTCGAACGGTATTTTTGAGAACAGCTGGTTAAAGAGCTCTATCGATAATTTTAAGACGGCGGTAAATAATGATGTAAATACACAGGGAATGACTCAGGCTGCCGCCATTGAAAAGAACAAAGGCATTTTGCAACGCAATACCTATACCTATCTGCAACCCGAACAAATGCACTCCTTTGAAATAGGGTACAGGGGCATTATGGCCGGCAGCAGGTTATCGATCGACGCCGATTTTTACTATAACCTGTATTCGAATTTTATTGCGCAGATAGAATCCGGTATACCCAATACTTCCGACAGCGCCCAGATACCTGCATCATTATATGATAATAATAAACAAAGCCGTTACCGTTTGTGGACAAACTCAAAAACAGAGGTGCATAATTACGGCGCCGAAATAGATGTGCTGTACCTGTTAAGCAATCATTATTCGTTATGGGCCAATGCCAGTTATCAAACCCTGAAAAGGACCAGCGCCGACGACGGACTGGAAGATGGTTTTAATACGCCATCGTGGATTGTGAATGGTGGTTTAAAAGGAAATAATGTATACCGCACCCTTGGGTTTAATGTAACGCTCAGGTACCAAAATAGTTATTACTGGCAATCGTTTTTGGTAAACGGCAATGTGCCGCAGGTGTTTAATGTTGATTGTATGCTGCAGTATTCATTTGCCAAACCTTCGCTGGGCATAAAACTGGGCGCTACCAACGTGTTGAATCATTACTATTATTCATTTTTGGGCGGGCCTCAGATTGGAGGGTTTTATTATACGACGGTTACATATTCGATAGGCAATAGGCAATAGGCAGTAGGCAATGGGCAATGGTGGCAAGCCGTGCCACGGTTCGTTTGCATCGCCAGGTTAACCGTGGCACGGCTAAAATTGCATCAGGAACAGCATTTGCATATTTTTGATAAAAAAAATGGTTTTCCCAATTGGTGACGACAACAGAGACAGGAAAACAACTCCTATAGTTAATTACCTTCTCATTGCACTTAATATTTTTGTTTTTATCTATTGGCAGAACTGGGGCCGCGATATACATTTTACTTTTGCATATGCAACGGTTCCCGGCGAAATATTAACCGGCAGTGATATCGTTACCAATACAAAGATCCTCAGGGACCCTTATACCGGTCAGCGTTTTGAGTTGCCCGGATTAGAGGTTACCTCCATTCCCGTTTTTCTAACTTTATTTACTTCGATGTTCATGCATGGCGGACTGGCGCATCTGGCCGGTAACATGCTTTACTTATGGATCTTCGGCGATAATATAGAAGATGCGTTAGGTCATTTGAAATACCTTGTTTTTTATTTGTTGTGTGGCATGCTGGCGGGGTTAAGCCATGTGTTCAGTACATTTATATTAGGACAAAACCTGTTAATACCCAGCCTGGGCGCTTCGGGTGCAATATCGGCCGTATTGGGCGCCTATCTTAGGTTGCACCCCGGGCGAAGTGTGCATCTATGGATATTCTTTCTTATTATTTCGGTGCCTGCTTTTCTGGCGGTGGGTGTTTGGTTTGCCTTTCAGGTAGTGAACGGATTAGGCGCATTGGGCGGAAAAGAAGCCGGTGGCGTAGCCTACGCAGCGCATATAGGCGGCTTTTTATTCGGATTGATACTCGTAGGCATATTCGCAAAAGATTATATGTCGCGGAAAAAAGCGTACAAAAGCAGGTGGGGTTGAAAGAGTCTAAGTTGTTAAATAGAAATCCCTATGTGAAAACTATGTTTTCTATGTGCCTATGTGGTGCGGGTATTTATTTCTCAAATACCACCGAATCGGCTGTAGCTCCCAGTTTTTCAAGGGCTGTATTAATATCGGCGATCATTTTATCGGGACCGCATACATAAAAATGTTTGCTGAAGTCTGTTATTTTTGCTTTTAGAAAATCTTCATTGATTAATGCGTTTTCAAAGCCTTCCTTTTTTTCGCGGGTAATAATATAAATGGCGTTTGTGCCAAGCATACGGGCTAATTCTTCTGCATAAATAATATCAGCCGTTGTTTTATTTGAAAAGAACAGCACATTACCCGCCAGTTGGTTGTTGAGGTATAATTGCCGTAGTATGGCTACGAAAGGTGTAATACCTGCACCACCTGCAATAAAATAACCGGGGCCTTTATATTCAATAGCACCCCACACATCACGTATGATCAATTCATCGCCTACATTAAGCTGATGCAGCGCGTTGGTTACCCCATTATGATCGGCATACCGTTTAATGGTAAACTCAAGCGTGGGTTCATTATTTAATGAGGTGAATGTAAAGGGCCGCCGCTCTTCGATCCATCCGGGTTTATTTATTGAAACTTCGGTAGCCTGCCCGGGAACAAACTTATATCCTGCGGGTTTTTCGATGCGCAAGCATTTTACATCGTGTGTTACCTGATTAATGGAGATGATCTTAACTATATGCGATTCCATGAACAGCCAATTTAATAACCTGTAGCAAGCTACCAATTAAAAAGCAAATAATATGTGCCTGTTATTATAATCCTTTTATATGGGCAATAAAAGCATTGATTAATACATGTTTAAACTGTTAAAATCCCATGTGGGGTATTATAGCTCAAATTGTTGCTTGCTATCGCGCTTGCGTGGTACTGTGAACCAATTGGTTATGATGATTGGGGTGCTGGTCTTGCATTTGCATTAGTAATACCAGCATTGTTTAATTAAAATATCAGTTATGAAGAAAGTCTTTTTATCTGCATTAACCATTATACTGGTTAATATGGCGTTTGCTCAGCATGTTGAGTTTGGTTTAAAAGGAGGTGTAAACTTTGCCAACCTGAAAGACGACGCCAACAGTAATACAGATGCGAGAACAGGATTTAATGCCGGAGCCCTGGCGCATATTCATTTAAGTAAAACTTTTGCCATTCAACCCGAAGTTGTTTATTCTGTTCAGGGAGCCGAATATTCAAGTGGTAAAATGCAACTGAATTATATTAATGTTCCTGTTCTGGCGCAATACATGTTTGGAAATGGTTTTCGTTTGCAAACAGGTCCGCAATTGGGTATCTTAACTACCTCAAAGTTTAAAAGCGGTAATACTAAAGTTGATGTCGACATGAGGACTGCTGATGTAGCCTGGTCGTTTGGTGCCAGCTATATTTCGCCCATGCACCTTGGTGTTGACGCCCGGTATAATTTAGGTCTTACCGACATCAGTAAAGCAAGTCCCGACCTTAAGAACCGCGTTTGGCAGCTTGGATTGTTTTATCAGTTCCGTCATCAATAAAGCGTCTTATTTGAGTTAGAAAAAGAATCGTTCTCACTTACTACAAATCCCGGCTCTCATTGCACTGCAAAGAGAACAACCGGGATTTGTTTTTTTTGCCTCGGCTATGCTTCATTTGCATACGATCGATATTCTTAATATCTTGAACGGTACAAAAAGGGATATGATATTGAAAAAAGCGGCCTCTGTTATTATTGCGGTGATTTTTTTGCCAAAAGTAAAAGAGATAAATACACCGCCTGTTGATACAACGGGAGAGGTTCAGGCTTGTATAAAAAAACTGATGACTGCTTATCCTGGTAAATTCATTGGTGCTACCGATAATGCTGTGATCTGGTACGATAATACGAAAATGGTGTTTGATGATGGAACGCGTAACAAGTCGTTCAAAACCTTGCTCGATAGTGCCGATCTTGAAGACCAGGTTTGTGCCATGAGTTATCCACGCGATGATTTTAGTGCTCCGAAAAAATATAATGATCCCGGCCGTATACGGTATGAACCCTTTTTTCGAAAAATGTATGGAAATACAGAAAAAGAGGTAAGGGCGAACCTGATTGAAATAACCTGGTTGCCCAAAAGTGTAAATCAAAAAATAAGGGTGTCGAAAATAAATGGCGTGGCTGATAAGTTGAAGAAGATATCTGAGGAGTTAGATAATTATCCTGAGTTCACAAAATATCTAAAAAAACCGGGAGGCACTTTTATCTGGCGAACAATAAGCGGTACCAACCGGTTAAGCACACATTGTTTTGGTATTACCATCGACATTAATATCGATTTCTCAAATTACTGGCAGTGGGACAATGCAACATGGAAAACAAAAGGGGAGCAAATTGATCTGACCTATAAAAACAGGATACCTGCTAAGATTGTAGAGATATTTGAAAAATATGGATTCATCTGGGGCGGCAAATGGTATCACTATGATACGATGCACTTTGAATACCGGCCTGAATTATTATAAATAGAAAGCCTCCCGACGAATCGGGAGGCCTTTTTTAATTATTGCAAAGAAGAATATCGATCAAAATCCATAGCGGATACCCAGCTGTATTTGCCAGGGATTACCCCCGGGATTGATAACGCCTGCATTCGCATTTACATTATAGATATAGGCTTTATTGTCTTTATCAAATCCAGTGAGGTTAAGCAGGTTTTGTTTGCCCAGAATTTTGGAGGCGCCCCAGGTTTTGTTGATCAGGTTTTCAACATTAAAAATATCGCCTGATAATTCAATGTACTGCTTTTTAAAGTTGAACTTTTTGGCTACTCTTACATCCCATACACCGTTAAAACGGTTGATGCCTCCGTTTCTTTCGGCAATTTTCCCCATGTTTTTTGTTATATAATCCTTGAGGCTTTTGCTGGCGTCGGGTTTGTTCAAAAGGGTAGTTAAACCGGTACGGTAGTTTGCAGCAACTTTTTCATCGTTGATATCAAATACGTATGCAAGGTCATTTGAGCTAACAAAATCGCCATTGATGTTGTTGTTCACTGCCATTGAATAGCGTGTGCCCCCAATGCCTGAATAGCGTACACCAACGCTTACGCCATAAAAGGTAGGCAGGGTTCCGTAAAACACCACCTTGTGGCGGAACTGGTTATCTGAATAACTCATTTTACTCAGGTCGCGCGGATTATCTTTTACCATCAGCGACAGGGTGGCTGTGTTTGCCACATCGCCATTATAGGAAGTATTATCTTTTGTATCGTTCCAGGTGTAGCTGAATGATATTTCGCCGTCTTTAAAATACCGGTATGTTCCATCAATCACCACGGCAAACTGGTTTACTTTGCCTTCGCTGTTCAGTTCAAGCACACGGCCTATGCGGTTGCTTTTGCGTCCATCCATCCAGTTGGTTACACCACTTTTTTTAACGGAATCCAACGGTACATATACACCGCGGTTGGCTTCGCCTTTCAGTAGAAAGTAAGGATTGTCGACCATGTTCCTGTCTGCGTACATGTAATTGTTGCGGGCAAGTGTCATATAAAAGGTCAATCCCATTTTCAAACGTTCGGTAATGAAGCGGTTGTACGAAAGGTTGGCTTTATAAACAACCGGTATTTTTGCATCCTTTCCGTTCATATTAATGGTGGCCAGTTTGGGTACGCCTTTGTCGAATAAATCTTTGCCGGGCACCGGGGTTGTGCTGTTGCGATATCCCGGAAAGTCAACAGGGGGCAGGTTCTGCTGTATATCTACCGAAAGCACTTTGGTGCCATCGAACACCATGTTGTTGATCATGGCGTAGTTGTTGATATCTGAGCCAAAGATACCGGCGCCAAAACGCAGATAATCTTTGTGCCGTTCATTAATATCCCAGTTAAACTGAATGCGCGGCTGCAACTGAAAGGTGTTCAGCGAACGATCTGTACGCAGTCCCAGGTCTTCAAATACAATCTGGTTAAAGATCGGTTTATTGAAATACCTGGTGTAATCAGCGCGCAGACCAGCCGTTACTTCAAAACCGCGAAATAACTTTGTTTTCATTTGCGCATACAAGGCGCCGTTCAGAACATTTTGTGTTACACTGGGGTCATCCTGCATAGCCACTTCACGGGCATAGCGGTAAGGGGCAAGACTGTCGAATTTATTTAAACCTTTAAAGTAAAACCGGCCGTTCATTTCACTGCCATATAATGAGTTCATATGGGTGTACATGAAATCCATGCCAAACGTATAGTTGAACTTATTGGTGTTGAAGTAAACGTTGTTTACCAGCTGAAATACGTTGTTGTAAAAATGTTCGGGCGAATAGCGCTGGCCGCCTAACTGAATGGTGGTTGTGCCGCTGCTGCCATCCGAGAGCGTGCTTTGTATGCCTTCAACAATGGCGCGCGGTATATTTTGTGATGGCAGCTGGCTGCCGGGTGTGCTTTCTTCGAAGGTATATAAGTGTTGAAATTTTAATTCATTGGTTAAGCGCGAGTTTACCACGGTACGTAGGGTAGCCAAAAAACTGTTGTTCCATGCCTTTGCATCGGCATATACTTCGTACAGGTTGATGGCAGAATTGTCGTCTCGTCCCAGTGGCGCCCGGTCGTTGATATAGTTATCGCGTAGGGTGAGCAGGTTCTTTGCATTCAACTGCCAGTCAACACGCGCAAAAGCGGCGTCGGTGTGTCTTTTCTTATCAAAAGAACCGAATTGAGGTGAGTTGGCCACGCCATATTTGTTGCGTGCAATGGTGAGGTAGTTATTGAGTGTAGCCGTGGTAACATTTAACCTTTTTTCATCAGCGAGCGATTGAATATCTGCGATCTGCAGGGGACGTGCATCTTCCTGACGGTCCCATGCAATAAAGAAGTGCGCTTTGTTTTTAATGATGGGCCCGCCTAATGAAAAACCATATTGATAAGTGCTGAAATCATTCTGTCGTTTGGCGCCTTTTATGTCGTACCTGCTCGATAACCAATCGGCCCGTGAAAACATAAACGCACTTCCCGAAAAAGTATTGGTACCCGATTTGGTAACGGTGCTGATGGTGCCTCCACCGCTACGACCATAAGTAACATCGTACTGATTGGTAACCACTTTAAATTCACGAATGGCTTCCATAGAAATCGCATAGGGGCCGCCGATACGGGAATTAGTGCCGCTGCTCGACGTAGGGTTTTTGGCCGAAGTGCCATCGATGGTAATGTTCGTAGAAGAACCCAGCTGTCCGGCCAGGTTGCTGCCACTGCTTAATGGCGACAGATCGATTAGTGAGCTAAAATTGCGACCGTTAACCGGCAACCTCGAAATGTCGCGTGCTGTAACCGATGTTGCTGCACCAAAGTTTTCTGATTTTTTCCGCTGACCTGTTGCCAGAACGGTCACTTCGGTCATGCTGGCTGCAGAAACCTGCATGGTGATATTAACTTTCAGTAAATCGCCCTGGTTCAGTGTATAATCAGTGCGCTGCTGCTGACCGTATCCCACAAACGTAGCAATAACTGTATACGGGCCGCCGAGCGGCAATTCTTTAAACGTATACTCGCCTTTTGAATTGGTAAGTGTAGAAGTCGTAAAGCCGGTACTTTCATTGCGCAATTGTATAGAAGCGCCGTGTACAGGTTTTTTGTTTTCGTCGGTAATAATTCCAATAATGGAGGCCTGTGTGGTTTGTGCCAGCAATTTGCTGCCGGCCAAACATAGTGCCAATAGTAATAGCAAGACTGAAAAGAGAGGTTTCTTCATATCCGGGTTTTCTTTTTATAGTCAGAAAAAAAATACTGGGTGGGGGCGGGTACAGTTTCAGCAAACAACGTATATGTGTATAGACGGATAGTACTACCAGTTAGTACTATGGTTTAATGATTTTTAAATGGCTGTGCAAGTGTTTGCAGTTCAGGCCGCGAAATTACTGTGCAGGTGAATGTGTGAACCCGGTTATGAAAATGGTAACATAAACTTTATGCAACCGTTTGCGTGGATAGATTCAGGTAATAGCAAGAAAAAAGGTAAGCCATTCAGTTGGCTTACCTTCATATAATTTAATTTCAGATTCTATTTATTTCTTCGCAGCTGCCCACGCATCCATATTCTTTTCAACCAGTTCAAGCGGCATGCAGCCAAAATGAAGGAACTCATCGTGAAAATCGGCCAGGGAAAATTTGTTGCCTGACTGCTGACTGTATTTGTTGCGCAGCTCACGAATTTTCAACGCACCGATCTTATAACTTAACGCCTGCCCGGGAATAGCCATATACCGTTCAATTTCGGCTATAGCGCCATCTTCTGATATGGCTTCGTTCTCCATCATATAAGCAAGGGCCTGCTCGCGCGTCATATTTTTGGTATGCATACCCACATCTACCACTAAACGAATAGCGCGGTGTATTTCATCGCCCAGGGCGCCCATATACTGGTAGGGGTCGGTATATAAACCCAGTTCTTTACCAAGGCTTTCACAATACAATGCCCAGCCTTCGCCATAGGCGCCATACCAAATGTAGCGGCGGAATGCAGGCAGGGTAGTATCTTCGAGTGTTAACGCCACCTGGTAGTGATGACCGGGAATGGCTTCGTGCAGGAACAGACTCTCCATGCCGCTGGTTGTATTAAACTTAGTGGCATCGAGAATGGGTACATAAAATATGCCGGGGCGTTTTCCATCTGCCGTGCCCTGTTTATATTCGGCGCTGGCGCTGGCTGCGCGAAATGCTTCGGTTTGCCTGATCTCGAATTTCATTTTCGGAAAATGTCCGAACATATCTTTCAGGTGTGGTTCAATAGTAGCCTGTATCTTGCTAAAGGCATTTAACACTTCATCCGGTGTTTTATAAGGCATGAAGCGTTTGTCGGTACGCATATATTCAAAGAACGCTTTCAGATCACCTTTAAATCCAACGGCATTTTTTACGCTGTCCATAATACCACGAATGCGTTTCACTTCTGCCAAACCGGTATTATAAATTTCTTCAGGCTTTTTTGAAGTGGTGGTCCACTGCCGTACGAGGTAATCGTAAAGGCCGGGGCCATCGGGCACTGCCGAAATACCGGTGGTTGTTCGGGCTTTGGGCAGATATTCATTCTTTAAAAAAACGGCCAGCTTTTGAAAGGCGGGCGACAAGCTATCTTGTATAAGCGAAGTAAAGGTTGTGGTCAATCTTTTTTTATCTGCTTCAGGAAAGCTATCGGGCATTTTTTTTACCGGGTCGTAAAAAAGGCTTTTGGTTACATCCTTCGCTACCATGTCCTGCATTTGCGGGATCATTTTCACCACCAGTTTGGCGGGCAGCACATTTCCCGATACCATACTTTTTCTGAAATACACAATGGCGCTATCGGCCCAGGCATTAAAGGCTGCTGCGCGTTTCAGCCAGTTGTCATAATCTTTCACGGTGTTAAAAGGCTGGGCGCCTGCACCGCTACCCATCTGGCCCATGCTCAGGGGAAGGCTCCAAAACTGATTAAAAGGGATATGACCATCTATAGAGTAATCGGCGGTAGGCAGGTATTGATGTTGCAGCCCTTCGATGCTCATTTCCATTTCACGTTTAAAGATATCGTAACTGGTGCGGTCGGTTTCGTTGAGCGAGTTGCGGTTGAATTGTTTAACAGCATCCAGGTTAGCGGTAAAAAAGTCGGACAGTTTTTGACGGTAGCTGTCGGTAAACTCTGCCGGCAGCAGGTCGTTATACCGGTTGTCGCCGTTAATGGTGGCCTCAACAGGCAGCAAGCCCATGCGGTCGTTATAATATTTTTCAAACAGGGCGGCCAGTTGCTTATTGCTTTCTGCAGGCGCGGTTTGCGCCACTTTGTCTTTGCAGGCTGCCAGTAAACATACTGCCAGTAATACCGTGATTAATTTATTCATAGACATATTTTTCAGCGACAAGATATTTAAAAAATGCGCTTGTTGACCGCATATTCACGAACGGATAACAGAATGGGATGAACGGTGTGTGCTTCTACGAAAAAATTCGTTATTCTTACACCCGATTTGCCCAACCAGCAAAACCAAAAGCCATGAGAAGGTTATTCCTTTCTGCTATTATAGCGGCAGTACTGTTCATCCTGCCCGGATATGCGTTTTCACAATCCAAACTAAAGTTATCAGGATCGGTTTCCGACAGCAACAAACCGCTTGCTTTAGTAACCGTACGCATTTTTAAAATAAATAATGCGAAACCCCTGCAGGCAACTTTGTCGAAAGAGAACGGGAGCTTTGAATTGAATAAACCCGATTCAGGCAATTATATTCTTTCATTTACGCATACAGGCTTTGC
>Ga0114129_10008078_pt1 | contig 14992 bp, 10 predicted proteins | sample RhiMetdeltSRZDD1_FD_80071 | JGI IMG/M metagenome (GOLD analysis project Ga0114129, IMG submission 80071) | Populus rhizosphere microbial communities from Tennessee, USA - Rhizosphere MetaG P. deltoides SRZDD1 (version 2) (version 2) | ecosystem: Host-associated > Plants > Roots > Rhizosphere >...
AACCTTAAACGATTCATTTTCTATCTTGGTGAATCGCATTCCGCGAAGGTCTTTGGCGGAGACCGCGAGACAACAAGCCAGCCGGCTCAGTCAGTCGTGCAGAACCTTGAAGCCGGCGGCAGCGTCGCTGTCGCTCGTGATGCATACTTCGCCATTGGGGGCTTTGACGAATCGTTCATTGGCTGGGGCGGTGAGGATAACGAGTTCTGGGAGCGAGCTCAAACGCGCAAGGTCTGGCCATATGCGTATCTTCCGATCGTTCACCTTTGGCACCCAATGCAGGCGAGCAAGAATGAACAAGAGCGATCTACTGCAAAGCTGCTCGAGTTGCGATCGGCAATCCCTCCGCAACAGCGCATAGCCGAGTTGACCGCCCGCGAATTTGGGAGTCGGGAAGCGCTTGGAGTCAGAGATCAGAAGTCAGAAGTCAGAAGTCAGAAGTCAGAGGCAGAGGTTAGAGATCAAAAGTCAGAGATGGTAGATCAGTCTCTGACCTCTGATCTCTGACCTCTGATCTCTTGACCTCTGACTTCTGACCTCTGACTTCTGATCTCTGACCTCTGATCTCTGACCTCTATCAATATGTGCGGAATAGCTGGTTGGTTTCTTAAATCAAATCAAAGCCGCAACGATAGTCAGTTAATGGCTATGGCTGATCGCATCGAGCATCGAGGGCCCGATGATCGTGGCTACTACTATGATCGTGAGCGCGGGATCGCCTTCGCTCACAACCGTCTGAGCATCATTGATCTCAGCGCCGCTGCTCACCAGCCGATGATCAGCGATGACGGTCAGTTCGTTCTGACTTACAACGGCGAGCTGTATAACTTCCTCGAACTGAGACAAGAACTGGAAGGGCTTGGGCATCGGTTTCATTCGCGCTCTGATAGTGAAGTCGTTCTGCACAGTTTCATAGAGTGGGGACCGGCGTGCCTCGATCGCTTCAACGGCATGTTTGCATTTGCGATCTGGTCCGCGCGAGACCGGACGCTCTTTCTCGCGCGCGATCCGCTCGGAATGAAGCCGCTCTATTATGCATCGCTGCCCGGCGATCAGGGTTTCGTCTTCGCGTCGGAGATCAAGGCATTCCTCGCGCTGCCTGATTTTTCGGTCCGCATCAATCGCGATGCCTTACAGCAGTTCCTAGAGTTCGGCTACACCTTTGACGATCACGAAACGGTACTGGAAGGCGTGTACAAGCTGCCGCCCGGTCACTCGATGGAAGTGATCGAGGGCAGAGCGCAGACGCCGGTGGCGTGCCCCTGGGAGCGCAGGCGTCTCGCCGGCTTCCGGGACGCGAGCGAATCGCGTGACGTTGCAGGCGAGAGGCTTGCACTTGCAGGCGCGCTCCCAGGTCTCGAAGCGCAGCTCTACAAAACACTCTCAGAAGTAGTAGCCCAACACTTGATAGCAGACGTGCCGGTCGGGCTGTTGCTGTCGGGCGGGTTGGACTCGAGCATCACGGCGGCGCTTGCGGCTCGCCACACTCGAATCACTACCATCAGTATGGGATTCGCGGAATCTGAGATCGACGAGCGGGCTTACGCGCGCGCAGTCGCCGATCACATTGGTTCCGATCATCGCGAGATCACCATTCATCCGCACGAGATCAGTGAAGACCTTGAAGAGATCGCCTGGTATTTCGACGATCTGTTCGCCGATTGGGGAACGGTCTCGACTCGATTAATGTACAAGAAGTGCCGCGAGCTCGGGATCAAGGTGGTGTTGGTCGGCGAAGGCTCGGATGAGCTGTTCGGGGGATACCCGATCTTCGACGCTGCGTGGCGGGCGCGGGGTCCGATGACGTGGAAGCTGTTTCAGCTCTACCGGCGGTATGCGGGGCGGCGGTACGGCAGTCACTTCGCGAAGTTCGCGGCGATAATGAGGCGATACCTGGGCGAGTCGAACGGTGATCTGTTCAGCGCGGTGCGATTGTTCGAAACGCGAAATCAGTTGCCGAACAACTACGTGATGAAAGTGGACAAGGCCAGCATGTCGGTGAGCGTGGAGGCTCGCGCGCCGTTTCTGGATCGGCGAGTCGCAGAGATTGCGTATCGCACACCCGCGAGCCAACTGTTAACCGAACGCACAAACAAGTTACTGTTGCGCTCGATGGCGGAGCGGTATGAATTGCTGCCGCTTGAGACGACGCGGCGAGAGAAGTTCGGAGCATCGATCGCGGCTTCGTGGATGGACGAGTCGCAGAAGTTTCGAGAGTATGCGCGACAGGTCATTCTAGATCGAAACGGCTGGGTGGATGAGTTAGGCCTGCGCGATGCGATGACCGATTATTTCAACGGCAAACGGCGTGGGTATGGCTTTCCGCGAGCGATCAGTATCTTCAGCAACCTGGCGTGGAGGTTGTTGCTGCTGAATCTATGGTCGCGGCGATACGTTAGAGCGTGAGGGGAATTTCGAATTGCGACCTCTGACTTCTGACCTCTGACCTCTGACTTCTGATCTCCGACTTCTGACCTCTGACCTCTTATGATTCCCGGTCTCGTCTCCACCATCATTCCCGTCTACAACCGCGCGGTGATGCTCCGCGAAGCTGTCGCGAGCGTATTAGCGCAGACCTATCGCCCAATCGAGATCATTATCGTCGACGACGGCTCGACCGACGAAACATCGCGAGTTGCAGATGAGTTGGCGGCGCTGCATCACAATGAGATTCGCGTGGTCCGTCAGAGCAACACCGGGCCCGGGCTTGCGAGAGAAGCTGGAAGGCAGGCGGCGCGTGGTAAGTTCATCCAGTATCTGGACAGCGACGATGTTTTATTGCCGCGAAAGTTTGAGCTTCAAGTAACCGGGCTATGCGCTGAACCTGAATGCGGAGTGTCCTATGGAAAGACCCTGTATCGCCGCAGTGATGGAAGCCTTGAGCCTGGGGCGTGGAAAGGCTCGGGCATAAGAGTCGATTCGATGTTTCCGTCGTTTCTCTTGTCTCGATGGTGGGACACGCCCACCCCTTTGTATAGAGCCAGTGTGTGCGATGAGGCGGGCCCGTGGACGAATTTGAGACTTGAAGAAGATTGGGAGTACGACTGTCGCGTCGCGGCGCTTGGCATTCGGCTTCACTATTGCGATGAGTTTGTTGTCGAGGTGCGCGATCACGATGAAGGCCGGTTGTGCAAGGGCGAAGCCTTCGATCCCGCGCACATGCGCGAACGAGCACGCTCGCACCGACTGATCCTGTCGCACGCTCTGAACGCCGGAATCGACCGCGACTCTCCAGAGATGCGGCACTTTGCGCGCGAGCTTTTCTTGTTGTCTCGTCAGTGCGGCGCGGCGGGGCTCGGAGCCGAATCCGAGGAGTTGTTTGGTCTCGCGAGGAGGGCCTCGGGTGCGGATCGCGCGAACGGATGGGAGTTTAGGTTGTACCGGTTCTTCGCAGGCGTCGCCGGGTGGACCCGGGTGGGCAAGGTTGCGTGCTATTCGGATACGTTTAGAAAATGAGTGACACCCCGGACGTTTCAGTGGTGATGAGCGTCTACAACGGCGCACCCTATCTGCGCGAGACGATGGAGAGTGTGTTGACTCAAGCGGACGTGTCGCTCGAGTTCGTGATAGTCAATGACGGTTCGACTGATGGCTCGCCCGCGATTCTGGAGGAATACGCGAAGCGAGACCCACGTGTGAAGACAGTTCATCAGCAGAATCAGGGGTTGACGAAGGCATTGATTCGAGGATGCGCCGAGGCTAAGGGCAGATACATAGCTCGCCAAGATGCGGGAGATATATCGCTTGCGGGAAGACTCTCCAAACAGTTGGCGCACATAACTCACAACGCGGGCTGTGCGTTTGTTTCCAGCGGGACGCGATTCGTAGGACCCGAAGGCGAGCACTTGTACGATGTCGTACAAGACCCCGTCGACGCAACGGCTCACTTGCTCACTCTCGATTCGGATGAGATTAGAGGACCCTCTCACCACGCAAGCACATTGTTTTCACGGAGTCTCTATGAACGAGTAGGAGGGTATAGACCCGCGTTTTACTTTGCTCAAGATCTGGATCTGTGGATCAGGCTCGCCGAGCATGGAAGGCACGTTGTGTTCCCTGAGATTCTTTACGAAGCCTCGGTAACCGTGGAGTCGGTAAGCGGCTTGCACAGAAAAGAGCAGATTGCACTGACCAAAATCATGTTCGAAGGCGCGAGACTTCGGCGGAATGGCATGAGCGAACAACGTGTTTTGGAACAGGCGGAACGAATCAGGCCCGTCGATGGGCACATAAACGGCAGGCTTGTTCGCGCCAAAGCGTTCTATTTCATCGGAAGCTGTCTAAGGCGGCGCAATGATCCGCAGGCTGGATACTATTTTCGCCAGGCGCTGAAAATGTATCCGCTCCACCTGAAGTCAGCGGTGCGTTTGGTGGTTGGACACCTGGCCGACAAGTGAGCCTACTCCAAGCTGGCTTCCTACTCGTCGGCAGTTTAGTTCGAGGTTGTGAAAGGTGCTCGAAAGCTGTTGACGATCCTCTTCACTATGCAAGAAGAAGTACAAAGGCAACGTGACATGGTCGCCATTTACGCCGTCGCCGCGATCACAGTCTCGGGGATTCTTTCTCTACACTTCTTTCTCCAGCCGCTCCGACCGTGGCCCGACCAAGGTTGGATGCTGCAGGCCGGAATCCGACATGCGAGGGGGGACGGGCTGACGACACAGATGAATAACGCGTCGCTCGATATTACTCGTCCCGAGTTCACTCGGCTGATCTACTTCCCGCCCGCGTATCCGCTGCTAGTCTCGGCGATGCTGCGCGCCGGGCTCGAAGTCGAGACGGCGGTGAAAACTGTCAACGCCGCGGCGCTCGTCGCCGGCGTGCTGGGATGGCTGTTCCTAGCACTTCCGCTGCTCGGAGGGCACGCGCTTCGGATTCTCTACCTTGCTCTTCTCGTCCTGGCATGCGGCGGCGTTGTTGCAAAGGGAGGCACGACCGACATGATCTTTTGGGCTGGCATCCCGTGGTGGATTTCATGCCTCGCCCGGGCCCGTGTCGTGCAAGGCAGTTCGAGAATCGCTCTTCTGTCGATCGCAGCGTTCATCACTGCCGCGCTAATCTCGGTCCGATGGGCGGCGGCGTTTCTTGTTCCGGTAGCGATCGTGGCGGTCATGATTCCGCTAAGGCGCGAAGCTAAGGAGCGGATACAGACTGCAGTTGCGGCAACCGTGGTCGCGTTGCCGCCAACCCTTGCGTATTTCGCTATAGGCGCGATCAACCGCCGCTTCTCGTCGAACGCAAACGTGCTGTCGTTCGTGACCCCGGGCTGGCGGCCGCGATACCTGCTTACGCTATATCCATTCGAATCACTTCTTGCAGTTCCGCTGGGGCTGGAACCGTTTCTGAATCGCATGTGGCGGAGCATCGATCCAGCCATGCACACCGACTGGGGGAACGCAGTCTTCCGCGTGGCTTTGCCGTTGATGCTAGTGGCAGCAATCTTTGCTTCTCTTCGACAGCATCGGCTGATCGAATCGCTGCCGCGAGGACACGTGTCAGTGCTATTTGTCATCATCCTGGTCGCAGTCGGGCTCGTAGTTTTGCTTGCGTGGATGGCTCTGCGTTACAACTGGGATTTCGTCGACTGGAGCTTTCTAAGCGAGCCGCGATATTACCGTCCGTTTCTCCCGGCATTTCTTCTTGCGTGGCTAGTGTTGCTTGACCGCCTGAAACCGGCGAGGCCGCGGTTGCGGCTGGCGTTCGCAGCGGTTCTCGCGGTTTCGAGCATTTATCTCTTCCAGGCGGCGGCGCGCGGGGAGTGGTCGAAGTTGCGGAGTCACGACGAGTCGCTCGAATTGGCAACGAAGGTGCGAAGTCTCACGGCAAATTCGAGGCTCAATGTAGTGTTTGATATAGATATCAGCGATTACATCATTCATCCTGAACCGAATTTGATCGCCAGCGGCTATTCCGCCGAGACGGAGGTGGCTCAGATTCACATCGGCCGGCCGGCAACGTTATGGTTTGTCCGCCGCGTTCACGAGACGACTGCTTATTTGCTCGATCGCGATGCCGACCGCCGTAGCTTCGAAGCGTATCGGCAGTATTTCGGTGCGACTCGCGACTGGACATCGAGCGAGGGAAACTACGAAGTGTACGTTGCGCGAGTCCCCTGATTCGAGGACGGCGATGCGTTGGCACAAATGGAAGACAGAGAATGAAGGTGCGACGTTCGATTCTCGACTCGGACGGATCCTTCCTGGTCGCCGCCGCCCTTTGAGCGATCGAGTAGTTCGACAAAAATGAAGTCATCGCTAGTCGAGAATAGACGTTTGTCACATTGGTGAAGAAACCCTGGAGGGCGCTAGTTTGTCTGCCGCTGTTCCTTCGATTTCCGTGGTTCTCCCGACCTTCAAGCGAGAGCGTTTGTTGGTGAATACTATAGAAGCGCTATTGCCTTTGCTCGGTAGAAGCGACGAGATCCTTGTAATCGACCAGACGCCCGAGCACGATCGGGAGACGGAAGCAGCTCTCAGCCGTTGGTTAAAGCGCAACGAGATCCGTTGGATCAGAAAGATGAGACCGAGTCAGAACGAGGCGATGAACGCCTCCGCGTGGCTAGCTTCGTGCGAAATCCTTTTGTTTCTCGACGACGATATCGTCCCATCTTCGAGGCTGCTCGACGCTCATCGAGCAGTGCACGCGCAGGACCCGGGGGTGCCGGCTGTGTCTGGACAGGTCCTGCAACCGTGGAACGAACGCCCTGTTAGTGAAGTTCATAACTTTGAACTCGCGTTCGACCCAGCTTACTCGAAAAGGGCTGAGATCATCTCCTTGATGGCTGCCAACTTTTCCATTAGGCGTTCGCGATTCATAGAGCTGGGTGGAATGGACGAGAACTATCGAGGTGCAAACTATCGAAATGATGCAGAGCTGGCCTACCGGATTGTAAAGCAGTCGAAGCGCAGAATTGCGTTTGTGCCGGAAGCAGGCGTCAGACATCTCCTTGCGGCCGGTGGAAATCGCGCCTTCGGCGCCAAAGACACTTGGGGCGGCATTGGCGGTTCAATCGGCGATTACTACTTCGCGCTCCGGCGACTGAGCGTTGCCGCGTCCGTCTGGCACTGCCTAAGGCGACTGGCAAAGGAACCGATTAATCGCTACACAGTTCGGCGGCCATGGCTCATTCCCTGGCTATACCTTCGCGAGATCGTTGCGTTCATCCGTGCCGCGAGCCGCATAACCGCCAACCCGCACAACTACATCAAGCCCCTTGATCATTACCGGGATTTGATTCAGAACAACGCGAGTACGTGTACGTGATCACACAGGTCCGAAGCCAGAGGTCAGAAGTCAGAGGTCAGAAGTCAGAAGGCAGAGATCATTAGATGACTGATATGGAAGTTTACGCGCTTTTGATTGTAGCGCTCGCGATTTGCTTCGCAAACTGGCGGGCAGGAGTGCTCGTATGTGTGGCGGTCGGGTTTTTGCAGGATCCCCTGCGCAAGCTGGTGCCGGGCGAGCCGGTGTTTTTTACGGCCTTGGTTGGCGCGCCTCTGGCCGCGACGCTGTTAGGCGCGCATCTGCGAAACGTGCGAATCAGTTTTCGCCCCGTCCATTCGTGGAATAAAGTCCTGCGTAAGCCAATGAATCTCTTCATCGTGCTCGTCGGAATTCAAAGCGTTGCAGCCATTGTCAAGACCGGGAACCCGACCATCGGCGGGATCGGAGCGCTCTCCTATCTCGCGCCGCTCCCCGCCATTTTGCTCGGCTATCAGTTCAGCAAAAGCGAGCGCGACATCACCAAACTAATGAAGGTCTATTTGGTTGTCGGCGTCGCGATGGTGGCTGGGATTTATCTGTCGTACGCGGGCTTGGATTGGAAAGTACTAAAGGCAGTCGGTGAAGGGCTGTTCATCTATTCAATGGAAAAAGGCCGATTGGATCTCTATTCGGGTTTTCTTCGCAGCCCCGAGATCGCCGCGTGGCACGGAGCCGCTTGCATATGCCTATTAATTGTATTGTCTCTTTCGATTCGGCGGCAGGCGGTTCTGAAATGGAGCGCCGGCATGATGGTGCTGTTCCTGCTGGGCGCGCTTCTTTTGACAGGCCGGCGTAAGTTTCTAGTCGAGATTCTTCTGTTCGCCTCTATCTACGCGCTTCTTCTGATATGGTTTCGACGAACCTCGTTCAAGTCTCCGCTCATATCCAAGTCCGCGTTTCTGCTCGCCGCCGGACTGGTCGTGGGTTCGGTGAGCTACATGTACATCGCTACTGATGCGGTGACCACCGAGATCAGACCTTATTACGAGCGCGGGGTGAGCGTGCGAAATGATGTGACTCAGCGCGTGTCGGTCATGACTCTAGAGTCGTTCCAATACGTGATCGCGCAAAACGGCATCCTCGGTTCCGGCGCGGGTACGGGCAGTCAAGGGGCGCAGCATTTTGGGGGCGGCGCGAACATAGTCGGCGGAGCGGCAGAAGGCGGTCTGGCGAAAGTGCTTGCGGAGCTTGGCATACCGGGGCTTGTTCTGCTTCTGTGGCTTGTCATTAGTCTAGCCCGCTACTTGTGGTCGATCATCCTGTACATAACCTATGTGAGAGACGTGGACCCGGCTTTGTCAAAGCTGGTCTTTGGACTGGTCGCGTTCTTGATTACCAACGGATTTGTGTACATAGTCGCGCACCAGGTATTCGGTGATCCGTTCGTGCTGATCGTGTTGGGATTCTTTCTCGGATTTGTTATGGCGATGCCAAAGATGCACCCGCGGAGGGCCGACGACAGGGGACTGCAGAGGGCAGATGAACGACGGATGACGGCGGTCTCCGGTTCCCGGTCGCCGTCGCCTGTACCCGGTCTCCCAGCATCAGTCGTCTCTAATCCGTCGTCCGTCTCCGGTCGCTCATGAAAGTCGCGGTCGTATCAACTCATCCAATTCAATACCACACACCGTGGTTTCAAGGGCTGGCGGCGCAGGAGTGCGTGGAATTGAAAGTCTACTACGCGCTTCTGCCTGATCAGGAGCAGCAAGGTGCCGGGTTCGGAGAAGCTTTCGCCTGGGACATCCCACTGCTGGAGGGCTATGACTGGGAGCTGATTCCCAACAAGCGAGAATCGCCCAGCCTTCAAGGCTTCTATGGAAACAGCACACCGGCAATCCACTCGATGCTTCGTGAAGCAAGGCCCGACGCGGTCATCATTACCGGCTGGCAGTCGCTGCCGCTGCTTCAAGCGTTGTGGGCGGCAGCGAGGCTTGGGATACCGTGCATCGTGCGAGGTGAATCCAATGCCTTGCGCAAAAGGGCGTGGTGGGTGCGAGAACTGCACCGCGTGCTGCTTTCGCGGTTCGATGCGGTCTTAGCAATCGGCAGGCTGAACCGTGTGTTCTATATTCAGAATGGCGTACCCGAGCGACGCATCTTCAATTGTCCCTACTTCGTGGATAACGATCGTTTCGCGGGACAGTTTGAGCGGAACGTGCTCGAACGTGAATCGCTTCGGTCGAAATGGAACATAGCTGACGGACACACCTGTTTTCTTTTTGCTGGAAAGCTCGAGCCGAAGAAGCGAATTATGGACCTGCTGCGTGCGATCGAGGTGGCTCGGCGGAGTTGTGCGACTATTCACCTGTTGGCGGCCGGCGCTGGCGCATTGACGGAAGAAGCAAAGCAGTTGGCAGAGGGGCTCAAGGTTCCAGTGACGTTTGCGGGCTTCTTGAACCAATCAGAGATCACCCGCGCTTACACAGCAGCTGACTGTTTGGTGTTGCCTTCGGACTCCGGCGAGACGTGGGGATTGGTGGTGAACGAGGCGATGGCTTGCGGGCTCCCGGCGATTGTTAGCGACCAGGTCGGATGCGGCCCTGACCTTGTGGAGGAAGGAGTGACCGGGTCAGTGTTCCCGTGCGGGGATATCGACGCGTTGGCGAGGAAGATCGTCGAGCTTGCTTCCGATCGAGAGAAGCTTAAACTGATGGGGCTGCAAGCGAAAAAGCGAATCGCGGAGTATTCGGTTGATGAAGCGGTCGCCAGCACGATTCGGGCCCTTGAGTTCGTGAGGAAGCACGATCGGCGGAAGACGGCTGAAGTCCGGTCTTCGGTTTCCGGTGAGTCTTCGTCCATCGGTCATGCGTCCTCGGTCAGGGTTCTTCACGTCATCCCATCGCTTTCGCCGAAGGACGGCGGACCAAGCTTCGCTATGCCGCTGATCGCCAGAGGACTCGGCCTCGCGGGCATTCAAGTGGACATCGCGACTACCGAAGCGTCTGGCGAGCAACAACTGAGCTACGACGGAGTGAACGTTCTGTCGTTTCGCCGTCAGGCGGAGTTCTACAAGATTTCGCTTCCGCTATCGAGATGGCTTTCTGCGCATATTCGTGAATACGACCTCGTTCACATTCACGCTCTGTTTTCATATGCGAGTTATCGCACAGCGAGTCTGGCAACCAAGAAAGGCGTGCCATACATAGTGAGACCGCTCGGTGTGTTGAATCGCTGGGGCATGCAGAATCGCCGACCAGTGCTCAAGCGGCTTTCGTTTCGCCTGGTCGAGCAGCGCATTTTGCGCAACGCGGCCGCGATCCATTACACGAGTAGGCAAGAGCAACTCGAAGCCGAGGAAGCCGGCGTAAGGAACAACTCGGCAGTGATTCCGCTTGGGATTGACCTGTCAGCGTTCCGCGAGCTGCCCGGACCCGAACGGTTCTATGAAAGATTCCCGCTCTGCTCCGGGCGCGACATCATTCTATTTCTGTCGCGGCTTGATCCGAAGAAAGGGTTGGACCTGTTGCTTCGCGCCTTCGCCGAAGTTGAGCGAAAGCACAAGCAAAGACGGACGACCGAAGACCGCGGGCATCTACTTGTGATAGCCGGCGAGGGCGACGATCGGTTTGTGGCGCGGCTGCGAGGGCTGGCTGAGGAGCTCCGGATATCGGAGCGAGTCGTATGGACCGGGTTTCTCGATGGAGATGATAAGCTGGCCGCGATGGCTGCGGCTTCCATGTTTGTGTTGCCTTCCTACTCCGAGAATTTCGGCGTCGCGCTCGCAGAAGCGATGGCGGCGGGCCTTGCTTGCGTGATGTCCGATCAAGTAGGGATGGCCGCGGACGTGATTGAGCAGGAGGCGGGGCTCGTCGTGCCGAGTGTCGAACGGCCTTTGGCTATCGCAATGCAACGCTTGATGGACGAGCCCGAGCTGAGGCGCCGTCTTGGTTCAAATGCGCGCCGGCTGGTCGAGGATCGGTTCTCTGTGGAGTCGATGACCGCCTCATTGGTCAAGCTGTACGATCAAGTGCTATCCGCGCGAGCCACGGAGTGGCGAAGGACAGTAGCCCACGGTGTTGGCCGCGGCTGAACATTCCGTCACGCCCTCGGCTCAGGCGCGGCTGGATGCTTTCGTCCGTCGGCGGTGTTCAGTTAGATGAAAAAAGCATTAATCTTCGGCGTGTCCGGTCAGGATGGCTCCTATCTCGCCAAGCTTCTGCTCGGCAAAGGCTACGAGGTGCATGGTGCGTCGCGCGATGCGCAGGTGGCGTCCTTCAACAATCTTGCGCGGCTTGGCATTCGAGATCAGGTGACACTTGAATCCGTTTCGCTGATCGATTTTCGCAGCGTGCTGCAGGCGCTGATGAAGATTGAACCGGAGGAGATTTACAATCTCGCGGGACAGACCTCGGTCGCGCTCTCGTTCCAACAGCCCGTGGAGACTCTGGAGAGCATCGCGCATGGAACATTGAATCTGCTCGAGGCGATCAGGTTTACCGGCCGTCCCATCAGGTTGTACAACGCCGGCTCGAGCGAATGCTTCGGCGACACAGCCGAACCGGCTGACGAGAGCACGCCCTTCCACCCGCGCAGTCCTTACGCTGTTGCCAAGGCCGCTGCGTTCTGGGAAGTGGCAAACTACCGCGAAGCGTATGGCCTGTATGCCTGCTCGGGAATGATGTTCAATCACGAGTCACCTCTGAGGCCCGAGCGGTTCGTCACCCGGAAGATCGTTGCCGCGGCCAGTCGGATCGCGGCGGGGAGCCACGAGAAGCTCAATCTGGGGAACACCGCGATCCAGCGCGATTGGGGATGGGCGCCTGAATATGTGAAAGCGATGTGGCTGATGCTACAACAAGAGCAACCCGAAGATTACGTCATCGCGACCGGCGAGTCTCACAGCCTTGAAGAGTTCGTTGACGCGGCGTTTTCGTGCGTAGAACTCGATTGGCGGGAATACGTTGTTCCGGACCCGGCGTTGTTGAGGCCCGCGGACATAACGGTTGGGAGAGCGAATCCAACAAGGGCACGCGAGCGGCTCGGCTGGCGTGCTCGATATAAGATGCGCGACGTCGTAAGAATCATGGTCGAAGAAGAATTGCGAATTGCGAAGGACGAATTGCCGATTGCCGATTGCCGATTGCTGATTCCCGAATTCAAATAATCCGAGATTTGGCAATTGGCAATCGGCAATTCATTACCATGCTTGATCAAATAACCCCGGTGATCCTGACCTACAACGAAGCGCCGAATATCGGACGCACGCTCGAGCGGCTTGCGTGGGCGCGCGATATCGTCGTCGTTGACAGCTTCAGCGATGACGAGACGCTGGCAGTCATCAACCACACTTCGCAGGCACGCGTGTTCCAACGAGAATTCGATTGCCTGGCTAAACAATGGAACTTCGCTCTGAACAAAACGGAGATAAGTTCGGAGTGGGTGCTGGCGCTGGACGCCGACTATCTACTCTCGCCTGAGTTGGTGGAAGAGTTGAAGGACCTGACCCCTGCCGCGAATATCGCCGGTTATCGCGCTAGTTTCGTCTACTGCGTGCACGGACGGTCGTTGCGGGGATCAACTTATCCGCCGGTCACTGTGCTCTACCGTCGCGGGCGAGCCAGATATCGCCAGGATGGTCACGCTCACCGAGTGGTTATCGACGGAACCGTCGTGAATCTACGCTCCCCGGTCCTGCACGACGATCACAAATCGCTAAGCCAGTGGCTTCGCGCACAAGACAACTACATCCAGCTTGAAACTCAGAAGCTGACGAGAGCCGTTTGGCGCGATCTGGGGTGGGCGGATCGTTTAAGGAAGACGCGCGTGGTTGCCCCGTTTTTGATCTTCTTTTACTGCCTGTTGGTAAAAGGCGCGATCCTCGATGGGCGCGCGGGCCTCTATTACGCTTTTCAGCGAATGCTGGCGGAGATGCTTCTTTCGCTTTACTTGCTTGAACACACCATGCTTCGGCGTTCAAAGCCAATCGCCGCCGCTGAAGGCGACAAGGAGAATGCAACCTTATCGGCGGCCAGGCAGAGGGAGGAGGCGAGCGTAGACTCATGACAAAACGCGCGCTGATCACTGGAATCACCGGGCAGGATGGATCATTTCTAACGGAGCTGTTACTTGAAAAGGGCTACGAAGTGTATGGAATCATCAGGCGGTCGTCTTCATTCAACACCGATCGCATCGATCACCTGTATCAAGACCCTCACGAACACGAGACACGGCTGCGGCTTGTCTACGGCGACCTTAACGACTCGAGCTCGCTGAATACAATTCTGCGAAGTGTGCAGCCGGACGAAATCTACAACCTCGGTGCGCAATCGCACGTGAGGGTAAGCTTCGACGTGCCCGAGTACACCGCCGAAGTCACCGGGATCGGAGTCGTGCGGATACTTGAAGCGATCCGCGAAGCGGGGATAAGACCCAAGTTCTATCAAGCTTCTTCGTCCGAGATTTTCGGCAAGGCTGTTGAGGTGCCTCAGACCGAAAAGACGCCTTTTTATCCGCGCTCACCCTACGGTTGCGCGAAGGCTTACGGGTATCACATCACGGTCAATTATCGCGAGTCGTACAATCTGTTCGCCTCGAACGGAATACTCTTCAATCACGAATCGCCGCGTCGTGGAGAAACTTTTGTCTCGCGCAAGATCACGCGCGCCGCGACTCGAATCAAACTCGGTTTGCAGAAGAAACTCTATCTCGGGAATCTGGACGCACGACGCGATTGGGGTCACGCCAGCGATTATGTGAGAGCGATGTGGCTGATGCTGCAAGCGGACGAGCCCGGTGACTTTGTGATCGCGACAGGCGAATCTCACTCGGTGAAGGAGTTTCTCGATCTCGCCTTCGGCCAGCTCGACCTCGATTGGAAAGACCACGTCGACATAGACCCCAGGTATTATCGGCCCGCCGAAGTCGATCTGCTGATTGGTGACTCGAGCAAGGCGCGACGAGTTCTGGGTTGGGAGCCGACCATAAGCTTTAACGAGCTGGTCACGTTGATGATCAATCACGATCTCGATTTGGCTAAGCAGGAAGCGGGTCAGACAGCCGGCGGTCAACGTTCCACGGGCACGACCCGATGGGGAGCAGCGTGAGGATTGCGGATTGCGGATTCGAATTGAAATGAAAGACGCGCTGGCGAACAAAAAAATCTGCGTCACCGGCGGCGAAGGCTTTCTCGGCAGGCGTCTTGTTGCGCGGTTACACCAACTCGGCTGCGATAACGTGGTGGTCGTCAGGAAGCGCGAATACGATCTGGTCCGAGGTGAAGACATCGAGCGGCTGTATCGCGAGACGAAACCCCAGGTCGTGATTCACCTTGCGGCGGTTGTCGGAGGCATCGGGGCTAACCGTGAAAACCCGGGCAGCTTCTTCTACGAGAACATGATGATGGGCGTCCAGCTTTTGGAGGCGGCGCGGCTACATTCGGTCGATAAGTTCGTTCAGCTCGGCACCGTCTGCGCATATCCCAAGTTCGCGCAGGTTCCGTTCAAGGAAGACGACTTGTGGCGTGGCTACCCGGAGGAGACCAACGCCCCTTACGGCATTGCCAAGAAAGCACTGCTGGTTCAGGCGCAAGCATATCGCGACCAATACGGATTGAACGCGATCTATCTACTGCCGGTGAATCTGTACGGGCCCGGCGACAACTTCGACGCGGCTTCGTCACACGTGATTCCCGCGCTGATCAAGAAGTGTGTCGATGCGGTGGAGCGGGGCGAGCGCGCGATCGAGGTTTGGGGGACCGGTACTGCCACGCGTGAGTTTCTCTACGTCGATG
>Ga0114129_10008079_pt1 | contig 14992 bp, 15 predicted proteins | sample RhiMetdeltSRZDD1_FD_80071 | JGI IMG/M metagenome (GOLD analysis project Ga0114129, IMG submission 80071) | Populus rhizosphere microbial communities from Tennessee, USA - Rhizosphere MetaG P. deltoides SRZDD1 (version 2) (version 2) | ecosystem: Host-associated > Plants > Roots > Rhizosphere >...
CTGCGCCACCATGTTGCCGCTGACCGGCTTCGACATCTTCTTCAGTTCGGCCGTCAGCACTTCCACGGCCTTTTCGATGCCGCGCTTGATGTCCATCGGATTCGCGCCGGCCACCACGTTCTTCGCGCCTTCCCGATAGATGGCCTGCGCCAGCACGGTCGCCGTCGTCGTGCCGTCGCCGGCCGTGTCGGACGTCTTGCTCGCGACCTCGCGGACCATCTGCGCGCCCATGTTCTCGAGCGGGTCCTTCAGGTCGATTTCCTTGGCCACGGTCACGCCGTCCTTGGTGATCGTCGGCGATCCAAACTTCTTGTCGAGGACCACGTTCCGACCTTTGGGACCGAGCGTAACCTTCACCGCGTCAGCAAGCTTGTTGACGCCTTGCAGAATCGCCTGGCGCGACTGCTCGCCGTACACAATCTGTTTTGCCATTTCTCTTTCTCCTGTAGGGACGACCCTCTGTCGGCCCGATCTACTTCTTTTTCTTCGTCTCGCTCGCCCCGCCCGAACCTTCGATCACGCCGAGAACTTCGTCCTCGCGCATGATCAGGTATTCCTCACCTTCGAGCTTGATCTCCTGGCCGGAGTACTTGCCGAAAAGGATGAGGTCGCCCGCCTTGACGTCGAGCGGTACGCGCTTGCCGTCGTCCTTCGACTTGCCGTTCCCGGCGGCGATGACTTTCCCCTGTTGCGGCTTTTCTTTGGCGGAATCGGGGATGATGATGCCGCCGATCTTCTGTTCACCTTCCTCGATGCGCTGGACAATGATTCGGTCGTGCAGCGGTCTGACTGTCATGCGTTGTGCTCCGTCTGTTGATAAAGAGGACGTCCCTCTGCGGCTTAGCAGTCGTTGAGGTCGACTGCTAATTATATGTGGCTTGTTGGCACTGTCAATAGGGGACTGCTAAAACGTCGAACAAGGGCGGGTCGGTCAGCCCGCCCGGCGCTTGAGCTTGTACTCCCCCATCTTTCTCGTGAGGGTATTGCGATGCATGCCGAGGGTACAGGCGGTCTTGGTGAGGCTGCCGGCGCATTGGCCGAGGACCCGCGCGATGAAGCGCTTCTCGAATTCATGCACGGCGTCCTCGAACTGGACACCCTTGTCAACCATTTCTTCGACGAGCCGTTCGAGGCGGTCGGAAATCACCGCAGCTCCCGGCCGGTGAGGCGTCGGAACGCTTCGACGTACTTCTCGCGTGTCTTCGCAACCACGTCATCCGGCAGGGAAGGAACAGGCGGCTGCTTGTTCCAGCGGATGCGTTCGAGGTAATCGCGCACGAATTGCTTGTCGAAGCTTTTCTGCGCGCCGCCGGGGGCGTACCCGTCGCGCGGCCAGAAGCGCGAAGAATCGGGCGTGAGCGCTTCATCGATCAGGATGACGTCGCCGTTCGGCAGCAGACCGAACTCGAACTTCGTGTCCGCGACGATGATGCCGCACGACTCGGCGTGTGCTGAGCCTTCGGCGTACAGCCGCAGGGTGAGATCGCGAACGCGGTCCAGCACCGAATCGCCCACCAGCGCCGCGGCTTCCTTTTCACTGATGTTGAGATCGTGCCCGCTCTCCGCTTTGGTGGCTGGCGTGAATAACGGTTCGGGCAGCCGGTCCGACTCGCGCAGATTCGGCGGAAGGCGGATGCCGCACACTTCGCCGGTCGATGTGTAATCCTTCCAGCCCGAGCCCGATAGGTATCCACGCGCGACGCATTCGATCGGGAGCGGCGTCGTGCGCGTCACGAGCATCGAGCGCCCCCGCAGGATGTCCGCCGCTTCTCGTGCTTGCGGCGGGTACTCCGCGGGATCAGTGGCGATCACGTGGTTGGCGACGATCGACTGGGTCCGGCCGAACCAGAACGACGAAATCTGCGTGAGCACTTTCCCCTTGTCGGGGATGCCCGACGCGAGGACGTAGTCGAACGCCGAAATGCGGTCGGTGGCGACGATCAGAAGCCGATCGCCGAAATCATAGATGTCGCGGACTTTGCCCTGACGATCTGGGCGGCGGCCGTCAAGCGTGGTTTGAAGAATCGGTGAGGGAAGCGTCACGAACGATCCTGATTGAATGGAGAAGCTTGGAATCTTACAGGCGGCTCCGCTGTCCTGACAACAACAACATGTAGGGCCTCGCGGCGGCGGTATAGTAGTGAGGACTTTCGAGACGCATGCGATCGCACGTTCGCACCATCGTTATCCTGGCCATCGCCGCTGGACTCATCGCGTTGTTCCTACACAACGTCGATCTCTGGCGTGTCGGCGCCGAAATTGTCAGGGCGCGACCCGAATGGCTTGCTTTGTCTCTGGCGACGATGGTCGTCAACCTCGCGATTCGCGCGCTCCGCTGGCAGTACTTGCTCGAACCGCTCGGTCATACCACCTTCGCGAGCTCCTTTCGAGCCACGGCCGTAGGGTTCGCGGCCAGCAGTGTGCTGCCGGCTCGAGCCGGCGAGGTCATTCGCCCGTATTTTCTGGCGCGGCAGGCCGTCGGACGGCAGGAGGGCGCGCAGCGGATGTCGGCAACCGGCGCGTTCGCGACCATCATTCTCGAACGGCTGCTGGATACGCTGACCGTGCTGGTCCTGCTCGCCTCTTTCGTGTTTATCTTCGGCAAAGATCTCGCCAACGTGAATCCGACCGGGTTTGCGATCGTGACATGGGCCGGCGCCAGCGCGGCGGCCGTGTCGACGTCGGTCCTCGTGGTTCTGTTCGTGCTCGCCGGCCAGCCCGAACGGCTTGGCCGCGCGATGCGGCGGCTGGAGCGAGCGATTCCGTCGACGTTTGCAGGACTTGTCGCAAAGATTGCAGAGAAGTTCGTTCGGGGGCTCGGCGCGATTCGTCGTCCAAGTCGCCTGCTGATCGCGATGGCCTGGTCGTTTCCGCTGTGGCTGTGCATCTGTCTCGGCATCTGGTCGGTCGCGGTTGCCTTTCGCTTCGACGTGCCGTTCACCGGATCGTTTCTGTTGCTCTCACTGCTCGTCCTCGGTGTCGCCGTGCCGACGCCCGGCGCGATCGGTGGGTTCCACGAAGCGTTTCGCGCGGGCACGACGATGTTCTACGGGGCGTCGGACGATGCCGCGGTCGGCGCCGCGATTGTGTTGCACCTGTTCTCGATCGGGCCCGCGTTGCTGCTGGGTCTCTTCTTTGCCGCCCAGGAAGGGTTGAACCTCGCAGGGGTGCGCCGGCTGGCGAATCAGGCCGAGCAGGGGAACACGGCATGATCATCGGTCAAACGTTCGCCTTTCAACGCTCAACGTGCACGGCACCGCTGAGCGTTGAGCCTTGTGCGTTGCCGGCTGTATGAAGTGTCCGTACTGTGGTCACCTTGGGGACAAGGTGGTCGACTCGCGCGAATCGAAGGAAGGGGAAGTCATCCGCAGGCGCCGCGAGTGTCTCGAATGCAGCAAACGGTTCACCAGCTACGAGCGGATCGACGAGATCCCCTATATGGTGGTGAAGAAGGATGGCAGTCGAGAGCGCTTCGAACGTCAGAAGCTGATCGCTGGCTTGTTGAAGGCCTGCGAGAAACGCCCGGTCAGCGTGGCGGCGCTCGAAGCTGTCGCCGATCGGGTTGAGGCCACGCTTCAGGATCGGCCGGAGAAGGAGATTTCGACCAACGACATCGGTGGATTCGTGATGGAGGAGCTCAAAAAGCTCGATAAAGTGGCGTATGTGCGCTTCGCGTCGGTCTATCGCCATTTCCGCGACATCAACGAATTCGCGAACGAGCTCAAAGACCTGCTGAACCCCAAGGAATGAACGCGACTGCTTCGCACTGACGACTGAGGGACTGGACCAATGCCCGCGACTGTCACGTCGATCACGCCGAGACGCGCCAGTGGCAAGGGGCGGGCGACCCAGCCGCCTCGACGTCCCTTCAGGGACAACCCGCGCCTCATTCTCGCCGGCATCGGCATCCTCCTCGGCGTCCTGATCGCGCTGCTCGCCATCGCGCGCGGCACATCGCGCCTCTCGCCGGACTTCCTGAGCGAGTTCGTCCTGTACGCGCTCTCGGCGGCCGACCTGACAATGCTGGTCGCGCTCGTCTTCGTCCTGGCGCGCAACATCATCAAGCTGATCGTCGAGCGGCGAAAGGCGCTCCCGTTCGCGCGCTTCCGCGCCAAGCTGGTCGTGTTGCTGCTGGCGATGACGTTTGTGCCGGCGGTTTTGGTGCTGATCGTCGGCAGCGAGCTGATCGGGGCGAGCGTCGATCGGTGGTTCAACGCGCCGATGGACGAGATCCTCTCGTCCGCCAACAAGATCGCGAGCGACTACTACCACGAACGTCAGTTGCTCGTCGGCGAGCACGCCGGGCGGATGGCGCGGGCGCTCTCCGCTGTCGACCTCACGAGAAGCGATGTCCGGCCGCTCCGCGATCTGCTGGCGCCGGATGTGACGCTGCAGCGGGTGCAGATGGTCGAGGTCTACCGCGTGGTCACGTCAGCCGCCCCACGATCCGTGTCGGGCTCGCTGCCTGCTCTCGAGCCGGTTCTCGATGTCGCGGCACCATCGATGCCTCCGGGATACAGTCGCGCCGCGGCCGATCGGTTGGCGGCGCAGGCGCTCGGCGGAGCGGCGGAGTCGTCGATCGAGACGCTCGATGGCGCCGGGGATTACCTGCACGCCGCTTCCGTGATCCGGTCCGCCGACGGCAAACCGAAGGGTGTCGTCGTTGCCACCGACCATCTCACCGGTGAAATGGCGGCGCGGTCGCGGCGCATGACGCAGGCATTCGAGAACTACACGCAGTTGCGTGTTCTGAAGCGGCCGCTGACCGGCGTGTACCTCTCGTTCTTCCTCATGGTCACGCTGATGATTCTGGTCGGCGCGACGTGGATGGGCCTGTACATGGCGAAGCGGATTACCCGGCCCGTCCAGATGCTCGCGGCCGCCGCCCGCGAGATCGGGGCGGGCCGTCTCGATCAGCGGGTCGAACCTCAAAGCAACGACGAGTTCGGATCGCTCGTGGAGGCCTTCAACTCGATGGCGAGCGAGCTTGCGACGAGTCGCCGGCGAGTGGAGAGGGGAACGATCGATCTCGAGCGCAAGCACCAGGAAGTCGAGGGTCGCCGCCGATACATCGAAACGATTCTCGAGCGCATCACGACCGGTGTGGTGTCGGTGGATGCGTCAGGATCGATTGCGACCATCAACAGCGCCGCGGCTCGGCTTTTGAGCCTGAATCGTCAGATGGTTGGACAGCCGGCGTTCGCGGTCTTCGACCGCGCGGATCTGCAGCCGCTGGGCAAGGTGCTCGCCGGCGCGGCCTCGGTCAAAGTAGAGCCGACCGCGTACGACATCGCGCTGGCGCGCGACGGACAGGAAGTGCACCTCGCGGCGGTTGCGACGGCGCTCGTCGGTGACACCGGCACGCCGGAGGGCGTCGTGCTGGTGATCGACGATGTGACGCCGCTGATCCGCGCGCAGAAGGTCGCCGCGTGGCGCGAGGTCGCGAGGCGTCTCGCCCACGAGATCAAGAATCCCCTCACGCCTATTCAGCTCTCGGCCGAACGGTTGCAACGTCATTTCTCAGCCGCGCAGCCGCAGGCCAAGGCGCTGGTCGACGAATGCACGGCGACGATTGTCGGGGAAGTGGAGTCGCTCAAGGGGCTCGTCGACGAGTTCTCCCAATTTGCACGGATGCCGTCGCCGCGGACGGTGCCGACCGACCTCGGTCACCTCATTACCGACACGGTCGCACTGTACAATGGGATATTCACTCATGTGCGCATCGAGCAGCGCTTCGCCGCCGGCGTCCCGCTCGTTCGGCTCGACGTCGAGCAGATCCGCCGCGTCATCATCAACCTGATCGACAACGCAATTGAAGCGATGGAGCGCCGCGGCGATATCGTCGTCGAAACGCAGCTCGATGACGGAAACAATCTCGTCCGGGTGATCGTGGCCGACAACGGGCCCGGCATCCCGCCTGCGGAGCGCGAAAAGCTGTTCCTGCCGTATTACTCGACGAAGCGCCGGGGAAGCGGCCTCGGCCTTGCGATCGTGCGCCGAATCATCGCGGAGCACGGCGGCAGCATCGAGGTGAGCGACAACACGCCGCGCGGGACGAGGTTTACCATAGAGCTGCCATGCTGAATCGGAAACCGCAGAGTGGGTTGAGCATTCAGAGCCACAGCGTCTCTGCCCTTTCTCCGCCCTCCACGGCTTTGAGCGTATGACCGCGACGGTGCTGATCGTCGACGACGAACCTGGCGTCCGTAAAGCGCTAGGCGACGACCTTCGGGACGAGGGATACACCGTCGATACGGTTGCGAGCGGCGAAGAGTGTCTCGAGCGCCTCACGCGCGGCGCGTTCGATCTGATTGTCCTCGACGTCTGGCTGCCGGGAATGGACGGCCTCGCGACGCTGGCGCGTTTGCGCGAGCGTCAGGTCGACTCCCAGGTCGTGCTGATCTCCGGCCATGGCGACATCGAGTCGGCGGTCCGCGGCATCAAGCTCGGCGCCTTCGACTTTCTCGAGAAGCCGCTGCAGCACGACAAGACGATGCTCGTCATCGGCAACGCGCTGCGTCAGCGCACGCTCGAAGCCGAAAACCGGGCGTTGCGCGCGAAGGTCGACCGCCACCAGACGATGGTGGGCGAAAGCTACGCCATGCGGCAGCTGCGCGAGCAGGTTGCGATGGCGGCGCCTACCAACGGACGCGTACTGATCTACGGTGAGAACGGCACGGGGAAGGAGCTCGTCGCGCGGACGATTCACGCCCTCAGCCGTCGCCGCGCTTCGTCATTCGTCGAGGTCAACTGCGCCGCCATTCCAGAGGAACTGATCGAGAGCGAGCTCTTCGGCCATGTCCGAGGCGCGTTCACGGGCGCTGTGTCCGATCGACGGGGCAAGTTCGAGGTCGCTGACGGCGGAACGATCTTCCTCGACGAGATCGGCGACATGAGCTTGAAGACGCAGGCGAAGGTGCTGCGTGTGCTCCAGGAGCAGACGATGGAGGCCGTTGGCGGAACCACGCGCATCAAAGTCGATGCCCGCGTGCTCGCGGCGACCAACAAGGATCTCCAGGCGGAAATCCGCGCCGGCCGCTTCCGCGAAGACCTCTACTTTCGGCTCAACGTGATTCCCATTTTCGTCCCCGCGCTCCGCGATCGTCAGGAGGACATTCCGCTGCTCGCCGATCATTTCATGGCCGACTTCGCGCGGGAGTACGGAAGGCGGCTGAAGAACTTCGAGTCGGGCGCACGCGCCGTGCTCCAGCAGTATCCCTGGCCGGGGAACGTGCGGGAGCTCCGCAACGTGATCGAGCGGCTGATGATCATGGTGCCGGGCGACGTGATCTCTTCGTCGGACTTGAGCTTCCTCGATCCGACAGGTCTCTCGCGACCGGCGGCGCCCGAGGTCATGGGGGAACGGCGCACGTTGCACGAGGCGCGGGATCAGTTCGAGCGCGACCTCATCCTGCGAACCCTGGCGGCGCAGCAAGGGAATATGTCGCGGACGGCCGAAGTCCTCGGCGTGGAGCGCAGCAATCTGTATCGCAAGATGAAAGCGTTCGGTATCGCGCCGGCGCGGCGCGGCGAGGAAGAGACAGAGATAGCGTGAAAGTTACAACTTACAACTTACAACTTACAACTCAAAAGTTAAAAGTTGAAGACGAGCATTTCTGGTTTTCTCTCTTCTTTTTCTCTTTTAACTTTACTTTCCAACTCTGAGCCTGTTCTCCAAAACCTGTTCCGCCTTGAAGCCGCCGATCTGCAGATAGAATTCGGCGGCGGCATTCAGCGCCGCGGCCGGTACGAGTCCCACGATTTCGCTCTCCAGGATCGACACGCCGTAGCGTTCCGCTTCGCGCTTCACGGTCTCGAATACGCGGTAGATCGGCGTCTTCTCGTAGTTCGTCAGGTTCATCGACACCTGGACGATGCCGCGGTCCTGCAGCGTAAAGCCCGCGGCCTTGACATATCGAAACCCGCCGCTGCTTTGACGGATCGCCGCCGCGATCTTCTTCGCCACGTCGAGCCGGTCGGTCGCCAGGTTGATGTTGTAGGCGATCAGCGGCATTCGAGCGCCGATCACCGACGCGCCGGCGCTTGGATGCGGCGACGCGGGGCCGAAGTCGGGTGTCCACTCCGGTGACGCCATCTTTTCGGCCAACCCCTCGAATTCGCCCCGCCGGATGTCCTCGAGGTTTTTTCGCAGCGGGTTGCTGGACGCGTCTTCGTAGAGATAGACGGGAACACCGAATCGGGATCCGACTTCGGCGCCCACCTTCTTCGCGAGCGCGACGCAGTCGGCCATCGTGGCCCCCTCGATCGGGATGAATGGGACGACGTCGACGGCGCCCAGCCGCGGATGTTCTCCTTTGTGCGTGCGCAGATCGATCTCGGAGATCGCGCGTGCGAACAAGGCGAGCACGGCACTTTCGATTGCCGGCGCATCGCCGACGAACGTGAAGACCGACCGGTTATGGGACGCATCCGACGAATGGTCGAGCAGGCGAACACCCGGGATGGCTCGAATCGTTTCGGCCATCGCCGCGACGGCCTCCGGTCGACGTCCTTCGCTGACGTTGGGCACGCACTCGATCAACATTCTGGATGGCAGGATATCAGGATTGCAGGACGGCAGAATTGCACGATTGCCGAGAGGACCGACTTGGCTTCTCGAGGCTATTCGGCCATTCGCCCTTGCCCTTTGCCATGCTGCCATTCTGCAATCCTGCGATGACTCAGCTGTACTTCCCCGATCGTGTTTGCTATACTGACCGCCGACTCATGTCCGAGGCGCAGCGGAGCGACATCGCGCATGTGGACGACGCCGCGTCTGGAGCGGATCGCGACGCGAAAATCGAGCAACTCCTCCTTCTTGGCCTCGATCATTACTTCGCCGCCCGATACGAGCTGGCCATCAACATCTGGACGCGCGCGCTGTTCATCGATCGCAGCCATGCCCGCGCGCGCGCCTATATCGACCGGGCGCGAAGCGCGCTGGCGGAGCGCCAGCGCGAGTCCGAAGAACTGCTGCAGAACGGCGTCGCCGCGTTTCATCGCGGCGAGGGAGACGAAGCACGCCGGCTCCTTCATGCGGCCATCGAGGGCGGCGCGCCTTCGGAAGAGGCGCTCGCGGTTCTCGAGCGGCTGAACCGACTCGAAACGGCCGTTTCACCGGCTCCTGCACGACGCCTCGATCGCACGCCACGAGCCGGGACTCCACTTTCGGTCGACACCCGTCGGCACACAGTCGTCGTGCGAGCGATCTTCGGCGCGTTCGTCATTGCGGCCGTCGTCGTCGGGGGAGCACTTGCGGCCTCGCGAGGCCGCGTCGATCTCCGGTTCCTCCATCTTCGATCGCTCGTGGCGCTCACCGGCGAGTTGGCGTCTCCCGAACGGTCGGCCCCGGCGTCGGTTGTGCACGAGGTCACGCTCGTGCTGCCGCGGCGCGGCGAGATGATTGTGGCGAATGCCCGCGAGCTCATGGCGAGCGGCCACTTCCGTGATGCGTTGACCGCCCTCGAGGCCGTTCGACCGACCGATGTCCAGCGGCCCGAAGCCGACCGTCTCCGCGCCGAGATCCAGCGCCAGTTGGTCGCTCTCGCCGCGTTGCCGCCGGTGGCCGCTCCGACCGTTGCACCGCCGGCGGTCCCGACGCGCGAGAAGGGCGATCGCCGCGATCCATGAAATGTCCGAAGTGCGGGTATCTGGGGTTCGAGCCGGTCGAGCGCTGCCGCAATTGTGGGTATGACTTTTCGCTGTCGTTGGCGCCGCCGACACCGGAACTGCCCCTTCGTAGCGGTCGCCAGGACCTGAATCCGCTCGACGATTTGTCGCTCGTAGACGCGGCGGCGGCGCAGCCTCCTTCAGTTCCGATGGCGGACGCCAGCCCCGATCTCGACCACATGCTCGCCGATTCCGGCTCGCACGGGTCCACGTCCGACAAAGCGCGCAACGACTTGAACCTTTTCGCCGCCGACACCCAAGACGACGAGCCGATGATCACGCGGGCATCGCCGCCTCGTCAGCCGCTTGCGGTGCGCCGCGCGACACCCGAAGTCCCACGCGTGAGGGCGGAACAGACGCGGATCGCATCGCTCGATCTCGCCCTCGATGCGGACCACTCGGGCGGCACGGGGAATCCGATGACTCCAGCCGCACGCGCCATGTCTGCGGCCTGGCCCACCCCGCGTCCAGATCGCCCGGAGGGCCCGGAGAATGCCGCGATGGCCGCGCGGTTCGTGGCGGTCGCCATCGATCTGCTGATCCTTGCGGCGATCGACGTCGCGGTCGTCTACTTCACGATGCAGATCTGTGGCCTCACCCTCACTGATCTCGACATCCTGCACAAAGGGCCGCTGCTTGCGTTTCTGCTCGTGCAGAACGGTGGTTATCTCGTCGCGTTTACGGCGGGTGGACAGACGCTTGGAAAGATGGCGGTCGGCATCCGCGTGGTACCGACCGAATCGGCTTCCCTTGATCTCGGACGCGCGTTTCTTCGTACTGTGATGTGGTTCCTGCTGGCGCTGCCGGCTGGCCTCGGATTCGTCAGCGCATTCTTCAGCCGCGACCATCGCGGCCTTCACGACCGGTTCGCCGGCACGCGCGTCGTCCGCGCTGCTGCATGAACGACGGGAATCGGGACTCGGGATTCGCCCGTCGAATCCCGACCTCCAAGTCCAGAATCCCGGCTCTGGTCGTATCCACAGTCTTCGGCATCGGCTACATTCCTTTTGCACCCGGAACGTTCGGATCGGCATTTGGCCTGCTGATTTGGAGCCTTCTGCCGCCGTCTCCACTCGTCCATGGCGCCGCGATCGTCGTGCTCTTCATTGCCGGCTCGTGGAGCAGCAGTGTTGCGGAGGGGCACTTTGGACGCGCGGACCCGGGCCAGGTGGTCATCGACGAAGTGATGGGGATGCTCATTACGCTGTTCCTGAACCCCGTGGGATGGGCGGGCGCCGGGCTGGCATTCGTACTTTTTCGCGTCGCCGACATCCTGAAGCCATATCCCGCCAACCGTTTCGAGCGACTGCAAGGAGGCGTCGGCGTCATGGCCGACGATGGGATGGCCGCGATCTACGCGAATCTCGCGCTCCGAGGAACGCTCGCATTGGGTAATTGGGTAATTGGGTAATCGGGTAATCTGGTTATTGAATCAATGACCCGATTACCCGATTCTCCAATTACTCAATGAAAGCGTGCATCCTGGCGATCGGCAGCGAGATGCTGACGCCATTTCGTGTCGACACCAACTCCCTGTTCATCACCGAGCGCCTGAATGCCATCGGCTACGACGTGCGTCTGAAAGCGGTCGTGGCCGATGAAGTGGAGGAGCTTGCTCAGGTGGTTCGCGCGGCGACGGAGTGGGCGGACCTTCTCGTGATCACCGGCGGGCTCGGGCCGACGGAAGACGACATCACGCGGGATGCCGTCGCGCGCATCCTGGGCGCCCCGCTCGACCTCGACGAGTCGATCGTCGAGCGAATTCGCGATCGCTTTGCGCGCCGAGGGCTGACGATGCCGGAGATCAACCGGCGACAGGCGATGGTGCCGCGCGGCGCGGTCGTGCTGGACAATCCCAACGGCACGGCGCCCGGACTGTGGATTTCGAGCGGCAGGACGACGGTTGTGCTGCTGCCTGGTCCGCCGCGCGAGATGAAGCCGATGTTCGAAGGCGTCGTCCGCGACCGTCTCGCGCCGGCATCGGGCTCTGCCGGACTGTTTCGTCGCGTCCTCAAGATTACGGGTCGTGCAGAATCTGACGTCGACGCACAGGCGCAGCCGGTGTACGCAAAATGGACGTCGCAGCCGGTGCCGATCAGCACCACCATTCTCGCGGTGCTCGGTCAAATCGAGTTGCACCTCACCGCACAGGCACAAAGTCAGCAGGCGGCCGACGCGGCGCTCGAGTCGGCGGTGCACGAATTGGAGGCCGTGCTTGGCCCGTCGATCTACAGCACGGATGGACGTTCGCTCGAGGCCGTCGTAGGAGACCTTTTGCGGGCGCGCAAGCTCACGATCGCGGTCGCTGAATCGTGCACCGGCGGTCTGTTGGCGTCGCGACTGACTGACGTGCCGGGCAGCTCCGACTATGTCGAGCGCGGCGTGGTCTGTTACAGCAACCGCTCGAAGACCGAGCTCGCCGGCGTGCCGCCGGCGATGATCGCGGAGTATGGCGCCGTCAGCGAGCCGGTGGCGCAAGCGATGGCCGAGGGGATCCGTGCGCGTGCAGCGACGAACATCGGCATCGGTATCACCGGAATCGCGGGGCCTGGCGGCGGCACGCCTGAGAAACCGGTTGGGACCGTGGTGGTTGCCGTCATCGTCGACGCGGACGCACGGGTGCGGACGTTTCAGTTCATTGGCGGCCGCGACATGGTGAAGTTTCAAGCGGCTCAGGCCGCGCTCAACATGACGCGGTTGGCCGTGACACGCGTCCAAGGGCCGCGTGAATGGGCCGAACGCCGATGAGCGACGCCGATGCGGCTGTTCATCGCGGCTGACCTCACGGAGCAAGCCAAACAGGCGATCGCTGCGGAGCAGAGGCGGCTCGTCTCCCGCGCCACACTGGATTCACTGAAGCTCGTCAAACCCGACGTGATGCATCTGACGTTGCTGTTCCTCGGAGACGTGCAAGAGACTCATGCGCTCAAGCTGGTGGACGCGATGAACATGCCGGTGGAAATGGTCGCGTTCGACCTGGCGTTTGGCGGCATCGGGGTGTTTCCGCCGCGCGGCTCCCCGCAGGTGTTGTGGCTTGGCGTCACGCAGGGAGCAACGCCGCTGATGGAACTACAGGCCGAGATAGCTTCGAGAGTCCGCAGGCTCGGGATCGTGTTCGACGATCGACCGTTTCATGCGCATTTGACGCTCGGTCGGTGGCGCGACTCGAGACACGATCGGTCGGTCCGTCGCGCAGCGAAGACCTTTGTGCGAGAAGTGTCGCGCGACACGGCGCGGTCGAAGACCGTCGCGACCGTGCGCGTGGCGCGGGCGACCCTGTATCACAGCCGATTGTCGTCCGCCGGGTCCACCTACACAGCGTTGGCGCATGCTAACCTCTCACCGAGCAACCAGTAGGGGCTCGGGGCTTGGGGCTCGATGAATGTCGCCGAGCAGCTAGCCCCTAGTCCCTGTCCCCTGCGATGGCTTTAGTCGTTTTACTCGCCTATCTCATCGGCTCCATCCCATTCGCGCTGCTATTGACGCGCCAGTGGAGCGCCGCGGACCTCCGCCTGGTCGGCAGCGGAAATCTGGGGGCGGCCAACGTCGTGCGCGCGTCGGGCCTCACAGCTGGGATTCTCGTCGCGCTGCTCGACATGGCCAAAGGCGCCACGAGCGTGTGGCTGGCCGAGCGCTTCACGGCTAACGCTGCGGCGCCCGCCGCCGCTGGCCTCGCCGCCATCGTCGGTCATATCTATCCGGTGTGGCTCCGTTTCCGCGGCGGCAAGGGTGTGGCGACAGCGTGCGGCGTGTTTTCGGTGTTGACCCCGATGGCGGTCCCGCCGGCGCTGGCCATCTTTTTAGCCGCGGTCTGGCTGACGAAATACATCTCGCTCGGATCGATGTTGGCGTCGCTGGCGCTGCCACCGCTGGCCTACGCGACGGGCAGCGCGGCGTCGGCGGTCATCGCTGCCGCCGCGGCGGCGGCTCTCATCATCTTTCGTCATCGATCGAATGTGGGCCGGCTGCGCGCGCGAACCGAGCGGCGCATGGGAACGCGGGCGTGAAATCCATCGGTGTGCTCGGCGCCGGCAGTTGGGGAACCGCGCTATCCATTCACCTTGGGCGCCTCGATCACGACGTCTGCTTGTGGGCGCGTGATCAGACGCTCGCCGAAGACATGAATGCACGCCGCGTCAACGCGGTGTACCTGCCAGACGTGCCTCTACCGTCGCGAGTGACGGTGACTCATCGCGTTGCCGACGCTGTCGGCGGCTGCGATCTCGTTGTTTCGGCCATCCCGTCACATGGGTGCCGGGCCGTGATCCGCGAAGCGGCAGTCCACGCCCGAGCTCGTACCGTGTTCGTCAGCGCCACCAAGGGTCTCGAGGAGCAGACACTGCTCCGCATGTCCGAGGTCATTGCGCAGGAAGTCGGAACATCGTGCGTCGTTCTCTCGGGGCCAAGTTTTGCGGCAGAAGTAGCGCGGCAGCTCCCGACGGCCATTCTCGCGGCCTCGTCCGACGCGGCGGCGACCGAGCTGGTGCAGCGAGAGTTTCGCGGCCCGTACTTCCGTCTGTATGGAAGCGACGATGTGATCGGAGTCGAGATTGGTGGCGCGATGAAAAATATCATCGCGATCGCGGCCGGTGTCGTGCAGGGGCTGGGACTCGGACAGAACGCGCTGGCGGCGCTGATCACACGTGGGCTCGCCGAAGTGTCGCGACTCGCGTGCGCGGCGGGCGGACGGCGCGATACGTTGGCGGGCTTGAGCGGGCTCGGCGATCTGGTTCTCACGTGCACAGGAGACCTCAGCCGCAACCGGCGCGTGGGTCTCGAGCTGGCGAAAGGACGCGCGCTGCCCGAGATCCTGGCCGATACGCGCATGGTCGCAGAAGGCGTGCGCACAACCGGCGCAGCGCTCGCGCTCGGAACGCGCTACGGCATCGAGCTGCCGATCGTGACGCAGATGGCGGAAGTCCTGGCGGGCCGTGCCGATGTCCGCTCGGCGATCAGCGCGCTGATGCTGCGACCGCAGCGCGCCGAAGCCGAGACGAGCTGACTGTGAATTTCCTCCGACGTATTCGCGACGGATTGTCGCGAACGGCTCAGCAGATTGTCGACCGCTTCGACGAGATCGCGCAGCGCGCCGACCAGCCCGAACGGCGATCGCGTCCGGTTGACGTCGAGACGCTGGACGCGCTCGAGGAGCTCCTGATCTCGGCCGACATCGGCGTCGCGGCCACGGATCGAATCATCACGTCGATCAAGACACGGTCGGGGAACGGTGTGGGCCTGCGCGACCTCGTCAAGCAGGAGATTCGCGCGGTCTTTGCAGCGGTGGACAATCCCGTCCCCGCCGCCGAGCCTCCGAACGTCACGC
>Ga0114129_10008081_pt1 | contig 14990 bp, 17 predicted proteins | sample RhiMetdeltSRZDD1_FD_80071 | JGI IMG/M metagenome (GOLD analysis project Ga0114129, IMG submission 80071) | Populus rhizosphere microbial communities from Tennessee, USA - Rhizosphere MetaG P. deltoides SRZDD1 (version 2) (version 2) | ecosystem: Host-associated > Plants > Roots > Rhizosphere >...
CGAGAGGCGCTCGTATTCGTTGTACGCGGGTATGACGATCGAGAGCTGCATCGGCTCGAATCATATGAAGGGTGCACGCTTGCCCCGGCCGCAGCCGGGTATCAGCGCGTCAGCGAGCCCGTTACTTCGCGCGTCAGCGAGCCCGGAAGTCCTCTCGCTCGCGGCTGGCTACGCCGGCCCGCCGTAATCGCGCGTGCGCCGATCGGGCCGGCTGGGCGCAGATGCTCGCTCGAGGCCTGCCGGGCTCGCTGACGCGAAGTGCCGGCTCGCTATCGCCATCGAGCGAGGATGTTTTCGCGTTGAAATGCGAGGCGTGCGAAGAAGAAGACGGCAAGGTCGACGACGATGAGGAACGCGGTGAACTGCACGAACGATTGGTTGTCGAGCACGACGCGGCCGGTGACCTGCGCGATCCCAAGACCGACGACCGGCACGACCACGAGCCCGCCGATCTGCTGCGCGACGCGCACGTCGTTGACGCGCGTCGAGATGAGGATCCCGAGCGTGACCGACAGCAGGGTGAGCAGCGGCACCATCACGATGATCGCGAGCACCCACCGTGGTGCGGTCACTGCGCGCACGGCGGCCTGGCTCCCGATCGCCGACACGGAGGCCAGATAGATCGCGTACGCCAGCCACGTGACGATCACCGACGGGATGGTCGACGCGAGACATTTCGCGAGCAGGAGCTCTCCCACGCCGACCGGCGTCGCGAGCAAGGGCTCGAGGGTCCGCGCCGCCTTCTCGCCGATGACCGAGAAGATCGCCATCGTCAGCGGCACGACGGTGGGGATGAGCATGAAGAGGATGAGGAAGTACGTCGCGATGAAGCCCTGGATGGCCTCCTTCGGATCGAGGCCGACGACCGCGGGCGCCGCGGCGTACATCGCCTGCACGTCGCGGTCGCTCGGCGGGTTCGCCGCGGCTGCCGCGACCGCGCCGATGCCGGCGGCGAGGATGACGACGGGCGGGAGCAGCGTCATCGCCACGAGCAGCCTGTTGCCCAGCGCTTCGCGCCACTCGCGCACGCAGACCGCGCGCACGAGCGCGCCACGCTCTGGTGTCCGCGCAAGTGCGAGCGTTGTCACGTCAGGACACCTTGCCCGACGTCCCGAGCTTGACGGACTGTTTGGCTTGGCCTTCCACGATGCTCAGGTAGACCTCTTCGAGGTGCACCTTGCGCTCGATGACGTACGCGATCTGAGCGCCGCCGTCGACGAGCGCGCGCACGAGCAGCGGGTTCGTCAGTAGCGGGTCCGTCGCCGACACGATGATCGATCCGTTCTCGAGATGCGCTTCGCGCACGCCGTGCACCGCCTGCACGCGCACGAGATCCTCCGCGCGCGGTGTCGGCATGAGACGGATCTCGGTCGCGTGCCCGTACAGCTCCGCGCGCAGGTGATCCGGAGTGTCGATGCGGATGACCGACTGCCGGAAGAACGCGATGCGATCACAGAGACGGTCGGCCTCGTCGAGGTTGTGCGTGCAGAGGAACACCGTGCGCCCCTCACCGCGCACCGCGACGATGAATTCGCGCACGGTCTTCGCCGCATCCGGATCGAGGCCGGTGGTCGGCTCGTCGAGGAAGAGCACGCGCGGCTCGTGGAGCGCAGCGCGCGCGATCGCCATCTTCTGCTTCATGCCGCGCGAGAACGTCGCGACCGGCTCGAGGCGCCGGTCCCACAGGCCCATGAGCCGCAGGAAGTGCTCGGCCTGCCGCGCCGCGGTCGTGCGGTCGAGCCCGTAGAGCGTCGCGAAGAACACCAGGTTGTCCCAGGCCGACTGGCGCTCGTACAAGCCGGGCTGCTCGGTGAGGATCCCGACGGCGGCGCGGATCTCGGGGTCCTGCTGCCCCAGGGCGTATCCGGCGACCTGCGCGGTCCCCGAGGTCGGACCGATGAGCGCGCAGAGCAGGCGCAGCGTCGTGGTCTTGCCCGCGCCGTTGGGTCCGAGAAAGCCGAACACCTCGCCCTCGCGGACCTCGAGGTCGAGCCCGTCGACGGCGACGAGCGTGCCGAAGCGCTTCGTGAGCTTCTCGGTGCGGATCACGGTCTGCATATCGCGAGTCTATTGGCGCTTCGTCCCTATCCTTGACCTCGTGACTCCCACCGACGCCGAACGGAAACTGCGCGAGCTTTCCTTCCTGCACGAGGTCGCGCAGCTCGCCTCGTCCGCGCGCGACTGGGACGAGATGCTTCGCATCGTGATCGACCGCACGACCGACGCGATGCGGGCCGAGGTGTCGAGTCTGTATCTCCTCGAGAAGCGGGACGGGCTGGTGCGCCTCGTCGCCACGAACGGGCTCAACCCGCGAGCCGTCGGCCGCGCCACGCTCCGCGTGGGCGAGGGCATCACGGGCTGGGTGGCGAACGCACGAGTGCCGCTTGCCGTGCGCGACGTGCGGAACGAGCCGCGCTGGAAGAACGTCCCGTCCGTCGACGTCGACCGCTTCACCTCGATGCTGTCGGTTCCGCTCGTATCGCGCGACGAGGTCATCGGCGTGATGAACGTCCAGACGCGCGAGCCGCGCGACTTCGACCGCACCGAGATCGACTTCCTCCAGACCATCGCGAACCAGGTCGCGGGCATCATCGAAAAGGGCAGGCTGCAGCGCGAGTCCGAGCGCAAGCTGCGCGAGGTCTCGGCGCTCTTCGAGGTCTCGAACGTCCTGACCTCGACCCTCGACCTCGACGAGGTGCTCGCGCTCATCGTCGACCGGCTCGTCCGCGTCTATCCCGGTGCTGCGGGCGCGATCCTCCTTCGCGACGGCGACGGCGTGCGCGAGCGCGCGCGGTCGGGTGAGATCGGCAAGGCACTGCTGCAGACGGCGCGGCGGTCGATGGACGAGGCGAGGCCGATCGTCGAGGGTGAGCATGTCGCGCTCCCGCTCCTCGCAGGTGATCGTCTCCTCGGCGCAGTCGCGCTGCGCGTTCCCACCGGGACCGAGCTCGCGGATGAGGAGGTAGCGTTCGTCGGTGCGCTCGCCAACCAGGCCGCGCTCGCCATCGACAAGGCTGCGCTCTATGCGCTCGAACGGCAGAACACCGAAACGCTGCGCGAGCTCGAGCGCGCACGGACTGAGTTCGTGGCCGTGGTCACGCACGACCTGCGCACGCCGCTCTCGGTCATCCGCGGTTATCTCGACCTGCTGGCGGAGAAGAACGGAAACCGCAAGATCCCGATCGACGAGGCGGTGCAACAGGTCGTTCGGCTCGACCAGCTCGTCGATCGCATCCTCACCGGAGTCCGCGTCGAGAATCCCGACTTCACGCTGCGTCGCACACGCTTCGACCTTCGCACGACCGCGATCGCCGCGCTCAAGGAGCTCGCGCCGCTCGCGCGACGGCACAAGCTCGTCGCCCCGCGCGAAGGGACCGCGATCTGGGTGCGCGGCGACCGGCGCCGCACAGCCGAGGTGCTCGCGAGCCTGGTGCACAACGCGACGAAGTACGCGCCCGAGGAGACACGCATCGCCGTCAAGGTCGAGCGAAGGCGCGACCGCGGTGTCGTGCGCGTGATCGACGAGGGACCCGGCGTGGCCGCGCACGACCGCGCGCGGATCTTCGAGCCGTACGTGCGCGCCGCGGCTCAGGCCGGACTGCCCGGCTCCGGCATCGGTCTGTTCGCCTCGCGGCGCGTTATCGAGGCGCAGGGCGGGGACATCTGGTACGAGGACAACGCCGGTGGTGGCAGCGTCTTCGCGTTCAGCGTGCCGCTCATGAAAGAGGTGCGCGCGTGACGAGCGTGCTGGTCGTCGACGACGAGCGCGCGATGGTGGGCATGGTCGCGGCGCTCCTCGGCGAGGACGGCTACGAGGTCGTGACCGCGTACGACGGTGAAGCTGCTCTCAAGCGCCACGCGGAGGAGTCGCCGGATCTCGTGATCCTCGATCGCGGCCTGCCCAAGATGTCCGGCGACGATGTCTGCCGGCGCATCCGCGCGATCTCGTCGACGCCGATCCTCATGCTCACCGGCGAGAAGGGCAGCGACGAGCGCGCGCGCCTCCTCGACCTCGGCGCGGACGATTACCTCGAGAAGCCGTTCTCGCGGAAGGAGCTCTCGGCGCGCGTGCGCGCGCTCCTCCGTCGCGCCGCGCCCGCCACGCGTGCGCGGCCCGCGGCATCGATCGGCAAGCTCACGGTGGACGCGCGCGCGCATCAGGCAACCGTCGCCGGCGAATCACTCGATCTCACGCCCACCGAATTCCGCCTCCTCGCGGCGCTCGCCGCCCACCCAGGTGAGGTCGTTGATCGCCGCGCGCTGCTGCGGGCCGGCTGGCCGGAGGAGCGGGATCCCGATCCGGAGTGGCTGAAGGCGCACCTCGCTCGGCTCCGCTCGAAGCTCGACAGCGCGGGCGCGCCATCGCTCTCCAACGTGCGCGGCGTCGGCTATCGCCTCAGCTAAGACGGCGGGGATCGCCCCGCCGATCGTCTGCGCGGCGCTGAACTTCGCCGCCGCCTTCGCGCTCCTCTTCGTCCTCGCGCCGGCCACGCCGCTCGTCGCCGATCCGGTGGAGCGCCTGGTCTACGTCGGCACGCACCTGCTCGAGTGGCGTCTGGCTTGGATGACCTGGATCGCGGCGGCGCTGTCGCTACTCGCCTTCTACTGGTGGTGGCGAGACCGCATCAACGGCTCGTATATCCCGCTCATCTTCGCCGGGCTCGGGCTCGTCGCCGACGTCACGGCCGAGCTGATCCTCATCGTCGGTGGCATCGAGACATACATCAGCGCCTCGCCCTTCGCGTTCGCACTGACCGGCGGCGTCGCGAACGGCCTGTACACGATCTGCGGCATCCTTCTGACGCGCGCGACGCCGCTGAACGGACGCGAGCGCGCATGGGCGATGATCATGTGGGCCGCCGGGATCCTGCTCAGCGTCGGCGCCCTCGCGAACATCCCCCTCGTCACCGCCGCTTCGACCGCGGTGCTCTTCGCGCTCTTCTGCCCGTGGTGCGTCTACCTCGCGGTGAAGTTCCGTTGAGACGCGTCGTGGTCGTCGGCGCCGGCTTCTTCGGCCGCGTGATCGCGCGCCGCCTTGCGGACGTTGGGATCGTGCCGGTCCTCGCATCTCGCACGCATGGCGATGTGCGCCTCGATGTCGAGGACGCGGGCTCGATCCGGTCGGGGCTGCTGCCGGGCGATGTGGTCGTCGACACCGCGGGTCCCTTCCAACGACGCTCGACCGCACTCGTCGAGGCGGGGATCGAGCTCGGCTGCGACCTGGTCGATCTGTCCGATTCCCTCGCGTATGCGCGTGGCGTGCTCGCGCTGCATGAAGACGCTGTCGCCAAAGGCGTGCGGATCTTCACGTCCTGCAGCGCGATCGCGACCGGAGCCGCGTCGGCGATCCGCGCCAGCGGACGCGTCGCGCCGGAGACCTGCGACCTCTTTCTCGCGCCGGCGTCCGCTGACACCGGGAACCCCGCGACGGTCCAAGCGTTCCTCGCGTCGGTCGACTGGTCGCGGTCGCGCGAGTTCCCCGCCGATCGCCGGCGCGGCTACCGGGTCGAAAGCGCGGCCGCCCTTCTGCTGCCGCGCTCGTGGCCGAGCCTGCGCTGGGTCGACTTCTGGGTCGACCCGAACGCCCCGTTCGCCAGGAAAGGGGTCGCGCTCGCGTCGCGGCTCGGCATGACCGGTGCGCTGTCGGCGATCGCCCCACTCTCAGCGCGGCTCCTCGGCCGCCGCGAGGGGTCGTTCTCCATCGCGATCAGCGAGGCGGGGCGCTACTCGCTCACCCGTCTCTCCGCGCCGCGGGGCAGCTATCTCATCGCCGCGGAGCCGGCGGTGCTCGCCGCCGAGTCGATCGCGCGCGGCACCGACACACCCCCGGGGGTCGTGCCCGCCGAGCGGCAGGTCGATCCTGAGGCGCTTTTCGAACGATTGCGCGGCCTCGGCGTCGACGTGCGCACGTAGAGTGATGCTCGTGCCGCGCTCGATCCGCGCACGCGTCCTTCTCGGCTCGATCGTGACGCTGCTCGTGGCACTCGCGATCGTCGCGGCGAGCGCCCCGATGTCGCTCTCTCTCATCACGGCCGGAGCCGCTGCTCTTGTTGTGGCCTTCCTCGGTGCGTACCTGCTCGAACGCAGCATCTCGCGACCGCTCGAGATCCTGACTGAGCGCGCCGACGCGCAGCCGGCGCCTGACGCGAGCTTCGATGTGGACGGCCCGGAGGAGGTGATGCGCCTCGCGGCAGCGCTGCGCCGGGCCTGGGCGGCCGTACGCCAGGAGCACGACTCCGCGCAGGATGAGCGCGACCGTTTGGCGACGCTCATCGACGAGCTCGGCGAATCGGTGTTCATCGCCGATGCCGCCGGTCGCATCGCGCTTGCGAACGCCGCGGCTCGCAGGGTCGCCAGCTCGGATCCGATCGGTCGTCATCTTGCGCAGGTCGTCCGCGAGCACGAGATCCTCGCGGCGATCGCCGCTGCTCGTGAGGGACGCGAGGCATCGGCTACGGTAGAGCGTGCCGATCCACGGCGGTTCATTCGTGCAGTGGCGCGACCGCTGGAGGGCGGCCAGATCCTGCTGGTACTGCAGGACCTCACCGCGCTCCGCCGCCTGGAGACGGTCCGCTCGGACTTCATCGCGAACGTTTCGCACGAGCTGCGGCGACCGATCACCTCGCTCAAGGCGATGGCTGAGGCCCTGGAGGAGGGCGCGCTCAACGATGCCGACGCCGCGCGCGACTTCGTGCATCGGATGCATCAGGAGATCGACGGCTTGGCGCAGCTCACGAGCGAGCTGCTGACACTCACGCGGATCGAGTCAGGCGCGGAAACGCTGACGCTCTCCCCGCAGTCGCCTGGCGATCTCCTCGCGGAGAGCGCACGGCGCATGGGTCCTCTCGCCTCACGCGCGGACGTCGCGCTGCTGGTCGAGCCGACCGATGCGCCGCCCGTCCGTGCGGACGGCGAGCGCGTGGCGCAGGTCCTCGCGAATCTGGTGCACAACGCCGTGAAGTTCACGCCGGCCGGCGGCAGCGTTCGGCTCTCAGCCGCGCGCGAAGACAGCCGCGTCGTGTTCAGCGTGACCGATACGGGAGTGGGGATCGAGCACGCGGATCTCGAGCGCGTGTTCGAGCGCTTCTACAAGGCGGATCGTTCGCGGTCGGGTGGCGGCACCGGGCTCGGACTGGCGATCGCGAAGCACATCGTGCAAGCGCATGGTGGTCAAATCGAGGCGCGGAGTGACGGCCCTGGGCGGGGCGCGACGTTCCTCTTCACGTTGCCGCTCGCGGAGTCAGTCGGGCCTCAAGCGTAGAGGCAGTGCTCCGCGTACGGCCTGAAGGCGACGAGCGATCCATCGGTCTCGGGAACGATGCCGGTCACGACGACGTCCTGATCGACGCGAAGCGGATCGCCGCGGCGGTCGATGCCGATCGAGTCGTTCCGGAAGATGACCACACCGACCCGTACCCACGGATGCAGGATGCTGAGCTTGGTCACCGTGATCACTCCGACAGCGTCGTCCGCTCTTGTCATCGCACCGTGAACTCGCGGTGAACGTTCGAGGCGGATGGTAGGCTCGGCCGAAGAGTGGCACGGCTCGTTCTCGTCGACGACGACGCAAATCTGCGTCACACCCTCGGTTATGCACTTCGACAGGAAGGCTTTGAGGTATTCGCTGCCGAGGATGGTGAGCGCGGTCTAGAGGCGTTCCGCCTTAACCGGCCGGACGTCGTGCTTCTCGACGTGATGCTCCCGAACGTCGACGGTTTCGAGGTCTGTCGCCGCATACGCAAGGAAAGCGATGTGCCGATCCTGATGCTGACTGCGCGCGACACCGAGCTCGACAAGGTGGTCGGGCTGGAGCTGGGCGCCGACGACTATCTGGCGAAGCCGTTCTCCACGCGTGAGCTCGTCGCACGCGTGCGGGCTCTCCTGCGCCGGACGCGACCGACGGTCGCGCCAGTCGGAGAGCGGCTGGAAAGTGCCGGCCTGCTCCTTGACGCGGGCCGCCACCGCGTGACCCTTGACGGCAACGAGATCCCGCTCAAGCCCAAGGAGTTCGATCTCCTCGCGTTCTTCATGGCGCACCCGGGGCAGGTGTTCGGCCGCGAGCAGCTGCTGGCAAGCGTCTGGGGCTACGACTTCGCGGGCGACTCTCGGACCGTCGACACACACGTGAAGACCCTGCGCGAGAAGCTCAGGGACGACGCCGAGCGGCCGAAGTGGATCGACACCGTGCGTGGCGTCGGCTACCGGTTCCGGGAGGTTTCCACGGGCTAGACCGATACGCGCGGGCAGGGTCGTTCACCCAGCGTTCACAGAGCAATCACCTTCCGCACATGCCCCAACACGAGCCTGTCACTGCGCCGCACGACGCTGGACTCGTGACAAGTGGGAAGTTGAGGAGAGAAATGAAGAAGCCCCTTATCGCGTCCGTCCTAGCGTTCGCGACCCTGCTCGCGGCCTGTGGCGGCTCACCGCCGGCGGCGACGAGCACGCCGGGCACCACGGGCGGCACCGCTGCCTCGGCCGATCCCTGCGGCGTCCCCGTGAAGGGCAAGTGCCCGACCGAGGCGCAGGCGGTCACCGGAGCTGGCGCGACGTTCCCCGGTCCGCTCTACACGAAGTGGATCGACCAGTACAACACGCTGACCGGAGTCCAGATCAACTATCAAGCTGTCGGCTCCGGCGGTGGGATCAAGAACTTCACCGACAAGACCGTGGACTTCGGCGCGTCCGACGTCCCGCTCACCGACGCCCAGATCGACGCGATCACCGGCGGCCTCTACCTGATCCCGATGGCGCTCGGTTCGGTCGTGCCCACGTACAACATTCCGAACGTCACCGCGACGGTGAAGTTCACGCCAGAAGCGCTCGCTGGCATCTACCTCGAGCAGATCAAGAAGTGGAACGATCCCAAGATCACGGCGGAGAACCCCGGCGTGACACTTCCTGATCTCGCGATCACGACGGTCCACCGGTCGGACGGATCCGGCACGACCGGCGTCTTCACCGACTATCTCTCGAAGATCAGCCCCGAATGGAAGACAAAGGCCGGGTCAGGGACCACCGTGAACTGGCCGGGTGGGGTCGGCGGCAGCGGCAACGCGGGCGTCGCCGGCGCGGTCAAGAACACGCCCGGTGCGATCGGCTACGTCGAGCTGATCTACGCCATCCAGAACAAGCTCGGCTACGGCGTCGTCAAGAACGCAGGCGGCAAGTATGTCGAGGCGAGCCTCGACTCGACGACCAAAGCTGCCGATGGCTTCGTCTCGCCGGACTTCGGCAACCTCAAGGGCCAGGCGGCGAAGCTCTCGATCACGAACGCGACCAACGCTGACGCATGGCCGATCAGCACCTTCACGTTCCTCCTGCTCCCGAAGGACTTCAGCGACAAGGCGAAGGGTCTCGCCATCCTGCGCTTCGCCTGGTACGGCACGCACGATGGGCAGGCCTTTGCCAAGGACCTCGGCTACGCGCCGCTTCCGAGCGCGGTCCAGAAGGCTGCTGAGGAAGTTCTGAAGTCGGTGACCGGATCGGGCACCAAGCTTCTCAAGGTCAATCCGTAGCGACGTGAGTCGCACCATCGATCGAGCCTTCGGCGCGAGCGTGGCGGCACTGGCGATGCTGGTGCCGCTCACGCTCGTGGCCATCGCCGTTCTCATCCTCATCGACTCATGGCCGTCTCTGACAGCGTTCGGCTTTTCGTACTTCACCACCACCGAGTGGGACCCGGTCAAGCTCGTATTCGGCGCGGCCGCGTACGTTTACGGGACCCTGGTCACGACCATCGTGGCCGTCCTTCTCGCGACGCCTATCGCAGTCGGCGCTGCGATCTACCTCACCGAGTTCGCGCCGCGCGCGGTGCGCGCACCAGCCGCCTTCACGATCGAGCTGCTCGCGTACATCCCCAGCATCGTGTACGGCCTGTGGGCGATCTTCGTGATGGTCCCGGTGATGCGCAGCGTCGTCGAGCCCGGCCTGCAGGCGTCGGTAGGACAGCTACCGGTGATCGGCAAGCTCTTCAGCGGAACGCCCATCGGCCTCGACCTGCTCAGCGGCGGTGTCGTTCTGGCGATCATGATCCTGCCGATCCTGACCGCGATCTCGCGCGAGGTCCTCCTCGCCGTCCCGCCGACGCAGCGCGAGGCGATGATCGGGCTCGGGGCGACGCGGTGGGAGGCGGTGAGCCGCGCGGTCTTGCCGTACGCGCGCCCCGGCATCATCGGCGGCGCCGTTCTCGGCGTCGCACGCGCGTTCGGCGAGACGATGGCGGTGACGATGGTCGTCGGTAACTCGTCGCGGGACATCAGCGGCTCGCTCTTCGTACCGGGCTACACCATGGCCTCCGCGATCGCGAATCAGTTCGTCGAGGCAGACAGCGAGCTGTACTTCAGCGCGATCGTCGAGGTCGCGCTCGTCCTGCTGCTCGTCGGGATCATCGTCAACTCGGTCGCGCGAGTCCTCATCCGGCGCTCGATCGCGGACCGCCCGGCTGGCGCGGTGATTTGACCATGGCCGTAACAGCCATCACACCCTCCGGGGCGATCCCCGCGCGTCATCGGGTCGTCGCGCGCAGACGTATCGCGCAGAGCGCGGTCGTCGGGCTACTGCTGACCGCGACGCTGCTCGCCGTGGCGCTCCTGGTCACGATCCTCGCGTACGTCATCATCCGCGGGCTGCCGGCGATCAACCTCGCGTTCTTCACCGAACGGCCAAGACCCTTCGGCGAGGTCGGCGGTGGCATCGCGCCCGCGCTCATCGGCACCGTGATCCTCGCCGCCGCGTCGGGCGCGATCGCGATCCCGGTCGGCATCGCCGCCGCCATCTTCGTCGTCGAATACCGTTCGGGGCGCTTCGCAGCGCCGGTCCGCTTCGCAGCCGAGCTCATCGCCGGACTCCCATCGATCGTGATCGGGGTGTTCGTCTGGGCGTTCCTGGTCCGCGGTCTCGTCGGCCACTTCTCGGCGATCGCCGGTGCGGTGGCGCTCGCGGTGATCATGGTCCCGATCGTCGCGCGGACGGTCGAGGAGGTCCTGAAGCTGGTACCGAACTCGCTTCGTGAGGCCGCGCTCGCCCTCGGGGCGCCGCGCTGGAAGGTGATCCTCTCGATCGTGCTGCCAACAGCACGTGCCGGCGTGCTCACGGCCGCGATCCTCGCCCTCGCGCGGTCGGCCGGCGAGACGGCGCCGCTGTTGCTCACGGCGCTCGGCAACGATTTCTTCAGCACCGACCTGCTGCGGCCGATCGGCGCCCTGCCGCTGCAGATCTATAGGTATGCGGTATCGCCGTACGACGACTGGCACGCGAAGGCCTGGGGCGCGTCGCTCGTTCTCGTCGTCGTGATCGGTGCCGTTGGGCTCCTGTTGCGCGTGGTCGCGCGGCAGCGGGTCCGTTGACACGGTGGAAGGGGAGAAGAGGATGTCAGTGACGATGCGAGAGACCACATCGCGCGAGACTCCCGGCACGGTCGAGCGGCCGCGGTCCGCCGCGGATCCCGCGGCACCGGCAACGCCACGCGCGATCGCGCTCCAGACCCAGAAGCTATCGGCCTACTACGGCGCGGCCCAGGCGGTCGGGGAAGTCGATCTGACCTTCGAGGTCGGGGCGGTGACCGCGATCATCGGACCGTCTGGCTGCGGGAAGTCGACGCTCCTGCGCTGCCTGAACCGCATGCACGAGACGACGCCGGGCGCGCGCGCGACCGGTCGTGTCCTTCTCGGCGACGTCGAGGTCTACGCGGCAGCGACCGACCCGGTCGAGGTCCGGAGCATGGTCGGGATGGTCTTTCAGAAGCCAAACCCGTTCCCGATGATGAGCGTGTACGACAACGTCGCCGCGGGCCCGCGGCTTCGCGGTTGGAAGATGACCCGTCGCGAGATGGACGATCTCGTCGAGCGGAACCTGCGGCGCGCGGCGCTGTGGGACGAGGTGAAGGACAAGCTCCATCGCTCGGGCGCCGCGCTCTCGGGTGGACAGCAGCAGCGGCTCTGCATCGCGCGCGCTCTCGCGACGGATCCGAGCGTGCTGCTCATGGACGAGCCGTGCTCCGCGCTGGACCCGATCGCCACGTACAAGATCGAGGAGCTCGTTCGCGAGCTGAGTCATGAGGTCACGATCGTCATCGTCACGCACAACATGCAGCAAGCCTCGCGTGTGAGCGAGCGGACCGCGTTCATGCTCGCCGCCGACGACGGCATCGGCCGGCTCGTCGAGTACGGCAAGACGGATGACCTGTTCACGCTTCCTCGCGACCCCCGCACCGAGGCGTACATCACCGGGCGGTTCGGATGACCGTGCGATCGATCCACACCCGGGCCGCTCTGGACGACGGGCTCGCCCAGCTTCAGGCCGACCTGCGCGCGATGACGAGCCTTCTCGACGTCGCGATCGAACGAAGCGTGCTGTCGCTCCAGACGCTCGATCAGCGTCTCGCCGGCCTCGTGATCGACAGCGACGAGCAGATCAACCGCGTGCGCTTCCAGATCGAGGATCGTGCGATCCACCTGATCGCGACGCAGCAGCCGATCGCCGGCGATCTCCGCTTCATCGTGGCGGTGCTGATGGTGGTGTCGGAGATCGAGCGGATGGGTGACTACGCCGCGGGCATCGCCAAGGTCGTGCAGCTGCACGAGAACCGCCAGCTCCTGAAGCCGCTGGTCGACATCCCTGAGATGGCGCGCCTGGTGCGCGAGATGCTCCGCGACGCCATCGACGCCTTCCTCCGCCGCAACGAGCACACCGCCGAGCGGGTCGCCTTCCAGGACGAGGAGGTTGATCGGCTGTACGACATCGTCTACCGCGAGCTCCTCCAGTACATGGCGAACGATCCGACGACGATCGACCGCGCCACGTGGCTGCTATGGGTTGCCCACAACCTCGAGCGCATGGGCGATCGCATCCAGAACATCTGCGAGCGCACCGTGTACGAGGTCACGGGTGTGATGCGTGAGTTCTCATCCCACGGCCCGAGGCAACCCGATGCCGATGACTGACGCACTGCGCGTCCTCTTTCTCTGTACGCACAACTCGGCCCGATCACAGATGGCGGAGGCGTTCCTGAACGAGCTGGGAGACGGACGGTTCGAGGCGTTCAGCGCGGGGACCGTCGCGCGTGGACTGCATCCGCTCTCCGTGCAGGCGATGGCCGAGGCCGGCATCGACATCTCACTGCAGCAGTCGAAGACGGTCGACCGGTTCGTCGACCAGCCATTCGATCTCGTGATCACCGTCTGTGACGAGGCGAACGAAACGTGTCCCTACTTCGCAAACGCGCGCCAACGCCGTCACTGGTCATTTCCCGACCCGTCGGCCGCCGGCGGGGACGACGACGCGCGGTTCGCGGCGTTCACCGCGGTGCGCGACGCGATCCGCGAGCGAATCGAGCGAGAGCTGCTAGCGGTGCGGGCGGGCTGACGAGGCGTGTGACAAGCGCGGGGGGAGAGCTGCGATCGCGTGGGGCCCTGGATGCGGGCGTCGATCGCCTCCGCCACGACATCGCTGACCTCGCCGAGCGCGTGACCATCGCCATCGAGCGGAGCATCGACTCGCTCGCACGGCTCGACCCCGAGCTCGCCGAAACGGTGATCGAAGAGGATCGACTGACGAACGAGCTGCGCTTCGCGATCGAAGATCGGGTCGTGAGCACCGTGGCGACGCAGCAGCCGATCGCCGCGGACCTGCGCTTCTGCATCGCGGCGCTTTCGGTGGCCACCGAGCTTGAGCGTATGGGCGACTACTGCGTGGGAATCGCGCGCGTCACCCTACTTCATGAAGGGCGACGGTTGTTGAAGCCGCTCATCGACATCCCGCGTATGTCGCGCCTGGTGCGGAGCATGCTCGCCGACGCGGTCGACGCCTTCCTCGCGGTCGATGCCCTCGCCGCCCAGCAGGTCGCGCGGCGTGACGACGAGGTGGATCAGCTCTACGACCAGGTGTATCGCGAGCTCCTCACGTACGTGATGGTCGACCGCGCGAACATCGAGCGTGCCACGTGGCTGCTCTGGGTCGCCCACGACCTCGAGCGTGTCGGCGACCGCATCCAGAACATCTGCGAGCGGACGATCTACGAAGCGACGGGCGTGATGACGGAGTTCAGCTCAGCCGACGCCTGACCGTTCGTGACGATCTCACCGCATGTTCACGTGGCGCTCACTGCCGCGCGCGAGGGTCTCCCTGTGGACCCGCGCGTACTCACCACAGCCGAGACACTCCTTCTCCTTTCGCTCGACGAGGAGCGCGGCGCGCTCCGTGGGGGAGCGTTCCTTTCGTACGGAGCCGCTGCCGCGCTCCTCGTCGACCTCATCCTCGCGGGTCGCATCGCGGTCTCGGCGACAGCTGTGGAGCTCATCGACGCCCGTCCTACTGGTCGCGCCCTGGAGGACGAGCTCCTCGCGCGCGTGCACAGCGGCAAAGTGCGGCCGCCGGATCAATGGATCGCAGAGTGGGGGCGTGGCCAGCTCGCCCCGCGCCTGCTGACGCGCCTGTGCGATGCCTCGGTCCTACAGCGCCATGAGCAGCGGGTGCTCGGACTCTGGACCGAGCGGCGCTATCGGGTACTACCACCGCGGCTCCGCGTCACCGTCCGGGCGGAGCTGCGCGGCGCGGTATCCCCGGCTCACGCGGTCGACGGACCGATGGCCTCGCTCGTCGCGATCATCGCGGTCGTCGGCCCGCACGAAGTGCTCGCCGCCAAGGGCGAGCGGCGCGAAGCGACGACCCGAGCGAAGGCGTTCGTCCAGCACGACGTCGTCGCCACCGCGCTCCGCCGAGCGATCGCGAGCATGGCAGCGGTCGAGGATGCGAGCGCAGCGGCTATCGTCGCGACGTTCTGAGCTACGCGCGCGCGGCGATCTTCTCCCGCGCGGCCTCGGCCGCGATGGTCGGATAGCCCCGCGACTCGAAAGCCTCGTCGTCCAGCTCGAGCGCCGCGGCCACCACGTCGAGGTCCTTCTCTAGGTCGCTCGTCTCCATCTCGCAGAACCAACCGATGCCGACGATGCGGTCGACCGAGACGAGAACTCCGCGGTAGAGAAAGATCG
>Ga0114129_10008083_pt1 | contig 14989 bp, 16 predicted proteins | sample RhiMetdeltSRZDD1_FD_80071 | JGI IMG/M metagenome (GOLD analysis project Ga0114129, IMG submission 80071) | Populus rhizosphere microbial communities from Tennessee, USA - Rhizosphere MetaG P. deltoides SRZDD1 (version 2) (version 2) | ecosystem: Host-associated > Plants > Roots > Rhizosphere >...
CCAGAGCCGCCCGTCCTTGAAGGCCAGCGAGGCGATCAGCGTGTGCAGCGGCCGCTTGCCGGGCTCGAGCCGGTTGGGATGGGCGGGATCCAGCGAGAAATAGGCGCCGCGGTTCTGGAGCACCACGCCGGTGCTGCCCGCCACCACACCCGAGCCGAAGCCGAAATAGAGGCTCTGGATCAGCGAGACCGCATTGCCGTCGACGTCCACCGCCGCCACGTAGACCGTGTCCCCGGTGAGGCTGCCGCTGGACGGGACGCGGTCCCAGGGCAGCGCGCGCTCCCGGTCCATCAGGACGCGGCGCTGGTCGGCGTAGGCCCGCGAGAGCAAGCGCTCGACCGGTACCGGGGCAAACTCGGGATCGGCGACGAACCGGTCCCGGTCGTGGAAGGCGATCTGCTTGGCCTGCACGAGCAGGTGCACGTGGTCCGGCCCCAGGAAGGGCAGCGCGCCGATCTCCAGCGGCTCGAGTAAGCGGAGGGCCTGCAGGACCGACACGCCCTGGCTCGGCGGCGGCGTCTCGTGGATGGTGACGCCGCGATAGGTGGCATGGATGGACTCACCCCACTTCGCGTGCTGCGCGGCGAAGTCGCGCTCGGTGTAGAAGCCGCCGTGCTCGCGCGCGTGCCGCGCCATCTCGCGCGCGGTCTCCCCCTCGTAGAATCCGGCGCGCCCCTCGGCCGCGCGCTCGAGCGTGCGCGCGAGATCCGGATTGGTGAGGCGCCGGCCCGCCGCCGGGCTCGCTTCCCCAGCGAGGAAGATCCGCGCGGCCGCCGGATCCGCCGCGAGCACGTCGGCCGACCGCTCGATCCACTGCGCGACCCGCGGCGTGACCGGAAAGCCCTCGCGCGCGTAGCCGACCGCGGCGGCCAGGTCGGTGGCGAGCGGGAGCCGGCCGTAGGCCGCGTGCGCCTGATACCAGCCGTCCACCCCGCCGGGCACGGTGAGCGTGGCGGGCACGATCCCGCGAACCGGGATCTCGGGGAGTCCGCGGGCGGCGAACCAGTCGAGGGTTGCGGTGGCCGCGGCGCGCCCCGCCGCCTCCAGCGAGCGCACGGCGCCCGTGCTCCCGTCGTGAATCAGCCAGAAGGCATCGCCGCCCAGGCTCGTCATGTGGGGGTAGATGACGGAGAGAACGGCCGCGGCCGCGATCGCCGCATCCACCGCGGAGCCTCCCGCCTGCAGGATCGCGACGCCCGCCTCGGAGGCGAGCGCGTGCGGAGAGGTGACCATGGCGCGGGAGGCGCGCGTGGCCGGACGATCGGTCTCCAGGATGCGAATCCTTCTCTCCCCCCTCTCCCTTCCGGGGAGAGGGCAGGGTGAGGGTGGCTATGTGAGCCGCAGCTCCATCCAGACGTCGGCCCGGGGATTGCGGTTGTAGTCCGGTATCTCCTCGAACCCGTAGCCGCGATAGAGCTTCACCGCCGCGGCCAGCCGGTGTCGCTCGCTGTCCAGCCGCAGCACGCGGCCCCCCAGGGCCCGCGCCTCCTCGATGCAGCGGTCCATCAGGCGCGGCGCGAGCCCTCGCCCACGGCAGTCCGGGCGCAGCCACATGCGCTTGAGCTCGGCCACGCCCGGCGCCAGGCGACGCACCGCCGCGGTGCCCACCACCAGGCCCGCGGGATCCACCACGACCAGCATCACTCCCGCGACCCCGTCGTACTCGCTCTGCCAGTCCGCCACGTCGTGGTCGAGCCCGTCGGCATCCACGTCCTCGCCCAGGAAGGCGAAGTAGGCGGCGAGCTCGCGCACGACGCCCTCGTGATCGGCCGGGCCCGCGCGGCGCACCTGGTAGTCGCCGGCCGCCGCGGCCGGGCTACCGCTTGCGGGCATGGGAGGCGAGACCGCGCTCCCAGAGGTACTCGGTCTCGCCCAGGTGCTTGCCGACCCAGCGCGAGAGCACGAAGAACAGGTCGCTGAGGCGGTTCACGTACTTGAGCGGCCACTCGCCGATGTCCTCCACGCGCGAGAGCGCGAGCACGCCGCGCTCGGCGCGCCGGCACACCGTGCGGGCCTGGTGGAGGAAGCCGCCGACCGGGCCACCGCCCGGCAGCACGAAGGACTTGAGCGGGGTGAGCTCCTTCTGGCACTCGTCCATCAGCTTCTCGAGCGCGGTGACCTCGGCGGGGCCCACGCGGAACATGCCCTCGTAGAACGACTCCCGCGGTGTGGCCAGCTCGCTGCCGAGATCGAAGAGCTCGTTCTGGACCCGGCGCAGGATCTCGTCGAGCCGGCGGTACTTCTTGCCGCGCTTGAGCTGGGGCGCGTTGAAGGCCCGCGCCAGCCCCACGATCGAGTTCAGCTCGTCGATGGTGCCGTAGGCTTCGATGCGCGGCGAGTCCTTGGGCACGCGACGCCCGCCCACGAGGGCGGTCTCGCCGGCATCGCCGGCGCGCGTGTAGACGCGATTGATGCGGACGGGCATGACGGCTCCTCCCGCGCCGAGGCTAGCACAGGTGCTAGACTCTGACCATGAGCGACTGGCGCGACAACCTCGTCACGTCCCCCGACGACGTCGCGCGAATCGTCCGCGAGAACACGCGCATCGCGGTGCTGGGGATCAAGACCGAGGCGCGGCGCGACCAGCCCGCGTTCTACGTGCCCGAGTACATGGCGCGAGCCGGCTACGACATCGTGCCGGTGCCGGTCTACTACCCGGAGGCGACGGAGATCCTCGGCCGCCCGGTCTACCGCACGGTGAGCGCGGTGCCCGCGCCGGTCGAGATGGTCAACGTGTTCCGGCGCCCGAGCGATATTCCTCCGCACGTGCCGGACATCCTGGCCGCGCGGCCCCGCGTGGTCTGGCTCCCGCTCGGCATCCGCCACGACGAAGCCGCCGAGACCTGGGCGAAGGCGGGGATCCAGGTCGTGCAGAACCGCTGTCTGCTCGTGGAGCACCGCCGGCTGCGCTAGCCGCCACGGCCCGCGCCCTCATGGGGAGTTCAGGGCGGCGATGGTATCCGAAGTGAGCCGGCAGATCCCGATCATCGCGAGCCGGAGATCGTAGGTCGCCCCGAAGCGGGCGATCACGAGCCGCTGGGACGGCACCACGACGACCGTCTGGCCATAGATGCCCTGGGCCATGAACGCATCGGCGGGCATTCCATGCTCCCGGCGGAAGCGGGCGCCCTGGCTGTCCCCCTGGTTGATCCACCACCCGGCGCCATACCCGACCCATGCGGCCGGCGTGGGGGTCGTCGAATACCGGACCCAGCCCTCGGGCAGCACGCGCGTCCCGCCCACGACGCCGTCCTCGAGGAACAGCAGCCCGAAGCGCGCCCACTCGCGTGGCGTCGCGAACAGGAACGCCCCGGCGATCGGCGTGCCGGTGGAGTCGAGCTCGAGCGTGGCGCCGCGCATGCCGAGTGGCCCGAACAGCTCGCGCCGTGCGAAGCGCAGCACGTCCACCGCGTGGCCGCCCGCCCGGTCGCGGACGATGCGCGCCAGGATCGCGGGATTCCCGTTGGCGTAGGCCCACTTCGTCCCCGGCGCCGCGATGAGGGCCGCGCCCTCCGCGAAGCCCGCCATGTCCGGCTCGTTGAAGTTCAGCCGCGCGGACGTGTCCCAGGCGCTCGAGAAGCCGGCGGTGAGCGAGTCCCCCAGGTCGAGCCCGCTCTGCATGCGCAGCAGGTGGTCCGGCGTGATGGCGCGACGGGGATCGCCCGGGGTCTGCCAGGCCGCCACGGGTGCCGGATCCTCCATCTTCAGCTTTCCCTGGCCGACCAGAATTCCCAGCAGCGCGTTGTTCACCGACTTGGTCGCGGACCAGCCGTGCACCGGCGTGTCCACGCCGAATCCCGCGGCGTAGCGCTCCGCCACCACGCGCCCGTCGTGCACGATGACGACCGCGTGGGTACGCTGCACGGGCTCGCCGGCCGGCTCGGCGAACGCCGCGGCGAGCGCCGCCTTCAGGCCGTCCCGGGCCGGCGCGACGATCTCCGGGCCCGCGATGTCGGGGAGGCGCACCGGGATCGGCCCATCGGCTTCGATCTCGGCCCGCGTCGGGGCCTCGGGGGATTGCGTCCCATTCACGTTGAGGCAGCCGAGACCGTCCCGATACACCGCGCGGCTCTCGAAGCCACCCAGCACCCGGACCCGGACCTCACGCCTCGTCCGGTCCACCTCCTGACGCACCGCCCAGTTGATCCGCCGGAAGACCGGATTGCCTGCGATGTCTTCCTCATTCACCGCCGCCGGGTCCAGTCCAGAGACGAACACATAGGAGCACACGACATGGCTGATGTAGCCCGTGGCGACCCGGAGCGGATTGACGGATCGGCTGGAGCAGCCGGAGACGGCCAGGAGAGCCAGGACACCCGCGATGCCGCGCAATGCCGAGCGCACGGGGGCATGCTAGCACGCCGACCCGGCCGGGGATGGAGCGCGGGCTACGATCGGGCGTTGAGCGCGGCCAGCGAGCGCAAGGCGTCCTGCCGTTCCGCCTCGCTGAGCGCGGCGTCGCCGAAGCGCGCGCGCTCGTAGTAGCCGGTGAGGCGGTCGAAGGCCGCGGCGCGATCCGGCGTGCGCTCCCCCACCCGCGAGGCGAACTGGCGGGCGGTCTCCGCGACGCCGGGCGCCAGCCCTCGGCGGGCCAGGAGCCGGAGCGCCCGCTCGTAGAAGGCGGGGATCCGGGCCGTCGGGCCGCTCCGGGGCAGGACGTGGCCGTGGCGCCCCAGCCACCACACCAGCGCCACCACCACCGCGAGGCCCGCGCCGGTCCCCACCGCCGGGCTCACGCGCCAGTCGCGCGGCCACGCCAGCGCGACCCGCGCGTCGGTGGCCTGTCGGTGGAAGGAGGCGGCGAGCTGCACCTGGTCGCGCAGGCTCCAGTTGACCACGTAGCGGTACCAGCGCATGCGGGCGGCGTCGAGATAGAGCGACAGGCGGCCGGGCGTTTCCTCCGTCTCCGCCTCCGCGCGCGGCGACGGATCGAAGGCCACCCAGCCCCGGCCGTCGAGATAGACCTCGACCCAGGCGTGCGCGTCGCTCAGGCGCACCATGAAGTAGCGACCGTACTGGTTCCACTCGCCCTGCTGGAAACCGGCCGCCACCCGGGCGGGCACGCCCACGCTCCGCAGCATGACCGCCATCGCGGCCGCGAAGTACTCGCAGTTGCCCGAGCGGCGCACGAACAGGAACTCCTCGAGGGGCGCCAGCGCCGTTTGCCGCTTGAGCGCCAGCGTGTAGCGATAGTTGGTGCTGAGATGCGCGCTGATCCGGCCGGCCGCCGCCTCGGCGTCGACGCTGCCCGCGGTCACCTCGCGGGCGAGGCGCGCGATCTCGGGCGCCAGCGGCGGCAGCTGCAGGTACCGCGCGCGCTCGGCCGCGGTCATCACGACCGACGGCCGGTGGCCCGCCCCGAGGGGTCGGCCGGGAGTGTCGATCTCGGACTCCACCACGTAGTGCAGGCGCGCGCCGGAGTCGGACACGGTGAGGCCGCCCATGTCGTCCACCACGAGGGTGGGCGAGCGCATCTCGAGCCGCACCGCGCGCGGGGCCGCGAACACCGCGTCGCTCCCGAGCGGCTCGAGGTAGATCTCCTGGCGCACCATCGGGCCCGTCCCGCGGGGCAGCCCGACCCCGAAGTCGCCCGCGACCGTGCGTTGCATGTACCGCCGCGGCGCCGCCACGCTCGACCAGGTCCGGCCGTCGAACTGGTCGAACACCACCCCGCGCCAGCGCAGCCCGGGCAGGGTGGTCGGATCGAGCCCTTCGTCCGCCAGGTAGACGCGCATGACCACGCTGCGGTCGCTCTCGATGTCGCCGAAGCTGCCCAGGTCCACGTTGTCCGAGAACCCGGTCACCATGCGTCCAATAGATGCCCGCAGCGGCAGCGCGGCCTGGCCCACCCGCGGGATCACGAAGAAGAGGCCAGCCGCGAGCGCGAGGGTGATGGCGGCGGCCACCAGGCTCACCTGCGTGAGCGGCCCGCGAAAGAAGACCCGGCGGGCGACGGTAGCGGCGTCGCCCGGCCAGCCCGCCTGCTCCAGCTCGGTCACCACGTGGTTGAGGATCAGCATCCAGGTGCCGAGCAGGAGGAAGGTGATGTACACGAGCAGGAAGCCGAGGCTGAAGCTGATCGAGGCGGCGGCCACGAGCATGAAGAAGGACAGCAGCCCGGCGTCGCGGAGGTCCCGCAGCCCGCGGCGCGCGAAGAGCCGCAGCAGGATGAGGAACAGGAGCAGGTGCACCATGCCGTCCAGCAGCGAGTAGGCCAGGTAGAAGAGATCGATCGCGATCGCCACCGCCGCGGCGGCAACCAGGCTCCAGCCGAGCGCGGGCCGCACCGCGCCGCGCTCGCGCGCGTGCTCGTGGCCCCAGCTCACCAGGATCGCCAGCACCACCAGCACGGCGCCCGCGGCCCCGATCAGGTTCGCGAGGTAGAGCGCGGCCACGCCGGTGCAGACCATCAGATAGGTCACGAGACGGAGGGCGAGGAGAGCCGGCATGTCAGGCCAGCGCGATCCGGATCTCGCGGAGCGGGAAGTGGCTGCGGCGCGCCTCCGCGCCCGAGGGCGGCGCCGGCACCGCGCGCGGGGCCTCCGTGTCGTACAGCGCGAGCGCGGTGAGCATCCGCCGCAGGTGCGCGCGGCCGTGGCCGAGCGGCACCTCGCAGTCCGGGCCCGCCAGCTCCACCCCCGCGCCCGCGCGGACGAGCGCCACCGCCAGCGAGGCCGCCTCCGAGAGCCCGCGCTCGAGCGCCTCCGCGCCGCGCCGGCCGCGCCCCACCAGCACGAGCCGCGTGTTCTGGCTCGTGTCCGCCTCGAGCTCCCGCACCATCAGCCCTTCCGTCTTGGCGCTGCTGCGCCAGTGGATGAAGCGCGGATCGTCGCCGGCCCGGTAGCCGCGGAGGTTGTAGAGATCGTTGCCGCGGCCCCGGCGCCGCGCGGAGGCCTCGCCGCTCTCGCCGAGCCGGCGGAGCGACTCGGCGGAGACCGGGCGCACCGCCGGGAACACGACCACCTCCTCGGTGAGGGCGGGCCGCGCCGCCTTCACGAAGAGGCCGAAGGGGAAGCGCGTGGTGATGCGCACCCCGGTGAGCCGGTGGCGGCCCCGGCGGGGCAGCGTCTCCTCCCAGGTCACGAGGCGCTCCCGGCCCGCCTCGACCCGGCGAACGTAGATGAAGCGGGAGGTGGACTCGAGCGCACGCGCCTCCGGGGCGAGCAGCTCCACCGTGACCGAGTACGAGGTGAACCAGCCCTTGCGGTTGGCGATCGTGGCCCCCAGGAGCGCGGGCTGGCCCGCGTAGATCTCGTCCGGCGCCACGCCGGTCAGGTCGAGGCCCCGCATGCTCTGCTCGGAGAGGATGCCCGAGACCACGATGAGGGCCAGCAACGCGGAGACCAGCAGGTAGAGCAGGTTATTGCCGGTATTGATCGCGGCCACGCCCAGCCCCACCGCCACGAGGAGGCACCACCAGCCGTCGCGGGTGGGCTTGATGGTCCGGCGCGGGTGGAACAGCCGCCAGAGCGCGGCCCGGACCAGCGTCACCGCCGGCTACCTCGGAACGGGAACGTCCTGCAGGATGGCGGTGACGGCGGCTTCGCCGTCCATGCCGCCCGCCGCGGAGCCCGCGAGGGAGCCCTTGACGATCACGCGGTGGGCGAGCGCCGGCACCGCCAGGTGCTTGACGTCGTCGGGCAGCAGGTAGTCGCGCCCGTCGGCGAGCGCGCGGGCGCGGGCGGCCCGCAGCAGGGCCAGCGAGCCGCGCGGGCTCACCCCGAGCGCGAGCAGGGGCGAGCGCCGCGTCGCGGTGACGAGCGCCACCAGGTAGTCGAGGACGGATTCCTCCACCCGCACGCGCTCCGCCGCCTCCTGGAGGGCCAGCACCGCGTCCGCCTCGATCACCGGCATGAGGTCGGCGGGCACGGTGTCGCCCCGGAGCACCGCCTTCTCGTCGGCGGCGCCCGGGTAGCCGATGCGGATGCGCAGGAGGAATCGGTCGAGCTGCGATTCGGGCAGCGGGAACGTGCCCTCGTACTCGCGCGGGTTCTGGGTGGCGAGCACCATGAAGGGCCGCGGCAGCGGATAGGTCGAGTGATCCAGCGAGACCTGGGCCTCGTTCATGGCCTCGAGCAGCGCGGACTGCGTCTTCGGCGTGGTGCGGTTGATCTCGTCGGCGAGCACGATATTGGTGAAGAGCGGACCCGGCTTGAAGACGAACTCGCCGTTCTTGGGCTCCCACACCGAGACGCCCAGCACGTCCGAGGGCAGCATGTCGGAGGTGAACTGGATGCGCTGGAACGAGGCCCCGATGGACCGGGCCAATCCCGAGGCCAGCGTGGTCTTGCCCACCCCGGGCACGTCCTCGATCAGCAGGTGGCCGCGCGCGACCAGGCCGATGATGGCGAGCCGCACGACCTCCGGCTTCCCGAACAGCGCGCGCCCGACGTTTTCCTCGAGACGGCGGATGGTTTCCGTCGAGTCGCCCATAGGATTCCACTATACCGTACGCGCATTTTTCGACCGCGCCGGACCGCTGGCCGCGTTGAGCTCCATCGGCTACACTGAGCGGCGCGATGGCGCTCGATCCGCCTCCCACGCCCCGCTGGCCCCGCGACGCCCGCGCGGCCTGCGCCTTCACCTTCGATCTCGACGCAGAGACGCTGTGGATGGCCCGCGGGATTCACGAGCCGGTCACGCTGTCGCAGGGACGGTTCGGCCCGGTGGAAGCGCTGCCGCGCATCCTCGCGCTCCTGCGCACCCACGAGATCCGCGCGTCGTTCTTCATCCCGGCCTGGGTGGCCGAGCACTACCCGGACGCGGTCCGCGCCATCGTCGACGGCGGGCACGAGATCGGCTGCCACGGCGACGAGCACGAGCGGGTGAGCGAGCTGCCGCCCGATCGTGAGGAAGCCATCCTGGTCCGGAGCGTCGAGGTGCTCACCCGCCTCGGCGGCACCCGCCCGATCGGCTACCGGGCGCCCGCCTGGCAGCTCTCGGCCGCGACGATCCCACTCCTCGTGCAGTACGGCTTCGCCTACTCCTCGAACATGATGGACCGGCTCTCGCCGTACCTGCATCCCGCGGTGGGCGACCGCGCGATCGTGGAGATCCCGGTCTCGTGGGTGCTCGACGACGCCCCGTACTTCATGTTCACCGGCCAGCGGTCGATCCAGCCACCGGGCCCGGTGCTGCAGGGCTGGCTCACCGAGTTCGAGGGCATCACAGACGCGCGGGGAGTGACCAACTTCACCTTCCACCCGCAGATCATCGGCCGGCCCTCACGCCTGGCCTGCCTTCGCGAGCTGATGGACTACGCGCGGCACGCGCCGCGGGTGTGGATCGCCTCGCTCGGCGAGATCAGCGCGCACTATCGCACCGCGGTCGGGGCGCGCTAGGTGCGGAAGGCGGGCGCGACCTCGGCCATGAAGCGATCGAGCGTCGGTAGCCGATCGGCGGGGAGGAGGAAGGTCGGGATGAAGAGCATGCCCACGCCGGCTTCTCGCAGCCGCGCCAGCTTGTCCTTGATCTGGCTCACGCTGCCCGCCAGCACCGTGTCGCGCGCCTTCTCCGCGTCGGCGCCCATCCGCTTCATGTAGGCCTGCTCGATCTTCTCGACACCCGCGCGGTCGTCCGCAAAACCCAGCACCATCACCGCCGAGCGCAGGATGCTCTTCGGGTCGCGCTTCTCCGTCGCGCAGTGCTGATCGAGGATCCCGCCCTTGTGGGTCAAGGTGGCCGGCCCGCCCCACACGTTCCAGTGATCGGCGTGCCGGGCCGCGATGCGCAGCGTGACCTTCTCGCCCCCGCCGCCGATCATGAGCTCCGGGTACGGCTTCTGCACCGGCTTGGGCATGAGCGGCGCGGCTTCCAGCTGGTAGTACCGGCCCTTGTAGTCGGCCTTGTCCTCGGTCCACAGCGCCTTCATCACGTGGCAGGCCTCGTCGAGGCGCGCGAGCCGCTCGCGGGTGGTGTAGAAGTCCATTCCGTAGGCGCGGTGCTCGTTCTCCTGCCAGCCCGCGCCGACGCCGCAGATGAGGCGGCCGCGCGAGATGATGTCCACGTTGGCCGCCATCTTGGCGAGCAGCGCGGGATGACGATAGGTATTGCCGCTCACGATGGTGCCCACGCGCAGGCGCGTGGTCAGGCCGGCCAGCGCGGCCAGCGCGGTCCAGCACTCGAAGGTATCGCCGACGCGGTCGGCGGTATTGGGCATGAGGTGGTCGGTCACGCAGGCCGCGTCCCATCCGGTCTGGTCCGCGTGGCGCCACAGCGTGAGGATCTCGTCCCAGGTCGTGCCGGTCATGCCGGTGAAGATGGAGAATTTCATGGTGGCTGGATGCTACGGGCCGCCACACGGGAGGTCAAGTGGAAACCGGATTTCTAGTCATTCACCCGGGCGCGCTGGGCGACGTGCTGCAGGCGGTGCCCGCGCTGCGCGGCCTGGGCGCGGCGGCGCCCGCGGCGCCGATCACCTTCGTGGGCCAGCCGCGGATCGGGAGCCTGCTCGTCGAGCTCGGGGCGGTGCAGCAGGCGCGCACCTTCGACGGCTTCGGTCTCGAGGCCCTCTTCGTGGACGCCCCGACGCCCCACGCGCTGGCGGAGACAATGCGCGGCGCACGCCGCATCATCTCGTGGTTCGGCTCGCGCGAGGAGACCTACTGCCGGCGGCTCCGCGCGCTCGCCCCCCACGCGCTCGTGGCGCCGCCGGTACCCGATGACGACACGCCGGTCTGGCGCCACCTGCTCGGGACGCTGGCCGGCTGGGATCTCGCGATCCCGGAGCGCGTCGAGCCGCTGCGCGCGCCGCCCCTGCCGCCCGGTGACGCCTCCGTGGACGCGCGCCGGCCCCGCCTCGTCGTGCACCCGGGGAGCGGCGGCGACTGGAAGCGGTGGCCGGTCGAGCGCTTCGCCGAGGTGATCCACGGGCTCCGCCGTCGCCACGCGGTGGACGTGCTGGTGCATCAGGGCCCCGCGGACGCGGAGCCCGCGCAGCGCCTGCTGGCGCTGCTCGAGGGAGACACCACGGTCTTGCTCCAGCCCGATCTGCCGCGTCTCGCCGCGGTGCTCGGCGCCGCCCGCGCCTACCTGGGAGGTGATTCAGGGGTGAGCCACCTGGCCGCCGCGGTGGGCGCGCCCAGCGTGGTGCTGTTTCCGCCCGTCACCCGCCGACGCTGGGCGCCCTGGAGCCCGACCGCGGTGCCGGTCGAGATCCAGGGCGTGGACGGCGACGTCGAGCGGGCGCTCGCGGCGCTCTCGCTCGTGTTCGGCTGACTACTTCTCGGTGTACGAGCGAAGCATCCAGGCCATCTTCTCGTGCTTCTCCATGAGGCCGGTCAGGAAGTCGTTGGTGCCCGCGTCGTTGTGCTTCTCCATCACGGTTTCCAGGTCCGCCCGCAGGGAGCGCACCAGGGCCTCGTGGTCGGCCTGCAGATTCGCGACCATGGTCAGCGCGGGCGGCTGCTTGCCCGGCTGCTCCTCGAGCCGGGTGTTCTGCGAGAACTCGGCCAGCGTGCCGAAGGCCTTGCCGCCGAGCGAGCGGGCACGCTCGGCCACGTCGTCCACGACCTCGTTGAGGGCCTCGTACTGGCCCTCGAAGAACTTGTGCAGGTCGCTGAACTGCGGGCCCACCACGTTCCAGTGGTAGTTCCGGGTCTTCGTGTAGAGCACGTACTCGTCCGCGAGAATGGCATTGAGGATCTTGACGATGCTGTCACGGTTGGATTCGGAGATGCCGATATTGAGTGTCATGTGTCTCTCCCTCCCAACCGTTGGGATGCAGCCGGGGCCCTTCCGGCTGCATCGCCCGTCACTTTTGCTTGGCGATCACGTGGTCCTTGATCTTGTCGTAGGTGGCCTGCGGCACGACCTTCTTCTGCACTAGCTCGTCCTTGCGCTTGTAGGGCCGGTTCTGGACGATCTTCTTGGCATAGGCCTCGCCGATACCCGGGATCATCTTGAGATCGTCCTCGCTGGCGGTGTTGAGATCCAGGGGCTGGTGCCCCATGGACTTCCCCTCGCTCTTCCCAGGCGCCGGAGTGGACTTGGGGGCCTGGGCCCAGACCGCGGGTGCGCTGAGAGCGCCGAACGAGAACAAGGCCACGATGAGCAGCGCGATCAATCGCTTCATGAGATGCCCTCCTCCTGACGGATGAATGCGTGAAATGCCCTGGGTCAGCGAATTCCCAACAGCTCAACCTCGAAGATCAGCGTGGCTCCGGGCGGGATGACCCCGCCGGCCCCCTGGGCGCCGTAGCCCAGGTGCGCGGGGATGATCAGCTTGCGCTTGCCGCCCACCTTCATGGAGATGACGCCCTCGTCCCAGCCCTTGATGACGCGACCCTTGCCCACCGGGAACTCGAACGGGGTCCCGCGGTCCACCGAGCTGTCGAACTTGGTGCCGCTCTTGAGCCAGCCGGTGTAGTGCACGCTCACCGTGTCGCCCGTCTTGGGCCGGGCGCCGGATCCTTCGACCAGATCCACGTAGCCCAGCCCGGTCGCGGTCTCGACGACCTGCTCCTCCTTGTTGTCGGCCATGCGTTGCGCTCCTTTCGCGCGTGCTGCGGGTGGACGGCACGCCCTCCCGACTCTACCCGGAGACCGCCCCTGGTATCAGCCGATCGAGATCCTTCGCCAGCGTGGCCGAGACGCGCGTGAGCGGGAGCCGGCACTCGGCGGAGGCGATCAGGCCCTGCCGCCAGAGGCAGTGCTTGATCGGAACCGGGTTCGGCTCCTTGAAGAGCAGCGGCACCATCGGCTCGAGCCGCGACCAGGCCTTGAGCGCGCCCTGATGGTCGTTGGCCACCACGCGCTCGTACACCGAGAGGAACGTCGCGGTCTCGACGTGCGCGGAGGCGAGGATCCCGCCGTCGCCGCCATGGGCCAGCATGGTGTAGAAGAAGGCGTCCTCTCCGGTCAGCACCGCGAAGCCGGCCGGGCGCTGACGCAGCAGATCGAGCGACTGGGCGATGTTGCCGGACGAGTCCTTCACGCCCGCGATGTTGGGAATCGCGGCCAGTGCGAGCAGGGTCTCGTTGGCTAGATTCACTCCGGTTCTATATGGAATGTTGTAGATCAGGATCGGCCGGTCGGTGGCCTCGGCCACCCGGGTGAAGTGCTCGCGCATGCCGTCCTGGCTCGGCCGGTTGTAGTAGGGGCAGACCGAGAGGATGCCCTGCACCGCATGCTTCTGCAGCCGCTTCACCGCCTTCACGACCTTTCGGGTGTCGTTGCCGCCGACGCCGATCAGGATCGGCACTCGGCCCGCGACCGTGGCCACGGTGCGCTCGACCAGCGCCTCGGTCTCCGCCTCGTCGATGGTCGGGCTCTCGCCGGTGGTGCCGAGAGGGATGACCCCGCTGACCCCGGCGCGCACGTAGTGATCGATCAGGCGCTCGTAGCCCGCGTAGTCGACGTCGCCGTCCTTGAACGGGGTGATGATGGGGAGCCAGACTCCGGAAAGGCGCATCGCCACACCTCCTAGGTCGCGGACTGTCGGCCGGTGGGTCAATAGTACCAGCGGTGTAGCCGCGCGGGGGCCACTCCGCAGAAGTGGAGGAAGCGGAGGGCCCACATGAGGCCGATCGTGCGCAGCGGCCCCTCCCGCTCCCACTTGCGGGCGGAGGTGGTGACGCGCAGGCGGAGCGCGCAAAGCGTTCCGCGGCGCTTCAGCCGGCGGCTCAGCTCGATGTCCTCCATCAGCGGGATGTCGGGGTAGCCGCCGATCGCCTCGAAGTCGGCGCGGCGCACGAAGATGGCCTGATCGCCGGTGCAGATGCCGGAGGCGCGGGAGCGCGTGTTCATGAACCAGGCGATGATCTGGAACAGGGGCCGATCGTTGTCGAAGCGCACGTCGAACCGACCACCCACCACACCCGGCACGGCAAGCGCCTGCTCGATCGCCCGGGTGGCGCCGTCGGGCAGCCGCGTGTCGGCGTGCAGGAACAGGAGCGTGTCGCCGCCGGTCGCGCGTGCCCCGTGGTTCATCTGGACCGCGCGGCCGCGGGCGCTCTGGAGGAGCCGCGGGCCCGGCTGGCGCGCCACCACCGTCGCGGTGTCGTCGCCGCTGCCGCCGTCCACCACGACGACCTCCGCCCCCGGGCAGTCGCGCGCGAGGTCGGGCAGGAGCCGCGAGAGGTTGGCGGCCTCGTTCAGGGCGGGGATCACGATGGCGAGCGTCATCGGCGCGGCCCGATCGTGAGGGCGTCGTAGTAGGCGACGGCCCGCTCGCCGGTGTCGTCGGTGTCGGTCATCAGCGCGATGCCCACGATGCGGGGCGGCTCCCCGCCGACGATCCGCCGGTAGTCTTCATAGATATCCCGGGTCTCGGTCACCCAGCGCCCCGCCTCCGCGGCCCCGCTGCGCGCCACCACGATCTTGGCGCGGGGCGTGTAGGCGTTGTCGAGCACCGTGCCGACCGGGAGCCGGCTCTCCCACACGTAGTTGAGCGCCAGGCCAGGCGGGTAGCGGCCGTAGAAGAGCCGGTACGCGCCGAAGCGCGCGCGCTCCCACAGCGAGGCGGTGGCCGGATCGTACCGGTACGCCACGTACACGCGCGCAGCGTAATCGTCGCCCTGCTTGCGGCGCGGGTCCGACTTCGCGAGCACGCCCTCGACCCTCCAGCGCCAGGAGAGCACGCGGTACACCGTCGGGTCGAGATCGAGCGGGTGGAAGAGCCCGGCGGCCGCCGCGTCGCTCTCCGCGCGCAGCACCCACCGCTCGCCGTCGAGCACCACGGTGTAACGCGTGTGACGAGGCACGCGCGGGAAGATCAACCGCTCCCAGCCCGGCGGCGGCGCCGTCGCATCCGTGGGCGGGGCGAAGTCCCCGAGGCGGAGCGGCTCCGCCGCGAGGCCGGCGGCCGCGGCGAGCAGCAGTCCGAGGAGCGCGGCGCCCAGACGCGCGAGACCGGCGCGCGCCGCCCTCATCTCGCGCGTAGCAGGTCGTCGAGGGCGGCGCTGCGCCCGCGCAGCCCCTGCGGCAGCCGCGAGAGCGCGACGAGCAGCACGCCGGCCAGGGCCAGCCGCCTGCTCAGTACTTGCCCCGG
>Ga0114129_10008084_pt1 | contig 14988 bp, 18 predicted proteins | sample RhiMetdeltSRZDD1_FD_80071 | JGI IMG/M metagenome (GOLD analysis project Ga0114129, IMG submission 80071) | Populus rhizosphere microbial communities from Tennessee, USA - Rhizosphere MetaG P. deltoides SRZDD1 (version 2) (version 2) | ecosystem: Host-associated > Plants > Roots > Rhizosphere >...
AATATTCATCGCTTCCAGCAAAACATAATCCCCGGATAGATTCTGGTCGTCCAGCGTAACCTTCAGCCGGCTTGCCGGGCAGCTTTGTAAGCGGTTTCTCATGATTTCCAAAGCGCATGTAAGCCTTGCTTCAGTCGCGTTGAACCGCTCAAGGTCGACGTTCCCTTTGACCGTCTCCGCCATCAAATTCGTGAAAAATCCCACCCCCAATCCTTCGACGAAGCATGTCGAACCCCAGGGTCCAGTTGCGACACCGACATCGAATTTCGTGCGGCGCGCAGTTGCCCATCCTTCGATCAGTTGCTGAAGTGGATGTTTTGTGAGGCCCAGCGAATTGGCGATATTGTTAGCAGTTCCCATCGGCAAAATGGCTATGAGAATATGTCTGCCGACGAGGCGCTTGGTCGCATTGCCGACTAAACCGTCGCCTCCGGCAAGCGCGACGATGTCGGCGTGCTCGTGCAGCACGCTGTCCCAGCTGACGTCCTTCGCTGACCGGTAAACAACGGAGTGTCCGGCGCCGCGAATCAGATTGACAATCTCTTCGCTTGAGAGTTGGTTGTCGTCGCCCGCATCCGGATTGTGTATCAGTGTGACTTTCATTCTTTTCCTGTGGTGTGGACTGAGCGATTAATTATGAAATAATTATTGTGTCTGTCTGTGTCAACCTGATCTTCATAAGTCTGCGATTTTCTAAGGAGGCCCCGCTCAATGCGAATTCTTATCGCTAATGATGATGGCATCTATAGTCCCGGCATTGTCGCGCTGGCCGAAGTGGCCGGAAAGTTCGGTGACGTCCGTATCGTCGCACCGGATGTCGAACAGTCTTCGGCCGGACACTCGATCACCGCCTGGCGCCCACTTACGTACAGGCGCACACCGATCAAGGATTTTGAAGCTTTCCGTGTCAACGGGACTCCCGCCGATTGCGTGGTCATTGGCGTGTACAACTGGGAGAAAGTGGATGTGGTTCTTTCGGGCATCAACTTCGGCGCCAATTTGGGCAACTCGATCTGGCATTCCGGCACGGTGGCAGCCGCCAAACAGGCAACGTTGCTAGGATTGCGCGGCATCGCTTTGAGCATGCCCGCATCTCGCGATGAGCCGAACTTTGATGCCATCAAGCCTTCAGTACATCGAGTGTTGGACATTTTGCTCAAAGACCCGCAATTGGAGCTCGTCAATGTGAATTTTCCTGAGGATAGACCGAAGGGTCTGCGCTGGACGCGCCAATCGGTGCGGCACTATGACGGCAAGGTCGTGCCCGGGGAAGACCCGATGGGCCGAAAGCACTTCTGGTTCAGCGTCGTTCCGATCGAGGGAACCGAGGAGGGGACTGACCGCTGGGCGGTCGAGCAAGGCTATGTTTCCATGACGCCGTTGCGGCTCGATCTGACCAACGAGAAGGAACTCACGGCGGCGCAGGCGCGAAATCCTATCGATTGATGCTCACGGCCGCGCGGCAAACCCATGCGAAGCTAGGCCACAATCGAAGTATCCCGGAACGGGTCACAACGAGCCAATGTTTGGCTTTGGTCAGTCACATTGATCTATCACAGATCATAGCCAGTCTCGCGGCAATCTTGTTCGGAAGAAGCCTCTCCAACGTTGTCATGCGCTGCAACCTGAAAGGGCTCGGCGTGTCCGCCTTTCGACTCCGCAAGTGAGATAAACGCTCACACTCCATGCCTGTTATTTGATGAATCCTTAGAGATTACTAACACAATCTGCTGGCATCGCATTTGCGGTTACGAGGAGCGACGACGCGCGGTTCTTTTGCGCGTGTCGCACAGATCATAGAGAGAGGAGACAAGTTTATGTTTGGAGGCTTAATCTTGTGGCTTTTGGGAGTGCCGCTTGGTTTGATCGCGCTCCTGTGGTTGCTCGGTTTCTTGAGTTAGGGAGATTGAATGCCCACGGCGTGAACGCAGATGGCAAAAATCAAATTTCCAGTCGGCATCGCACTTATCGTCTGGTTTGCGGTGAACGCCTGGACCGTGATGCTTCCATTGAAGGGTCTTGCTTTCGAGACCGCTAGTCGTGGTCGCCACGCGCTGTCTCAATCCAGGAACGAAGACGGTAACGTGCTTGTCTTTGACAACGATCTCCTGGACAGACTTTTTGGAAAAGATCGCGCCGGGCGCGGCAGCAACAACATCGAGCGGCCTGCAGGAGATGTTTCCGTACCCACGGTTTTCAACGGGGCCAATTTTCCGACTGTGTTGCCAAATCGGTCGTTGTTGGCCGGTATTTCATCGAACACGACTTCCCGGCGCGCGGCGGCGCTACGCTTCGCAGAAAGAGGCCGGACGTTGATCCAGACTAAGGAATATCAAAAGGCGATATCGTTTTTAGAAAAGGCGCTTAATCTCGATGCGAGCCCATTCATTTACTATTATCTCGCGCGGGCGCATTACCATTTGGGCAATAATCAGGGATCATTAAATTTTCTCGAGGTAGCGGAATCACGACTCTCCGCGCAACCGGAGTGGGTGGAAGAGCTTGCGGTGCTGCGATCAGCAGTGTCAACTCCTCAAGCCACCCAGTACGCAATGTCGAAGCAAAAAGTCGGATGGGCCTATACGGAATATTGAACGCAATAAAACCGCCGGAGACAGATCTTCCACGGTGATGCGATCAAAAAGAAAAAAGAGCTGGTATTCCTAAACACAAAAAAGTTTCGATCTTGCCCCGACAGCGACAATCAATTCCGTAATGTCCATGGCGTCAGCGAAAAAAACAAAGCGCTGGTCTCAGCGCGTTACTTCGACGAGCGATGCGCTCGATCTGGACAAGGGAGTGTTCTCGCTAGAGAGTTCCCGCGCGATCGCGCGCTCGCTCAAGCGCTCCGCCGACCGAAGCAGCCGCCGGAAAACCGAGCCTTTTCGATCGGCGATGTCGATGCTGAACTTTTACATCAATCGCGCCGGCTCCAAGCTTTCAAAGACCCGGCGGGCGCGGCTCGAAGGGGCTAAAGATGAGCTACGTAAGTTGTATGGCCGAAGACCGACCCGGTGACGGGCGGGCTCTGCTGCTCAGTTATTTCTAAGATCTCATTCCCGAAAAACTATTCACAGTGGAATGCAAGTTGCGCGCGAAGTCCGTGGCGGCTTGCGTGCTGATGCTGAAGGCCGTGCGTGCGTATTCCTTGACCGCGAGCACGGCGGCCAAGGGGACTTTCTTAAAATGCTCTACGAGGGTGCTGACGCTGGCGTCCAATTCGCCATGTGAAACGACATCGCTCACGAGTCCAAACGTCAGCGCTTTCCGCGCGTCGATTTCCTGAGTCGAGTAAATCATGTAAGTCGCCGCCTTGCGCGGCAATCTGTCCACCAGTGCGGAAAAAGCGATGGTTGGCATGATGCGGTGCGCCATCTCGGGAAACTGAAAACGTGCCTTCTCACTCGCGATCGTAACATCACAGAGGGCCGCCAGCGCGCAGCCGAGGCCGACTGCCCGGCCTTGAACGACGCCGATAATCGGCGCTTTTGAATTCCGAAAAGCGCCATAGAGGTTGAAAATCGTCTCGCTGCGATCGCGTACCGCGTATGCTTCGAGGGGAGCAGGCTGGGGTTGGCCCATCGCTTCCCGGCCCAAGCAGAAATCCTCGCCTGCGCCTTTGAACAAAATCAGCCGCGAGCCTTTTGCTGCGTCGTTGAGCATCTCGGTCATTTGAGCCCAACTAGAATCACTCTGCCGATTGCCGGCTTCCGGCCGGTTCAAAGTGATCGTCGTGATATCACCGTCTTTTTTCATTAGTATTGGATCCGCCATTGAAGGTTCCTCCTCGCTACTTTCCCCGACTGTAGAAAAGCCGCTTGCCCTTTGTCAACGGAAGCGCGAATTTAGCAGAACTTTTTCCCCACCGTATTTTGGATTGTTTGCAGCATTCAAGGGACGGCGGACGCTGATGTTCACATCACCAACAGTTTGCGATTCTCACGGGAGCGGCGGGTGTAGGAAAGGGCAAAGCTCGGCCGTGGCGTTTATCTGGTACGCCTGCATTGCCGAGCTTGGCAGGGAATGTTGTGGTGCTCAGCGGTCAGTGTGCTTCGGGGCGATATTCAGTGTCCCTGACATGATTATCGTGACTGGCTTTGAGTCGAGTGTTCTCTATTTCCAGATCATGGATTCGCCGTTCTAGGGCCATAACGGTTTTGTGATCGGTCGTCGGTTGAAGATGTCTGCCATGGACACTCGACACGGTTCGCGCCAAATAAAAGATCGAAGCAATCAAAATCCCAAGGATCAGAGAGCCTACTGCGATCAGATACAGCGGCACGTCTGAGAAAACCAGTTCACCGAGTTGGATGGTAACCGGCGTCGCATTTTGAAGGGCAAAGTAACCGATTGCCAACCCCAGTATTGCCGAAAATAAAATTGACAGCATAAGCTTGTCTCCTTTCTCGCTTACCTAACCAATAAGTTCTTTGTACTGAACTTGGGGCAAGGCATGTGCCACTGTAGAACTTCAAAGATATCTTTACGTTAGAATCGGGCAGCGAAAAAATCAGTCAGAAATTTCGCTAGCTGTGAGGAAAACCGCTCACTTGAAATGCCGACAAACAGCTCTTTATCGGCTGGCTGATCTTTATAGGGCGGACGCTGGCGCCGGGGCAAAACCAGCCTCATCGCGCATGCAATTGAACAGGCGCCTTTTTACTCCCTCTGCCGGAACAACGGTCTTGCCAACAGCGCGCTAACTTGGCATATGGCTGATACTTGTATATTTTAGATTTTAGCGAACAATAAGCCATACGCTGAGCTCAAGGAGGAACACATGGCCGAGCAAACATTACGCGGAAGTTGCCTGTGCAAATCGGTTGGCTATGAGGTGAGCACGCCATTCATGCGCTTTGGCCATTGTTACTGCTCCCGCTGCCGCAAGGCGACCGGCGGGGTGCGCTCGACCAATATTGCCGTGCCGATAAATCAATTTCGCTGGACGCAGGGTGAGGAGCTGATCAAACGTTTCGATTTGCCCGAGGCGAAAAGCTTCGCGCGGCAGATCTGCGGCAATTGCAATTGCCCCGTGCCTCATCCGTCGCGCGACCGCCAGCGAGTCATCGTTCCCGCTGGAACGCTGGACGACCCGCCTCCAGGAAAACCTTCCGTTCATGGTCATTGGAGCAGCCGGGTGAGTTGGGTGGAGACCAACGAGTCGGAACTGCCGTGCACGGATTGATTAGAAAAGAGTAAGACGGTTTTACGTAGTCGACGTCGTTGAACGCGCGGCCGAGCATCATTGCTGCCATTGTCATTGTCATGCCGCTCTTTTCCTGCGCCAGCACCCGGCCAACCAATCTCGGCGTCAAAGATTCGCGCCTCGCCTCATGCCCATCGTCGCCGAATTGCGTGTCGAGCGATGACGCCGACACTTCGCACCGAATTCCCGCGTTTCAACTTGCTCTGCCGGCGGCCGACGCCTGGCGGACGGTTCGGTCAACAATTTCGAGCGAGCCGAGAACTAAGATCATAACCGAAACGGGCAACTATCTTCATGCCGAGTGCAGCAGCGCGTTCTTTGGTTTCGTTGATGATTTGGAGCTGCACTTGCGTCCGTCACAAAACCTGATTGCTGTCCGCTCGGCAGCGCGCTTGGGACATGGCGATTTCGGCGTGAACCGCAAGCGAGTGGAAAACCTGCGCGTGCTTTTGATAAAGCGGGGCGTCGTGCGTTAAGTGAGGCGAAAATTGCTCATCAGACAGGCTGACGAAATATGCTGAGTTACGACGTTATTGAGTGGGGTAAGCCACTCAAAATGATCGAACGCGAGACGCCGAAGCCTAAAGGCACCGAAGTGCTTGTTCGCCTCAAGTACTGCGGGGTGTGCCACAGCGATGTGCATATCCGGGACGGATACTTCGATCTGGGCGGCGGCAAGCGATTACTCATGACCGAGCGCGGTATGAGGCTTCCGGCAACCCTGGGCCACGAGCCGTTTGGAACAGTAATCGCCGCAGGTCCGGAGGCGGCCGATGTGCCGATCGGCGCTGATCGTCTGATTTACCCGTGGACTGGTTGCGGCGAGTGCGCGCGCTGCCGAGAGCGCCTGGACAACTACTGCGCGACAGCTAGAATGATCGGTATTCAACGTCCGGGCGGTTATGCCGATCATCTTGTCGTGCCGCATCCACGCTACCTCGTCGATGTGAGCGGCATTGAGCCGGTTTGGGCGGCCACGCTATCCTGTTCGGGACTTTCGACCTATTCCGCCGTCGCCAAATTGAAGCCGATCCCGGGCGACGAATGGGTAGCGGTAATGGGGGCGGGCGGGTTGGGACTTTCGGCCATTGGCATGTTCCGCGCCCTAGGGCACCAAAAAATTGTCGCGGTCGATATTGATGCGGCGAAATTGACCCTCGCAGAAACGGCCGGCGCAGCGGCAACCCTCAACAGCGGCGAAAAAGACGAGGCGTCCAAACTTAGGCGCCTAACCAACGGCGCGCTTTACGCTGCTATCGACTTCGTCGGCAGTTCTGACACGGCGAACCTCGCGCTCGCAGCGCTGCGCAAGGGTGGCAAGCTGATCCTAGTCGGTTTGTTCGGCGGCGAGATTGCCATTTCAATTGCGGGTACGATCCTACGGGCCATCACGATTCAGGGCTCCCACCTCGGGAGCGTGGATGAATTGAAAGCCGTCGTTGCGCTGGCGCGCGAGGGAAAGATCAAGCCGATCCCGATTCAGACGCGGCCATTGTCGGACGTGAGTCTAACGTTAGATGAGTTGAAGGTGGGTAAGGTTGCCGGCAGGGTGGTGGTGCAGATATAAGGCCAGTCCCGCCCAAGGAAATAGCGCGTTGCCTGCAGGCGGATCGATCGAGCGCGAAATCCAGGTAGATTTCCTGGATAGGCCTTTACTTCATCCAGGCTTCGAGAAATTTCGTAGTTGAAACTGATGATGACCGACTACAACAAAGGTTCCTGGTTGACGATTACCTTCGCCGCAGCCGCCGTATTGATGGTGACGATGGGAGCACGGCAGTCGCTAGGTTTATTCATTTTTCCACTCAATCATTCGACGGGTCTTGGACTGGTAACGATCAGTTTCGCTCTGGCGGTAGGGCAGTTTGTGTGGGGCGCGGTGCAACCGCTCGCGGGCGCGTTTGCGGATCGCTTCGGACCGGCGCGTGTGTTGGTCGTTGGCATTCTCATTCTCGCCATAGGGAGCGCGCTGACGCCGTTTATGACGTCCGGATTGGGTCTTGTCATTTCGATTGGCTTGTTTTCGGCAATCGGCGCGGGCGTCGGAAGTTTCTCGGTTTTGATCGGCGCGGTGGCATCACGAGTGCCATCGCGCCAACAGGGTTCGGCAGCGGGAATCATTAACGCGGGCGGCTCTTTGGGGCAATTTGTTTTTGCGCCGCTGTTGCAGACGCTGATCACGCTGTTGGGATGGATGGGCGCCATGTGGTCATTGGCGGTGATCACGCTGGGAGCGCTGCCACTCGTGCGCATGATGCGCCGGTCCTCGCCCGTATACATCTCATCAACGGACGACGGTTCCGCGGGGACCGTGCGCATGGCCGTGAAAAACGCGCTCGCGGACCGAAATTACCTGTTGCTGCATTCGAGTTTTTTCACCTGCGGATTCCATATCGCGCTAATCGTGACGCACTTGCCCGTAGAGGTGCATCTTCACGGTTTGCCGGCGTCGGTGGCGAGTTGGTCTCTTGCGGTCGTCGGCCTCGCCAATATCGCCGGCAGTCTGGTCACCGGTTGGTGTGTCAACCATTATCGCGGTAAGTACGTGCTCTTTTGGGTATATGGCTCGCGCGCTTTGCTCGTGCTTTTCTATCTGGCCGCGCCGAAGACAGCGTTGACTTTCTACTTATACGCTATTGGGCTGGGATTCAGCTGGTTAGCTACGGTGCCGCCGACCGCGGGAGTGATCGGCAAATTGTTCGGCACCCGTTATCTCGCAACTTTGTTCGGTTTGACCTTGCTGTCGCATCAAACTGGCGGATTCCTCGGTGCGTGGCTCGGAGGACTCGTGTTCTCTCACTACGGTGATTATATATGGATGTGGTACGCGGATGCTTTGCTGGCTGCTGGAGCGGCTCTGTGCAACCTGCCGATTCGCGAGCCGCGAGTTGAAGCGATCGCGGTGCCGGCTTAGTTCATACCTCCAAGCAATCACAGGAATGCGCTGCTCACATTGTGCTAGTCAAATTAGGCTAAGACCGATACAATCTATGTTTGATGACTATGCAAATAACTCTTCTGCTCGTCCTATTCTTGGTTCTAATGACCTTTGGGCGGGTAATTTGGCGGCCCCTTCCCAAAGGGATCGATTGGGCCCTGGAGGTCGCTTTCATTCGGCTGGATTTTCCACCCGAGCAGAGAGGGGTAGCGCAACAACTTGCAGCGGGACTCGCCGAAATCGTCGGTATAAAGATCAAACAGCTCCGCCCGGAACACAACTTGAGCCAGATCGCCGAATGGGCGGAGAATCAAATCTATGCGCAAGACCTGATTACGTTATTTGTCGTTGCCTTCAGCATAAAATGCGACACCGGGACAACGTTTCGAGATCTGGTTGAAAGGGTTGCGAATAAAAAAGCCGAGCGCAACCAGCTCTTGATGGCGCTCTCGCAATGAATAGAGCCGCAATTTTTCGACTTTATGGCTTGATCCCTGATACCGAGAGCCGCGAGTTCCAAACCTGGCAATAGCTGTTCGAAGCGGACCCAACTTGCACCTCTGTGTCGCCGCCCCATGCGATCACGTGACAATTTCCTTAGACCATGCCGATTCTCGTGTCGATTCTCTTGTGCACGAGTCTTTGTAAAAGCTCTTGTGGGGCGCGGTCGAGTCAGCTAGAAAATAAGTCCGCGGCTGCGATGGCCTGGCATGTTCGCGTGCGCGTTTGGCGCGCATTGCCTGCTCGTGTTCCTGGCAAATCTAGCCAACCGGTGGTGTGAACGTATGAGACGATTCAAAATCATACTCCTTTCGATTGCTTTTTTGCTGCGCTTGGTGGCCGTGGACGCTCGCGCGCAAACGCCGATGGAAAAGCTCAGGCTCGTCTACAGCGCTATCGCCGGCTCGCAGGCATCGTTCTGGATTCCCTACGAAGCGGGTATTTTCCGCAAACATGGGCTGGATGTGGAGCTGCTCTACGTCGGCGGCGGCGGGCGCGCGGCTCAGGTCGTGCAATCGGGGGAAGTACCGATCGGTACTTTCACTGGCGGGGCTGTCGTCAATGCCAATCTCGCGGGAGGCGATTTGGTCATCATCGCGAGCTCGCTTAACGTTTTTACTTTTGTCGTGATGGCGAAGCCGGAGATTCGCCGCGTTGAAGAGCTGAAAGGGAAAAAGATTGGCATCTCGCGTTTCGGCTCGGCGACAGACTTCGGCTTGCGCTTCGCCGAGAGCCAGTGGCCGATCAAGCGGCAGCGCGATTTTGCCGTGATCCAGATCGGCGGCGTGACCGACATATTGGCGGCGCTGCGAACCGGCGGCGTGGATGCCGGCGTCATCAACGCCGAGCTGGCCATTCTCGCGCGCCGGGACGGGTTCAGAGATTTGGCGGATATCTCGAAGATGGGTCTTAGCTTTCCCACCTCGTCGATCGTCACCACACGTTCGTACATCAAGCGCAATGAAAGCACGGTGCGAAAATTCATCCGCGGTTATGCCGAGGGGGTCCACTATGGCAAGACGCAGCGCGCGTTCAGCGTTCAGGTGATGAGCAAGTACATGCGCAATAACGATCCCGCATTGGTCAACGATCTCTATGATCTATATATCATCCAGAACATTCCAAGGATTCCGCGGCCGGCGCCGGAAGCAGTCAAAACCGTCCTCGACCAAATAGCCGAGACGGACCCGCGCGCGGCGCATCTCCGTCCCGAGCAATTTATCGATGGGCGATTCTTTCAGGAGCTCGAGAAGGAAGGGTTTTTGCAGAAATTGTGGAAGTGATGCTTAAGGACGATCGGACAATATGAGTGATGTCAAAAACAAAATTTGTGTGTTCACCGGTTCCAGACATGGGTCGCGCCCGGAGTACGCCGAGGCGGCCAAGCGGTTAGGTCAATTGTTGGTCGAGCGCGGCTATGGCCTCGTTTACGGCGGGGGCAATGTCGGACTCATGAATGTGATCGCCAACACGATGCTGGATCTCGGCGGCCACGTGACTGGCGTTATTCCAGATCGTTTAGTCGGCAAAGAAGTCGCCCATCGGGGACTGTCCGACCTGCGCGTCGTCAGCTCGATGCACGAGCGCAAGGCGCTGATGGCCGAGCGCTCGGACGGATTTATCGCCATGCCTGGCGGCATCGGTACGATGGAAGAATTCTTCGAAGTGCTGAGCTGGGCACAGCTCGGGATTCACGCGAAGCCCTGTGCGCTGTTAAACGTGAACGGGTATTATGATCCGTTGATTCAGTTTCTTGATCACGCTGTATCCGAAGACTTTATCAAGCCAAAGCATCGAGTTTTGATGATCGTCGAACGGGAGCCCGAAAAACTGCTCGACTGCTTCGAAAAAATATGGGAGTCGCACCCGCCTAGGCAGTTCGATCCAACCGTCACTTAAGCAGACAGCGCCAAATTGGTCTCGCACAAAGCCGCTAGGAGATTTCATTCATCCATGAAAGATATGATCCCGGACAAACCGGGCAAGGTGCGCACGCCGAGTGAAACGCGCACCCTGGCCGCCATGGCTGACCGGATTTTTCCCAAGACCGATACGCCCGGAGCGGTAGAAATCGGAGTGCTCAATTACATCGACGTCGCTCTCAGTGGCGATTATGCGGCGCTTGCGCCGTTGTACCGCCAAGGGCTTCGCGCGGTGAATCGCTTGGCACAGGCGAAATTCGCCAAACGATTTCCTGATCTAAACGAGGAGCAGAAAGACGCCGTGTTGGCCGAGTTCGAAGCGGGCTCGGTACGCGGGTTCAAAAAAGCTGCGGAATTTTTCGAGACCGTGCGTTACCACGTATTGGAAGGGGTCTTCTGCGAGCCGCAGTACGGTGGAAATAGAGAGATGATCGGTTGGCGCCTCGTGGGCTTTCCCGGGCAACAATTTGGTTACGATGATGCTTACATTGACAGGCGGGTAAACTTGGAACCCGTGGCGGCGGATTACACCAAGGTGGACAAGAAGTGACCGTCACGCAACCGATCGCGGATGTCTGCATCGTCGGGGTCGGCGGTTTGGGCGGAATCATGGCGAAAGAGCTCGCCTCCGCCGGGCTCAAGGTTGTGGGCTTCGAGCGCGGGCCCGCGCCACAAAAAGAAGACTACGCGCCGCGCGATTCGATCCGTTTCCTCGTACGCCCCGAACAACTGGAGTGGGTGCGGCATGAGCCGACGACGACGAGAAAAAAAGTTGGCGACAAGACCCAGCTCCAATATCGCACCAGCCCGCTCAATGTTTTGGGCGGCGCTTTGCTTCACTGGACAGGGCAATCGTCTCGCTACATGCCCGCTGATTTCAAACTTTACACGAACGAAATCGAGAGCGGTAATGCGAACCGGGCGAATGCCGATCTGACAGGTTACGATATCATCGACTGGCCGCTCACCTATGACGACCTGGAACCTTATTACGAACGGTGGGAATGGGAGTTCGGTGTCTCGGGCCAAGCGGGAATGAATCCATTCGCCGGACCGCGCCAACGCGGTTTTCCGCTGCCGCCGCTGCGCCAGAGCGCGCGAATGCAGTTGTTCACGGAAGCGTGCAAAAAACTCGGCTACCATCCGTACGATACTGCGGCGGGGATTCTCTCCCAGCCGTACCGCCCTCCGGAACCTTTCGATACACGGATTCCGGAGAGACCGGCGTGCGTCTATTGCGGCCATTGCAATTTTTACGGCTGCCATGTTCACGCCAAGGCGGCCACCCTTTACGTAACGATCCCCGTGGCGCTCGAAACCGGCAATTTCGACCTTAGAACCAGATCCAAAGTTTTTCGCATCAATAGCGATAGCGCCGGACAAGTTACGGGAGTGAGTTACTTTGACACCGATGGACAGCCGCGAGAACAGCGCGCCCGCGTTGTCATCTTGAGCGCTTTTGTCTTCGAGCACGCGCGCTTGCTGCTCCTGTCAAAGACTAACTCCCAGCGGTTCTCAAAAGGGCTCGCCAACAGCAGCGGCTACGTCGGCAGAAATATCATGGCCCACGGCGATGTGCGGGCGATGGGAGTGTTCGATGATTTCATCATCAACGGATTCATCGGCCCCGGTTCAGCGGCGATGCGCATCGACGACTTCAACGGCAATAATTTTGACCACGACGGCCTAGGATTTATCCGCGGCGGCACGATCGGCACCAGCGGCGACGGGACGCCGGTGACTCGAGTCGACGTGCTGCCGCCCGGCGTGCGCTCGTGGGGCAAAGAATTCAAAGATTTTTACACGCGTTACTATACGCGGACGATGGATCTGAACATGCAGCCGGAAACGCTGCCACACAAGGCCAACCGTGTGGATCTCGACCCACGCCGGCGCGATCGCTGGGGCCTGCCGCTGCCGCGGGTGACTTTCGAGTTCCACCGGAACGAGGCTCGCCTGCAAAAATTCATGGCCGGCGTCGGGGAAAGAATTATGCGTGCCACCGGCGCAAGCAAAGTTTGGACGGAAGAGAAGGGGCGGCCGAATCGCTGGGCCGGCGGCACAAGGATGGGCGCCGATCCAAGGAATTCGGTAGTTAATGAGTTCTGTCAGACTCATGATGTTCCGAATCTCTTCATTGTCGGCTCTTCTGTGTTTCCGACAATGGCGGGTTATCCGCCGACGGCGACCGTGGCGGCTCTGAGTTATCGCACCGCGGAATTTATTTTGCGGCAAAAGCAGTGGTTTGCCTAGCAGGCTGCTGAAAAAGACTCATATGCTTCGTTGCGCTCAATCACCTCGCTGCGACGTACTAATAAATACGCCTCCGCTCGTTGATTTTTCGCGCGCCTCGCCTCTGAGATCTTTTTGAGCAGCCTGCAACAGAGTTTTTCAGGCAACGTGCTAGCATTTTCGAAAATTACTTGACGGATCGACCTGAAGACAAGGTAAAATTACAAGATCGCGGGCAAAATCACTATGAGGAGCGGCGATGAAGCGAATCGTTGTCTGTTTCGACGGGACCTGGAGTAAACCGGCGGATGAAGCGTTGACGGCAAACGACTCGGTGGAAACCAACGTGTGCAGGTTTTACGAGTCGGTAAAGGACCAAGCGGCGGATGGCACCAAGCAGGTGAAATGGTACGACCAAGGTGTCGGCACCAAATGGTACGATCGGTTCATCGGAGGCGCGATCGGGGCCGGCCTGGAATTGAACATCGTCCAAGGTTACGAGTTTCTTGCCAAACAATACGAAGCAGGCGATGACGTCTATGTTCTCGGTTTCAGCCGGGGCGCCTACACGGCGCGCAGCCTGGTCGGCATGATTCGCAACTGCGGCTTGATCCTACCGAAACATTTGCCGCTCCGGGTGGCGATGGCTTATGGAATTTATCGAACGCGCGGCGACAACGTCGATTCTTTTACGGCCAAACTTTTTCGCTCGGCGTTCAGCCGCGAAATAAAGATTAAATTCATCGGAGTTTGGGATACCGTCGGCGCGCTCGGCATACCGCTCGACGTTCTTAAGGATGTCAATATGAAATTCTATGAATTTCACGACACCAAGTTGAGCAACATCGTCGAAAATGCTTACCACGCCGTCGCTGTCGATGAGCATCGGCAGGATTATACGGCTACCCTGTGGAATCCGGACGCGGCGCCGCAGCAGACGCTGGAGCAACGCTGGTTCATCGGTGCCCACTGCGACATCGGCGGTGGCTATGACGATCGGCGACTTTCGGACATGACGCTAAATTGGATGCAGCAGAAAGCGGGCACATTGGGCCTGGCGGTGGACGCGGTGCAGGTTGGGCCGAAGGAGTACCTTGGCGAGTACACCGATTCTTACACGAAATTTCTCGGCGGCCTTTACGCCAGGAAAAATCCACGCCATTATCGTTCGATCCTCGCGTCCAAGTTCGGCAACGAAATCATCGATGAATCGGTGCAACGGCGACGCAAAGAAGATCGCGGTTACGAGCCGCAGAACAACGGACTGCCTAAATTGAGCTGAATCATCGTTCAATGCCCGGCGCAAAGACGACAAAAATTCCGATCTTGGTTGCCCTTTGCACGCTGAGTCTCGGCATTTGGGCATTTTGGCTCGAGCCGGCAAGTCTTCACAACCGGGATTATGAAGTTTCTCTACCATCGTGGCCGGCGGCGTGCGGCGGCATTCGTGTCGCCGTGCTCGCCGATCTCCATGTCGGCTCGCCTTACAATGGTGTCGACAAGCTCGAGCAAATCGTCGACTTAACGCTGGCGGCCAAGCCGGATTTGATTCTGCTCGCGGGCGATTACGTCATCCATGGAGTGCTTGGCGGCAAATTCGTTGAGCCGGAAATCGTTGCCAAGGGCTTGAGCCGTCTCTCCGCGCCACTAGGAGTTTTCGCGGTACTTGGCAATCACGACCGCTGGCACAACACGAGACAGTTCGAGAATGCGTTCAAAACGGTGCGCATCCCGGTTCTCGAGGATGCCGTGGTAACGGTGGTTTCGGGCCAATGTAAGTTTTCGCTGCTTGGTTTGAGTGATTTTTGGTCGGGACCGCGCGAGTACAGCACCGCGTTTCGCAAATTGCCTCCCGGCGCACCGGTTCTCGCGTTTACCCACAATCCCGATGTTCTTCCGTTTGTTCCCGACCGAGTGAGTCTAACTTTCGCGGGCCACACCCACGGCGGGCAAGTTTATCTTCCCATTCTTGGCAGGCTCATTGTACCCTCGACCTATGGTCAGCGTTACGCCGCCGGGTACATCGTAGAGCAGGGCCGTCATTTGTTTGTGAGTCCCGGGCTCGGCACGAGCATTCTACCCGTGCGCTTTCTTGTACCGCCGGAAGTCTCGGTGGTAACGATCCGATCAGCCGTCTCTCCTCGACGAGCCCTTTGAAGACAGCTTAAAGAACATGCCGGCACCTCTCG